>JABAOG010001340.1_pt1 | contig 30199 bp, 26 predicted proteins | sample 7062131 | NCBI WGS metagenome assembly JABAOG01 (sample SAMN14538629, study PRJNA623070) | marine sediment metagenome | biome: marine biome [ENVO:00000428]; feature: marine pelagic biome [ENVO:01000023]; material: deep marine sediment [ENVO:00002113] | place: India: Arabian Sea | collected... | reverse complement strand
TGCGGCGGCGGGGCTTCGCTGACCAGCAACGCGCGCAACAACTTCTCCCTCGGGGCCGCCGGCGACGGCGGCGCCTCGTCGGGTCAGGTCGGCCTGCGCGGGGTCCAGGTCAACCGCCAGGGCTGCTGAGCTCGACCGCGCCTCGGTAGCGAGAGGGAGCGGCCGGTCGCGAAGGGGCTCAGGGCGTCTCGTGGCAGGTGGCGCAGGCGCGCGGGCCGGTCGCGAAGAAGATGGCGTCCGGATCGTTGGAGGGGTCGTCGTCGCCGAAGGCGGCGGCGCGCTCGGCGGCGCCGGCGGCCCACGCCTCGAAGGCTTCCCGGTAGGGCCAGCTCTCGGTGTTCGGCATCTCGAGCGCCTTCGCGTAGCTCGCCCGGCCGCCCTCGAGATCGCCGATGCGGATGCGTAGGTCGCCGACCGTCGCGTGATAGCCCTGCGGTCCGTAGGGGAAGAGCGGACCCATCCGGCAGGTGTGGGTGGTGCCGTCGCCGCAGTCGCCGGCGGCCTCCAGGGGCGGCAGGGTTTGCTGCGGCAGACCGCTCGAGAGCGGCTGGTCGGCCAGGGAGACCGCCGCGAGAAAGCTGGTGAAGCCCGGATCCGCTTCGGCGGCGGCGAGCAGCGTCGCGGTCGGGCCGCTCATGTCCTCGCCCCGGCTCTCGGCGGCCTGGTACTCGAAGAACGCGCGCCATCCCTCGGCGCTCGGATCGTCGCTCAGCTCGGCCGCCCGCTCGAAGGCCCGGGACGCACGGATGGCGTAGGGGAGCTCGCGGTGCTCGAGGAAGCCGTGGAGGTTGGCCAGCCCGAACCAGAGGTGGGCGCGGCCGCTCTCGGGGCTCGCGTCGATGGCGCCGGCGAGCATGGAGAGCGCCTCCGGCCGTTGGCCCCAGTCGCCGTGCATCACCTCGGTGAAGGCGGCGATGGCCTCCGCTTCGCTGGCCGCGGTGGGCGGCACGCGGACCCAGAGCCAGAGACCGAGCGCGCCGACGGCGCCGAGGAGCACCAGCACGCCGAGGGTCCCCAGAATCCATCGCCGCCACCGCCGCGACTTTCGCTCGTCGCCATCGTCCACTCCGGAGGTCTGTGGCCGTCCCTCGCCGGTGACCAGCCTCGAATTCACCCAAACGGGCGATGCGTGAGGGCGGATCTTTCTGCCATCTTGAGTCATGCGCGCGCTGCCTCTCGTCCTCGCGTTGGCCCTCGCCGGCTGCGCCCAGAGCCACACCACGACCGGCTCCACCGACCCGGTCGATCCGACCGACCCGACGGATCCGACCGACCCCACCGATCCGACGGACCCCACCGGCGTGGACACGACCTCTGGNNGATCGCGACCGGCTGCACCTCTTCGATCTGACGGCGGAGACCGGCACGACGCTCCGGCTCACACCCGGAGACGAGCCGGGCCGGCTCGTCGAAGACGACGCGGGCCGGGTCCACGTGGCCCTTCGCTCCGGTGGCGCGGTCGTCTCGCTGAGCCGCTCGGCCTTTGCGGTCGAGCGCCGCCGGGCCGTCTGCCCGCACCCCCGGGGCATCGCGCACGACGCGGCCACCGACGAGATCCTCGTCGCCTGCGCGGGCGGCCAGCTCTTTCGCATGGGCGCGGCCGGCGGAGCGCCGACGGCGACCTTCATCGAGCACGACCTGCGCGACGTCTTCCTCTCCGGCGATCGAACCTACGTGACCACCTTCCGCTCGGCGGAGCTGCTCGAGATCGGCGCGGATGGGATCGTGTCTCGACGCGCGCCGGCCATCGATCAGCATCAGATGGCGACGCTCGAGGGCGAGCTCTTCGGCACCTTCTTGCCCAACGTCGCCTGGCGGACGCGCCCGGACGGGGAGGGCGGTGCGTGGATGCTCCACCAGATGAGCATGCAGGAGACGGTGAACGTCTCGATGGAGGGCTACTCGCTCGCCGACCCGGAGTGCATGACCGGGCTGGTCGCGGTCAGCCTCACCCACTTCCCGGCGGACGGAGCGCCGGAGACTCGGCGCTTCCAGAACGCCGGCCTCGCGATCGACTTCGATGTCCACGAGGACCATTTCGTGGTCGCCATGCCTTCGGAGATCGTCGACGGCGGCGGGCGCCCCGGGCTCATCATGCCCCAGCCGGGCAGCGTGGTGATGCCGATCAGCCAGTGGAGCGAAGGCGCCGGCAATTGCCTCCATCCCGAGGGGCGCAAGTTCGGCTCCGCTCAGGTCACGTCGATCGCCGTGGCCGGCGACGAGGTGCTCGGCTGGGACCGGCAGCTCGCGCGCCTCCGCCGGACGACCATCGGCTCCCGAACCAGCATCGAGTCCATCGACCTGCGCGACCAGCCGACCGTCGACGACCCCGGCCACGAGCTCTTCCACGTGGGCACCTTCGCCCAGATGGCCTGCGCGACCTGTCACCCGGAGGGCCGCGAGGACGGCCACACCTGGGACTTCTCCGAGGTCGTGCGCCGCACCCAGACGCTCACCGGCGGCATCCTGGGGACCGAGCCCTTCCACTGGAGCGGCGACCAGCCGGACATGCGCGCCATCATGGACGAGACCTTCTCCCGCCGGATGTCGGCGCCGATCCTCGAAGACGGTCAGATCACCGAGATCGGCACCTGGCTCGACACCTTGCCGGAGGTCGCCGCACCGACTCGTGACCACGTGGCCGCCGCTCGCGGCGAGGCCGCGTTCGTGAGCGAGGGCTGCGCCGACTGTCACGCCGGTCCGCGCTTCACCAACAGCGAGTCCGTCGACGTCGGCACCGGAGGCGCCTTCCAGGTGCCGAGCCTGCTGGGGCTGGCCGTGCGTGGGCCGTGGATGCACGACGGATGCGCCGGCTCGCTCGGCGAGGTGCTCGCGGGCTGCGACGGAACGCCGCACGGCGACGTCACCGACGCGACCACCCGCGCGGACCTGGTCGCCTACCTCGAGAGCCTCTAGCTAATCCCGGTCACCAGCGCATGAGCGGGTCGCCTTCCCAGCGGACGTAGCGGATCCGCTCGCGGAAGGGCGAGCGGTAGCCGATGCGGAAGGGGTCGGGCGCGTCGTCCTTCTCGAGCAGGGCGAGGTAGCCGGCGGCGGTGGCGACGGCGAGGCGCTCACCGCTCGGGGAGACGTCGATCCCCCCGACCGACGAGCCGATGAAGTGCTGCCAGCCGAGCTCGCCTCCGGGGGTCATCGCGCGGATGTAGCCGTTGGCGTCGCCGAGGAGCCAGAGCCCCTCGTGGACCGCCGAGGCGTAGACTCGCGCGCCCTGCTCGAGGGGCAGGAGCCGAATGTCCTCCTCGTAGGCGCCGAGCTCGAGACCGACCAGCTCCGCCACCACGCCAATCGAGGTGACGCCGCCGTAGAAGTGGCAGCTGTTGAAGATGGCCTTCTCGCCTTTGGGATCGAAGGCGGCGTGGTGCGGATACTCCGAGTGGAGCGGCCCGAAGGCGCCGACGAGGGTCCCGTCGGGCTTCCGCAGCTCGTGCTGGGAGTCCTGGTAGCCGCAGGCGATGAGCGTCCCCTCGGGGTTCACCGCCACGTGGGTCATGTCGGTGCGGAGCGGGTAGGGCTCGCCCTCGTAGTCCCAGTGGGCGACGCGCTCCCTCAGCTGCTCGGCGTCGGGGGAGAGGCGGCGGACGCCACTGACGGAGCTGTGGAAGACCCCCCGACTGGTGGCGAGGAGCACCGCGTCACCCCGCGGCATCACCACCAGCCGCTCGACGAAGGCCAGATCCTCGTCGTCCTCGAGCGCCTCGACGCCCTCCACGATCCCCTCGTCGCCGCGCGGTCGCGGGTAGCGGCCCAGCTCGATGCCGCCCCAGCCCTCGGTGACCCGGACGTGATCCTCGTGGAGGAATGCCAGCAGGCGCCGGTCCGGGCTCGCGCCCAGCCCGATGGCGCCGGCGGGCGCGTGCTCCGTCTCACCGTCGAAGCCGAAGGCGATCACCGCCTCCGGCTTCCAGGGCGTCCCGACGAGCGCGGCCACCCGGTCCTCGCCCAGGAAGACCACGTCGCCGATGGGAATGGAGCGCTCCTTCAGGATCTCGATGAAGGGCGCCTGCGCCGGCGGGAAGCGCTCGCGGAGCCCCTGCCATCCGCCGGCCTCGTTGGCCGCCTTGGCGACCGCCGCGACCTTCGCGCCGAGGGCCGCATCGCGCGGATCGGACGGCTGCTCCCCCGCTTTCGCCCAGCCCTCGCTCAGGCCGGTGGCGACGAAGCCATTGATCGCCTCGACGTAGGCGCCGGTCTTCTCGCGCCACTCGGTGGCCAGATCCTCGTGTGCCGTCCAGTCCATCGCGCGCATCGTGCCACCGACGGCCTCGGCTGTGGTACGTCGTGCCCATGATCGTCGTGACCAACCGCATCCCCGTCGCCCCCGGCTGGGAGGAGAAGTTCGAAGACCGCTTCAGCAAGCGCGCCCACCTGGTCGACCAGTCGCCCGGCTTCATCCGCAACGAGGTGCACCGGCCGAAGCCGATGAAGCTCGACCACGCCACCGGCGAGTGGAGCGACGACCCGGAGCGGGATGCCTACTACGAGGTCAAGACCTGGTGGAAGAGCTTCGAGGACTTCGTCGCCTGGACCAAGAGCCCGAGCTTCGCCGAGGCCCACTCGGATCGCCCGCCGAAGGAGATGTTCGCCGGCAAGAACGTGCTCGAGATCCACGAGGTCTTCCTGAGCACGGAGACCAACGACTGATCAGCCGGGATCGCCCAGCCCGAGCGCCTCGGCGTTCGGCCCCATCTCGATCGACTGGATGAAAGTGTCGAAGTCGGTCAGCCCGGCCTCGAAGTCGGCTTGGCCGTTGCCGTAGCCGGCGACGAGGAGCACCGGCCATCCGCGGCGGCGTCCGGATCGGGAGGTCTCCGCGTAGTAGAAGGGGGCGCGAACGAAGAGCAGGGCCAGGCGTGCGCCAGTTCCCTCTCGTAGGGCGTCGAAGACGACCAGGTGCGCGGCCTGCCCCTTCAGTTGGCCATCCATCCGGTCGAGGACCTCGACGCGACTCGGTTCGCGTACCTGTTGCACGAGGAAGGCGCGTAGCCCTGGACCGGACCAGGTGACCACGCTCTGGGTCCGACCCTGGGCGATCGCTGCGAGCACTTCGTCGGCGACCACCCGAAGATCTCGCGTTTGCTCCCCGGGCTCGAGGAGGCTGCTCTGGAGCCACATCTCTCCCGCTCCGGTCCGCTGGCCGAGCTGCAGGTGGTTGTCGAACGCGCGGTAGCGCGCGCGGCGACCGTCGTCGTTCCAGTCGACCGTTCGCACCTCGAGGTGATCGCGGCCGACGCGAGGCTCCCCGCTCGGTCGATGGCTGCCGACCAGCCAGCGAGCGTCGAGCGCGTCCAGCCCCTCGGCCCTGACTTCGAGCGGAAAATCATCGGCGACGTAGCCACGCTCGAGAAAGATCTCACCACGGCCATAGGGCGCCGTGCATGCCATGGCGAGGACGAGCAGCCCGTAGCAACGGGTCATCGATTCGTCCCCATGCTCGGTCCGAGGGCGAACGCGAGGCCCACGGAACCGGTGACGACCGGTCGACCGAGCGCCAGCGAGAGTCGCAACGCCACGCGCCTGTCGGTCGTGAGGTAGAGCTCGAGCTCCAGCACCGCCTGTAGCTCCAAGAACCACGCACGCCAATCGCGGCTGAACCGGTCGGCTTGGTCGCCGGACAGTCGAACCGCAGGCTCGGAGCAATCGTAGTACTCGCCGGCGCCCCCCGCGGCGGTCAGTCCAGGGGTATCCTTCGAGAAATCACAACCGGCATCCCGACGCAGCGCGGCCACTTCGGGGTACCCGAGGGATTCGGAGTGGGCGGAAGCCGCGAATCGGACTCCGGCACCAATCGTGAATCGGTCCTTCGTGGCGTGGCGTGCCAGGAGCTCCCCGCCAAAGCTGGGCATGAGGAGCGCCCCGCTCCAGGTGCCTTCGCTGAAGACCGCAGCGAAGCTCGGGTCGGAAATCCGCTCGAGCTGAAAGAGGTAGACCGTATCGGGGCTTCGGTAGGTCACCCCACCGAACACTCGGACGGTCGCGAAGAGCGAGGGCACCAAGGGGAGGTTCACCTCGACCCCCAGCCGGCCGCCGAATCGACGCGCCCGTGACGATGCCCATTCACCCGGGTCTCCAGTGATCGTGAGCGGGCCCGCGGTGCCAGCGCCGAAGTCCCCGAAGATGCCGATGAGTCGGAGCGTGCGGGCGGGGCGCACCCAGCCCGTTCTGGTCAACGGAGCCGCCGGAGGTCCCTCGGCCGTGAGGGTCGAGCGGAGCTCGTTCGGGATCGGCAGTCTCCCCGGTGCTGGGCGTAGGTCGACCTCGGGCGGCTCCTCCGGCGGAGCCGAGGGAGTCGGCGGCGCGGGCGCGTCGGGGTCCGTGTCCTGGGCAAAGGGATCGGTGCTGGGCTCGGCCGGCCCTTCCGACGCTGGCGCCGGCTCCGGAGGCTCCTCGTTCCCTGCAGCGGCGGCGAGGGAAGCCTCCGCTTCGGCCAGCGTGCGGCGGATCTCGTCCCGGTGCTGCGCCACGTGCGGATCATCCGGCTCGGCCAGAGCTTGGTGGAGATGCGCCGCCGCGGCGTCCCAGCGCCCGAGCTGCGCTTCCGTCAAACCGAGCTCCGCGGCGAGCGCCGGGGTCGAGCCCTCGCGCTCCAGTGTCCGTTCCAGCACCGCCAGTGACGCTTCGGGCTCGCCGGCTTCGCGCAGTTGTCGCGCGGAACGCAGGATCGCGTCCTGCGCGACTCCCGACGACACGGTACCGACCACGAGCGCCAACGCGATCGCGGCTGTGCCCCTACTCATGCCCCATGGTGACGCCGCTGGTACGACGCCGACAACCCTCTCTCATCGAAAAGTGAACGACGAGGAAATGGGGTATGAGCTGGCGAGAAAGTGACCGATGAATGGCGTCTGCCAATCAGGCGACACCATCGTGTCAATCGCCGGTGAGGTCGGTGACCTCGACCTCGCCGAGCTCGAGGTGGGGCTCGATCAGCGGCATCAGGTGCTCGTGGGTCTCGCCGAGGCGCTCGACGAAGGCGTCGTCCATCGGTTCGCGATCGCGAATGCGGGCGTAGAGGGCGTCGAAGGTCGCGAGCGCTTCTTCGGGCAGCTCGGAGGTGACCGATGCGGGGTCGGCGCGGCGGAGGGCCGGGTCGACGACCGCGGCCATGGCGGCGGCGTTCGCCGGGTCCTGGTCCAGGTAGGTCAGGGCGCGCTCGGCGGTCGCCTCCGGCTCGCTCAGCACCCGGTCGTAGGCGACGATCATCATCGGGTAGTCGCGGTCCGCGAAGTCGCCGAAGAGGCAGTAGGTCTCGAACCACCACTCGAGCTCGGGGGGCATCGCCTGGGGGACCTCGGTGCCGAGGGCCTCCGCTTCCAGCGCCTCGAAGGCGCGGGTGGAGGCGACGTGCTCGCGCCAGGGACGGATGGAGAAGATCACCCGCTCGAGCTCGTCCTCGTCCGTCTCCACCACGCCGGGGACGAACATCTTCACCACCTGGCCGCGGAGCTCGGCGGGGTCGCCGACCACGCCGTTGCGGTGCTCGGACTCGTAGAAGCCCTCGGGGTTCGCGGCCTTCAGGGTCTCGAGCTGCGGGCCGAAGGGCTCACCGACGATCGGGAGCCCACTGGCGGCGAGCATCTGCATCCAGAGCGAGGTGCCGGAGCGGCGGCAACCGGTGACGACGATCATGGGCGGGACCTACACGGCGCGGTCGGCGCCGTCCACTAGCCTTCGATGGTCCAGTCGCTGCGGTCGGTCTCGTCGAGCCACTGGCGCAGCGCGGCGCGCACGGCCTCGCGCTGCGGGGCGATGAGCCGGCCGGTGCTGGGCTCGGCGCCCAGCAGGTGCACGGCGAAGCGACCCGCCTCGACCATCTCGATGGCGCAGTCCAGGTGCCGGACCCCGTCGGAGATGCGCAGGGTGCCGCCTCGGCCCTCGTGCTCGAGGTCGAAGGTCAGCGTTGCCGTGGTGTCCATCGGCGGAGCCCTCAGTCGCAGAAGCCGCTGAAGCCCTGCTCGCAGCAGGCTTCTCGCGACCAATAGCCGAGGTTGCAGTTGGCCTCGATCTCCTCGCGGGTGAGCTCGCGGGTCACGGTCTCGGCGGCGCCCTCCATGGCCCGGGCGCGCTCGCGCTCGAGGGTCTCGGTGAGCATCGCCACCTCGTCCGTGTTCTCGGCGCGGTTCTCTTCCTCGGCGGTGTCGAAGTCGACCCGGTAGAGCTCGACCGGCTCGAGGCCGCGCGGGTTGCCCTCGTTGGCGGTGATGAGCTTCCACTCGTCGGTGCCGCGGCGCTCGCGGACGCTCTCGAGGACGTTCCCCTCGTGGCTCTCCTCGGCGTAGACCGTGTCGGTGCCTTCGAAGACGTCGCCGCCCTGGACGCCGGCGGGGACCTCGAGGTCGAGGTGGTTCAGCACGCTGGGCATCAGATCGATGCTCTGCACCCAGTGGCGCACGGTGGTGCCGCCGCGTTGGTTGCCCGGGAGCTTCACGAAGAGCGGCACGCGGACCTGCTCGTCGTAGAGCGTGGTGCCGTGCCAGAAGCCGCCGTGCTCCTGGAACTCCTCGCCGTGGTCGGCGGTGATGATGATGGTGGTGTCCTCGTAGAGGCCGGTGTCCTTCAGCTCCTGCACCAGGTTGCCGAAGTGCTCGTCCCAGTAGCTGATCTCCCCGTCGTACATCTCGCGCAGCTCCGGCGCCTCGTCCGGGTTCGGGTGCTGGTGCGCGGCGCGGGCATAGCCGGTGCCGTCGTAGGGGTGCACGAAGTAGGGGTCGTGCGGATCCATGTAGCCGACGAACCAGAAGAAGGGCTTGCCCTCGTCGGTGTTCTCCATCCACTGGCCGAGGCGACGGTTGACCACCTCGGCGTCCTGGTAGGCGCCGCCGGGGTAGACCACGTCGGCGATGGCGTAGGCCTTCTCCACCACGCGGCGGAGCACCTGGTGGAGCAGGAGCTTGGAGCCCGAGTCGTCGGCGCCGAGCACGTGGTCCGGCTCGAGGAACTCGTAGTGATCGAAGCCCTGCTGGAAGTTGTAGTAGGGCGCCACGTTGAAGTTCGTGACCAGGCCACGGGTGTGATAGCCGGCCTCCTGCATCGCCTCCGGGAGGGTGACGATTTCGTCGGGCAGCTGGTCGGCCTTGCCCATCACGCCGTGGTTGCTGGGCAGCCGGCCGCTGAGGATCGAGGCGAAGCTCGGGCGGGTCCAGCTGGCGTTGGCGAAGGCCTGGTCGAAGCGGATCGCGTCGGCGGCGAAGGCGTCCAGGTTCGGCGTGTTCCCGGTCTCGTAGCCGTAGGCCGGCAGGTGGTCGGCGCGGAGGGTGTCCACGACGACGAAGATCACGTTGTTCCGATCGGCGGAGGGACCGGCGTGGGTGCCGTCCTCGGCCGCGGCGTGCTCGCCGCCGAGCACGCTGAAGAGGGCCAGCGCGCCACAGATGACGGCGGCGACGACGGGGCTGCCCCAGGCGCGGAGCATGATGCGGCCGCCCTTGCGGGCGAGCAGGAAGCGGAAGGTGAAGCTCAGCGCCAGGTAGATGAGGCCGGCGGCCAGCATGCAGGCCAGCGCCACGCCGAGGCCCTTGGCGCTCTTGAGCACCAGCTCCTCGTGGAAGATGTCCCGGCGCACGCGGAAGAGGCCGATGACGAAGGCGAAGCTGGCCACGAAGAAGGCCAACAGCCGGGCGTAGGCATCCGACTCCTTCATCGCTTCGCGCCTGATGAGGCGGCCGCTGAGCGCGAGCGACCAGGCGAAGCCGGCGCAGGCCAGCGCGCAGAAGACGCCGTAGAGGACCGCGCCGTAGGCCAGGACGCTGGTGGAGGCGCCGGCGGCCGAGCTCATGAGGATGACCGCGCCCTCGGCGATGCCGATGAGCATGCCGGCGACGAGGCCGGCGCCGAGGCCGATGGTGATCGCGCGGACCGGCTTCGGCTGCAGCTCGAAGGGGACCTCCTCGATGGCTTCGATGGCTTCCTTCTCGGCCTCGATCTCGTCGACCTCGATCTCGGGCTCGTAGCCCGAGCGGCGGCTGAGGAAGACCAGGCCGCCGAAGGAGCTGACGAACATCTCGCAGGCGAAGCCCACGATGGGGATGAGCACCGCGACGGCCATCGGCAGGCCGATGGCCGCGCTGGTGTAGAGCGCCACGGCGGCGGTCTCCCGCAGGCCCATGCCGTTGATGGAGGCGGGGACCAGGGTCGCCAGGATCTGCAGGTTGGAGGCGAAGAAGACCTCGCCCACGCTGAGCTCGACGCTCAGCGCGCGGCTGGCGCAGACGTAGATCATGCCGTTGAAGGCGTGGACGCCGACGCCGAAGGCGAAGGCCTTGAAGAGGAGCAGTGCCTTGCCCTCGTAGGCGCGGATGGCGACCACCAGGGTCTGCACACGGGTCTGCACCGGACCCGGAAGGAAGCGCGCGGCCCANNCACCCGGTTGCGCACGGGGGCGGGCAAGAAGCGCGCGGCCCAGAGGAAGAGCCCGGGCTTGGCCAGCACGGTCATGGCGACGGCGATGACCGCCACGAAGAAGCCGCTGACGATCAGCACGCCGTTCGTGCCGATGAAGCGATGGCCGTAGAGGAGCGAGCCGGCGATGATCACCACGCCGAGGGCCATCTGGCCGAGGAAGACCTCGACGCCGATGGTGGCCGCCGCGCGGGCGGTCTTGCCGGTGTGCTTGGCGACGTCGTAGATGCGCCAGCCGCCGAAGCCGGTGAAGCCGCCGGGGGTGAAGGCGCCCCAGAAGCGGGCGATGAAGATCGAGCCGCCGAGGAAGCGCCAGCTCGGGCGGATCCCTTGGCCGCCGAGCAGCGTCCGCCAGCGGAGGGTGGCGAAGCCGATGGCGATGAGCTGCATGGCGATCGCGGCGGCGATCCAGCCCCAGCTCAGGTCGGCGAGGCGCTCCCCCAGATCCTCGGCGCCCTCGCGCTTGAGCACCTTGCGGAAGATCACCCAGAGCATGCCGACGCTGAAGGCCAGCTTGAGGATGAAGAAGAGCCCCTTCTTCCAGCCCTTCTTCTCGGCCTTGGCCTCTTCGGCCGTGGTGCTCTCGTTCTGCGCGGTCGCCTCGCCCCGGCGCACGGTCTGCTGCTTCTCTTCGGTCATCTGCCCTCGCGGATTCGCCCGTCCACGTCACCGTTCCGTTTGAAACGGCGGGGCTCGAGAACGGATTCCGCGCTCGGGCCCTGACCTCTGCGGTTAGCTCGCCCGATCCAAGGGGTCAACTTCCTGACACGCGCGCCCCCACGCGCGCGGGGAGCCTCGTTCACTCGGCGTAGATCATCTTGCGGGTCATCCCGCCGTCGACGACGAGGGTCGCGCCGGTGACGAAGCCCGCGTCGTCGCCGACCAGGTAGGCGGCCGCGCCGGCGATGTCCTCCGGTCGGCCCACCCGTCCGGCCGGGTGTTGGGCGTGGTCCTCGGCCTCGAGCTCGCCCGGGTCGCCGCCGTGGATCCAGCCGGGGGCGATGGCGTTCACCCGCACCTCGGGGCCCAGGCTGATGGCCATGGCGTGGGTGAGCGCCTGCAGCGCGCCCTTGCTCGCCGAGTAGGCGAAGGTGTCCGCCTCGCTCATGAAGGCGCGGGTCGAGCTGATGTGGACGATGCTCCCGCGCCGCTCGCTCAGGGCCCGGCAGCCGTGCTTGGCGCAGAGGAAGGGGCCATCGAGGTTCACCCGCAGCTGCGCGCGCCAGTCCGCGTAGGCGACCTCGGCCAACGGCCCGGTCGCGATATCGGTCATGGCCGCGTTGCAGATCAGGGCGTCCAGCCCGCCGAAGCGCTCGAGGGTCCGGGCGATGGCGTCGCGAACCTCGCCTTCGTCGCCGACGTCCGCCCGCAGGAAGAGGCCGCCGGCGCTCGCCGCGACCTCCGCCCCTCCTTCGTCGACGTCGACCGCCGCCACGGCCCAGCCGTCGGTGGCGAAGCGCTGCACGAGCGCCCCCCCGATGGTGCCCGCAGCACCGGTGACCAACGCGACCTTCCGGCTCATGCCCTCGCTCTCGGGCTCGCTCGCCGATCGTCAAGGAGAGGGAGACCATTTGGCGAAACAACCAAGGAACCAAACAGCGTCCCTAGTTCGTCAGGCAGGCGACGGAGGCGGCGTCGCCGGAGTTCTCGATCGGGCCGAAGCCGCTCACGGCGCCGCGGCTATCGCGGCAGAAGCGGTGGATGGCGGCGTTGCAGTTCGGTCCGTCGCGCTCGGCCGACCCGTCGCAGGGGCCGTGGAAGGTCGTCAGCGTCGAGTAGGTGGTGTTCACCACCTCGGCCCAGGGTGTACAGACCACGGTGGCCTCGCTCGCGGAGAGCTCGACCGGTCCGAAGCCGGTGCGCTCGCCGTTGTCCCGGCACCAGCGGTGGGCGGCGGCGTTGCAGTCCGGCGACTGCGAGGCCGCGGACGATGCACAGCCGGGGTGGCTCGCGCTCAACGTCGCCCAGGAGACCGTGTGCCGGACCCCGACCACGCAGGTGCCGAAGCCCACGTCGCCCGAGTTCTCGATCGGGCCGTAGCCGCCGTTCGGGCAACCGCGGGCGCGGCAGGCGCGGTCGAAGGCCGCGTCGCAGCTCGGGCCGATGCGCTCACTCGTGCCGTCGCAGCTCGGGTGCTCGGTTTGCAGGTCGCCGGCGTAGGAGAAATTCACCGTCGCCGCGCGGCTCCCTTCGTCGATGGCGTCGTCGCAGTCGTCGTCGGCGCCGTTGCAGACCTCCGCCGGTGGGCTGCACAGCGGCCAGCCGCAGGAGGCGGTGCAGGTCTGCGTCCCGGTCGAGCCGCAGTCGGTGGTGCAGTCGCGGGTCGTTCCCGCGGCGCAGGCGGCGGTCTCGTCGACGTTCCCATCGCAGTCGTCGTCGCCGCCACCGCAGACCTCCGCGGGCGGCACGCAGGAGCCCCAGCCGCATTCGCCGCCGCAGGTGCGCGTGCCGAAGGAGCCGCAGCTGGTCGCGCAGAGCTCGGTGTCGCCGGGCGTGCAGTCGGTGCCCTCGTCGACGTTCCCATCGCAGTCGTCGTCGCTGCCGTTGTCGCAGCTCTCGGTCGGCGGCGCGCACGCCCCGAAGCTGCCGCCGCTGCAGGTCGCGCTGCCGGTGGTGCCGCAGCTGGTCATGCACGCGCGGCTGGTGCCCTCCTCGCAGGGACCGGGCGGCATGTCCGGCTCGTCCACGGTCCCGAGATCCGCGGGGCCGAGGTCCGGCTCGTCCATCGGGCCGAAGTCCGCCGGGCCGGAGTCTCGGCGCTCGTCCATCGGCACGCTCCCGCTCTGGGCGCAGCCGAGGGCGACGAGGGCCAGGGCGAGGGGCGAAAGCGAGCGCACGGTGACAGTGTAGGGGGCCGCGTGACCCGGCGCGCTTTCAGATGGTCGCCAGCCGCGGACTCTTGCGCCGCCGGTGAGGTTTTTGCGTAGCATCGGAATCGATGCGTCGGCTTCCCCTGAGGTGCGGGGTCAGTCCCAGCCGCAGGTCCGTTGGGCGGTCTGCAGCTGCTCCCGCATGTCCGACCACAGGTCCTCGACGCCGGGAACGGAGACCGGCAGCGACGCGTCCATCCGCAGCAGCCGTGCCGTGGTCGTCCGGGCGTCGCCCTCGAAGGCTTCGTTCGCGTCGTCCAGGGCTTCGTCGAAATCGAGGAGCGCGTCGGGGTCCACGTCGTAGCTCGCGTCGGTCCTCGTCAGCGCGGCGAAGCGGCTGGTCAGGATGCTCGCGCGCTGCAGCAGCAGGTGGGCGAGGCCCTTGGCCCAGCGGCACGTCGCCTCGTCTCCCTCGCCGTCCATCCGCTCGCTCAGCGCCACCGCGACCGTGTCGAGCGAGTCGCGGTAGCTCTCCCAGGTCGAGTCGCGGCGCAGGATCAGCTCGCGCCGGATCCGGTCGCCCGCGTCGCCGGCCAGCGCGAGCGCTCGGCGCAGCAGGCTGCGGTGAGCGTCGCGCAGGTCGATCGTGTCGCCCTCCTCCCAGACCCAATCGCCGGTGTCGTTCGCCTCCATGGTCCAGAGCCACTCCTTGTCGTGCTCGAGCCACTTGTTCACCAGCTGGTGGGTCGCGAGCCGCAGGTCGCCGGGCGGCTCCGGCGCCGCGTCGGGCTCACCGTCGCCCACGGCCCAGCGCGGGAAGTAGGCGGCTTCCGCCGCGTCGGGCGCGCGCCCGAACACCCGCAGCTCGGAGATGCAGATCTCCTTCCAGCTCTCCTTCGAGCCGGGCACGGTCTCGGCGATCTCGATGCGCCAGGTGCCGCCGCCACCGGACGCGGGGATCGACTGCAGCGCGCGGGAGCTCGCGAGGAGGTCGTAGCTGCCGACCTCTTGGCCCTCCCGGAGCACCTTCACCTTCGAGACGCGGTGGTTGCCGGTGAACAGATCGGTGTCCCCGCCGCTCTTCAGGTAGCCGGCGGTCATCTCGAGGTGATCGACGGTCGCGTCCTCGGGGAGCTCGACCTCGATCCACGAGCCGACGAGGTCGTCGGTCGCCGAGTTCCACGCCGTCTGGTCGTCGCCGTCGAAGAGCCGGGGCACCTGCGAGGAGCGATCGCGGTAGGCGCTCGAGACCTTCACCGTGGTGGGCACGGCCTGCAGCAGATCGACCGGATCGCCCTCGGGCTCGGGCGGCGCCTCCGGCTCGGTCGGCTCCGCGGGGGAGGTCTCCGCTTCCGGTGGCGCCTCGGGAGCGGGGTCGGGTGCGGTCGTGGCCTGCTCTTCGTCGGAGCCGCAGGCGACGACCAACGCGAGCGCGATGAGCCAGGGTCGGAGCATGCCGGATGCTACTCGATCCGGCGTCGGGCGAGACCCGCTCAGCGGCGGCGCCGTCGCAGGGCGATCAGCGTCGTGAGCGCCAGCAGGAGCGCGCCGGGGAGTGACTCGGGGCGTGCGACTCGACAGCCGCAGCCTCCGTCGCCCCCCTCTTCGGGTCCCCCATCGGGGAGGCCGCCGTCGCCGCTCATCGTGCCGCCGTCCTCGGGGATGCCGCCATCGACGTCCCCTTCGAGGGTGCAGCTCGCCGAGCAGCCGTCGCCGTCGACGGTGTTGCCGTCGTCGCACTCCTCGACCGGGAGCCCGCGGGCGCCGTCGCCGCACTCGGTCTCGGTGACGAACTGCCGCATCATCTCGTGGTCCTCGTGCTCGAGGATGTGGCAGTGGTAGGGGAAGGGCCCGACGTAGTCCTCGAAGCGGGCGATGACGCGCACGATCTCGTTCGGCCCGACCGTGACCGTGTCCTTCCAGCCCGCCTCCCACGGCTGCGGCGGCTCCGGCTCACCGATGGGCATGACCTCACCGCCGACCTGCTCGAAGGCCTGGCGGTCGAGCACCTGGAAGAAGACCAGGTGCATGTGCATCGGGTGCGACACGCCGGAGCGGTTGATGAAGCGCCAGATCTCGGTGGTGCCGAGCTCCGGGTACTCGGTGATGTCGTCCCAGCCGAGCCCGTTGATCAACCAGGCGCGCTGACCGCACTCGTCGCCGCCGTCGCGGCGGAGCTCGAAGTCGCGCTCGATCACCGCGTCGGCCTCGTCGAGGGCTTCGGTCGCCCGCAGCGTGGTGGGGATCGCTCCGTCGTGGCCGGCGTCGGCGGTCACCCGGAACTGCATCACCTCCGGCACCACGCCCACGCCTTCGGTGCCGGGGAAGGGCGCCGGGGCGGAGTTGGTCAACAGGACCTCGGTCCCCGCGGCGAGGCCGGAGAAGTCCACCAGCACGTCGGCGCGCTCGGCGCCGCCGAGGGTGAGCTCGCTGACCGTGATCGGCTCTTCGAGGAGCCCGCCATCGGTGCCGATGACGGTGAAGTCCAGGCCGCCGGAGAGGGTGAGCCGATAGGTGCGCGAGTTGGCCCCGTTGACGATCCGGAAGCGGTACTTGCCCTGGTCCACCTCCAGGAAGGGCCAGACCTTGCCGTTGACCAGGATCATGTCGCCGAAGAAGTGCTCCTGCCACTGCGCCGGGTAGCGCAGCGATCCGTCGGCCGCGAAGGAGCGGTCCTGGATGACCAGCGGGACCTCGTAGTCACCGCTCGGAAGGTCGAGGGCGTCCTCGACGTCGTCGCGGATGACGTAGAGGCCCGCGAGGCCGGCGTAGACGTTGAGCCGCGTGATGCCGAGGGCGTGGTCGTGGTACCAGATGGTGCTCGCGTCCTGCCAGTTGGGGTACTCGTAGGTGACGCTCTCGCCGGGATCGATCGTCGCGTCCGGGTGGCCGTCGAATTCGGCCGCCACGTGGCCGCCGTGCAGGTGGGTCACCACGCGGGTCTCGCCGCGACCGGCGCCGTGCGGGCACTCGTCGACCGGGAGGATGTGGGTCGTGCGCAGCGCGCCGCTGGTGTCGCGCAGATCGTTGGTCCACTCCACCGTCACCGGCTCGTTCGTCCGCGCCTCGATCGTCGGTCCGGGGAAGGAGCCGCCGGTGCCGTCGTCGTAGACCCAGACGGTGCTCTCCGGCAGGTCGCGATGGAGCTGCTGGGTGATCTGGCGGATGGCGATCGAATAGGTCGCGGCGCCGCCGGCGCTGCCCTCGGTGGGCTGGGCGACGCCGGGCCGCGGCAGCGGGTCGACGTAGGGGGTGAGCACCAGCGGGCAGGGATCGCCGGTGCAGCTGGTGCCGTCGCCCAGGTAGTCGCCGGTGCACGCGCTCGCTTCACCGACCGCGCAGCTCGCGTCCGTCGCGCAGCAGGCGCCGGTGGGCTGCGGGCAGGGGTTCGGGCCGCACAGGGTCGCGTCGCCTTCGTAGGTGCCGGTGCAGCTGGCCGCCGTGCTCACCGAGCACGCGCCGCTCGCCGCGCAGCAGGCGCCGGTGGGCTGGGGGCAGGGGTTGGGCGAGCAGCTGGTCGCCGCGCCCTGCCAACTGCCGCCGCAGCTGGCCTGGGTGGTCGCGCTGCAGGCGCCGCTCGCCTCGCAGCAGGCGCCGGTGGGCTGGGGACACGGATTGGGCGAGCAGGTCGTGCCGCTCCCTTCGTAGGTGCCGGTGCAGCTGGTGCCCGGGTCNNGTAGGTGCCGGTGCAGCTGGTGCCCGGGTCGTCGACGATGGTGCAGGCGCCGCTCGGGTCGCAGCAGGCGCCGGTGGGCACGGTGCAGGGGTTCGGGCTGCACATCGTGGCCGCGCCGAGGTAGGTGCCGGTGCAGCTGGTGCCCGGGTCGTCGACCAGCGAGCAGCTGCCGGCGTCGCAGCAGGCGCCCGTGGGCACCGGACAAGGGTTCGGGGAGCAGCTCGTCGCGTCGCCCTGGTAGGTGCCGGCGCAGCTGCTCTCGATGCCCACCGCGCAGCTCCCGTCGGTGGCGCAGCAGGCGCCGGTCGGCAGCGGGCAGGTGACCGATGCGCAGCTGACGCCGTCGCCCTGGTAGGTGCCCACGCAGGTCGCGGCGCTCGCCTGGGCGCAGCTCCCGTCGGCGGCGCAGCAGGCGCCGGGCGGGTTGAAGTCGATGGTCAGCTCCGGTCGGCGCGCGACGTCGTTGCTGTCGCGGCTGTCGAAGCGCTTGGCGGTCCGGTTCGTCGACTCGTCGCCGAGGAGGATCCAGCCGAAGTTGTCGGTGCCGTCCACCCATGCCTGCACGTCGGCGGCCATGGCGGCGGAGGTCCACGCGTAGCGCCGGCCTTCGCCCTGCACGACGGTGCTCGCGCTCGGGGTGGCCACGAAGTCGCCGCCGGGATCGGTCCAGGAGACGGTGGGGTAGATCCCGTAGGTCCAGGTGGCGTCGCCTGCGAGGGCCATCGCGGCCACGCCCTCTTCGCCGGCGGCCTCCGAGCCGGCCTCGCCCCAGTCGCCGGTCAGCCGGTGGACGGTGGTCGTGCGGTCCTGGCTGTTCTTGGCCCGGGAGAGGTAGAGCGAGAGGGTGACCGAGGTGATGGTGGAGCCGGCGGGGATCCCGCTCAGGTCGAAGCGCATCAGCGCGCGCCGGATGAAGTCGCTGCTCCCGGTCGAGAAGTCGCTGGTGGTGCCGGTGAAGACGTAGTCGCCGGCGCCGTTGCTCCCGTCGGCATCCTCCGAGTAGAGGCTGGTGTCCGCCGCTGGGGCCAGCACCACCGTGTCCGCCCGCGCCTCCGAGAGCGACAGGAGCACGAAGCTCGCCGCCGCGACCACCCACCAGGTTCGACCCATCCGTACGAGCATGGCCATCGAGGGTCTGGTGGCAAGGGATGGACTGTGAGGAACCTGAAGGAAGGCGAAATCAGGAAGCGTCGCTCATCTCTGCGGGGAGGCCGGAAGCTTGCGCCGATCGTCGCCCGTTGATAGCTGGCGAACATGACGCGTGCAGCGATCCTCTTGCTGGCTCTCTCCCTCGCCTGCGGCGACGACGACGAGCCGACCCAGGACGAGACCGAGACCGAAGCGGAGCCGGAGGCCGAAAACGAGCCGGAAGCCGAGGCGGAAACGGAGCCCGGCGAGGTCCCGGCGGACCTCGAGCAGGGGCTCCTGGTGGTCTACTCACCCTTCGAGCGCGACGATCAGGGGCGATACACCCGCCCGCTGCCGGCGCGGATGGAGCTACTGAGCCGCAGCGGCGGCGAGTGGCGCGCCGACGTCGTCACCGACGAGGACTCCAACGTCTTCCACAAGGCGATGGTCTACCAGCCCGAGGGCCAGGAGCCGGGCATCCTCACCATCGGCGGCACCGGCGCCTTCGTGAAGCTCTGGCGGCAGGGGGAGACCGGCTGGGAGGCGGAGACGATCTGGACCGAGGAGTTCGGCGGCGAGCGAAACCGCATGCGCGACGTCGAGATCGGCGACGTGACCGGGGACGGCAAGGCCGACCTGGTCATCGCGACCCACGACCAGGGCGTGGTCGCCGTCGTCTCTCAGACCGAGGACGGCTGGAACGTCGAGCGCCTCGACCGGCGGGCGGACACCTTCGTCCACGAGATCGAGATCGGCGACCTGGACGGCGACGGCGAGCTGGAGGTCTACGCGACGCCGAGCGAGCCGAACACCATGGACGGCGGCGGTCAGGCCGGCGAGGTCGTGCGCTACGTGCCGCAGGACGGCGGCACCGAGAGTCGCACGGTGGTGGCGGAGCTCGGGGACCGCCACGCCAAGGAGATCCTGGTCGACGACGTCGACGGCGACGGCACCGACGAGCTCTACGTCTCGGTGGAGGGCATCCAGGAGGACGGCGAGGTGAAGGAGTCGGTGGAGATCCGCCGCTACACCGCCGACACGCCCGCGGGCGAGGGCGTGGTCATCGCCACCATCGAGGGCGACACCCTCACCCGCTTCCTGACCGTCGGCGACGTCGACGGCGACGGGAAGAAGGAGATGGCGGTCGCTTCGTTCAGCAAGGGGCTGTGGCTTCTTCGACCCGGCACCGACCCCGCCGGTGAGTGGGGCAAGGAGAGCATCGATCGCGATTCCGGCGGCTTCGAGCACGCCAGCGTCCTCGCCGACCTCGACGGCGACGGCAGCGACGAGCTCTACGTCGCCAGCGACAACGACGGCGAGCTCCGCCGCTACGTCTGGATCGACGGGCGCGCGCGCCGCGTGACCATCCATCGTCGCGCCGAGCCCCGATCGATGATGACCTGGAACCTGATGCCCGCTCCGCGGGCCCTCCTCCGGGGGGAGTAGCCGTCGGGCGCCCGGCGAGGGAGCGGGAGCCGGACGATTTGATGTTTCCGGCTTGACCGGATGGCCGCGGGAGGGCATACCGCCGTCCCTTCGCCCGCGTACGATGGGACTTTCCCACACAGCCGCGGGCACGAGAGAAGCCAATGAAGCCCGATATCCATCCCGAATATCATCCGGTCGTCTTCGTCGACGACGAGCACGAGGTCATCAGCCGCTCGACCATGAAGTCGGCGGAGACCCGTGAGATCGACGGCGTCGAGCACTTCGTCATCCGCGTCGACATCAGCGCGTTCAGCCACCCCTTCTACACCGGTCGCCAGAAGATCATGGACACCGAGGGTCGGGTGGAGCGCTTCAAGAAGCGCTACGCCAAGCGCGGGAAGAAGAGCGCCAAGGGCAAGGCCGAGGCCGCCGCCAAGGCCGAGGTCGCCGCCGCCCCGAAGGCCGAGGAGGCCCCGAAGGCTGCGGAAGCCGAGGCCCCGAAGGCCGACGAGTCCACCGAGGCCTGAGCCTCCACGGCGCTCCGAGCGCCGACTCGACCGCCAAGCAAGAAGGGCGACGCCTCGATCGAGGCGCCGCCCTTTCGGCGTTCCGTCGGCGACCGGGCGGCCGCCCCGGTCTCACTTCTTGCCCATGGCCTCCACGGCTTCGCCGTCGAAGTGGACGTCCATCTGCGGGAAGGGGATCCCCACGCCGGCCTCGTCGAGGGCCTTCTTGACGTCGCGGGTCGCGCGCTCGTGCACGGCCCAGAAGTCCTCGGTCTTGCACCAGACCCGGACCTGCCAGTCGACGCTCGAGCCGCCCAGGGCCTTGAGGAAAACGGCCGGCGCCGGCTCCGAGAGGCCGCCCTCGACGTTCTCGGCGACCTTCTGGAGGATGGCCCGGACCTCGTCGGTGTCGGCGGAGTAGTCGGTGCCCACGTCCACGCCGACCCGGCGCTCCGAGTAGGTGGAGTAATTCGTGATCGCCGTGCCCCAGATCTGCGAGTTGGGCACGATCTTCTTCTTCGCGTCGGGGGTCTTCAGCTCGCAGGTGAAGAGCTCGACCTCGACCACGGTGCCGCTCTCGGAGCCGATCTCCACGTAGTCACCGACCTTGATGGGCCGGAAGACCAGGAGCATGACGCCGGCGGCGAAGTTGCTGAGCGTGCCCTGGAAGGCCAGGCCGACCGCCAGACCGGCGGCGGCGATGAGCGCGGCGAAGCTCGAGGTGTTGATGCCGAAGACCCCGAGCACCCCGAGGACGACCCCGATGAGGATCAGGTAGCGCACCATGTTGGCGAAGAAGTTCCCCAACGTCGCGTCGAGCTCGCGGCGTGCGACGAGCTTGCGGACCTTCCGCCCGGCCCAGCCGGCGATGAGCCAGCCGATGAAGAGCGCCACGAGCGCGCCGGCGATTTGCACCGCCCAGGGGACGACGTGGTCCTCCACGGCCTTGATGGCGCCGTCGACACTGAAGGCGCCACCGCCGCCGGAGCCGCCCTCCGAGCCGCCCTCCTCCTGGGCGTGGGCGATCGAGCTGAGCGCGCCGATCATCAGCGCGGCGAGGGTTCCGAGTCGGCGACTCATGTCGCGTCTCCTTCGGTAGCGGCGTTTCGGGCGGCCGTCGCTTCGGCGGCCGGCTCCGGTTCCTTCTCTTGCTCCCAGGCGAAGACCAGGTTCACGGTCAGCAGCGTGTCGGTCCTGACGCGACCCGGAACGGGCACGTTGTCGAAGAGGAGCTTGAACTTCACCTCGAGCTTGAAGAGATCGCTCAGCGAGGAGACGACCGCGGCGTCCAAGTTGAGGCGGATGTCGTCGCCGTCCTGCAGGTTGAAGAGCGCCTCGAGCCCGGCGGTGAAGTGCACCGCCGAGGCGAGGTGGTTGTCGTAGCCCACATAGGCGCGCGCCGCGTGGACGTTCTGGCCTTCGATGATGCAGTTGGCGGGCCGATCCTCGACGTCCATGGGTGCTCCCATGGCGGGGTCGCACTCGGCGAGCATGGCCGTGTCCGGATCCTGGGTCGGGACGTAGTTGTCGTAGGTGAAGTCGTAGCCGACCTCGGTCCAGAGCCGGTGCTTGTCTTCCTGGATGATGTTGCGCAGGTAACCGACCTGAGTCTGCAGGCGAGTGTCGAGACCGGCGAAGGTGTCCCAGCGGTGGGCGAGCGCCACGAAGAGCGCGTCCATGCGCGTCAGGTAGAAGTCGTAGCGGGCGCGGGCGTTCGAATTCCGAACGGTGTCCTCGAAGCCGGTGGTGTCGTCGAGCGGCGTCAGATCGGCCCGGCCATAGGCCATGGTCCAATCGAAGGAGAAGGCGTGCCGGTCGCGCACCAGGCGGAACTGGGTGCCGCCGTTGAGCGTCCACGCGTTGGTGTTGCCCGACGCGTAGACCATGCCCAGGCTGGCCGAGAAGGTCAGCGCCTCGTCCGGCTTGTCCTCGTGCTCCTGGGCGAACTCCGCTGCCGCCTCCGGCTGCGCCGCGGCGGGCGCAGCACACAACACCGCAATGGCAACGCAGAGCGCTGCCGAGAGATCCCATCGGCTCATCCGTTCCTCCTGACTCAGGTGGCGTCCCTAAGGACGCCACGATCCCACGTCAATGCCCCCTCGAGCGGGAGTCCAATCAGCGCACGAGCGCTTCGAAGAGCGCGAAGTTCTCCGCTTCGTCTTCGTCGATGCGACCGTCGGAGACGATCATCGCGCGGGCGGTCTCGAGGAAGATCTCACGGTGGGAGAGCGGGATCTCCGCCGGATCGAGCTCTTCGGCGGTCGGCGGAACCTCGAGCCAACCCTCGACCTTGGCTTGCTCTTCCTCGTCGAGGTCGAGCTCCTTGACCAGCTTCTTCACGAACGCCCGCTCCTCGTCCTGGATCTCCAAGTCGGCCCAGGCGAAAGAGCAGATGAACTTCATCAGTCGCAGACGGTCTTCACGGTCGAGCTGCTTCATGGGGCGGACCATACCCGGCCGCCGCCCGGGCCACAACGGGGCTCAGTCGTCTCCGGCGCTCTCGGCGAGACCGAGGTTGAACTCCACTCGCCGATTCGCCGCGCGCCCCTCCTCGGACTCGTTCGACTGCAGCGGTCGCGTCTCCCCGAAACCGTGGGCCTCGAGCCGGTCGGCGGCGACGCCGTTCTCGACCAGGAACTCCCGCACCGCGTGGGCCCGCTCGCCGCTCAATTGCATGTTGTAGTCGTGGTCACCGCTGTTGTCGGTGTGTCCCTCGATGCGGATGTGGTCGATCTCCGGGTGGTTCTGCAGGACCTGGGCGATGTTGCGCAGGAGCCGGTACGAGCGCCGCCGGATGTGGGCGCGGTCGTGGTCGAAGTAGATCTTGTCCAGGATCTCCAGCCGGTCCTCCCGAATGACCACCTGCTGCTCTTCCTCGCAGCCCTGATTGCTCGCCGGCCCGGGCTCGTCGGGGCAGTTGTCGATCGGATCGATCACTCCGTCGCCGTCCCGGTCGGGGCAGCCCTCGTTCTCCGGGGACCCGGGCGCGAGGGGGCAGCGATCCGGCTCGTCGAGGATGCCGTCGTCGTCGTTGTCGGGGTCGGGGCAGCCGTCGTCGTCCTCGAAGCCGTCCCGGTCCTCCGGCTCCTCGTCGCACTCGTCGATGGAGTCGGGGAGACCGTCCTCGTCGGTGTCGGGGTCCGGGCAGCCATCGTTGTAGGGCGGCCCCGGCTGGAGCGGGCAGCGATCGTCGACGTCGAAGATGCCGTCTTCGTCGTTGTCGGGGTCGGGGCAGCCGTCCTCGTCCTGGAAGCCGTCCTTGTCCTCCGCCTCGTCCGGGCACTCGTCGACCGGGGAATCGGGCTCGGGCGGCGGCTCCGGCGGCGTCCGCCAGCCGGCGGTGGCCACCACGCGCACGTCCGGGCTCCCCACGCCGCGGCTCATGCCGGTGCCGATGGCCAGGCCCGCGACCCAGCCGCTCGGCCGGTGGAGCTTGGCGCCGACCGAGCCCTCCAAGGGGGTGGTCTCGCGGCCGAAGAAGTCGCCGCCGGTCGCGGCGCCGTAGATCTGGGCGTGCACGTCGACCCGGTCGTGGAATGGGTCGCGGTGGTTGCCGAGCACCGGCACCGCCACGCCGAGGCCGAAGGTGAGCTCGTCGCCGACGAGCACGCCCCCGGCCAAGCGCTGATCCTCCCGGATGCGGTAGCCGAGGTTCACCATCACCCGGACGGGCTCCGGCCGCGCCTCGAAGAGGAGCTCCGGGTGGAAGGAGAGGAAGTCGTCGCCGCGGTAGGTGCCCCCACCGGTGGGGAAGGTCAGCGTCAGCTGGCCCGCCAGGCCGAAGGTGTCGTCCCGCTCGCCGAGGATCCGCGCTCGCGCGCCGAGGTGGGCGTCCCCGAGGCCGGTGCCGTCGGCCGCGTTGGCGCCGAGAGGGTCGTCGTCGCCGGTGACGGCCAGGTTCACCGGGAGCCCCGCGAAGATCACCACCCGGTCGATGAGGCCGAAGGCGAAGCCGAGAGTGGCCGTGAGCTGGTGGGCCACCACCGCCGCGGCCTCGGTCTCCGCGTCGCCGAGCGTTCGCTCGTAGACCAGTGGGTCGTTGGCGTAGTCGAGGTGCAGCTGCGCTCCCATCCCCAGATGGCCGAGGTCGGTCGGCCGGCTGAGCTGGAAGCCGTCGTCGGGGGTCTCCGACGCACGGAAACGATTGAGGGTGACCTGCGCCTCCACCGGGGCGGCGGCCGCGGCCACCACCACCAGCACCATCAGCGGGACTCGCATGGCGGGAGTGTCCCCCATGCGGCCGCCGATTTCAGCGAGTTTTCACCGCTCGGCCGGCTCTTCGGTCACGGACTGGAAGCCGCGAGCGGCGCAGCCACCGATGTTGCTCTCGCTGAGCATCGACAAGCCCCACACCGCCAGGAGCACGACGACGCCGAAACGGATCAGCAACCGGATGAGGAACATCCGGTCACGCTTTCGGAGCCCGGCCTCGAGCTCGTCGGGCTGCTCGTCGCTCATCGGCGAAGGATGGCGTCGGGCTCCCGGGGCTGCAACCGAGGATCGGTGGGTGCGTCCCTGCCGGTCGCCGTGTATGGTCTCCGCGCGCAACGCGCGGAGGAAAGATGACGACCAAGGTGACCATGCCCCAGCTCGGCGAGAGCGTCGTCGAGGGGACGGTGGGCAAGTGGCTGGTGAGTGAAGGCGATGCGGTCGAGAAGGACCAACCGATCGTCGAGATCCTCACCGACAAGGCAGATAGCGAGCTTCCGGCACCGGTCGCCGGTGTGGTGACGAAGCTCTTCGCCGAGGTCGACGACGTGCTCGAGGTCGGGGAGGCGCTCTGCGAGATCGACGAGAACGGCCAGGCGACCAAGTCGAAGGAGCCCTCGGAGTCGAAGGAGCCCTCGGAGTCGAAGGAGTCCTCGGAGTCGAAGGAGTCCGCGGAGTCGAAGGAGTCGGAGGACGACACGGAAGAGCGCTCCGGCGATCCCGCGGCGTCCCCCTCCGTCCGCAAGCTCGCCCGCGAGCTGGGAGTGGATCTCGGCGCCGTGAACGGCTCCGGCGAGGCCGGGCGGATCACCCACCAGGACGTGCAGCAGGCCGCCTCGAAGGGGAGCTCCTCGGAGTCGGAGGAGTCGAAGGAGTCGAAGGAGTCGGGCTCTCGTCCGGAAGCCCCGCCCCCCGCGCCGGCTCCGCGCAAGCGCAGCGCGCAGCAGGGCGCTGGCTTCGAGGTGCCGAGCGGCGCCTTCCGCGTGCCGCCCTACCGGCCGTCGGACAACGACGAGGTCGTCCCCTTCAGCCGTCGGCGGCGCATCATCGCCGACCACATGGTCTATTCGAAGCACGTCTCCCCGGACGTCGTGACCTTCGCCGAGTGCGACCTCTACCAGACCGCCCAGCTCCGCGACGCTCACAAGGGCCGCTACAAGAAGGAGGGGCTCAGCCTCACCTATCTGGCCTTCGTGGTCGCCGCGACCGCTCGCGCGCTTCGGGAGTATCCGGAGCTGAACGCGCGCGTCCTCGACGACAGCTTCGTCAAGCTCGGCGACGTGAACCTCGGCATCGCCGTCGACACGCCGAAGGGCCTGGTCGTGCCGGTGATTCGCAACGCCGATGAGCTGACCATCCGCGGCCTCGCCCGGGCGATCATCGACATCGCCGAGCGCGCCCGCGACGGGAACCTGACGCCCGACGACCTCTCCGGGAAGACCTTCTCGATCTCGAACCCGGGCCGGAAGGGCAACCTCGTCGGTGGCGCGATCATCTCGCAGCCGAACGTGGGCATCCTCCGCATCGGCACCATCAAGAAGCGGCCGGTGGTCGTCGAGAAGGACGGTCAGGACCTGATCGCCATCCACCCGGTGATGTACATGGCGCTCACCTACGATCACCGCGTGGTCGACGGGGTGAACGCCAACGGCTTCCTCTACCGCGTCAGCGAGATCCTCGAGCAGGGCGACTTCGAGGTCTGAGCGACCCCGCCCGAACGGAAAGCGCCGGCGCTCCTCGGAGCACCGGCGCTTTTTCGTGGTCCCGACCGGGGCTCAGGGCTCGAAGTCGAGCGTGTAGGGGTCACCGGCGCTCGCGCCGTCGACGAAGACGTTCACGTCCATCGGAGTGAAGTCGATGGGGAACGCCTCGTCGATGGTCGTCTCGTTGCTGGTGCCCACCTCGCAGAGCAGCTCGGTGCGCGAGTCGCACTGCAGCCAGACGTAGACGTCGGGCTGGAAGGCGTTCGAGGTTGCGTTCAACGTGATCCCTCGGCGCCGCGGCTCCACGATGAACGCGCCCTCGGGCGAGCCGCTGTCGAGGAAGCTCTGGCAGCCGCCGGTCCGGTTGCCGGAGAAGTCCGCGCCGTTTCCGGCGAAGCCGAGGACCGAGCCGCCGGCGCTGATGTTCAGCGCCGTCGCGCAGTCGTCGCGGATGGCGTCGGTGCGCTGCACGTCGACCACCACGTCACCGATCTCGTCGGCGTCGTAGCCCTCGACCAGGATGTAGAGGCGGCTCGGCGTCGCCACCTGGCCGATGCGGTGGACCCAAAGGCGGCTCTGCCGGTTGCCGCCGTTCAAGTCGATGTCGTCGTTGCAGCCGCGGCCGCCGACGGCGAAGAGGCCGCAATCGGTCGAGGCCGCGACCACCGTGTCGATGCTGCTCCCGCTGGTGTCGATGACGAAGTCGGCGATGCCGGTGAAGTCGACCGCGAGCACGATGTCGCGCCCGCCGCCGCCGCCACAGGGCGTGGTGTAGTCGTCGGCCAGCGCGGTGCCGATCCGGGCGGTGTGCCGGGCCATGCCCGAGCCGTCGAGCGTCAGCGCGACCACGTCGTCGCAGGTGTCACCGGAGCCCCCGGCGCAGCCGGGGACCCCCTCGTCGACGGACCCGTCACAGTCCTGGTCCACCGTGTCGCAGACCTCGGCCGCTCCCGGGCGTCGGCCCGAGTCGTCGTCGGCGCAGTCGGTGCCGCCCTCGCAGGCGACCCCACCCACGGCCATCGCCGGGGCGCCGTCGCCGTCCATGTCGACCGGGCTGCTGGTGCAGCCGGCCGCACCGCAGCGATCGGTGGTGCAGGGGTTCCCGTCGTCGCAGCTCGTCCCCGGGCTGGTCTGGCAGCTGCCGTCCACGCACGCTTCGACGCCATTGCAGGCGATGCCGTCGGCGCCGCACTCCGCGTCGGTGCTGCAACGGTTGGGCACGCAGCCGCTGACCGGATCGCAGCGCTCGCTCGGGGCGCAGAGGCTGTCGTCCGGCCCCTGCAGGCAGCGGCCGCCCACGCATTGGTCGACGGTGCAGGCGACCCCGTCGTCGCAGCCGCCGGGGCACTCGCTCGGACCGGCGTCCACGCCGCCGCCATCGGAACGCGGGTCCACGCCCATGTCGAATTCGGTCTCGTCCCCGAGCAAGCCGGTGTCCGGGTCGATGACCGCGCTGCAGCCGGCGAGGGCCACGAGGAGCGCGGGGACGATCGTCAGCGCGCGCATCAGAACTGCCCCGTGAGCACGAGCCCGGCGCCATCGCGGCTGCCGGTCGGGACCACCGCCATTCCGTCGTCGGACTCCGGCTGGTCCCAGAAGTAGAAGAAGACGGTCGCCCCGGCCGCGAGCACCCCGGCGATGCCCAGGATGTCGGCGGTGAGGGCGAGTCGGTCGGCGCGGTTGGCGGCGTCGATGCCGTCCTCGCGGGCCTGCGCTCGCTCGGCGCCGGAGCTCCGCTCGTAGCGCACGACCGCGTCGTTGAAGTCGTTCTCGTTCTTCTTGGCGAAGCCGGCGAGGACGACCGCGCCCACCACGAGGCCGGCGGTCGCGCCGGCGCCGATCCAGGCGGTCGTCGGGATGGTCATCCCGGGGCCCTCGTCTTCCACCTCTTCGGGGGCTTCCTCTTCCTCGGCCTCTTCGGCGGTGTCGTCCTCGGTTCCCTCGCCCAGCTCCTCGGCGCCCTCGCTCGGTTCGGTGGGGCCCGCCTCCTCGAGCTCGATCCGCAGCTCGTGCCGCTCGCCGCCCTCGACCTCGAACTCGCGCTCGATGGTCGCGTAGCCCTGCATCGCCACCGCCACGTGGTGGGTGCCGGCGGAGAGCTTCACCGCGTCCAGGATGGGCGCCCGCATGGTCGTGTGTCCGTCGATGGTGACGGTCGCGCCCTCGGGCTGGATCCGCACGAAGGTCTCGCCGATCTGCCCGCGCAGGTCCTCGATCTGTCGCCGGACCTCGCGCTTCTGCGCCGGGTCCCCCTCGTCGCCGATCTCGACCAGGAAGCGCTCGAAGTGGTCGAGCGCCTCCACCGGCCGGGCCAGGTGCACGTAGCAGTTGGCCATGTTGACGCGGACGCTCGGGTGCGGCGCGATCCGATAGGCCTCCTGGAAGGCGTTGAGCGCCTCCTCCCAGCGCTCCTCGCCGTAGGCATTCACCCCCCGCTCGAAGGCCTCGCGAGCAGCGGCGCGCTCGTCCTCCTCCTGGGCTTGGGCGCTGACGGCGGTCAGCGCGCTCAGGACGAGGCTCGACGCCAAGACGATTCGATAGGCAAAGCTCATGGGTCCTCCGCGTACGCCTCCCCCGTTTTGGTGGAACGCACTAGGTCGGAGCTTAGAGAGAACGGCGACGAGTCGTCAAAGCGACGGCCACCAAAAGCAAGGTGGCGCCCGCCGGACCCTCGCCGCCGGTCGCGCAGCCGCAGCCCTCGCCGCCGCCACCGCTCATGCCGGCGTCGGGCGGTGCTCCCACCTCGTAGTCTCGGGCGATGTCCTCGTCGCGGCTCTCACAGGCGACCGGGGTCGACTCGCTCGGGTCGCATTCGACCGGCCCCAGCATCTCTCCGAGGACCAGCGTCGCCTCGAAGGTCTCGCCCTCGTCGGCCGAGACGCCCAGGAGGAAGCCGTCACGGTAGTTGTCCCCACACGCCCAGAGCCGGCCCTCGTGCCAGCCGAGGCATGCGACGTCGAGGTCGTCTCGGACGGGGGTGAAAGTCTCGCCGCCGTCGTCGCTCCGGTAGAGCCCATGGGGGTAGCCTTCGGCGGGCATCGTCGGATCCGAGTCGCGGGCGACCCATTCGGTGCCCAGGAAGATCGTCCCGTCCGGGGCGAAGAGCAGGTCGCCGATGCGCCGGTGCCGGCCCACCTCGGTCCAGCTCTCGCCGCCGTCGGTGCTGCGGACCAGCACCTCGTCCCGGTCGATGTCGAAGTCGGGCGTCACCCGGGCGAAGAGGTGGCTCGCATCGTTCGGGTCGACGGCCAGGAGCAGGAAGGTGCGGTCGTCGGCCGCGAAGGGAGCGAAGGGGAAACGCTCCCAGGTCGCCCCCCCGTCGGTGGAGCGGTGCACGTAGGGCTCCGGTTCCGTCCGTTCGGCGCTGACCGGGTAGATGCCGCTCAGGTAGAGCTCGTCGCCGGGGCCGACGGCCAGGGACTCGAAGAGGATCGGCTCGATCGGGTCGCTGGTCGGGTCCCAGCTCGCCCCGCCGTCGGCGGTGCGGAAGATCCCGTTCGAGACACCCCCGCCGGCGGAGGTCGGCGCGAAGGCCACCAGTGGATCGTTCGGGCTCCGGGCCACGTCGGTGATGGCGAAGCCGACGTCTTCGTCCGGCTCCTGGAAGAGGCAGAGCGAGGGGGTCCCCCGCTGGAGCCCACCGAAGCCGGAGGCGAGCAGCGTTCCATCCCCCATCAAGACGTAGGTCGGATCCTCGAGCGGGTTGAGCATCAGCGCCGCCTCGCAGGCCCAGCGCCAGCTCTCGCCCCCGTCGGTGCTCTGCACCGCACCGAAGGTGCTCCCGGCCACGATCACGTTCGGGTCGCCGGGGTGAAAGGTCACCCCGTGGGTCTCGGGGAACCGGCCGTGCGCCGCGGCCCCCGAGGCGAGCGCGGTCCCCACGGCGACCGTGACGATGAAAGAGAAGCGCTGCACGTCCGCACTGTATCAACCGAGGCGCTTTTCGCACCGCGGCGGAGGTCCTCGCCCGTCCGGTCCGCTCGGGTGATACCCTCCCGGCGATGACGCAGCTGGTCGGCGGACGCTACGAGGTCGTCCGAAAGATCGCCGAAGGGGGCATGGGTGCGGTCTTCGAGGCCAAGCACCACATGACCAAGAAGACCGTCGCGCTGAAGGTCCTCTTTCCCCACATCGGCAACAACGAGGCATCCAAGCAGCGCTTTTTCCGGGAGGTGAGCGCGGCGGCGGAGATCGCCCACCCGGGGATCGTCGACTGCTTCGACAGCGGCGTGGATCCGAACGATGGGTCGCTCTTCGTCGCGATGGAGCTCCTCGAAGGCGACACCATGACCGACTGGCTCACCCGGGGCGGTCACTCGCGCG
>JABAOG010002436.1_pt1 | contig 30301 bp, 63 predicted proteins | sample 7062131 | NCBI WGS metagenome assembly JABAOG01 (sample SAMN14538629, study PRJNA623070) | marine sediment metagenome | biome: marine biome [ENVO:00000428]; feature: marine pelagic biome [ENVO:01000023]; material: deep marine sediment [ENVO:00002113] | place: India: Arabian Sea | collected... | reverse complement strand
ATCAGAGCGCTTCTGCACGACGCTACCGCGCCGGAGCCTGACCCTTCCCCCTAGAGCAGCTCTCAAGCGCTAGAGAGGTCTTCCAGGCGGTCGGATTCACCGGGGACGCGCTAGACATAGCCCTCGGTGTCTCCTACGCCGAGAGCGGCGGTTACGAGGACGCCGTAGGCGATGTCACCCTGGTCGATGAGAAGTGGGGAGCCAGCATCGGGCTCTTCCAGATCAGATCCCTGAGAGACCCTCTGGCGTACTCGGTGTCAGATAGATACCGATACAACTGGGCGCTGCTTGATAAGTACTACAACGCTCGCGCTGCGTATGCGATCTCCAATGAAGGAACCGACTGGTCCAAGTGGACTATGTATCGGAACGGTGGGTATCAGCAGTACGCGGGACAGGACTACGAGATAAAGACCGGCCACCAGAGAGCCGGGATGTGGAATGTCTGAGGGGAGGGAAGTAGATCATTGGATATCGTAAGCGCGATTATCACAGGGATATTCGCATTGATGGCCGCTATCTGGTCCAGGAGAGCAAGCACTAGATCAGAAGAAGCCAAGAACAAAGCAAACGAAGTGCTGTACGAAACCAAGCCGAACGACGGTAAGTCAATGGCTGACAAAATAGATCAGCTCGGTAGGAGGTTGATCACTATGGACGACCGTAGTGAGAGAACCGAGCGAAAACTGGATCAGCTAACCGAAGAGCACACCTTGCTGCGCAAAGAAGTACACGAGCTACACAGTGAAGAACTTCCCTTAGACTTCGAGAGCTGAGCGAAGACACAAAAAACCCCCACTCGATGGGTTCCCTTAGTTGGGTTCCTACCGGGTGGGGGTTCTCTTTTTCCATTTTTGTGGGAGGACTGGATTTGAACCAGCTTTGGCCTACGCGAAGACCCTATACCAGAATTAAGCTGCTATTCTCGTCTGGCCTAGACGATTCCGCTTTTGCTCGTCTCTCCCCGAGGTTTGCTCCCGGACAGGTGCTGCTATCCGGGAGCCGTGCAGGAAGATTCGCAGGTTCCCAAACGGGCTTCTCAGGTGTCCGCCGTGGTGCTCTCTGCTCGGTGACTTCCTATTCCGAGTCCTCTTTCACAGACCTACTTGGTTCGCCGCGTGCTCAGCCTGTGCCTGGGTGAAGCCATCGAAAATCAACTGCTCGATAAGTCCAGACCGACTGAACGATGTGAAGTCCAGATAGCTCTCAGCCGATTCCACGGCTTCAGCTTTCCAGTCAACGACGATGTGGTTGACGGCGTACTTGATGTCCTTGCTACCGAATCCCTCGTATTCGAGCTGTTCCTTCAGCCCGACCTTCGAGAACCCGGTGAAGTCCACGTAGTCTTGTGCGGTCAGCGTTGCCTGCTCCTGAGACACCGTTGGCCCTTGATCCTCCGAGGTCGCCGGAGGCTCTTCCTTCTTCTGTTCCGGAGCTGGTTCCTCTTCTGCTGGAGGGTCTTCTGACTCCTCAGCCAGAGGCTCTTGCTGCTCTGGAGCCGGAGGAGCAGGGGAACTCTCTCCGGTATCGTCCTCTGTCGCAGCGAGGCAGCCGACGAACAGAAGCAGCAGGGTGATGATCACTGCCAGTGTCCCGAAGAACACCTTCAGTAGGAATTTCACCGCTTCTCCCCCGTTCAGTGAGTGGCCTGGTACTTCTCCATGATCTCGGTGGGGATGCGACCACGGTCAGTCACCTGATAGCCCTGCGAGCGTGCCCACTCGCGCACGGCCTTGGTGTCCGGCCCGCCGCCGTTCCGGGTACTGGCGCTCGACGGAGACTTGCGCCGTCCAGGACCAGACACCTTCCGAGCTGCTTCCTTGTACTTCCCGAGGGACTTCCGGAGCGCGGCTGCCTCCTTCTCGGTCAGATCGATCTCGTACTGAGTACCGTCGAGTGCCCAGTTGACCGTCTCCGCAGCCTCGACCTCCGGATTGAGATCCGAGAAGTACTTGACCTCTACCTTCTGTGCCATATCACGCTTCTCCTTTCGGTTGGTTAACAGTGTCAGCGTGACTGTTACTTGGAAGGTACCTACTAACAATGAGGGTTGTCAACACCAAGACTTGAATTAGAACACGTGTACTATTGTTGAGGTCTGCGTCTTATCAGGGTTACGCCGATCACAACCAGCGCTATCCCAGCGATCCCGAGACCACCAACCAGGACAAAGTTACCGGAACCAGTCTTGGGTAGGGTGTCTCCTTCGACTACTGGATCAGTCACACCCTCCTGAGTGTCCTCGACCTCAGCGCGCTCTTCCTCGGACACTCGAAGGTCTTGTCTGGTAAGAGAGTGGGTTGCTTCACAAGCTCGTCCGTCCCCGTCGAGGTCGTAGTTGCTCCACTCCTCGGGATAGCTCTTGAGCCAGTCGGCAACCTCTTCCCTTGGGTCTTCGCAAGCCGGTCCATGATCAGCATAGCTGGTTGTTGTGAGTGCAATTCCAAACAACAGCGCCACCACTAGCGCTGTCGTGATCCTTAGCAGGGTTTTCACGGCAGATCCCTTCTAGATCGCTGTTGGTAGCGGTGCCATATAGCCAGTGATCCGGCCACTGACACATTCAGACATAGATCTCTTTCTGATTCGATTTGAATCAGTGAATGGCATCTGTTCCTGATCTTGTCAGTCAAACCGATACCTTCGCTTCCAAGGAGGTAGGCAGCTCTGTCTGGATGGGAGTACTTCGCCAAAGGCACGGAACGATCATCGATTTCTATTCCGATCAGAGGACAGCCCTTAGGAAGATGATCAACTAGATCATCAATCTCCGGGAAGTGCTGGTACGGGATGTGCTTGGTCGAGTCGAACACATCCGATGCCTGGCGCTTGTAGGTCCGTCCTATGGTGAACACCATGGCTGCTCCGAAGACCATAGCTGAGCGGAACAGCGTCCCTACGTTGGTTCCATGCATCGGCTGGTAGATGCCGACAACGAAGAACCCTCGGTTCGGTTGTGTAGGCTTCCGGGATGGCATCTCAGCGACGGTACTCCATCGGTCTCGGTCTGGGTTCGTAGTCTTCAGCCATGTTTCGAAGATGATAGGCCAGAACACGGTCCTTGTGTCGATTCATCTTCTTGACCAGCCAGAGAAGACCGTAGGTGGTCTCCTCTCGGATGTAGAAGTAGATTTCACTCATGATTGCTGGCCTCTTTCTGCTTTTGTCCTACCGGAGTTGTCATGAACCAAAACTCCATCACGAACCTTTCGGTACAAGACCTGCGGAGATCTCCAAAGACCGTCTGAATGTCTCCAGATATCATAGGAGGATGGTCCTGGGTAATACCTATCCAGCCACTCATCCATTTCCCATTTGACTGTGAATGTTGCGTCCACCCGTCCGTCTTCTGGATCGATCACCACGTAGATATACGAGGACCTAGCCATTACAGCGAAAACTTCTCTGGAATGTGCTTAGCCAACCAGCTTCCTGTCTCAGCTTTGAACCCGCGTGCGGCACCTGCCACAACTCCAAAGTCGGTTCGGTAGATAACCCTTCCGTACCTGACTTCTTCAGGGTAGCTATCCCAGCTCCATGCATTGGGGTCTTCGATGAGGGCCTGAACAAGTTCGTCGCTGCTCTTACCCTGGACCTGTTTGTTCGACATCGCAGCTCTGGCTGCCATATGTACCGAGTTTCGTATGGCATCACGCTGACGCCAGACGAAGTAGTTGGCTACTTCAACGGCATCCGGAAGGGTGAATACCCGAGCGTCGAACCGAACCCTTCCTTGTGATGGGCGGAGATACATCAGCTCCGAGGTAGCGATGCTGGCTCCCACAGACTGTTGCTTTGCCACCACTCCCCCGAACCAAGGCTGGGTCTCCAGCTTGTCGAAGTCGGTGTAGAGCAAGCTGATCTCATCAGACTGCGTGTAGGCGAACTTAGCACCCTGGACTTCTACGCAGAGCCGTGAGGCTACTCCGTTCATAGCCTCAACGAAGTCCATATCGAAGGGTCTCTCGGCATTACGAAGATAGGACCTGCCAGCTCTGATGTCTACCCGGAGGATGGCATACGTCCTGCGAGGCAGGATCTGACGAGTCGCTGCCTCGTACTTCTTCATTCGGTCTCCAAGATCGGTGGTGTCGGTCATGAATTCAATCCTTCAATCTCGGCTGGATCAGTCGGCGGAAATTCAGCAACTAGCTGTGTCCAGTCCTGGAACAGCGCTACTCCATTGCTTCGGTTCGGTTTCAGGTAATGGTTCGTTACTGACTTTGTAACACCAAGCCAGGTTCTGGCGAACCAACCATCCCTAAACACGTTTGATAACGTATGTGTCTGGATCGCACACAATGCTAGAATCTTGGCTTTCTGGCATCTGAACCCTTTATTACCGATAGATATCTTTCCGAACCCTTCGATCACTCCAAGGATTGTCACTGGATGACACAGATCAAGCTGATTCAGATCAGAAGTAAAATATGCGTAGAACCCACAACTACAGTGACGGGTACTAGCTGCGGTATGGCTTGTTACAAACGAACACCTAGCGGTGTTGGTGGCTCCCAGATGATACTCCCATGGTTTGTCGAACAATCCATACAGAACACCAGTCTTTCGGTCCATTGTCCACGCTCTAACCCCTCTCACCGATTTCAGGCTGTGGGGCTTACCGCTGAAGTTGCTTGTCACCACTCACATCCGCATGTTGCAGTGTGCCGGTCTCCGTGCGATCCATCAGGACCCAACGGTCTGTTCCGGTCACATTCATCGATCAGTCTGGAAACCTTGTCGATATAGATCATCAATCGTGGGTCATCGCGGAGAAGCATAGACTGCTGTGCGACACACAGAGCTTCTCTGACACTCTTCGGGGAGTCTATAAGTCGGAGCGAGGTGTACCTACCGACTGCGATAACCACCCGGCCAGTGAACATCCACCCGAGCACCACGCACTTCCTTCGATACTCATCCCATCCGATGTATACCGGGATCAATGTCTTCCAGCCGAACCAGTAGAGACTGGGCTTCCAGAACCAGACTACTCTACTCATATCAGCGGAATCTCTCCGGGAAGAGGACCATCCCCATCGCCATTCAGGAAGATCTTCAGAGTCTTCCCGTCATCCTGGAGCACAGCCTGTACCCGAGCGATATGGTTCCGGGCATACTGTCTCCCGGCCTCATCAATCACTTCGACTCTTTCGATCCTATTCGGATGCTGGCTTGCCAGAAACTCGTTAACTACAACCTGCGGATCATCACCAAAAGTCATGTGTTTGCGGTCCTCACCTAGCGACTTCCAGATGGTCAGAAGAGCACGGTATGCAGCCAGGCCCTTGTCTCGCCACGACTCGTAGGCTTCATACACTTCTTGGAACGTGCAGTGTGCTGCTTTCGGCATTGAGCAGAAGTCTACGGTCTCAGAGTCACCATAGTCATAGTTGCACCACTCACCGGGACCCAGGAATTCATGTGTTTGAATGTACTTCACAGGTTATCCTTTCGAATGTCTCTCAAGACTTTGTTCACTCTCTTCAAGTCAGGATATTCTGGAAGTACGGTAGCCTCAAAAGCAGCTTCGGTTAGAGCAGACTCTCTCTCGTAAACCTTGAGCATCTCATTGGTGCTCATGTCATCGAATTCCCAGTACGTCTCTGGGTCCGGAACTTTTAGAGTCAGCATTCCTTCGGTAGCTAGCTGTCTCCCTTGCCGAATCAACCGGAGCATATGTCTCGCATGCTTGGCCGTACGCTTCCTGGTGTCGGCGCTGAAGGAGTCACCACGTTGCTCTAGCTTCTTTGCCTGGGACCTGGCATATCCGAGGTAGGAGTTGTAGACGGCCTTCTCCGACAGAACGGCTTTCCCGAGATCTGCGATTCTAGCGCCGGTATAGGTGATGATCGTGTATTTCTCGGCCCAGTACAGTTCCAGAATCGTCGGGTTGCCTTTGAGAGACAGCTTCAGGAACTTCCCCAGCTCATGACGAGTGATGTCTGGGTCGGTGCTTACTTTGGTTTCTTTCTTTGGACTCCACTCTAATCCGACCAGATCTAGCGTTGGGGCTACAAACACACCGAGCCGGTCTTCATCCGAGTTTTCTCTTGCGAGTCCATAAGCCTGTGAGCCAACGACGGCCTGAAGGATTATATTGGGTAGCAATCTTCCACCTTGCTCAGAGGGAACTCAGTAATCATGTCTCTGACCGACCGGAACACAGGAATACCTGTCCCGGAAACTAGATCTTCTTCGACTTCCCAGACACGAGGAGTGTATAAACGATCCCATCCAGACCAAATAGCGCTGCTTACGTTCATCCACCCGCCTATCTGATGGAACTTTCCTAATACATCTCCTATACGTAGCGCGCAAAGAGCAAGCACTTTCGCATACTCACACCGGAATCCCTTTTCTCCGATAGTCATCTTACCGAACCCCTCGATTACCCCGATCACCGAAACTGGGAAATAGATTTCGAGGTTGTTCATTTCTGATGAGAAATATGCGTAGAATCCGCAAACACAGTCAACAGCTATACCAGAGCAGGGTTCGATACTAGGTTTCTTAGACACCCAATCCCAGCGAATCCTGTCAGCACTAAAACATTTGGATTCGTGGACTTGTTTTTTCAGATCCCAGCGTTGGTTCCACAATCCTCTAATGCAGCTTGTGTGGTTGTTCAGGCCGGATGCCGGTTCGAATTTCCATGCCCTTATTCCTCTTAGGTTTGGTACGCTGACCTTCTCATCTCTGAAGCCTTTTCCGATTATCATCGCCAGTCCTCAGGTTTGATGATGTTGCTCGGCGTGTCCTTGAACATGCTCTTGATCTTGTGCTCGGAGTACTTGGCGAGACCGCAGCCTACTTTGGTGAGAAGGAAGATGCTTTTGTCTCCGGTGTCCTCCATCAGATAGGCCAGGTTGAATAGCCTGTCTCTGGATTCGAGCAGCTCATACCACTCCAGAGGCTGGAGGTACTTGTCCAGTGTCGGGAAGGCGTAGCATTGCCCGGTGATGCCTTCTCCTACGCCGTACTCGGCACCGAAGTAGTCATGTGCCTGCTTGGCAGCTCCAGCGCCGTGGCGACCGGCTTTGTTCGATCCGAATACGAAGATCTCGTTATCGTCCAGCTCGGTGATGAACCCATTCTTGTTGTACTTAGCCACGGTCGTCTTCTTTGTGTAGGTCAGCAATATGGTCTGGATCTGTTGCAATCAGAATCTTGATCTTATGCGCCAGCTCCTCGTCCCAGCAGATTGCTTTGATCTCTTCTCCTTCTGATACGTGATACTCATCAGGATCTCTTCGAACCAGAGCGACACTAGCCATTCTGAGGCTCCTCGATGGCGATGTGGTATCCGACCCACGCGGCGAATCCATACCAGGCAGTTAGAAACAACAGCTTGCCAGGAACGGTATCTGTTTTGAATATCGCTTTGCTGGTGCGTCGTCCCCAGTGCGAGAAGGTGCCGTCCCAGTTCTTGCTCCGGATAGCCCATATCTCGAAGGCTATCAGTCCTACCGCAGCACCACTCCAAACTAGATCGAATTCTTTCTTGCTACTACTAGCCAAGGCGCTCCTCCTGTTCATCGTCGATCCAGAGCTTTTTGCCCATCTTCTTGATGGTCAGTGATCTGTCCCGGAAGTTTGCTACGTTCTGGAAGACCGCGAGCTGGTTTCCGTTATCCCGGCTACCCCGGTAGATCCTGAGGGTGTACCCACCAGATGAATAAGCAGTCTTCCGGCTGGCCTCGGAAGCCGGATTGGTTGCACCAAAAGTGATCTTGGCTTCCTCAGGGATGTTCGAAACCTCGAACACTTCTCCGTCCGAGGTCTGTACTTCGATGGTTCTCATGTCACGTCCTCGAACTGGTAGGGAACCAGACCGCCCACCAGTTGATGCGCGGTCTCTTCAGAGATCACTCGCGCATGGTATTTTTCTGCTACCGGAAAAGCTTTAACCGCAAGGTCGATTTCGTCATTAGGAACTATGAGTGACTCGACTTTGGCTTTCTGGCACCTAGCCCCTCTTTCTGCGACAACAACCTTTCCCCAGCAGAGGATGGTCCCAGCGATCTGGGAGTGATTGTACGGACGGTCTGATTCCAGGAGGGTACCGTAAGACTTGAATCCGTAGAATCCTTTGTCGGAAAGCCTGCCACCACTAGTTGAGACCCTAGCGAACGACACATTTACATCAGGCATCCAGTCGAAAGCAACGACTAGTGATCTTAGACTACATGACTGAAGATTCCACACCCTGAACAGACGGATCGCGCCATAGAGCTTTCTGGAAACTCTGTTTCGGTTCACGCCGGTACTGGCTCCTGCTCCGGTACCTCCACCGGCTCTGGTAGCGAGGGATGGGGTTGCTGAACTGGAAGCGGCTCCACTTCCACCGTTTCTATTTCCTTGCCAATATCTGCCATCAGTAGTATCACTCCAACTAGGAAGGCAATAGCCTGCTGCACAATCCCACTTCGAAATATCAGGCCCAACCTGAGTACAGATCATAGGTCCGTGTTTACACCAAATCACAATCACTCAGATCTTCTCACATCCGCAGTGTCTCCAGGACACATTGCTGTATCTCCCCGGATCACTTAGCTGGTCTTTATCTGTGTACTCACCGATGACATCAAAGTCCGGAGCACGCCTTGTCAGCCAGTACCAGACAATCTGCTTCCAGGAATAGGCACATGGGTAGACCTCGGTCGCCACTGCGACCATATTGGTACAGTCGGTATATCTGTCTCCGACTTTTACTGGTCTCTTCATCCGAAGACCAACTGCACAAGGACTCCTAGCGCCAGCACCATCAGTACCGCAATCGCGGTGATGACGATAATCCCAGTCAGTATCGACCACACCGATTCTGGTTCTCCGAGCGACTCCATCTGGATTTCGTTGATGTCGATATCGGAGTCATCGACGTTGACGCTGTTATCCACGTCATCATCCAAGTAGAACCCATTCCAGCTTCCGTCATTCCACGGAGGGTGAATCATCATTGTGCTGTTACCCATTGAACCAGCTCGATGATCCCCCATCCCATCAATGCGAGGAACGCCAAATTGACGAGGAGTATCAACACCGCTAGAACCCAGAACATCAGATCTTCCATCAGAAAGCTCCTTCTGCAACTTGGAGACAGGTCAAGCCCAGCTTCCGCCAGGCCCGGACTACTCGGTTTCGGTCATCGAGCACTGCAACGACGTTGTAGTTGTTGCGGACATATTTGTTGAACAGCTCGACCTTGACTACCGAGTCGTTAGTTTCTAGCTGGTCAGCCGGACGCATGAAAAGCTTGAACTCAGCCGGATCGAAGTATCGAGACAGCCAACGCTCGGTGTCTTCTATACAGGTCTCCGGTCTTCCCGATAGGAAGATGATCCAATCGAACCAGTCAGATGCCCAGACGGCTTGGATAAGCTGGATCACATTCTCGTTGGGTAGGTCCTCGGAGACCCGGCTGTAGTCATACGGGCTGCGACCGTTGTGCAGCGCCACGGTCCCGTCGATGTCCACCTGGAGCGCTAGCGGCAGCGAGGGGTCCGGAACGTACGGTTCCACCGCGAACTCCTCATCCAGTTCCGGCCTCGCCGGAAGAACACCCTGTTCTTTGATGTTGAATCGGTCGGCCATCTGACGAATCACATCTTCACCGACTCCACGCTCACCGATCACCATCCGGTAGTGGTCTCTTGTGACGGCTTCGCTGATAGGAACCTCGAAGTCCTTGAACTCGATATCAGCTCCAGCCTGGGCAGCCAGCTCCATGTACTTCCGGACGTACCGCTTCCGGAGGTTGGTGTTATCCACCACCACAGACCGCTTAGCGGCCAGCAGAGACACGATCACCGCATACTCGGCCCTGGAAACCGTCTGCTCGTTCGGAGCCTGGAAACCGTCATGCAACGTCTCTCGCAGCTCATCCCGGTTTACTCTGGACCGATGCTCAACATCCTCTGCCACCCACTGCTTGGCGAAGGTGGTTTTACCCGACGCCGGTAGCCCGCGAAGGATAAGTAGAGTGCTCATACAGTAGTCTTTCTACCGTCAGAACCAATAACAGACCCGTCGTCGGACTTGAATCTGCTAAGCCTTATTCCACGAGAATCCAGGTCGGCCTTGGTCACTAGATTTGCAGTGCCGTCACCATCGGTGTATAGCTTCCAGAGACTATCCGAAACGTCGGACACAACATAGACAGCTCCACTGTCATCCTGTGAAAAGTAGACAGTTCCAGGAGTAGCAACATACTCCTTCTGCCTTTCTGCTTCGTTGGCTGCTGCAAGCAGATCATCCACATAATTGAAGATTTCTTCAGGTGTGAAACTCTCCGAACCAATTTCGACTGATCCGTTGTTGACCACTACAGAAGGGATTACAGCCATCTACTCATCTCTCCATAACTCTCTGATAGCGCTAATATCGCTATCGATAGCAGACTCGATCCAGGTACACGTGATTTTGTCACTGTGAGTCTCGTATCGAACATCAAGTCCGGTGGTCCTGATCTCGATCCGTCTTTTTGCCGCCTCTAGCTCAGCAAGAGCTTTCTGCAAATGAGAGGCAATGTCGATCCTTGCGGTATTATGCATCGGGAGGATCACCTTCTCCGTAGTTGTGCCAGATGATGTCAGCGATCAGATCGAAGGGTACCCCGGTGTCATTGAATTCGATTAGGGTACCTGTTACATCAGACCCGAGACCGCGATTGTACGTCATATGACTCAGCACCGAGTCATAGATCTCGTGTGGTATCGAAAGCATTGTGGACTCATCGATGCCAAGCCACTGACAAACCTCATCCGGAGGTATTGCTGTGAAGCAGGTTCTTTCCGCAGACAAAAAAGGGATCGTCGCATTGAACTGCGACGAGTATCCTTGCTTCCAGGACCATCCGTCATCAGGAAACAGATCGCAAGCAACCCCCCAGCAGCAATACTGATCTGGCCCCCCGTCATCTGGATTCCCAGTTTTAAGTCGGCCCTTGGTCTGCCGGTATTCTTCGCTCTTGAGAGCGAGATACCACTTGCGTATAGCCTCTTGATTTGCCATCTCAGTCTTCTCCCATCAGAAGAGTAATCCCGGCATAAAGGGTTCCAGAGATAAGAAGTGCTACTAGTGTGGCCACGGTCAGCTTAACCACTCCAACTAAGATAGCCCCACCAACGAACAGACCTACGAACGGCAGAGCTACCAGCAATCCTCCGAGTGCTTTTCTGATCATCACAGATCCATCAGAATAGCAAGTCCGATGATCAGCATTGCCATTCCGATCAACATTCCAGTCACTAATAGACCTATCTGCCAGTTAGCGATGAATAAAATAGTGACCAACACTAGAACAGGAGTACCGGCTAGAAGTACTCCTACCGATGCTCTTCTAGGTGGCTTACGCAATGTCTTCTCCTTGTTCTCTGAACGGCTTACCTTCAGCGGACGGGTATACCTCCTTCCACAACTCGGTGGTGATGTCTCTTCCGTCATACATCAGACCGAGGATTCCGAAGTACCTGTGCTTCTTGATTTCGTTGAAGTATTCTCTACGTGGGAGATGCCAGATGCTTTCGGCTACCTGGGTGACCTGAGCCTCTAGTAGGTCTACTGACGTTGAGATTTGCTCAATAGTTTCGTTCACCCAGGCATAGAACTCGTCGGGGACGTTCTCTAGATAGCTGCTTTTCCAGTCTGGCCCAATCTCCAGGATCTCCTTGGCCCGCTCTGGGTCAAGCCGGAGCTTGCTACCCCAGTGCTTGGGCTTCTCGATGAGATGCTTGCAGGCGTTGACCGCAAGGAACTCCCAGATTGCTCTGGGCCGGAGTCCGGTCACCAAACGGTGAAGGGTGATGTAGTCCTCCTGCTTGATCTTCACCATTTTGTGTGGGAGAACCACCACCAGTCCTTCGGCGTTTTTTCTGGGTGGTTTTGATAGCGCAGCGGTCAGAGATTTTTCAGGGAATAACTGAACCATCGGTCCCGGCCACCACTCAGCAGACGGAGCCTTTCCACCTGGAATAAATGAGAATTGCTTGGAACCGATCTGGTTGCAACCGAGAAACACCAGATCATTCATATCACCGTAGTCAACGACAATACGATTGTCTGGATAGATGATCTCGAACAGATAGGTATATCTCTGATCCGGAGTCCAGAACGGAGCGTACTTCTCGTTCCAGATCTTGGTGGCGTGAATAGCCTGCTCGGATGAGAACGAACCTCTGGTGGCTATCGCGTACTCAGGCATTCTTAAGCCAGACGTGTATGCCAGATTTCCAGTCGGGTACAGAATCCCAAGGCTTCCGTCCAGCTTGTCCAGTACCTTGGCTGGAGCCTCTGGGTTTAGGTACCCTGCTTCGGGCTGGCCGTAGTTGAAGAACTTCGCGAACGGTTGCGCTAGTATCTCATCATCCTGGTTGGTGATGATTCCTCGGCAGAGCCTCACTGCTTGGTTGTCCCATGCGCCTTTGGTGAACTGAGCAGTTGCGGTGTAGTTGTGAATCCACAGGTCCAGCTCTGGATGCTTCTGTGTTCTGATCAGCCCATCGTTGACTGCGACTCGATAGTCGTTGGGATAGATCAGATCCCAAAGTGTTACGAACGACATCAGCTTTGACCCATGCCGTCGTAGTAGGAGTTGATCTCTGATATCGACTGGGATCGAGACAACGCGGTGCGGCTACCAGGACCCTCGTAGAGCTTCGGTACCGGCCTGCGGGAGTTACCCCACTCCTTGCCGTGTCTGGCCGCGATAGCGGCTCTGGCCGCGCGCCACTGGACTTCCTTGGTCTCGTCCAGGTCCAGGCCGAGGTCCTGGGCTATCTCGGTGAGATGCTCCCGAGGATAGTTCGTATCCCAAGCCACATCACCGAGATCGGGTGTGTACCCGTTGAGCACGCCGCACAGTCTGGATCGTGCCCACTTCACCGCTATCGGTGGTAGGTCGTTCTCGGCTCTGGCTTTGTCAGTTAAGAGCGCTGCCTCAGCGAAATGCTCGGCGCAGTAATTCCACGAGTAAGGTGCCCAGCGCTTGGCCCCACAGTATTTCCACTCACACAGCGATCTGTTTTCAGACCACCAGATCGGGTTGTTCTTCAATTTTCCTCATCGAAGGATTCCAGCTCCAGCCTTACTTCGTCTTGACGGCGAGCCTCGTAATCCTTTATCAGGAGGTTAACCACATCGGTTAGGTATTCAGAAACCTCTTTAGTTAGTACGGATGCTGAATTGAGAGTCACGGCCAGATAGACTTTCCAACTCCATCTGACCGGACTCTCCGGAAGACCGAAGTCTTCGTCTTGCTTGATCGTCAATTCTTCAGGCTGTCTTCCACGTCCTCCACTGTTGTGGTACCACCGAGCAGTGGGCCGGTGTTGATTCCCTTCTCCGGGGAATCGGTGACGAACTGGATCTGACCGTCACTCCGAACCCAGTCCAGGAACTTCCCAGTCTCGGCCTCGAATCCGTAGTACCGATTGCACTCGAAGCCTGAATAGTACACGCCATCCATCGCGGGTGCTTCTACTTCGTGCTTGGTATTTGAACCGTCGCCCGGTCTATCGACCCAGGTGTACGGTGGTGACCCCACAGTGCAATAGCTCACCGGCAGACCTTCGAGCACGTAGTACCCGAGATAATCACCGTTGGCGGTCATCAGGTACATGAATGACAGCTTTCCGGGCTGGTCCCAGGTCTTGATCCACTTGTTGATCGAGTTCCTGGTCGGAGAGTACTTCATCTTCTCGATAGGCTGAGCCTTCGTCAGGTCGGTGTATCCCTGCTGCTGCCGATCCAGCTCCTCTGACTGTGGAGTAGGTTGTCCATCACACGCGGAGATGAAGATAACCGCGATGATCGCTGATACGATCAGTTTGAGGACGTTGCGCATGTAGTGTCGTTCCCTTCGATATCGATCTCATGAGGTAGGTCCGCATCACGGAACTGCCCAGCGGTGAAGTCCTTGGCGGCGTCTGCGTTGTACGAACGGACTTCTTCGGCGCGCTGCGCTTTGATAGCTCCCAACGCCGATTGGATCTCGGTCCTTCGTTGCTCGGTCGGATTCCCGGTCAGCTCGTCTTCCAGGATTCGAATCCGGTCTTCGAAAGACTGGATCGATGCACAGCGGTCGAAGAAAGCGTTGTAGGCGGCATTCCGGTAGTCACCATCGCCCTGAACTCTTTCGATGGCTTCGGTCTCGCCACGGAAGTCTGCGGTGGACCGCTGGAAGAATCCCCAGCCGAAGACCCACATCGACGCGAACACAATGATGGTTCCAAGTAGCAGTATCCCGCCAACAAAGACCTTTCCTACTGCGGTTCCGTTCATCGGTCGAGACTCCTAGGCTTGGTTCTCCGACCTGCCTCGTACCCAAGCCCTAGGCTGGAAGCTCCGAGGGCTACCAACGGAATCCAGAATGCTCCGGTCAGGAATATGAACAACAGTGAAACGGAGAACAGTATCCCCCAGAACTTAGTCATCTTCTACTTCTCCTTTAGTATGTCTCTGGTACATTCTGGAAAGCCTCTGCTTCACCAGTGGTTTGAGTTTGTCTTCGAGAAGCGTCTCCCAGAACTCATCCATCGCGGTATCGTATGCACCAATGATCTCCCCATATGGAGTATGAGGAGGAAAGAACATCCTGAACTCCACGGTGATCTCACCGACGTAGACGTTCGGGTTTGGAACCGGCTGGTCTTTGTAGTATTCATCCGCCTCAGGGTCGGTACCCGAAGTTGGAATTCGCTTGATGACGTAGACCGATTCTCGTTTAGCCATCCTTATCCTTTTCGAGCCGAGCTAGTACTTTCCTCAGGACAGATATAGCTTCCTGTCGCTCCGACTCACTCAGTTTTCCTCTGGTTATGGTGTCCAGCCATCGCTTGGCTTGTGCCAGTGCCTCGTTGAAGGAATTGTCTGTGCCACAGGAGGTTTCTCGTGGCTCAGCCTTCGCGGCTGAGTATGTCTTTCCGTCAGTTCCGATAACGGACTCAGGTGAGTCATCTGACTCAACTTCATCGACATCCCGATCAACAGTCTTCTGACTAACTCCCAGCGCTGAGCCGATGGCTCGCGTGGACATACCTCTCTGCCGCATCTCAGAAACGATCCCCTGACGGCGCTTCTTGGTGAGTCTGATGCGGTCAGACCCGAACTCTCCGTCTATGTATGCGTCCCAGCTCTCGTATTCGAGGACCTCCCAGTCTCTCTGCTGGTATGCCTCTACGACAGCCTCCCAGAATTCAACGACCGTCTCGATGCGGTCACGGATGAAGTCAGCTCTGGCTAACGCTCGGTTTTTCGCTCGTCTGTCGTCTTCTTCCGACATGTCAACGCCGAGAACCTATCCACATAAGAAAACCCAGGAAGGCCAGGTTCGAAACAACGATGATAGCCAGCAGGGTGTTGTCGCTCATAGATGCACCATTGTCTTTCTCCCGGAGGGATAGACCCACAGCACATGCTTCTCACGGTCGTAGGTCTTTGGTCCGTTCTTGTTCTTTCTCTTGGTCCCTTGATGGTTGCTGCCGGAGTCGATCTTCTTGGCGTAGTAGTCGTTGCTATTCCGGACCAGGACCTCGTTCATACCAGCCACAGACACCATTGGTTGAACGCTCGGCTGATATTTGCGTTTCAGTGGGATCTCAGTCACCGGAACTCCTTGAGCTTGTCCAACACGGTCTTGGCTAGACTGACGTATCCGAGCGAGGGCTGTTCCTTCGGAATCAGTACTCCCAGAATCAGATCGAACAGAAGCTCACCATCAGCCCAGTGCCAATCCTTTTTCGAATCTCTCTTGGCGATGATCAGCGGTGTTCCGTCCGGAGTGATGAGCTTGATGTTTTCGTTGTGTTCATCTGCTTCGTACAAAAACCGATAGCCATCGACTTCAAGTCCGATAGTCATCACTCCCCTCCTTGTTGGACGAAGGCTTCAACGAAGTCCTGAGCGTTTTCTTCTAGGACTTCATCGATTTCATCGAGGATGTCATCGACGGCTTCACCGATCTCAGAGTCCTGGATATCTTTTGGCTCGACTTCTTCTTGTTCCTCTTGTTGCTTCTTCTCTGGCTTCTTCTGTTCCTGTGCCACTGGTCTCTTTCTCCAATCGTTTGATCTCTTGGTGCATTAGCTTCAGCTTCTCTTGTTGCCTACGATCCAGGTGAGATTCGAGAGCCAGGACGTTTGATGACTTCTCAGATGAGTAGATCTTTCTGATCAGTTGGCGTTCTTCTTGGGACCATTCGACTGCCTGCCAATGCCAGATCGCAGAAAGAATCCCGTACGGCAAGAATACGGAACTCCAGAAACCGACCTCACCAGGACCGGAGTGTCGATGGTTGAAGTTGCAGAACTTCTGGTCTCCAAGACTAAGAATGTCATATCCTTTAGAACGACCACACCTCTCTTCCCTTAGTACACTTCCTCGTTTTCGGTCGAAATCTCGGACGTGTGTGATGAACGAGGCAGTCCCGTATGCTATAACGACATACCCTATAATGCTCAGGAGTGTGATGATCAGGGTCAGCATTTCTACTAGGACTCCACTTCTTCTGATCGGTTGTACTTCTTAGGAAGCTTGACTCTCCCTGGCTTTGCCAGGTGCCATATACCGACAAAAGGAAGAACAGCGATAGCAATAGCCAGAATGAAACCCCAGCCAAAAACGGCTATCGCTCCGACCAGGATCATCTGAAGGACCCCTGCAATAATGTCATCTCCCATGTCTTCTTCCCACATACTACGGGCTGATAAGAACATCGCCGGGAGTGATAGGACACCACCGACTATAAAATAGGTAGTCCAGATCACGATTCTTCTCTCATCTTCGAAATCGGACGGTCGGTTCTAGTGGATAGACAATCCGCTTGATACCCGCAGACTTGATGACCTTCCGGCACCAGGAGCACGGCTCCCCGGTGATATAGATCGTTGCTTGGTGTGTCTGGTTCCGGTCTGCGTAGGCGATTGCATTGACCTCGGCGTGCAGCGAGATGCAGTCGCTGTAGTCCCCTGAGAGGCTCGGAACCTCGGAGTAGGACTTCTGCCCACGCGGACACGCTCCGTCCGTCAGACAGCCAGGCTCGCCCGGAGCGGCACCGTTGTAGCCGGTCGCCACGATGCGATTGTCACGGACGATCACTGCTCCATGTTTGGCTCTGGTGCAGTCGGCGCGGGAGGAAACGACTTCTGCGATCTCCAAGAAGTACTGATCCCAGTCTGGACGGGTCACTTGATCCTCTCGATCCAATGTAGCTCAATCGGCTCGTAGCACTTGTTATCAATCCCGCCACAAACCACGTGACCGTTTATGAAACGTTCTTTGTGGTCCTCACAACAGAACCTAGATTCAGGTGGAGCAGCACAATTGCCGCACTGTTTGCGATATGCAATCCAAGTTGCTGAGGCGTAGCATGTCCAGGAGATACCAAAGATCTCGATAGTCATCTGAATCTCGCATGACTTATCTATCTCATGGTTCAGCCAGGATTCCAGTTCCTCAACCGGAATCCCGAGAGATTTCGCTGTCTCCTCCGGACTCAGCACTTCTGCGCTCATCTTCACTCCTGTATATAGTCCCGTCTTTGCCATGAGACGGATCGTTACAGCAACCACCGCTCGCTAACGAAGCTTTTCGGTGTTGCTCCAGCCAGGGAAGCTCAGCGTCTGGACACCGAGCTACGCACAGCCGAGACCAGTCAATCTCTTCCCATTCCAGAATCAAGTCCGGCTGGGAAAATCCCATGCCCGGATAGTTCGGATCTTCAGGAGACGCCTTTGGCGGAAGCTTCCACAGACAGTATCTGTCAGATTCGTAGTCTTCCAGCGCACCGTAATACATATCTGCGGTGACGAAATTAGAGCCGTCGTCGCGTGACTCGATTATCGTCTTTCGCCCAATGAACTCGGTTGTTCCGTCGCAGTGATTCAGTTCGATGATAGCATCAATCTGCTTATTTTCTGCCACCAGCAACCTCCTCTATCTTTCCGCCGTCTCGGAGAACGGTAAGCCAAGCGGTCGGAGGGTACGAGAATTGCTCGTTCACAATCACCGATGCATATCGAATCAGCCTTAGCGGAGTGGAAGAGAGTCCTGCATTGCCGATATGACCTCCGTGCCGAACCAACTGAACAGTGGTTCTGGATACACCGCCTCTCCACCCCTTTTCTTGAATGATGTCTCCGACTCGAAGATCTATCGCTTGGATTTGCATCGATGTCCTCTCATAGCAACACTCCCACTACTGGTGATTTTTCCCACGGTCGTGGTGGTCCATTAATCACCGACGAGCGACCTCCGTCCAATAGGACTACTGATTCGTCTTCACGAAGGCCGAAGTTCTGATCACAGAAATCCATGGTGAATTGGGAGATCTCTTCGAGCAGCTCTGGCTGTGATAGCTCTAATTGGCTAGTCAGACCTCTGGATTGTGTATAGTACGGCATCGCAATGACATCGGAGAACCCGTAGAACCAGAAATCTGGTGCCCAGGAATATCCTTTGTCAGAAGCGTGACGGAACAGTTTCAGCTCGTCTCTGGTCTGCTTGTGACGATTGCAGTTTAGCGAAGGCGTGCAGTAACAGCCGTGCGTTCGCTTGTATACAATCCCGTCCGGGCCTAGTAGAGCTACCCGCTCATTCCCCCAGCCAACGCATTCAAACATAATTCCCAAGCCTGAAACTGATTTTTGGCCAGGTCGCACCGAGACTCTGGTTGTCCAGCATTCCTCGGCGTAAAGCTCGGTGCCAAGCTCTATCTCCATTTACCAGAGCTTCTTCCACCACGGTCTATACGGTGAGCAGTCCGAGCAAGAGCAGTCCGAGCAATATCCCCCTTGCACATGTGGTGGCTTCACACCAATCATACTCACTCTCGTCTCAGGTATTCCAAGCTCCCTGGGGCTACTCGGCGGAAACTCCTGAATCATTGAGTCGTAGTCCTGGAACACCGGGAATGTAGCGAACTTCGTCAGTCTCTTCACTGATCTCCTGGATAACAGATGCATCGGGTACAGAGCCAGGATCTCAGCTTTCTGGCAGCGGAAGCCACGAGAACCTATCACAACACTTCCCCAGCCCCTGATGATACCTATGACACCGCTGTAAGAGCTGGTTACGATAGTCATATCCATCCAGTCCTGAATGAATGGATTTAGAAAGTATGCGTAGAACCCACATGTACAGGCAGGATCGAAGTCGTGCTCGAAGTTGTGGTAGCTGTGCAGTAGTGGGCTCCTATTACACCTAGAATGATTGGGACCCCTCTTCCATGCGTATCCCTGGCTTCCAGTCAGTGCCCAACTATCGTCGTCCCACAGCCAAGTCCGGATTCCGTATACCTCGTTGGGATAACGCTTTTCTCCGAAGGAACCTTGGTAGCTCATGAACGCTCCAGTTCTGATCTGGGAAGTATAAACCAGTGGTTCTCGACACACCGGACTTTGGAGACTGTGATAGGTCCAGAAGTGGACTCTTGCACTCGGTTATACTCGATGACTGCCGTCTGAAAGCATCCTTCCTCCGGGCACTTCACGTAGATGTACTGAAGGATGGTTACTTTTTCATTGCCCTTCTTTTCTTCCAATTTGAACCCCTCCGCTTGTGTTTTGTGGAGCTGTCGGGAATCGAACCCGAGTCCAGTCCTGGTCCGGCTAGCGGTTTTCCAGGAAAGTCGATGCCATCCAGCCCCAGACGCACCAGGGAGATACCCACCTGATGCGGTAAAGCTATTTCTGCCTTCGCCGCTTTTTGCGGCTGATCGGCTTGTCTGGGCTCTGGCCTTTCTTCTTCATCGGTCGGAACTTCCGACGACCACAGTAGATACACGGTCTATCGAACTCATGTAGGTGTGCTCTGTGGCAGCGAATAGGCCGGGGTCCTCTACAGACTGGGCATATCCATACGATCTTGGACTTGTGATGGCGCTGGTATCCTTTGACAGATACTTCTTCGGCATCACACCAAGGACAAGGATATACCCTCTTCTTCTTTCCCATTGTCAGGAGACAACGAAATCGGAATTCATCGGCTGGACTACCTCTCTTTGGTATTGATGCGTCTTCCGCATCTTCGCCGCATTTTCGCGGTCTTGGTTCGGCTGATACCCATCTATTGGATTCACACACCACATCCGGTTGGGACAACTAACTTTCTGCCGAATTCCTGTGGTGTAAGCAATCCAGTTAGCATGGGTGATGGCCTCAGCAAACGAAGAAAACACATATCGCCACGTCATGACTTAATACATGTTCTCGCAGGGAAACTCACCTAGGAGATCAACTAAATCGGAGTAGACAGCTATACCGGATGACTCTAAGTAACGTTTGGCTGTGCCAGGCAATCTCGGATGGATAGTTACAGCGAGTATCCTGGACTTCTCACACCTGAATCCAAGGGAACCTATTGCTACTTTCCCATAACCGCTGACCACACCTATTGTCTCGTAAATAGAGTAGTAGTGTGGGGGCTTGCGTGCATAAGCGTCTCCCCAATAGGCATAGAACCCACAAGTACACTTGTAGTCGAAGTTATGTGAGTTGCGCCCTCCAAGAGAAAGACACGAAGACTGCATCTCTGCTCCGGGTCTCCAGGATGTACCCATCATTCCGATTAGATTGCCACCATAAAACATCCAGCGCCGGATACCTCTTACTTCGCCTGGTCTGGCTTCGACACCTTTCCGGCCGAAATTCTGCTGGACTGTTCCGGGTTCGCTCAAAGGATTTCCCTCCTTTCACTCGATAGGCTTCTCCCAGAACCCAGGCTCGTCTGGGTCATACAACTGAGGACTACTGAGAGGAAACTCCGCGTACATATCGCTGATCGAGTCGAAGAATCTGACATCAGGATAGTTCTTCTGCACCTGTTCTTTAGAGGAAGGTGTTGTGCTGCTGTCGTATCGGTAGCCGAAAAGATCGGTAAATGGTCGTTGACAGACCAGTGATTCACTCAGCACCAGAGCTACGATCTTCGCTTTCATCGACCGGAACCCCAATGGACCCTCGGTAACCAAACCATAGCCCTCGATTATCCCGACAGCTCCGGTATTTGGTTTTTCGGCCTCTGGGGTATAAAAAGCATAGAACCCACATTGACAGTGAGGTTCTACGCCTTTACAACCGACATCAGAACCAATCGGTTCCACTGCTTCGAGCATTAAGCTATGAGGGTCCCTCCGCTGAGGAACTTTACAGACAGCGGTGTTCTCCCCTGGTTTCCAGATGTGATAGTTCTTTCCAACACACCGACCATAGGAGTCTACTCCCCAGACTCGGGACCCAAACAGCGATGAACCCCCAAAGGGTTCGCTTCTACCAAACTGAGATTGGAATTGGTTGGGCACTCTCAGGCAGGAACCTTCTCTGGCTCGGCGGGTGCTTCCACCGGAGCCTCTTCCGGAGCTTCCTCAGGGAACTCAGACGGAACGGTGAGTGGTTCTTCTCCTGGCAGCTCGACGTGCCGGATCGGCTTACCGATGTCTCCGGCGTTCGGGCATGTCTTGGTGCTCGGCATAGCCTTCAATGCTGCGACCTCTCTGCGGATGGTGTAGCTCTCGATGAAGAGCTGCCTGGCCCTGATGTGGTTGCCCTTCCGCTTGTACACCCGGCCCAGTAGTTCTCCGAAGTCTGCGGTTCGGAGCAATCGGCGCTGTAGCACTTCGTTGTTGCACATCTGAGTGTTCTCCTCTCAGAGTTTCTCCCCTGCGAACTTCTCGCAGAGTGACCTGATTTCTGAAGCAGTGGCCATCATCCCTGTTGTCCCGAGGAAGAGCAGTCCTGCTCGGTCGTTAGTCAAGCCCAGCTCTTCTTTGGCGATGTCATGAATCCACCTGATTTCGCCATTCTTGATGGCTTTGGCAGCACCTATTCTCTGTCCGAGCTGCTGGTTGTATATCATCTCCCAGCCGTGGATCTGAGCGATATACCCTGCTGCGCAGTAGGTGGTATTGCAGTCGTAGTCCCTGGTGGACCAGAACTTCTGATCCCACTGAGAGTTCACGAGGTTTTCCTGCTCCTCCACCCACTCCACAAGCTTTCGAAGCAATGGAACATTCGGTCTCATAGCTTTTCCCCAGCTTTTTCAGCGATTTCTTCGCATTTCCTGCGAATTGCTCGTGCGTCATTTCCGCCATAGAACAGTGAGTGGGATTCTTCCACGGTTACCCCGAGGATCTTAGTAGCAACCTCACCAACCTCTTTTACGACTCCGTGTTTTTCACACCGAGAAGTTCCCATCCGACCCTGGGTCGTATCCATGGCCCCTTCTTTGTATGGTTCCCAGCCTTCCAACTGGACCACATATCCAGCAGCGCAGTACTGCGTTCCGCAGTCTTCCTCCAAAGGCTTGAAGCTGAACCAGTCCGGCTGATACCAATCCCTAGTGGCGATGGCCAGCTTGTCCTGCTCCTCGACCCATTCCAGCATCTTCCGGAGCACCGGGATGTTGACGGTCATAGCTTTTCCCCCGCGATTTCTTCAGCTCGTTCACGGATTATTACCGGGTCGTTTGGTGCGAACCAGAGAAGACCAGCGTCGTCGCGTTCGATGTTCAGGATCTCTCGGGCGATGACTGCTGCTCTTTTCGTGACACCATCCTTCCAGAAGGCATCCATGCCCACCGGGGTCCACCCGTTGCTTTGGGCGATGTAACCGGCCATGCAGTACGTGGTGCCGCATACTCCGGTAGCGCCGTAGATATGGTCCAGATTGATGTCTGGGGTTCGCTGGTTACCAACCCATCTGGTCTGGTCCCATACTCGGTCCCGCCAAGGAATCTTGGCCTGTTCTTCAATCCACTCCACTGCTTTTCGGAGTACCGGGATGTTGACAGTCACTTGCGCTTGTTCCTTTCCTTGCTAGATGAACCCATGGAAGCCGGTTTCTGCTTTGGCATGATGTCACTCACCGCTAGCCACGAACTGCCAACTACTTCGTCGTCGTCACCATACAGACGTGGGTCCCCTGTATGGGCTAGAACTTTCACCGGCACACTTCCATGGGTAAGGTTTGGTCTCCCTCCAACGGGGGTGAGAAGGTCAGGGAGCCGAGGGCCAGCCCGAAGGAGGGAGGTCTTAAGAGAAGATTTGCGGGGGACGTTTTGCAAGCTTGATGTAGTCTCTCGCCTTGTCAGCCGAGGTAGCCAAACGAGACAGTACCGAACTGGAAGTGAACACCAGCTCGACTTCTCTTTTGTTGTCGTCCTGGAATACGAGAGAGACAGTTCCATCTCCGTTGTTCCAATGATCCACGACGGTGTTGGACGCAACGACTATTTTCTTCATCTCACTCTTTCAATCCGTGGACAATGACGTGAAGCCCGGTAATATGCTCGGAGTAAGAGAGCCCCCGGAGGAGAGACTCGATATCCTCCTGCGCCCAGAGTTTCCCATCCATCAGGGTGTACTCTCTCATACCGAACTTCTCTGCTAGTTCTTCCACATTGATGGTTAGGACTACTTCAGCGTGTATCCGGACTACTCCTGGACTCGGGTAGCAGTATGCACACTTTCCGATCCGACAGTTCCCTTCGGGGTGCCTGGCGATTCTCTTCTTCGTGACCCGGACAGGCTCGAAGTCGTCATGATACCTGCTTCGGAGGATCGCGATATCCCTGGAAACTGCTCCCATTGATATCTCCATTTTTTCAGATATCTGTTGGGATGAGTAACCTAGCCTGTACCAGTGAGCTACTTCCTTTCTCCGGAGAACCAGATCCTCTTGAGAGAGGTTGTTCTGATAGGACATAATGAGTTACCCGGCCCAACGCTTCAGCTCGGCTACGTACTTGTTTTCATCTTCAGCGGACAGTTGCCATGGAGTGATCCTGATCCATCCATAGTCCCGTAGCATCCGGTCCTCATCGTCTCTCGGAGTGTTGATTAGTAATGCCAGTATTCTCACTGGTTTTCCGTCTAGCGATGAGAACACCGATATCTCGGTGTTGTGCTTGCTCGCAGTCGCACTGGTTAGGTACACAATCAGCAGCTTCCAAGTAGCAGTTACAAAACAGAAAAGGTGGGGAGGGAACCCCCCCAAGGGATGGTCAGTAAAAAAGGGTTCCCTCCCCCGGAGCTAGACCCTCCCAGACTTCTCCCCCAGGTCCTTGTTACAGAGAGAAGTTCCCACAAATTAGGGTCTAGCTGGCTTCTAAGTAGCAGTAAATCAGGCACAAAAAAGGGAGCCCACGCAGAGGCAGTCATACGCGGGCTCCCGCCTCTCGGATTACCACTGGGAGGATAGGATTTCCGAAAGGAGATTGAGGGGACCAGAATCAGAAAGCGGCTGGTTGACGGGTCGTCATTAGTTTGAACCTAGTCCGATTGAGAGTTGGTAGTTCTGGTTTCGGGTTTTGGTTGCCTTCTGGTTCTGATCCCCGGCTTCAAAGCTGACCACTGAGTACTGTGGTTAGCAAGTCTATGTTGTCTTCATGGTCGAGTTCTACTGCATATCCGCCAACACCATGCATGTAGCGGATACCTACTGTTACTTTCGGGGCCATCCCATACTTCAAGATTTTGAGACGAATCTCATCTCGAAGTATCTGAGCTTCTTCCTTCTCGTCAAAGGACTGAAGAAACGTAGTTCTGCTCATCGGATGCCTCCCTCCGTTGATAACAGTCTATCAGAAGGGTGGGAGAGACTGTGCAGCCGTGTTTACTCCACTAGGTCTCTGTTTCCCCAAAGGCTGTTGAATGGCCCACCCTAAATCGAAGAGTGAGGGAGCCCGCTTCCCTTGTGAGGAACGGACTCCCAGAGGGTAGTCCGGAGGACACCCACCAACTAGGTGTCAGCGCCTGCCGTATATCATCGCTAACTGCCGGACAGCACATACGGTATGCCTAGGCAGTGCTGATTTCCCGGCCTAACTGATCACAAGGTCATAAATTAATGACACTCCCTGTGAACAGTGACAAATGTGGAAGCGACAGGACTCGAACCTGTATCTCTTTGGTTCTTGCCAAAGGCTCTTCCAGTTGAGCTACATCTTCCAAAGAATTAGGGTGGGAGCGAGGACTCTTGTCTACCTCGAACCGGAGGGCAAGACTACAAATTAGCAGTATGTAATCCTCCGGAGCCATCTGTTTGCCGATAAGCTGATACGCCGGTTACTGGTCTCCCAGTCCGCTCATAGACTTTGTTCCTCTCACCAGTTTCGGCCTTGAGGAGCTATGGCTGACATATCCAGATGCCCAGTTATCACCGTCTTGCGAATGATGATTTTTCCTGGAACTCCCGGTCTCTCTCCGTCGAGAGAGACGTTTAGTCAAGAGCGAGCGTAGGGACCTGCGTCTTTGTCACCGTAGTACTGTTGTTGCCCAGTGGTTAGCCAATTCCCGGCTCAAGCCTTGTACGATGACCCTTTATCGGCCTCTCCAAAACGTATGTCACCATACGCCGGATATGCAGTGCGCTTTCTGCTACGACCGCCTGACTCGCTCTTGAAGTTTGTCGTGCCCTAGGTGCGTTCCGATGGTGGCACTTCCAAACCAAAGCAAACGACCCGACGTTTGGCCTTGCCTGATTCTAGGGCGATTCCCTTCCTCGGGGGTGACCTCTCAGTCGAAAGGGAAATCTTTTGGGGTGTTGTGTCTTTAGTTGTCAATGTTCATCAACAACTCAATCAAAGCTGCCGGTCCCTTCCCTTGCCATTGCTACACAATACTGTGTCCGGGCTCTGTGCCGATGACTACGTTGGGTTTACCGTGGCTCCCAACGTCCCCCGCGTACGGGGCCGGTGTCGGCACTTGTTACTCCTGACGTTCCTGTCGGTGCTGTGCCGCATCCAGGGAAGTGTGTTCCGGTCCTTGTTGAGTTGTGAGGACTACACTAACTGCTACTTGGGCCGGAGCGCAAGCATCTCGGCCAAGATTCTTTTTACTGGTGTTCCTCCTGGTCAAAGAGATCTGGATCATCATCTTCAATTTGGATCATGATGGTTTGGGTTGCGACGACAGGCTCCCCACCATCACGTACCGCGAACGGCTTGCCTTGATCATTGAAAGCGAGGACCTCGGCAGTGATGAACTCCGGAGTAGCGGTGAGGTTCAAGATCGAGTCGGGGTCGATCCTCAGCCCTAGAAGAAGATCTCTGAGCTGGTTCCTGGTGATCTTGCTGGGTACACTATCTATAGTCTTCACTGGCTACGCTCTGTCACCTAGGCACATCCGGGATCTCGATCTTGGCCCAGTGGCTGACATTGCAGTCATCGGTTCCATACCATAACCGCCAGGTAAAACCGTCCCAGTAACCTATAGTCACATATTCGTGGTAATAGTCATCAAGAACCCAGACAGGAATATGGGGTGCTGGCCTAGGAGCTGTAGAATCGAACCACTCCATTTACTTGCTCCGTAGTCTGTTAATCCGTCGCTGTTTCCTGGCCACCTTGTTTTTCGCCCGATTCTTTGAGACAGTCTTAGGATCTGCGTGACCTAGGTAGGTCACCCTAGTTAGGAGTGCCAGATCGGACAAGTATGCTTTTTCTCTTGCGAGTTCTAAAGCTTTCGTCTCTTCCTCGGGAACGATTTGGACTTTAGGAAAGGCGCTGTTCATCTACCGGTACAACGTGGTGTGCGAAAACCTGACCGAACCACATACGCCAGACCGCGAAGTACAACTGACCATCATAAGTCCGATACTGGGTTTTGTATTGAAACGGAAGTAGCTGCTTCAACAGCCACACAAACTTGCTCATATATAACTAGTCCTTCTTAACCCACGGTGCTCTTACCGCAGTGAACCCGTTCTTCTGGCTGGCAGCCGAGTAACCAGATTCAATGATCCTAGCCTCAGCCAAGGCATCTAGAAGATCCATGTATTTGTCATGTGGGATATATGTGTCGAGGTACAAATGAAAGTGACCAGGAGTGGTAGACGGAATCAGCATCGCCGGGAAGTCCAAATCCAATACTGGAGCATGGAACTTCTCTTCGGCAGTGGACACCATGCGCCCGTCTTTGGTGATCATCAATACGTCTTCTTCGTCTACCTCGCTGGTGATGAGGATGATGTCATCGACGTGCTCAGATTCCTCGTAGGACTGCTGGAAGTCTTCCGATACCTCTCCGGTGTAGCCGTCTAGTTCGGCGTTTCGGAACTTACGACGGATCATAAACACCCTCGATCTCGCTCACATGGACCAGATGCCCGAGGCCACCGATCTTTCCGTAAAGAACCTCGTCATCAGTCGGAAGGTTGTTTGCAGCAGATCTAATGGCATAGTGCAGAGCAGCCGGGTTCCCGTTGGCGAACATCCAACTTACTCCGGTGACATCGGTCCAGTAACCCTCTACCTCATACCGAGCGCCGCCGACTACCATCCCCTGGACAGGATCAGCAACACCGTCTTTCAGAACTACTGTCTTTCCCGCGAACTCGCTCATGGCTTCCGAACCTCGTCCACGAATCCCAGTTCAAGAGCCTCGCTTGGCCATAGCCACCAGTCGTTGTTCTGGATCTTCTCGAATACCTCGTCTGGGTTTAGCGTGCTGCGCCGTGACATGATGTTGCAGAACTGCTTGGTGACCCTCTCCAGAAACACGGACTCCCGCTTGATCTCACCGGCCTTCCCGATGGCGAACGACGAGACTTCGTGGATCATCAACAGCGACTCCGATCCGATCACACGATGATCACCGGCCTGGAGCAGGATCGCTCCCATGCTGGCCGCGAATCCCGAGGCGATGGTGGTGATCTCATGGCCCTCCCCGGACAGGTGCCGGAGTGTGTCGTACAAGTGGAGACCATCGAACACCGACCCACCAGGGGTAGTCAGCGACACCGAGATCGGGGCACCAGGGTTACGCCTGGCGAATGACACGACTCTGGTGTAGAACTGCTCGACCGCCTGCTCACCTACTCCTGAGTTGAAAGAGAAGTCACCGATCATGTCTGAGGTAGTGCTGTATACCTCATGACGACTCTTCTCAGTCTGATAGTCCAGAGCTTTGAGAGCAAGCTCTAGTTCGGCATTCGAAGCCTCAGCCTCGGCCTGCCGGATCTCAGCTTCTTTGAGTCGTCGCTTATGCTGCTTCTTTTCGTCGTCCTTATCAGGCACTGCTTCCCTCCGTCAGGAATGTGTAGAACTTTGTAGCTCGGTGGATAGTCTCTTCGGTTGTTTCTGCGATACCTCGGATGTCAACTGCTTTTTCCAGCGCGAACATCCTCATGTCTTCTTCGGTCATGCGAGTGCAGCTCTCGTTTCCATTGCTTCACGAATCACGTCTTTAGGGATAGGAGCGTGTGTCTCCTCAACCCGGTTTTTGCTTAGTCCTTTTGGCTCTTGGTCGTTTTCCAGAGTGACCTTGAACAGACCATTGGAGGCCCGGTGATAAATCACTATCCCTTCTGGACGGTCGAATCCAGGAGAGGCAACGCTTCCGTTACGCCGAAGCCAGTCCGCAACCATCTCGATATCCTGGGTGTTGAAGGTTTCGTACTCCGCCAAAGTCGGTACTACCCTCAGCCCAGGTACCTTGGTCCAGTCGTCCAGCACGCCCAGAGGGTCATCATCGCTCGCCTCGGACTGAACATCCCAGCGGCGGGTATTAAAGAGGCTGAACCGCTTCTCACCGTTCTTCAGACCATAGCCTCGGTTCACACCGGACCCCCACCACTCACCGAAGTGTCGGCCAGGACCGAGGACCATGACTAGCTCCGCTGCGTTGTCCCAGACCCAACTAGCAAAGCCATGGTTGTCTTCCTTCGGAGTGATGACCCTCTTACGAGACTGGGCGTACACCCAGTATTCGGCTGAGGGATTTTCAAATGGGCTGCTATTTCCTTCTCCTACAACAACCGATTGAACGTCCTCTGGTTGGTCTGGCGAAGCTTCGTATGGAACTTCCTCAATAACCACACAACCGTTGGTTCCGTCGATCTTCTCGGTGATAACGATAGGCCGGTTAAGTCTAGGAACTTTCGGAAATCCTATGAACTCAGTCATCCCACTCCAACCGAGGGACATCAGCCAAGCGCTCGGAATCGCTGATCTCGGATTCGTAGATAACAGCAACCAATGGCTCTGCCAAGAACTCTTCGAGGCTCTGACCGTGTGGTGTATATGGTATGAAACTCTGGTTGCGGTAAAAGTAAGTAATCTCTTCGAGACTGTCGTCTTCGCTGTCTACGGAGTAGTCAGGACCGCAGCAATTACAAGTAATCCTCAGCGGATGATGTCCATACCGAGAATAGAAGACCGAGATGGCTTCCCGGTACGGAGCCTCGACAAACAGGTATTGGAAATCTTCTTTATTTCCACCACCTGAGGACATGTCATAAAAACTAGTCCACGTCATTGATTTTCCTTCCAGGCTTGCCATGTGATAGGCATAGCCTGTTTGAAGTATTCTTCCATCTGGTTTGCTACCTGACGGATCTCGTACATCGCCTGCTCGTCGGTTCGCAGATCTAGGAACCTCATCAGGTTGTGCGGATCGACCGTTGCATAAAAAGACGTGTAGATGTTCACTGGTAAAACCATTCTGGCTACTTCTCTAGCGATGCCTAGTTCCAGCAGACGTTCGTAATGGTAGAAAGCTTCCTCGGCTATCTCTTCCAGCGAGATTAACGTCTCGCTGGATTGCTGTAAGTTACCAGCCTGGAAGTCATATGCTCCCGGCTTTCCCACCTGGACCAACGGTCGGTCTGGTGGAGGGACGTAAAACAAAGGAGCTAGCTTTCTATATCTTCCAGATTCCTCATTGAACGAGTAGGTCCTATGACGCATAAACTCACGAGCTACGAAAATAGGAACTTTGATGAAGAACTTGAACATTCCGTGTTCGAATGGCGAGCTGTGCCCTTCACGTATCAGAAACTCGATCAAACCCCTCTCACGCTTCGGAGGTACCGTCAGCGCTCGCTCGCCTTCGACCGATACACGAGCTGCATCCACTACCGCTCTATCCGAAGCCAGAGACTCTACTAATTCGACACCTAGGTCACTGGTCAGTTCAATACTCATTTGTCGTACTCAACCTGCAACCACTGGCCCTCTACTTTGTGAGCACAGTCGCAATGTCCTTCACACTTCTCGTGAAGGCTTTCAGCGGTCCCAGGATCTTGAAGCCTGATATCTCCGCCTTCGGCGCAGTATGTACAGATCAACGTTCCTCATAACTAGGAAAGACAACCCACCTAGGGTGTGTATTCAACCTCTTAGCCCAAGACGGCTCTGGGTCCTCATATCCATGGTCGATATATTCATCCCAGGCATCTCGTTGCTCGTCAGGAACCACAAACCAGTGACCATCACCATCGCTGTCGAGGAAATAGCTCATCGCAACCAGCTTTCTGCATCAGCCGAAATAGCCCGATCATCGATGTAGTACTTGTACAGAGGCTTCCC
>JABAOG010000178.1_pt1 | contig 30303 bp, 32 predicted proteins | sample 7062131 | NCBI WGS metagenome assembly JABAOG01 (sample SAMN14538629, study PRJNA623070) | marine sediment metagenome | biome: marine biome [ENVO:00000428]; feature: marine pelagic biome [ENVO:01000023]; material: deep marine sediment [ENVO:00002113] | place: India: Arabian Sea | collected... | reverse complement strand
AGCGTCCGGCATGTTCCCCATCGACAGTAAAGCCTATGACTATGATGAACACAAAATCGAGCTTTTCAACCAGCGGCTCACCGCGGAAAATCTCCCATGGAAGCTCGAAGACATCCTGCCGGAAGTCTTGGTCGCAGGAGAAGAGGCCGGCGTGCTCACCGAAGAGGGCGTTAAATTGCTTGATCCGTCGGGGCAGCTGCAGGCCGGCATCCCGCTATGTCCACCCGAGGGGGACGCAGGCACCGGGATGGTCGCCACCAACAGCGTGGCAGAGCGAACAGGCAATGTTTCTGCAGGTACATCCGTGTTTGCCATGATCGTTTTGGAAAAAAACCTGTCGAAGCTGTACCCTGAAATCGATATGGTCACCACGCCAACCGGCAAACCTGTGGCGATGGTGCACAGCAATACCTGTACGTCGGACATCAATGCCTGGGTTGACCTGTTCCAGGAATTCACCAATGAGCTTGGCGTGGAGATCAGTCAGGGCCGGCTTTTCGAAATGCTGTATCAAGCGGCGCTTAAGGGCGATGCGGATTGCGGCGGACTGCTGGCTTACAATTACTTCGCAGGCGAGCCGATCACGAACTTCGAGGAAGGGCGCCCGTTGTTCGTCCGCACACCGGAAAGCCAATTTACCCTTTCGAACTTCATGCGAGCGCACCTGTTCTCGGCGGTCGGCACACTAAAGATTGGTATGGACATCCTCTTTGAACAGGAGCAGGTGCAGGTCGACCAGATCCTGGGTCACGGTGGATTCTTCAAAACCGAGGAAGTGGGTCAAAAGATCATGGCCGCGGCGATGAACACGTCCGTTTCTGTGATGGAGACCGCTGGAGAGGGCGGCGCATGGGGAATTGCATTGCTGGCCGCCTATATGCTATATCACGGAGAGAATGAGCCCCTGGAAGCCTACCTCACCAACAAGGTCTTTGCAGGAGAAATTGGCACGACGGTAAAGCCCGATCCCCGAGATATCGATGGTTTTGCAGAGTTTATGAAGCGCTATAAGAAAGGACTGGTAATCGAAAGATCAGCCGTGGATGCGTTGAGATAGCTGAGCTGGGTTCGATTGATATGGATTGGAGACTCTCCCTGATATTCCTTGATCGCATCAACTCCAGGCGTGAGCATGCCATTGTAAAATCAGTACTGGCGGAACTGGTATGAATTCTTGCCAGCAAGCAGGAGATCCGTGGACCAGAGCTAGATGAAAATCAATCGACAGTTTCTTCCAGTTTTGTGATCGACAATCTAATCGCTTCACGGATTTCATCGTCAACTTCATATTCCAGGGCAGCCTTCAAGACGGGTAGAGATTCTTTGGCATGACTCGGATACTTCCCCAACGCTGAAGCAACCTCATATCGAATATCCCAGACTTCATGCTGGATGAACTCATACAGCAAGTCCAAATGGGGGTCCACAGCCATTCTCACGGCAGCAATCCACTTTTGTTCTATAGCGATTTGTTCCTCAAGATCTGTATCTTCATCAGAAAGGATTTTTTCTAAGGTATCCAAGAATGGGGAATCAGGTTGTGCATGCACCTCAAGGTAGCCGACGCCATTCGCTATTGCCGCGAGCAGACCAGCCACGGATTCTCGATCCGGGGACTGCGAAGATTTGAGTATGTTTATCAGGGAGGGAACCACATAACTGGTAGCTTCGTAGACAGTACCCTGATGCCATACATTGCCGAACAGCTCGTACAGCGCTGCCTGCCGTGTGTCTTCATTTTCATGCACCAAGTCCATGAGCAGGTGCGGCACATCCTCTGCAGAGCCATAGGCATGTTTGAGGTCAAACCAGGGGATGGTGTGAATGTCCTTAAAGATATCATCCATGACGGAAGATCCTTGACCCGACAGTGTTGCGCTCAATGGCAGAGCTCAGCCACCGCACCGGGAGGTGGGAGGCAGCATTACATATTTAACAGCAAGCTCAGAACACAAGTCTATAATGTACCGTTTTTTCTGAGTCTTTGAATAATCTCATCCAATTCACTTGCAGTCAGTAATTTATCAAAACCACTCCCAAGACTGAACCTGGATGCCTGATACACAACCTCTTGAAGCTCTGGCGGGTAGGGCGATTTCATCTCAATAACCGCTTCCAATCCTGGTATAAGTTTCTTGGCAATTGCATCTGTGCTTTTCTGTACCGTACCTAATTCAGCCTTCATTATTTCCTTCAACGTATCGATCCCACCTTGCTCCTGCCGCTCCTTGGTAAATATATCTGCCCAAAGTTCAAAAGAGTTGAGCTGAACCTCGATTGTTCTGGGCCAATTCTTTACCATCAGGTTGTATGGCTCACAAAAGCTCCCGAAAGACACACGGCGAAAGTCGCTGCGCAGGATGACCGTTGGTTTTCCGAGATGCTTTGCCATAGCAAATTCCACAACCGTCCCTGAATCCAACTCCAATCCATCAAAACGCGCCAGAATGATATCAGCTTTGACAACCTCCAGGAGATCAGTGTTTCTAATGTATGTTTCTATATCAGACCTGTTCAATGCCTGCAATTCTCGGGATTGTGGTAGGAAGATTTGAAACCTCCCATTGGATAATCGCCAAACAGCTTCTTTGATTAGGATATTCGTGGCTAACTCATCTTGGGTAAAGAGTCCTCCTGCAGAGTAGATCGTGAAAGGACCAACAGTGTCAGTTGATCTCAAACTTCCATTTACTGCTTCTTTCTCAGTCATTTTATACTCTCCTGTTTTCGATTTTATAGATTCTTTCAATTCTGAAGTAGCTGCCTAAATGTTTTTTTGCCTACCAGTAGTTTTGCATTTCCATCAATTGCAAACCAGAATTTTAGAATGCTTTATCACGCCTCATACAGTTCGGCGAAGCAGGTCAGATGCAATTGGAAGTTAGGTGATGCTTTACGCTGATGATTGAGTATAGAATTTATTTTCACTTCTTATCACAAGAATCGACAGTATAAAAACCCATTGAAAACCGACAAATATGGCCATTCTTTCTGTGAAACCCATAATAGGCGTTCCAAAACTGGCTGTAAACCATCCTCCAGTGATAATCGCTCCAATTATGGTAGCTAAAGAATAGGTCAAAAAGGATTTCGAAATGCCAGCTCTGCGCAGCCATATACCAAATAGCAGCATATAGAGTAAAGATAGTATTGAGATTATTCCGCTAACGATCATATGCATCTCGCCCTGGAATGTTGGTGGCGACCCCCAGGGATCTTGGGGAAATATTGTCGCGGTAAAGATATTCAAAATTCCAACAAGGACAAAAAGAATTGCCGCCCCAAAACCAATTCTGGTGTGCTTTCTTCTGGTTTGGACAAACCGAAGCAGGCCAAATCCGAATAATGATAGAGAGATTGCAAAAAAGATATATAGGATGGACAGAAATAATCTGTTTGGAGATCCGGGTGAGAATAATTCACTTACTGTATCGGATATATGACTGTAACCTGGTCTTAATGCACCGCCGAGGATGGCTGTAAATATAAAGATTACTGGCGCCAACAATCCAAGAAGATATAACACTCGGCGGTTCATTTTTTCACCTAAAGCTCAGACTCATAGTGATTCGTTAAGCCGATGCCATAATCCACCATCGAGGACACGCTGTATTAGAATGTCCTGCGGACTAGAATTACCAAGCTGAAATTGACTTACTCAATCTTATCCCAATATTCATGATAATTCAAATTATCAACACACCATTGATAATGACCATCATTGCATTCAGATGAATAGGTGTTAGCAGACAGAATACTATATAGAAGTACATACCGATATATTCTTCCCCTAATTTTTTCTCCAAGTTTTCCAAGCACCATGGCAAGAAACCGATCACGTAGATTTGACTTGAGCTCATCATACATGTCAAAAAAGACCCATCCTGTTGCAATGTCGAATAGATGGTCTCCGTACATGGTCCACAATCCGAAATCGAGCAATGCGGTCGCATGGTACATCTCTTGGATGAGGATGTTCCCAGGGAAAAAGTCTCCATGAATAAGATGGTGATTTCCAGTATAAGGTTGGGCAAGGATTCGATAAAGTTGCTGGATTTTGAAAGCAAAATTTGTTACATCTTTTTCCAAATAGAAACTGACCTGAGAGAGTTTTTGAGCGAGATAGCGAGTAAGAAAATGATGCCAGTCGCCGTTTTCTCGAAGGCTAACACTTTCAGTATCAAATAGTTTATATCGTTCAAAATCAGATGGGATTTGGATATTCGTTAATTCGAGGGCAGCGGTGATATAAGTTTCCATCATTTTGTCCATTTGTTCTTGTGAAAGCATGGGAAGAATCTCTGACATCGGCGTACCAGGTAGAGTCCGTTCGATACTCATGAAAATATCGCCTTCCACAATCACTGATTGGATATCAGGCAGGGAATAGGATACAGCAGTCTGATCGAGCGATGCGTAAAACCTTTGAAGTTCAGTTAAATAGTCAAGTTGAATGGTGTCGCTATAAATTTTTAAAACAGTATAAGAATCAATAGCATAGACTTCTGCTTCCATACCTTTCCGAATCAACCTGTTTGGCGTTAATCCGTATTTTTTCAGAATTACCCGTTTTGTCTCACTCATAATTTTCTGCCGAACAAGAACTGCCATTTGATGGATAATCTATCGAATAAATACACGAAAATCAAATAAACCGACCTACACCTTGATCACCACATTCCCTTTCTTTCCACCCGTCTCCACGTAGCGGTGCGCCTCGGCGGCCTGCTCCAGCGGGAAGACCCGGTCTACAACCGGTTTGATTTTCCCTGCCTCGATGAGATCCTTGAGATAGAGCAGATCGTCTGGTTTGTAACTGATCGTGCTGGTGATGACCTGCCGTCCCTCGCTCAGTTTCCGGGATTTCAGCCTCAGGTGCGCTACCCCCGGATTAGCAATGATAAAACGCCCGTTGGGTTCCAGCGAGCGCAGGCTTCCCTGAATCGGCGCTTTACCCACCACATCGAAGATCACATCGTAAGTTTCGCCTCGCTGGGTGAAGTCTTCCCGGATGTAATCCACACATTCGTCAATGCCAATCGAGCGCATCACCTCAAATTTTTCGCCGCTGTCCACACCGGTGACCACCGCGCCGTAGTACTTGGCTAGCTGAGCGCCGAACGTGCCGATGCTGCCGCCCCCACCGACGATGAGCACCTTCTCACCCGGCTGGATGTTCCCTTTCCGCATGAAGTGCAGCGCCTCCAGGCCTCCAATCGGGACCGCAGCAGCTTCCTCATAGCTCAGGTTGGTTGGCTTGCCGACCAGCGCACCGTCGTCTGCCTGTTCGGGCATGACTTTGTACTCGGCATATGCTCCCAGCCCGAAACCGGTCGCTGCGAAGACTGCGTCGCCGGCTTTGAACCGGGTTACGTCCTTGCCAACTGCTTCAATTTCGCCAGCGAGTTCCTGGCCGAGGATATTCATCCGCTTGGGTTTCCACAGCCCGACATACAATCGCATCGGGAGCCGCAGCAGGATGGGGATTTTTAGCTTGCGCATTTCAACATCTCCCGCTGTGACGGTCGTCGCCCGGATGCGGATCAGCACTTCGTTGTCACCGGGGGTTGGTTTTTCCACATCCTGAAGTTCCAGACCGTACGGAGCCCCGTACTTTGTCCAAACTATCGCTTTCATTGAGCTTTCCTCCAAGGTATTTTCTTCCGACCCATTTAGCCGAACACTATCTCATCAACTGCTCGACCAGGTAGCGGATGACCGCCAATATCCGCGGTTTGATGCTCATTGTAAACCAGCCCAGCGGTTGTGTGTGAGGTTCGACGTGGTATGTTTGGGAAACTTTTATGATGGGGGGTGTAAAATCACAGCGGGACGGCAAGGTATCCCCCGGGAGATGCCGCTCTATATTGATCATTTGTAACTACTCAGCCCACGGGTGGCTGGTGTGTGTTGGGGTGGGTTTTGTGCGGTATGACCTAAGAAGACCGCCACCGACCCAACCATGGCTGGATCGGCTCCACATCGATCAGGCAGCCTGAAACTGCGTCTTGCGGGCTTTCTTGACGGCTCTACCGCGATCGTGGGCAGATAGAATCCGCTTACGGATGCGATAGTTCTGTGGGGTCACTTCAAGAAGTTCGTCATCCGAGAGATACTCCATCGCATCATCCAGGCTCAACTGACGCGGCGGGGTCAGCCTGATCTCAATATCCGCATTAGCAGCCCGCATATTGGTCAGGTGTTTCTTCTTACAGACATTGACGTCCAGGTCGCCCGGTCGCTGGTGTTCACCAACCACCATGCCCGCATACACTTCGGCTCCGGCTTCTAAGAACAGCGTACCGCGTTCCTCAGCATTCTTCAAACCGAAGGTGGTCGTGACACCGTCTTCGGTGCAAACTAACGAACCGGACGAGCGCCCGGTGATCGCGCCGGCCAGCGGCAGGTACGCATTAAACAGGGTATGCATCACCCCGGCGCCGCGCGTGGCGGTCAGGAAACTCGAGCGAAAACCAAGCAACCCGCGCGTCGGCACCAGAAACTTAATATGCACGCTATTCTCATTGGAATCCTGCATATCAAGTAGCAGACCGCGGCGTGAGCCCAACATCTCTATCACAACGCCAACCGTTTCAGGGCTGGTTTCAATATAGACATCCTCGAAAGGCTCCAGGGTTTCGCCCGACTGGTCGACTTTGAGAATGACATTCGGACGCGATACCTGGAACTCATAGCCTTCGCGTCGCATGGTCTCGATCAAGATCGCTAAGTGCAGTTCGCCACGTCCCGAAACAACGAAAGTATCCGGGCTGTTGGTGTCGGTCACCCGCAAAGCCACATTTGAACGCAGTTCTTCGTACAGGCGCTCACGCAGCTTGCGGGATGTGACCCAGCGCCCTTCCCGGCCTGAGAAGGGCGAAACATTCACCCCAAAGGTCATATGCACTGTCGGCTCTTCAACCCGGATTGGGGGCAGTGCCACCGGATGCTCAGGATCGGCCAGGGTCTCACCAATTGAAATCCCTTCCAGACCAGCCAGTGCGACGATCTCACCGGCGGAGGCCTGCTTGACCTCCACCTGTTTAAGACCCTGGTGGACATACAGGTAACGGGCGCGCTCAGGTAATAAGCTGCCATCAACCTTAATCCGGGTCAACGCCTGACCAGCTTCAATCTGGCCAGCAAAGATGCGCCCCACGGCGGTCACACCACGGTACTCATCATAACCGAGCGTAGTCACCAGCAATTGCAGAGGGGCAGTCGCATCAACCCGCGGCGCGGGGATATGCTTGAGGATGACTTCAAAGAGCGGCTGCAGGTTCGGTCCCAATTCGGGGGTATTGCTGGCCTGGGCGGTGACAGCGTTGGCATAGATCACCGGGAACTCTGCCTGTGCATCGCTGGCCCCCAGTTCAATGAACAAATCGAAGGTCTGGTTGAGAACCCGCTCCGGGTCGGCGCCCTTGCGATCGACCTTGTTGATCACTACAATCGCCCGATGGCCCATTTCTAGCGCTTTCTTTAGCACGAAACGGGTCTGGGGCATTGGCCCTTCCATTGCATCAACCAGCAGCAAAACCCCATCGACCATATTCATCACCCGTTCTACTTCACCGCCAAAGTCGGCGTGCCCGGGAGTATCAACGATATTGATCTTGACCATCTGATCCCGTTCAGCATGCCAGACCTCAATCGCCGTATTCTTTGCCAGGATGGTGATACCCCGCTCTCGTTCGAGATCATTCGAGTCCATGATCCGTTCGACAACTTGCTGGTTCTCGCGAAAAACCAGCGCTTGTTTAAGCAGCCCATCCACCAGAGTGGTTTTTCCATGGTCAACATGGGCGATAATCGCGATATTGCGTAGATCTTGACGTTCAATCAAATTTTCAGACATACTTTCCTACCAATCAAGGTTCCCGATTTGGGATAGATTTCAATAGACACACAAGGACCCCGGCAACGAATGCCGAGGCCGTTGGATAACAAACCCACTAATTATGCCAAAAATATCCATTTTTGAACAGGTGCAAAATTTGCGGTCTAATGATCAACCTGGGCTTGTGTGGCGCAAGTTGTACTCTTACACTGCTGATCTTGACAAATCGTGACTACTTTACCATCACGGTGGAAGGCAAAAACGGATACCCGCGAATGACATCATACAACGTCTCAATGACATTGTGCTTCTGTTTGCGAGCGGTTGAGATAAAAGAGCGAATAGCATAGAAAGACTTTGCGCCATCTTGAGTGCGAAAGGCACCAGAGCCTTTCTGTTTGACCTGTACCATTCTGACATCGCGTTCAGCCAGGCGCTGCTGCATTTTCAGAATTAGTTCAATCAGACTGGCGGTGTCCTGCTTTTCCAGTTGCTGGCGATCTACTTCCGGTGTAAAGGTCATGTGTTAGAGTTTATCTCAGTAAGATTTGATCTGTGTTTGATTTTCTTAATCTTCCATGGCTTTCCCGTTTGCAGCTCAGACTTAGTAGTTACTGTCATTTTTAGTATTTTTTGCGGTTAATCCTATTCGCGGGACCAGGAGACTGCTTTGAATATTCTTGCTGCCGTGCCATCGATTGCCGGGTAAGGAGAGGCAAGACCTGCCTTTTTGCACGTTGTCTCTGTTTGAATCCGAGACTCCAACCACCTCAGCAATTGGAATGGGTCATAGCTGAATTAATTGTAGAACAAACATACCCGCTCCCATAATTAATGCGAGAGAAGGGGCAATCCTGGAAATACGAGAGGAATTCTGTTTATACCTCATATCCATCATTTTAGAAATTGGAGTGTGGATTGCAGCAGCACAGATAGCCAGGAGAAGAGAAAATATCAATGGAATGAGATTCTCCAAAATGCCAGTGGTAGCTATTAGAACTGAATGAATACTGCGTATCAACATCAGCGAGCACATCCCTGCAAACAGAACCAGCAGCTTGTATCTGAAAGTGTCATCGCGCTTCAATCCCACCATGGGTAATAGTACTGAAACCAACCCAAGGCCAGTCATCAGAAACGTGATGCCATTGATCAGCAGGATAAATGGTGGAATACCCAATGTAGCAATCCAGCGTGCGTCCCCACCCGGGGTCAGCAATCCCAGGGAGAATGTCACCCCCTCCTGGATCAGGGCTACTGGTCCCCATAAGAGCAGCGGCATCAGCATCGGTCGCCTGACCCTCCATAGAAGGGCAAAAGTGACTAATGCCAGGGCAAGATGCGGTAAAGGTCCAGCCGCAGATGTGACCGCCAGGGCCCGATCCGGCAGCCCATTGGCTCCGATGATGTGGGTGCCGCCAAAGGGATCGAAGTGAACCTGGACCTGGGTGTTTCCATAGGCCAGGTGGCTAAGATAATGACCGGAATCATGGACGAACTCTCCCCAAAGGAAAGCAAACGTAAATGAACCTGCCAGCAGTAGGATTGATTTAATGATTTGGTTTCCACGTAAGGTTTTTATTTCGTTCATTTAGCAACTCCTTTTCCAGCGTTTCTTCATTATCATCGGGAAGCCATCTGGAAGAAAAGAATCTGGTCCATAAAATCATAAGTATTGTGGGAACAACACCAAGTGAGAAGATTACGCCATACAATGCCTGTACCTCAATGGATGCTCTGACCTGCAGGTATCCGGTCAGCGAACCAATAAAGACATTACCCAGGTAGTGAACGATCATCGGTGGCAACAAGCTCTTCGTTCTGATAAATACATATCCATAAAACAGGCCAATGGTAAAAGCCCAAACCACCTGTCCCAATACCCATATCAATTCGCGCCCCATGATTAGATTCAGCAGATGGATCAGACCGAAACCGATCGAAGAAAAAACGATGGATTGGCGTTCTGAGTACTTGTGTAAAAATACAGTTAGAACGATGCCTCGAAATACCACTTCTTCAAAGATGGAAGGGATGGAGATGAGAAGACTCGATGAGTTGGGAGGAAGATCTCCTGACAAGTTGAAGACCTGACGGACAAAACCCCCATTTATGGGTAACCCTTCAAGGAGCCGGTACACAAACGTGGCGGCGGCTTGAGATAATGCAAGAATAGTGTAGCATGAAATTGCCAGCAATATCAGCCGGAGAAATGGCTGCAACTTGCTCAATCCAATGTCGGCCAGATACTCTCTGAACGTCCGTTTTCCTTTTGGGAGTCGCAGAACGAAAGGAGCCAAGATAAATCCCGTCAGAATTTGATGTGAGATTCCCTGGATAAATTGAGCTGAAGGTAAGTCATCGGGCAATCCGATCAATCCAAAGATTACCACGCCAGAAAGTACGATAGAAAAAACAATTGTCACGATGACTGCCAAAAGAGACAGCCAGGGATGCTCGTAAAGATGGAACCCCCTTTTTCCCCTTTGAATATGATTGTTTTCAGTAATCATGATTTCTTTCCTATTCACTCAATTCTTAAATAGTGTTGTCACCGATTTCTTCAGTTGATCAAAGCCATATTCCAGAATTTACCCGCAGAATGGGATTGCGTCCCAGCAATTTCCTGACTATCCAGATTGCGCTTCCCACCACCAGGCTCAGGCTGGTCAGGATCACTGCAATAATTGCAGCGAAGAACCGGGTTTCAAATTGCTTGTAAGAGACATCGCCATCAGAAGCAGTACTTGCTGAAACCAGATCCCGAGCATCTACAATGCGTTGACCCTTTGCTAATTCTTCGTCAATGTTCAATATGGCTGGTTCGCGATACTGCGACATGTAGTAGATGTAGATTTCACCATTCTTCAAGTCGATCACGTTAGAGAGCAGGGTGTGGGTGGTTAAAGTTCTCAAGTGAACGGCATCGAGGATTTCGCCAGCGAAATCCGGTGTCAGAGTCTGTCCATCGCCCAGCATCTCCAGCATGGAGGTAGCCGTATCCCAGCGGAAATCTACCGGTCCCTTTTTTGTTGCTAAATTAAAATTGGTGGAAAGCAGGTACCCATTACCAGCTGGTTTTCGGGTGAAGGCAACCTCTTCATCGGGTCCAGGACCGATGACTACCGCATCGCCGCTGGCATCTGCGATGTGGATCTGGACAGTCATCGAATCACCGAAGTCGAAAAACTGCGCAATCCGGAGGGCTTCTTCAACTGTGGCAGCTTGTTTTAATATCGTGTAGAGGTATTCATCATTTGCATATGAATAAGGCTTTTCAGGATGCGGGTTCAATTCGGCATTGGGAATGCTGTTGACAGCCCAGGCCAGGCCCTTGTCGTTCACCGCACGCTGGTAGGACTGCACTTCGCCTTTTTGATAACCAAAATGAACGGAGCCGTATCCTTCCACAGACGGTGGGAAGAACCCGATGATCAGATCGCCCTCGTGGTAGTCAAAATTATCCCCAAAGAGCACCGTCTCGCCCTGGGTAGCTGTGAAGATAGTACAGGAATGAGGTTTCATGCTTTCACAGGCAAACCAGGTCGAAAATATCACGGCGATAATGGCTACCCATAAGAATATTTTTTTAGGATTTACAGCTGATTTCATCTTTATGCCTCACCCAAATTCAACCTCCTGGCATAGCAGGTATTGTCTGCTTTGCCAGGAAACTCTAAATTTCATTGGCTGCGCAGAAGTGGTCTCATTCCGAGAAAAACCAGCAGCAGCCCCAGTAGTGCGAAGAACGCCGCAGGATAAACGCTGACATTTACCAGATTGGCATCTCCAAACACTGTTTCGAACCTTGTCAGATTGAATACAGCTAAAATAGCGGCAAACAACCATGCTACGATACCGGAATAGATGAATTTTTTATTCATTTTTATTCTCCAATGAGTTTGTTTTGGTTATGCGTGTAAGGTATTACGTTTCCAACACGGCAATTATTTTTACGCTACCAGCATAACAATTAAATCCCGCAGGCACATCGGGCACCTGCGGGATTTTGATATCCGATAGGTATCGGATTAATTCAAGATCAGGAAACTGATTACCCAGGAAGCACAACCCAGAGCCATGCTGAGCCTCCCGGAGTTCCCTGTCAATTCTAAATGTCCAGTTTGCATTCTCCGTTGAAGTCGGGGCATGATGTAAGGATTAAGTATCACCCGTAGTCCAAGATACAACCAATGGAGCAGCATGGCAACAAATAAAAACCGGCGTATGAATTGGATATCGATTGGTGATATCACCATGCCTATTGCAAATCCAGCCAGGACATAAACCAGGAAAGAAGTATTTAAGAGGAGTATTTGCCAACGGGGACTTTGCGGAGTGACCCCAACTGACCTCCATGCGCCATAGTTCAAGAGACCGCCGATTACAATCAGTAAAACACCCAGGATGCCGACAAAAACAGGGTGCACACCCAATGAGATCAGCCAGGAAAAATCTGTCACGGTTTCTTCAAAAAATAATCCGGCGATGAGCACCATTCCTTCGATCAGAAAAGCCATGGTGGCATACATTTTTATCAGGATCCAGTTAATGTTCTTTGCATAGCGGAGCAAGATGGCGGCAATGGAAGCGAGGGACAAATTAAAGACTGTGCCACCCAGGATGATGTAGACAAAATCTTCTGGTTGAACTGTTTGTCGGGTGGAAGTGGCACCCATGAAGGGGTTGATGTGGACACTGGCAGCATAACCGCGCCAGCGGTAAGCCAGGTAATGACCTGTCTCATGGAGCAGGACCACCAAAGTGACTGCTAAAAGAAGCGTTCCCGTGTAGGTCCAAAAGACATGTGAAAATCGACTTTCAATTTTATTGGGGTTCGAATTGTTCTTCATATTGAATCCTTTGTGATCTTTCTGCGTTAACGCTTCGACCAGACAACCAAAAAGCAATCAGGAACAACAGGGCGAAAGCCCCATCAAGAATGGCAGTTGCTACCCACTGGCTGGAGATGCGTTCCTGGAAAACCAGCCATAGCAGTGCGCAGGGTGCGCTGGCTTTGGCAAGAAAAGCAGGCAGCATCAACATCCGGTAGCGTATTGGGTCCTGCGCCAGGAAGAGATACAAAATTTGCCAGCAGATATTCAGTAGCACAAAACCGTAGTAAAACTCGGGGTGGTTGACTGCTGGCGGCATGATCTGTTCAATGGCTTTCTCTGCAAATGCAATCGGGATCATCACCAGCAGGCCATAAATACCGGCAATGCGAAAAGTCCACTTTGCGAATTTCATGACGCTCTCCTTTTCTACGACATCAAGATTAACAATAAAATCCCGCAGGCACATCAGGCATCTGCGGGATTTAGATATCCGATGGGTGACGGATATTTGCAGTTGTATCTTATGAAATCTCTCCCCCAGGTGATACTTCGACACCTGGCGGCACGTCTTCTTTCGGTACTTTAAATTTGAACCAGATCGGGATAATGGTCAGGAGGGAAACTACTGCTGCCACCACGAAAGGCGCCTGGGGGCTGATTTTCTCCCACATGAGTGTGCCCAGATAAGGTGCTGGCAAGGAAAGTAAACCGATACTGCCATAGAATAACCCGTTAAAGGCACCTAATTTATTATGAGGAACCACTTTGGAGATCAACGAAGAATACGCCGGGGAAAGCAAGCCAACGCCCAAACCAAAGATCACCCAGACAATCGCAAAGGGGATAAACCCGGTTACGTTCAAAAACACCGTAAAGGCTACAAAAATGAAGAAAAAACCCGCGGAGATGGGTACTCGCTCCCCATATTTATCCGAAAGCCTGCCAGAGACCATTGGTGTAAACAGCATCGCGATGGAAAAGATAGACCATACAAATCCGATCTCCTGGACAGTCAACCCCCCGATCTGTTCCAGATACAAGGGTTCAATTTCACGGGAGAGCTGGTAAGCTGCATCACGGATCCCATCAGTCAGGAAGATCCAGGTGAGGACACCACCTCCGGCGATCATGCTCACGAGGGTTTTTAGACTGAGCTTGAATGAATTCAGCGACAAGTCTTGAGTTCCCGCGGATTGCGTAGATGTCATGGTTGTTGCCATCCAGATCCTCAACCCTGCTGCCAGGGTGTACAGGATTGCCGCCACCAGGAACATCAACCGGTAGCTGTATTGTCCAGCCAGAAAGCCGCCCAGAGGGGGACCGACAATCCCACAGATCTGGTAGATCATATCCGTGACTCCGTAAACCCGCCCTCGGGTCTCTTCTTTAGAATTTTCAGCGATGAAAGCCCCGAAACTGGGACCAACCATGGCAAAGGGGATTCGATGGATTACCAGCGCGAGGATCATCCACTGCCATGAGGGGGCTAAAACCAGCAGAAAACCACCCACTACACCCCCCACACTGCCAATCGCGATCGCCTTCAATCGACCGATTGAATCGGATATCCAGCCGCCAAAAACCTGCAGTACCAGGGATACGATCGACAGGATCGTGAACACTAGTCCAATTTCCGTGATGCTCGCGCCTTCTTCATTTAAATAGAGGGGAATTAACATCATACCCATGTTGCCAGAAATATTGGCCAATACCATGGCAAACATAAACCAGCGTAATATGGGACTCAATAGGGGATCTTTTTTCCTCATCTGCAATGGGTCCACCAGCGATTATTGTGAAAAAAGCTACCAGCTCCTAACAGAATAACACAAAATCCCGCAGGCACATCGGGCACCTGCGGGATTTTAATATCCGATGGGTATCGGATTACGGATTGTTCCATTCTCTACGCAGCAAAGAAAAACTTCTCAAATTGTGATATTTACCTTTCCAGTAACCAGCTTCTCTGCGAATGCCTTCTTCTTGAAATCCCAGCTTTTTTAATAGACCAATTGAAGCTTCATGATCCAAGTAAGTTACAGCCTGGATGCGGTTTAAGTGAAAGAAGAATGCTTCGGAATACGCAAATTCGATCACTGTTATTAAGGCTTCAGTCATCAAACCCTGACGCCAGTATGCTGAATTTAGATCGTATCCGATTTCAGCAGAGTGATCGTCTTTATTTAGTTTATAGTAGCCGCAGGAGCCAATCACATAATCTTGATTATTCTTCTCCACAAGTGCCCAACGGATCCCTATACCGCGCTCGAATAAACTTGCGCGGGTTTTTACTAGTTCTTCGGCTTCTGCAATCGACCGCATTGGTCCCCGATTAACGTACCGGGTAACTGCCTCTTGGGAAAAAGAATCAAAAACAGCCAGGGCATCTTCAGGTTGAAACGCTCTTAATGACAATCGTCTCGTTTGTAAAATTGGGAATTTCTCCATGTTTTAATTTCTCTAAAATAACCTTGGAACAGATTAGCTGAAATTAATATAATCTCATGCTGCTGGCTGGAGACTCCTCTCCTCGGCAGGTTCGGGCTCGCTATGGGAATGTTCCACTTTCTCAAGTTGATCGTGATCCGGGAGCAGTTCCTCCACATGGCGAACCGCAGGGATGAACCATGCCACCACAATGACAGCGATATAAGCCAGCCCAGATATTAGGTATTGAAGCGCCATCCCAGAACCCGGGCTGGTTCCCACCATCCAGCCAAAGGTGTTTGCCAGCCACGTTGAGGACTGCATCGCCGGTTCGGTGACGTAGTCGGCGACAGCCCCAGCGACTATTGGCATGATCGGATCGGAAAACCAGGCAATCAGGCGACGGGCTGAAAAAACCCGCCCCTGGATATCCGGGGCCACTTTGGATTGCCAGATAGCATTACTGGCGCTCTGTGAGAGCGGGAAAGTCATCGCAGCCAGCACCATTGTCGGAATCCATATATACAGACTGCGGCCGAGGCCGAAAATGATCAGACCGAACAGGGCGAAAAGTCCCCAACTGATCAGCATACCGCGAATGCGGCCTTTTTTGAAACCTCCCCAGGCACTGACGATCAAGCCGCCTACCACCCCACCAACAGCAAAGGCGGATTGCGCTGATCCGAGGATGGCACTGTTATTTTCTGTACGCGAGAGGAGCATCGGGGCAAAAAGGGCATTGGAAAAACCATGTACCAGGTTCAAGCACAGGATCACCAGCAGCAAGCCCAGCAGGCTTTTTCGTATAAAAATATACTTGAAACCGAAAGCGGCTTCTTTGAGCAGGCTGCCATTCCCAGCCTGTCCTTCTTCTGTTTGTTCGGGTTGGGGTATATGGACGATCATCAACGCACCGATGGCCAGGATAAAAGTAATCACATCAATCGTCAGGATACCGGTCAGGCCGATCAGCGGCAGAAGAGCACCAGCAACCATAGGCGAAAATACTGCCGGACCGGAATCGATCAATGACATCATCCCGTTGGCACGATCATACTGCTCTTTGGGCACCATCGTGCTGATCGCCGCCATGTAGGCAGGCCACTGGAAGGTGCCGCTCAGCCCATAGATCACAGAAGCAACGCACAGGTGCCAGATCTGGAGTGCATCGGCAGCGTTTAAGATCAGAATCCCGGTAGTTGCCAGGACGGCTCCCAGATCACTGACCATCATCATCAACTTGCGATTGTGGCGATCAACCAGCGCCCCCGCCAGCGGAGAGATCAGCAAGAAAGGCAAGATAAATGAGGTTTGCACGACTCCCAATACCGTGGCGCTGCCGCTCATCTTGAACGCCCAGATTGTCAGGGCAAACCAGCTCATATTGGAGGCCAGCACCGACACGAGCTGACCGATCCAGACGATGGAAAAACCGAACATTCCAGAAGGTTGTTTTCTTGTATTTGGATCCATCATTGGACGTTTCCTCATTCGATCAGTGTTTTACGAGCAACTTGTTTTGGAAGACCTGATTTTTGTTTGTAAATCAGATCCTTCCACCCGAAGATCAGCACAACAATCACGGCAAGCCCTGTGTAAATCAAGTCAGCAAACGTTTGAGAAGGCACATTGACCGGAACCACCGACCCCGCCGTATTTCCGGCTGCATGGAACAAAACCGCTGCTAAAATGCTGCCGCCGGTGTTGTTGAAAACCCAGGTGCGCAAGATACCAGTAGCGAAATAAGGAAAGATTAAAACCGGGATCAGCATGCCGAAGCGCTCATCTCCTGGCATAAATACCANNGCCTGGAGACGCGGCAGAGCATAGCCGCGCCAGCCGAATTCTTCGCTCAAGCCCCCGTGAAGAATGGATGCGATGAAGGGGGGCAACAGCAGCCAGGGTTGATCCAGCCATTCAAGCGGACGCTGTGCAACTCCCGCGAAGATCTCCGCGCTGAAGCGCAGGATTAAGTTCTTGACCGGGAAGAAGAGCAGAATTACCAATAGCCACTTCCATGAGATGCTGCGGCTCCAGAAGCGTTTCCACAATTGTTTGACGCCTGTTTTCCCCTTCGTCAGTGCTGTGAGCACAAATCCAGCTATCGTTGGCCCAAAGGGAGAGATAAGCACGAAAAACATTACCGGCCCGGCTGTACCCAGATCGATATCCGGGGTGCCAATTTCGGCGGGCATCTTTAAGATATCGAAAATGAACAGCGCCCACCAGAACCAGGTCCAGCCGAAGGCAATCACAAAAAACCAGACTAGATTGCGAGGTTCCCAGTTCTCTGTTTTATATCGTCCATCATTATTCAAAACCAAACTCCTAGATCTACATATACAAGATAACAGCAAAATCCCGCGGACACATCAGGCACCCGCGGGATTTGGATATCCGATAGGTATCGGATGTTAGAGATAGCTCGACAGGGTCCTAGCTGGTGACAACAATGGATGCTGCTATGCTGAAGATAGGGGTTATAAATGGCAAGTAATTCATGCCGGAAGTTTGGTTAGTGTTTTTCATATAGACATTCTCGTTACTGCAAAATCAACTTACCGCGTTGAAAGCGTGCCATCGTCCCTGGAAACGCGCCTGCTGTGACAAACAGCACTGTCAGAATAATCCTGATAAAGGTATTCAGATCCAGTTACTCCAGGAGATTATTTATGGATATGGTCATCTTTTTGTATTGCCCTTTACATAAATATGCCTGAGGGCATCTTAGACGATTTCTCGTTTCAAATCCAATCCTTCCGTAAACCAGGAGACACCGAAGGCGATCAGAGCGATCGATTCGACGATGAAGACAAAACATCCCTCCGGTTTGGCAAAGTCTCTTATAGCGTAATATAAGCCGGTGGCAATTATGCATCCCAGAATCACAAGGCCGCAGATCACCTGCAATTTGTCAGTGGCTTGCTTTTTCGTTCCCGGCCGTTTGCGGGGAAAGTCAAAGATTGAAATTCCTGCCAGGACCACGAAAAGGGAGATGGCAAAAAAGCCGTGCAGCTCGCCGCCGCCTGAGGTCGCTGAGGCGGAGGTTGGGAAGAAGACCACCCCAAGAGCCAGGAAACCGGCCAGGATCCCGGCAATCCGATCTTGCTTGCCGTACCCGCTGTAGAAGAACAGGAAAGAAGCGATGGAGATCAGCCCTCCCACAAAAACATCCCGCATGGGGCTGTGATAATATTGGCTAATGGTGGGCAGGACAAACTCTCCTTCAAAGTAGAGATAATTCCCTAGCATCAGCACGAAAGGCAGCAGTATACCAATTAACCCCACTGCTTTTCGCAGTGAGAAATAACTTTTTGTGTACTGAACGTAAAGGTAGTCATTCTTCATATCGATAGCCTCCATAAAAGTTCGGTACTGCTAAGGTTAATCATATAGAATGTGAGACTAGCCGTCTTACCCCAAATGGATTATCCAGTGGGTTAATTTTCCAGCGAGCAGGCTGTTTTTAAGGAGAATTCCCATGAAAATCCACCTTGAACAGATGAATTTCTAGGGTCTGTATGAAATTCGGGCATGAACCGAGGCGACTATGCAAATGATCAATGGACACAGTTGAAAAACATGATGCCCCAAAAACCCCACACGGGGCCGTCCATCCCTGGACTGTAAACGGTATCCGGTGGGTTTTGTGAGCTGGAGCTCCCTGGCGTTATATGCCAGAGCCGTATGGTAAGTGGACGACCGTCTGCAGCACGCACAGCGCCAAAATCCCGGGTAAGATTATTTATTACGATTGCATTATCTGCCATCGCTGATCCTTACAAAATATTTATTCCCAGCGTCCTCAATCCAGGGCGTGTCCCACAGACAACCCAATGGCATGCCCTCCCCACCGACCGTTGGGAGGGCGACTTGTGTTTCTGAACGTCTGAGAAAGCGGGACCTTTTCATGTTGTCCTCGGAGAATTAACTATGCATTTGCCAGTATTGCGATGAACAAGAAAAAGTCTGATGCGGCATGGATGATGACTGCCCCCCAGATGCTGTCTGATTTCACCATCAGATACCCGCATGCCAATCCGAGAGCGAGGGTGTTCATGGCAAAAAACGGAAGCGCCGCCGGTTGGAAATAAAATGCAAAGCTGTGCATCCAGGCAAAGACAATGGCTGTGACCCACACAGATGCACTTGCTCCGATGAAAGGCGCAAACCGTTTCAGGAAGATTCCCCGAAGCCAAAGTTCCTCCATGAAAGCATTCGCGATCGAGAAGATCATACCCCATACAACTGCGGCAACCAGCGCATCTGTACTCGTGAAACGCTGTGCAGCGAACATGAAGGATGCAGGCGCAAGGAAGAAGAACACGAGCCAGCCGATGCCCATACCCAGCTTCAAATTTCCATGCTTCAAATATACCGTTTCGAAATCCGCGCCGGATAGTTTGACCAATATCAGGATTGGAACTGTCTTTGAAAGCATCTCCCATATTTTCTCAAGGGCAAGTCCCTGGGATGTGTCCGTTGTCACTGCAAACCAGCTGAGCACCGACCACTCCCAGCTTTCCAGGAGCGCCGAGATAGGAACAACGGCTGATGCTATGAAAAAAGCAAATGCTAGTTGCCAGTACTTGTTCAGGCGTTTGTTGTATTTAAACCACAGCGAGCCAGTCAAGAATACGGCAGAGATGATCAGGTTGTAAGTCAGGTTTTTGTTTGTTGGGAAGACATCGAAGTAGTGGGTCCCGAAGATGAGGATCGCGGCTTCACAGACCAGGAATATTATGAAGAACCCAAGGCGCTGAAATCCGTTTGGATTAACAGTTTCTTTTTCTATAGGAATTATGGTTTCAATGGATTCTGTCATCGCATTTTCCGATCAGGCGGATACGATTTGCCTTCTTTTCCACGAGATCAAAGTCCAGGAAACGGCGATAACCAGGGCGGTAAGTGCAGTTATTGCTTTGAAGATATATTCGCCTTTTCCCGGCAATAGAAATGTATCTAAAGATAAATTAGCGACTGTATGAAGCAAGATTACTGCCAGAATACTTCTTCGGTTGCTGTTGTAGCACCATGTGCTGTAGATCGAACCGGAAATCACAAAGACGACAAAAAATGAGAAATCAACGGCAGATAAATAGCGGCTTTGATTTGTTCCAACGATCCAAAACAGCGGCAGGTGCCAGAGTGCATGGAAGCCCCCGAGGATAAGTGAAGCAGAAAGCGGCTTCCAAATTGCCTGCAGGCGGTCTAACATGTAACCCCGCCAGCCGAGTTCTTCAAGGGTTGACTGGAGCAAATAAAGAATCACCACAAGTGGTATTCCAATGGGCATTGCAAGAGATTCTTTGATGAATTCATACTGAGGTGGATCACCTCCGAGCAATGCATTGATCGCGATTGAGATAAGATGTAAGGCTGGAAATAGCAGGCCGATTACGGCGTACCACTTGAGGCTGATCCTTCTGAAGTCAAAGACACGGTGCCAGAAATCTCGCCCGCCTTCCTTGCCCTGTTCACGATAGGTCAGAATGATCCCCGCGATGCCCGGACCAAAGACACCAAGGAACATCATTGCAAGCAGGAAAGGTGATTCCTGATAATCCTGCCGTGTCAGTGCGATGGGGATCCAGAATATCCAAGTCAAGCAATAAGCCAGGAGTAGATAGAGCCAGGGAAATCGAGTTTTGGGGGCACTCATGTTATTCTCCAAGAGATAACGAAGCGATGATCATCTCGCCCACGCGCTGGTTTTTTCCGCTGAGGCTGAGCCCGGGTTCGCAATGTTCGCCCGCGCTGTAGATGAAACCAAATTCCAAATCACCACGAGCGATGTTGGGCTGCCCTTCTTCTGCGTCGTGATAATGGATGGCAGTGATTTCTCCAGTCGGGCAGACCAAAAGATAGCGGCGTGCATGTTGTCCGGCTACATCCAGCGTGCCCTGCTGGATGAACTCGCCCTGTCCCACACCTGTCGGCCAGAGCAGGGTATCTTCGCCTGCACGGCGGAAGGTCATACGGATACTCTCTGAGCCGTAATTGGCGTGCAGATTGAGCATGTGTCCGCTCATCAGCGGGTCAGAGGTGGTAGTTTCCTCCACTTCCCAATCTTCAGGGAGCATGATCGAGAAGCCGTACTCTGTGTGAGTGTATGTCCACCAGCCCTGGTAATCATTGGGATCGATCGGCACAGCGGTTGGGATTTCGGTTGGGGAAGGTATGTCTTCAGTTTGAATGACAGGTCCACACTCTCCATTAAAATATGCCCACTCGTCACACTCACTGCCGTCGGGGAAGATACAGTAGCCGGTCTGGCTGCCATCTTCAGCCGTGCGGATTTCCACGATATATCCCTGTTCTTCACAGTAGACGGAAGCAGGATTGGGCATATCGGCCGAAGGAAGGTCTGTTGATTCTGGGACAGACACATCATCTGTCGGCTCGATTGACGCGGGCTGCTCCTGAACAGGCGTGCAAGCCGCGATCAAAACCATAAGAAGGATCAAAAATAGGGTTCTCATAAATATCTCCTTTTATTCTGCTCATTTGTTGATCGAAATGAGCGCTAAAAATCAGATCATCTGCGGAGCGCACAGCGCCAATTTCCCGGGTAAGGTTATCGATCAACGATGGCAGTATCAGCCATCGTTGATCCTTTCGGAGGAATTACTCCGAGTTTTTTCGATCCAGGGCATATCCCACTGACAGCCCGAGTACAAGTCCGCCACCGGCAAAGACGATTGGATTTCCAATCAACAGACCTACCAGTCCACCAAAAACCAGTCCGATAGCCATACCGATACCCTTATTCGATGTTGTTGACTTTAAACTATTATTTGCAGACATGATCAATCTCCATAACTAAAAACGAATTTAGATGCATACAAGATAACAACAAAACCATGCAAGCACATCAGACATTCGAGGGATTTGAATATCCGATAACTATCGGATATCGAAGAAAGCTCAAACGGGTTTTATCCGGCGACAACAATGGATGCTGCTAAGGCGGCGATGCAGATCAGCAGCGGTCCCCAGGCATTGCGCAGGGAGGGAACCAGGGTTGGTTTTTCAGTGTCAAATTGGAAGGGCCAGATCAAATAGCGCCGGGACATCCAAAGGTTGAGCGGATACGTGACGACGGCACCTACAAAAACAGCCAGTAAGAACTTTACCCAGAAGAGTGGACTGTCCATACTCCAGGCATAAGGATCCCAGTGGCGTTCCAAAAACATGATCACCGGTAGGGAAAAAGCGATCACCAGCAGGGTCGACATAAACTCCGCTAGTATTGTGCGCAGCATGGCGACCCAGTAGCTCTGTTTAGCCCAGGATGCATATAATGGTGCTCTGAAAAATAGCCAACCAATCAATAACGGGCTTAGCAGCGTCAGTGGACCGATGTTGGATGAAGGGAAGAAAGAGATACAAATCGCAATCACCACCAGCATTCCCAGAATATTCCCGGTTGCATTAGAGAGACTTGCACCCAAGGCACGCTGCCAATTTGGGATGCAAACCTTGTTTAAAACTGGATGTCGATATGAAATCCAGTAAACCAGCAATCCAATCGGACCAAAAAAGAAAGTGATCAAGACCCAAATCAAACCGACGTACGTGGGAGCGGCCTGCTCTCGCACGAGACTCCAAATCAGTACAGCTATCGATGCAACTGTCAGGATACCCCAGGCAGACAAAGCAATCTGGGCTTGTTGATAGGGGTCATGGATTTGGATTTGTTTTGAAGCGCGGATGATGGGGATCATCAACCTGTCAACTTTTTTGCCGCTATCCAGCAGATTGACCCCAGGATCATCTGTGTTAATGCGTAAAACAATGATTGTGTTCAGGTCAGGTAGAACTTCAACTGTGTGCCCGCCATATCCACTGGCGGCGTAAGATCCTTGTGGGACAGCCCAGAAATCCTCGGCGGCGATCCACCACATATAGCCGTAGCCGCTGTAAGTCCCAGGGTCTGGGGTTTGGGAGTAGGGAGTGATGCTTTCTTCAATCCATTCACCAGGGATGATCTGTTCCCCCTGCCAGACACCTTGTTCTAAGTAGAGCTGTCCGAATTTGGCCAGGTCGCGGGCGGAGATGCGGAAACCATAATAGGGATGCATTGACTGCCGCTCATAATCGTAATGCAGCCGGGTAATATCCAGGTCTTGCATGCCGATGGGGTTGGCGATCCAGCCCTCAAAAGCTGTGTAGATATTATCCTGTCCTGATAACTGATCAAAAATGGTTCCTAGGGTATTGAAATCCCAGTTGTTGTAGTACCAGAATGTGCCGGGGGCATGACTTCCGCGCAGTGGGCGGTCAGCTTTCATCGACGCGGCTTCCCCTGCGGCGGGGATATAGACTCCGGACCGGGCTTTTAATAGATCGGAAACGGTAGCCTGCTTTTCAATATCCGTCAGGGGTTTGCGGTCATCGATGTCGAGCTCTGCCAGGGTTAAAGTTGGGTCAATCTTGCCATCGTGAATGGCAATTCCGTACAGGGCACTCAGCAAGCTCTTGCGCATTGAGTGGGCATTGAAATTGTTAGCAGTGTTGCCCCACTCGTAAACCACCTGTCCATCAGTAACGATCATCAAAGCAGCCACATCCGATTCTTCCAGAATCGGTGCCAGATCTTCCAATCGGCGGGATGACCAGCCCAAATCTTCGGGTCGGTCTGCATAACTCCAGCAGGATGGGACTGGCTGATCAGCGGACATATCTTGGTAAAGTGCTATGCCCCAGAATCGGAAATCCGGGGTTCTTCCCTGCCAGTCATCGAAGGAAGTGAAATCATTGGTGCGGAACCGCAGGCGGTAAGTTCCAGCAGGCAGTGAAATCTGGCGATCTACAATGCGAGTTCGTGACCACCCATCTGTTTCAAAGAAATGCATTTGCCAGATCACCTGCCCTGTATCGGCAGCCTCGATGGAGCCATAATCCAGCATGCCCATCTGTGATCCTTCTCCAATGGCAAAGAGACGCATTGCAGTGCAGTCATCCAGGGTGAACTCAATCACTTCGTCAGCATTGTTGCCAACCTGGTCAAGACTGGCAATGATAGGCCAGCCTGAATAGGGGGACTCACCAGCACCAGCCTGCTGTAGATCCCGGGCGACGGCAGGTTCAACCCCTGAGTGGGACAGGAAAACAACCATAAAACAGAACAGCAGCATTAATGAACAAGACCTGAACGATTTTCTTTGAGGCTGAAGTGTAATTCGGTTTTTCAACTGAATTAGATGGAACATGGTAATCTCCTACAATTGATTCACTGGTTTTCGCCTGCGGCAGATTTCAGTGCATCCAGCTTTCTTTAATCTGCAAACGGTGCTGGCTCGGAAAAAGTCTGGGCCACGGTGTCGCTGCTTTCCACCGTGCGGTTCAACAGCCATAAACTTACCAGTACAGGCAGCAGGGCGATTGCGGTGTAACCAACCCAATGAGTGAGAGTTTCTTCGAAATTGGGAATTTGATTCACTGCCAGGGTGATGGTGGCATTGGTTGCCCAATGGAAAAGAACTGCGGGCCAAATGCTGCGGCTTGAAACGGCGAAGATAGCGTAATAAAACCCAACCAGCGTCATGCTGATAACCTGGAAGATGACAACCGGATAAGGTCGAATTAACAGGTTGACCAAGTGGTTGGAGGCGAAGAACAGACCGGAAGCCACAGCGCTGAGCAGGATCCCTCGGCGTGTGCTTCCCCAGGATTTGCGCATGGCGGACAGCAGTAATCCCCGGTACATGCTCTCTTCGAGCAAGCTGGTGGCGAGCGCGAAGAAGATGATCCCCAGTGCATCAGCGAATGATGGAAACTGGATCGTGAACTTTCCTGAAAACGCAAATACGCCCAGGAAAACTTTGTAGATGATCAACGGGATCAGAACATACCAAATGCGCTTGATGCCGGGATGGCGATACCCGGCAAAATCCAACCAGCCGAAACGCCAAAGCAGCCCGACAAAGCAGGCTGTCATGACAAGCTTTGCCAGCGTTTCGCCCAGCCCACTTCCCTCGGGGTAAGGATAGATTTGCGAAATCGGCCAGGTCAGTATGCTCAAGATTAAAAAAAGCACCAGGATTACGAACCCAAAAGCAATCGGATGGCGTACAGCAAATTGCTTGAAATTTCTCTGTTGTTGGAATTTCCGAATTGTCTTCATCATAAATTTCCTTTCACTGTTTCTTCAATTGGACCGGCTCCATACGGTTCCAGAATAACAAAAATACCGTGTGGGCACATCGGGTAAATGTGGGATTTGGATATCGGACGGCTATCGGATTTGGGTGGGGAGGTGTTCCTGATTGTCATTTACCAGGAACACCTGTTCCCAACACCAGGAGGAGTAAGAGGCAGATGAGGTTAATTACGGGGATCTGCTAACCCCGGTTGAACAATAACAATGGATGATCTCCAGAAGTCTTTCTGGCGGTTCCGTTTTGCTGATAAAATCATCCGCACCCAGTTCGAGTGCAAGTTCAGCCGTCCCGGGATGACTGCTCATCACCACAATGATCACCTGCGGGCAGATCAAACGCATTGACATCATCAGGGATTCGTCATTGTGGCCGGGCAGCTCCCAACTCAACAGGATCAAATCCGGGCAGTCTTCCAAAATCTGGAGCAGTAAATCCCTGAATGTGGCAGCCTCCCCAACGATCCGGACATTGTTTTGTTCTTCCAGTAAGGCTGCCAGACCATAGCGGACGGCATTATTTTCATCAGCGATTAGAATTTTCATCCGGGCACCTGTTTATATACAGCTTAACGAACAAATCCCGCCGGCACATCAGGCACCTGCGGGATTTGTTTATCCGATGACTATCGGATATTGGGAAAATTCCAGGTATCAGGATTATTTATTTAACTAATTTATTTCGCAGGGCTAATGTGATCGCCTCTGCCCGGTTGGATACCCCGAGCTTGGAAAAAATATTGCTGACATGCGTCCGTGTGGTACCGATGCTGATGTAAAGCCGTTCAGAGATTTCGGGATTATTCAATCCTTCCACCAGGAGTTCCAGAACCTCGAATTCGCGGGGGGTCAGGTCTATACCTGGCATTGGATCCTGGCTTGTGGATTGAACTAAAGCCTGGACCGCCTCCTGAGCCATCGTCGATCGACCGGCATGCGCGCCTCGGATCGCCCGCACTAATTCGTCCATGGACACATTTTTGAGCAGGTAGCTGATTGCCCCCGCTTTGAGTGCATCCTGAACCATTTCGCCTTCCTGGAAGCTGGTCAGGGCGATCACCTGGATTTTTGGCCAGCGCTCTTTGATGGTTCGGGTGGCGGTTACACCATCCATATCGGGCATGACCAGGTCCATCAGGACCACATCCGGCTGCGACTGTTCGCAGAGTTTGAGCGCTGCGGCGCCGTCCCCAGCTTCCCCGATCAACTCCAGGCCATCGCTGACCTCCAAAAATGTGGCCAGCCCGGTCCGAACCATACTGTGATCGTCAACGATCATTACGCGAATTGGGCTTTCATTCATTATGGCTGCTCCTCTCATTCTCCCATGCCACGGTAATGTGCGTGCCTCTTTCCGGCTGGCTTTCGATATGGTAATCCGCCCCAATCGCCTCTGCTCTTTCTCGCATGATGTTCAAACCAAGTCTTTCCGGTGATGTTTTCTCCGATTGAAATCCGCGGCCATCATCTTTAATACTAAGCTCTGCCCCGGCGAGTTGATCGCCATCTGAACACAGATAGCGCAAATCGATGTTCACATTTTCAGCCCGGGCATGCTTGACGACATTGTTGAGGGCTTCCTGGGCGATGCGGTAAAAGGCGATATGTACATCTGGAGGCAGTTTGCATTCCCCATCCACTTCGATCACAACTGCAATGTTCTCTCGCCCCATGATCGCTTCTGCCAGCTGGCGCAGCAAATTTTCCAGGCTGGTTTCCAAGAGAGCAGCAGGGCGCAGCTCCAGGAGCAGTGCGCGCATCTCTGCCAGGGCACCCCGGCTCATCTGGCGCAGTTTTGCCAGGCGCTCGCGACCCTTTTCTGGATCGCGTTCCCACAAAGCAGGCAGGGCTTCAGCGATCAGGCTGGCAGAGAACAGGGTCTGGGTGACAGCATCGTGCAGCTCGCGCGCCAGCCGGTTGCGCTCCCGGACGGCGGCAAGTTCCTGGGCTTGCTCATAAATCTGTGCATTCTGGATGGCGATAGCGGCTCGCTGCGCAAGCGACATCAGCAGGCGTTTCTCGTCTTCGCTGAAAGTGCGGGGTTGGGCGTAATCCGCACTAAAAACGCCGAAAACTTCATCGCCAGTTTTGATTGGTACCTGGATAAATGAACGAATCCCTTCTTCTTCTGTTATTACGAGCGTAACACGTTCATCCTGGACGGTATCTTCCACAGCAATCGATTGCCCCGTTGCCGCCACCTGCCCAACGACACCCTGCCCCCTGGGAATGCGGGCATTTGCCATTGTACCAGCGGAAAAATTATGCGCAGCGCGAATCACCAGATTTTCCTTACCCTCATCCCAACAGACAAGCGAACCTTTGTCGGCATGCAGGATTTCTACGGCGGTATCGACCAGCGCCTGCAGGACCTGGTCAAGTTCAAGGTGGCGATACAGGTCTTCATCCGCCTTATAGAGGGCTTCGATCTGCCGCCTGCGAGTATTGATCTCGTTGGTGCGGGTCACAATTTGCTCCTCAAGGTTGGCTGCCCGCGCCTGTAAAGCCCGCAACCGGTACCGGTATCCTGCGAAGACAGCAGCCAGGATGATCACTGCAACACTCCCGATAAACCAGACGCTCTGCCAGAAGGGAGGGATCACTTGGATGGTCACCGATTGACCGGATTCATTCCACACACCATCATTATTCGAACCTTTGAGCTGCAGCGTGTAGCTGCCGCCAGGAAGGTTGGTATAGCGCCCAAAACGGCGTGTGCCGATATAATTCCAATCTTCTTCGAAGTTAAGTAAGCGGTAAGCAAGCTGGTTTTGCTCAGGTTGGTAATAATTGAGCGCCGCAAACTCAAAATCGAAATAATTGTTCGGCCAGCGCAGGATGATCTCATCGGTAAATTCAGGGGCTGTTTCCAGTTCGATTGGCACACCGCCCTGCGAGATGGATTGCAGCATCACCTCCGGCGGATAGGGGTTGTCAAAAATGTCATCCGGGTGGAATACGGTTACCCCCCGGACGCCTCCAAAATAAAACTCACCTTTCTCGTTCTTGAAGTATGCATTGAAATTAAATTCCCGTGCCTGCAACCCATCGGCTTCATTGTAATTTTTGAACAATTCGGTGACCGGATCAAATTTTGAGATTCCGTTGTTCGTGCTGATCCACAGGTTGCCGTCATCATCCGCCAGAATGCCATAAATAGAGTCGTTGACTAGCCCATCTGCGACGCGGTAATGCTGAAAAGTGCCAGTGGTGGGTTCGTAGCGGTTCAATCCACCGCCATAGGTGCCAATCCACAGGCGGCCGCGGGCATCTTCGTAAAAGGTGAAGATCGTATTATGGCTGAGGCTTTGAGGGTCGTCCGGGTCGTGATAGAAGCGCGTGAACTCCCCGGTTTCCCGTGCGAAAAGATTCAAGCCGTCCTGGGTGCCAACCCACAGCTGCCCGTGAGAATCCTCAAAGAGCCCGACAATCTGATTGTTGCTGATGCTTTGGGGATCATCTGGATCGTGCATGTATCGTGTGAATTGCTCCGTTTGAGGGTCAAAAGCGTTCAGACCTCCCCCGGTGCCGATCCAGTAGAAACCCTGGCTGTCCTGTAGGATCAGCCAGACGACATCACTGCTGATGGAATTGGCATCCCCTTCAATAGTATGGTATGAGGTAAATTCCCCGGTGGCAGGATCAAAGCGGTTCAAACCGCCTCCCCAGGTTGCCAGCCACAGGTCGCCGCTGGTATCAGGGTAAACCGCCAGGATAACATCGTTGCTCAGGCTGGTGGGATCATCTTCTTCGTGGCGATAGGTCTGGCAGGTGAACGGTTCGGGGGTGCACTTCTTCAAGCCGCCGCCATTGGTGCCCAGCCATAAAGTATCGTCTTCATCCTGGTAGATACTCCAGACTGAATTTTCGGTGACCTGTTCTGCGGCTGTGTGCGCTGGTAGACCAGGTGCTTGAATTGCCCGGCCAGCGGGTGAAAATAGTTGACGCCCCCATAAGCTGTGCCGACCCACAAGCCCCCGGCACGATCCAGGAGCAGGTCTTGCACCCAATCATCACCGAGGCTGTGGGGGTCTTCTGGGCTGCTGTTGTAGCGGGTAAACAGGCCAGATTTGATGTTGAAGTAATTGAGCCCGCTGCGGGTGCCCACCCATAAGTTTCCGCTGGTGTCTTCGAGAATACTGGTGACCTGGGTATCGCTGAGGCTGTTTGTATCATCAGGATCAGAAACCCAGTAGTCAAACGTACCCTGTTCCGGCACAAAGCGGTTCAACCCGGCATTAGTGCCAACCCACAGGATCCCGGAACTTCCTTCGTTGATGGCATAAATTTCCTCGCCGTTCAAGCTTTGTGGATCATCGGGATCGTGGCGGAAATGCCTGAATTGCTGTGTGCCGGGGTCGAACAGGCTCAGACCGTGGGTGGTACCCACCCAGAGGCGATTGCTCGAGTCGTAGAGCAGCGTGTGGATATAATCTGTGCTGAGGCTGTTCGGATCGTCTGCCTCCGCCAGAAAATGCGACCAAGATTGTGTGCGGGGATCGACCTGGAACAAACCGCCATTCGTACCGAGCCAAAGGTTTCCATCCTGATCCTGTGCAATGGTGTTAATCACCAGGTTTTTGAGCTGGATGGTCTCCAGCGTGGGTGAAAAATCCTGGAAACGATCGGCGACCGGGTCATAACGGACCAGACCACCCTCATGGGTGCCTAGCCACAGGTAGCCATCTCGATCTTCGAAGAGGGATGGGACATTGCCAATACTCAAACCCTGCGAGCTTCCCGAGCCAGCGCGGTGGATTTCGAAGGTATAACCGTTGAAACGGTTCAGCCCGTCTTCGGTNNTCGACGGTGTAATGTTCAAAATGGATCTGCTGCTGTCCGGAAGGCAGATGCATAGTTGGTATGGAACTGGAACTCTCCACCGTGGGGGTGGTCAATGGCGTGAGATTTTCCGGTGTCTTAGACTGGCAGGAAAGTAAATAGAACGCCCCCAGCAATAAAAGGAACACGACCAGTATTCGGGTGGCTGACTGCCATATTGATTTCACAGGGTTTCTCCTCGAAAACCACCCAAC
>JABAOG010001439.1_pt1 | contig 30336 bp, 30 predicted proteins | sample 7062131 | NCBI WGS metagenome assembly JABAOG01 (sample SAMN14538629, study PRJNA623070) | marine sediment metagenome | biome: marine biome [ENVO:00000428]; feature: marine pelagic biome [ENVO:01000023]; material: deep marine sediment [ENVO:00002113] | place: India: Arabian Sea | collected... | reverse complement strand
GCGGACCAGGCGAACGCCGTGGGGTGGTCGCTGGGTGAGCCGGCCATCATCTCCAGCAGGGACGGCAGCGATACGAAGTACGAGAGGAAGATGTGAGCGATCAAGAACGACAGGAAGATGAACGTCAGATGTTTGACGCCCTTTCTCCACACCTTGTCGAAGGTCCAGGGCTTCTTGTTGCGCCGCATGCGCACGTTTCGTGGCCCCTCCAGGAAGCGTTCGACCTTCCGATACACGCCTTCCAGGAAGACGGTCTGCGGACAAGCGTAGCCACACCACACTCGACCCCAGAGGACCGTCACGATGCTCAGCGCCAGGATGAACCCGAACAAGAGCAGGAAGACCATCCAGAAGTCCTGAGCGTTGAACGTCGCCCCGAAGAGATGAAACCGTCTGCTGGCCAGATCGATGAAGACGGCCGGCGCGCCACCGATATGAACGAAGGGAAGCGCGACGTACACGAGCACGAGGACGGTGAACGTGACGTACCTGACTCGCTGGAAGCGGCCGCTCACATCCGCTGGATGCACGAAGTTGCGCGTGCCGTCTGCGTTCAGTGAGCTGGCTCCGGACTGGTCGAGTACCGGCAGTGCGGTCTTCGATGCGGCCTTGTCGTTGCTGGTCAACTCGATCTTCCGTCGCGTTGCGGATCGGTGACGCCCGTGGCGTTCACCGGGCTCACCGAGATCGGGCCCTGGAGAGCGGCTCCGGCGCGCCCGGCGATGATGGCCGGAAAGAGCACGGTTTCCTCCTTGGCCAGGTGGGAGCCGAGCTCATCCCGCATGGTCCGGAAGGTGGGCAGAGGCTGGTTCTGCCAGTCCTCGTCGGATTCAACCGCTTCCAGCGAAGCCTTCAGCTCCTCGATGATGGGCACCAGGTCCAGCTCTCGCGCTCGACAGGCGTCTTCCAGAGGGGTTCTTCCCTTGCAGCAGAAGTCGAGTCGGTGCCGGAGCAGGACTCCGCGAACCGAGGGCCCCTTGGCGGCGAGCTCTCCCAACGTGATGTGTCCGTCCATCGTCTCTTCGTCCTCTCGCCAGTAAAAACTACTAGACGTTGCTAATCTAGCTTGCGGTCGTCGAGAAGCAAGTCGCGTCGGGGCCCGTGTCGATACGTCCGCTCGGTCCTACTACTCCCAGCCGTACGGATTCGTTCCGGTGTTCCGTATAAGCTACGTTTACTATCGAAACCGGGGCCCCACGGTGGAAGCTGCCCCTGGTCCATTGCCCCCACGATCCCATGCACGACCGCCCCGACATCCCCAGTGAGCCCCGCGCAGAGCTGCTTCGGCTGCTCCGTTACGAAGGCCCTTTGTCTCTCGATGAGCTGGCCGAGCGTATGGAGCTCTCGAAGACGGGGACCCGCACTCACGCGCTTCGCTTGGAGGACGCGGGGCTGATTCGGCGTACGCGCGCTCCGGTGGAACGGCCGGGGCGGCCACCGGTCCACTTCGAGCTCACACCTGCGGGAGCGGATGCCTTTCCGCAGCACGAGTCGGAACTGCTGCGGCGCCTCCTCGAGTTCCTGCTCGGCCGGGGGGAGCGCGACACAGTGGAAGCCTTCTTCACCGAGGTCTGGCAGGGGCGACGCGCGCGCTTCGAGCGTGCCCTCGATGAGATGCCCGACCGCTCGTTGGACGACCGGCTACGAGCGTTGGAGCGGGTGCTGGCGGAGGACGGCTTCATGCCTCAGGTCCGTGCCAATGGATCCGGTGAAGGGCGGCGGCTGGTCATCGTTCGAGAATGCAACTGCCCGCTACCCACCGCGCTCCGCGCGACCCGAATTCCCTGCGAGTTCGAAACCCGATTCCTGGCGGAAGCGGTCGCCGGAGACACCGAGTCCGTGTCGCTGGCATCGAGCCGCGCGGACACTTGCGAGTTCCGGATGCGGGTTGGCGACCCCTGAAGACAGAGAGAGCACACCCATGGTCGAGCGACAGATAGTATTCGTCACAGGCGGAGCGCTCGTTGGGTGTCGGAGCTGGGTCTCACGCCGCTCGACGAGGCCATCCCGGAGCTGCGGCCCGACCCGGGAAACGGCCACGAAACGACCAGCGGCGGAGAATCGGGCGCTCGGGAGCCAAGAGACGATTCGGCGAAAGCCGAATCATCTCAAACGGTAGCCGAGGTCGGACTCGAACCGACACTCCCGAAGGAACCGGATTTTGAATCCGGCGCGTCTGCCAATTCCGCCACTCGGCCAGGGAGACGGCGAAGCTAGCACCGGTCTCGGGGCCGCGCACCTCTCAATCCCATCGCCCGCCTGCTCCGGAGGGCCGGCTCGGCCATCGCGATGCGCCCCCCTCCTTGGAGATGCACCGCAAACGGTGCATGATGCCGCTCGTGCTGAAAGTGGGAGACATCGCTCCAGACTTCGAGGCGGAGACCACGACCGGGCGCAAGCTGAGGCTGAGCGAGCTCCGCGGAAAGCTGGTGGTGCTCTACTTCTTCCGGAAGGCCTTCACCCGCAACTGCGTGGTCGAGACCCGCGGCTTCCGGGACAACTATCCGGAGCTCACCGCGCTCGGCGCCGAGGTGGTGGGCGTCTCCTGCGACGACAACGCCACCCAGTGCGAGTTCGCCGAGAGCAACGACGTCGCCTTCCCGATGATCGCCGACTCCGACCGGGTCATCTCCCGCTCCTTCAAGACCTTCTTCAGCTGGCTCCCGGCGGTGAGCCACCGCGTCACCTACGTGATCGACGAGCGCGGCGTGATCGCCGGCGTCTTCAATCACGAATTCCAGGTGATGAAGCACCTGGACCAGGTGGTCGGCTTCGTCCGCGAGCTGCGCGAGCAGCGTCGCTCCAACGCCGGCTGAGGCGTCGCCTACGAGCCCGGGGGCCGCGCGTGCACGCGGCTCTCTTCGGCCATGTCCTTGGCGACGCTCTCGAGCAGCTCCTGGCACTCCGGTCGGCTGTGCAGATGCTCGAGGAGCACCTGCGACGCGTCGATGAAGCCCTTCTCGTAGCTCAGCGCTTCCCGAACACGGGTGGCGATGCGATCGCGGCCCGCCTGTAGGTCGTTCTCGAGCGCCTCGCTGTAGCGCACCAGCTGGCCCTTCAGGTCGTCGATCTGCTTGCGCAGGCTCTGGGCGTAGTGCTCGCGCTCGGCGGCTCGGCGGTCGTAGTCCGCCTTGACCGAGGCCAGCGCTTCCATGCGGCCCTGCGCCTGACCGGCCGCCTGCAGGAGCGCCGCGGTGTTCTCACCGCCCTGGATGCGCTGGTGCGTCCCCGTGTGCTCCTGCTCGGCACGGGCGCGCTGCGCTTCCGTGCGCGCGGCCCGCTCCCGCTCCCGCTGCGCGTCACGCATCGCGCGGCTCTCCTCACCGGCGAGCTCTTCGACCTTACGACCGATCTCCGCGCGCAGCGCCCGGCCGCGCTTCTCGATGGCCTCGAGCTTGCGCGAGTGACTGGCGAGCTCGCCCTCGAGCCGCGAAGCGCGGGCGGCGTAGTCCCAGATCTTGTCGGCGGCCTGCTGCACCGTGTCCGGCGCCTTCCCGTTCGGGTAGGCGCGCGCCATCGCGCGCAGGAAGTTCGACGCGCGCCGGCTCCACTCCACCACGCCGGGCGTCGGCGCCGGCGGCGGGGGCGGCGGCTGCTGGGGCGCGCCCTTGGCGCTGGTCTCCTGCTGCTCCCGGACGTCCCAAGCGGTCGAGGGGAGGGTGCGCTGCAGGCGCTTGAGCTCCTCCTGCAGGTGGTGGCCGTCGCGGAAGCGCTTCTCCGGCGCCTTCTCGAGCAGTCGCAGACAGATCGCGTCGGCGAGCTCGGGGATCTCGGCGTTGAGCGTGCGCGGGCTGGTCGCCGGCTTCGACCGCTGCATCTCGAGCAGCGTCTCCCGGTCGGAGGACCGGAAGGGGAGCTTCCCGGTCATCATCTCGTGGAAGAGGATCCCCAGCGCGTAGAGGTCGCTCTTCGAGATCGCGTCTTCGCCCCGCGCCTGCTCCGGGGACATGTATTCCGGCGTCCCGAAGACGGCCCCCTTCGGGGCCAGCCGCGGGTCGCGGGCGAGCGCCGCGAGGCCGAAGTCGAGGATCTTCACGAAGTCCTGTCGACCGCCGCGCTGGGTGAGCATGATGTTGTCGCTCTTCAGGTCGCGGTGGATCACGCCGAGGTCGTGGGCACGGGCGAGCGCCGCGCACATCTGCTCGAGGATGTCGACGGCCCGCGGGATCGGCATCGGCCCCTTGGAGATCTCCGACGAGAGGGCGATCCCCGTCAGGTACTCCATCACCAGGTAGAGCTCGCCCTCGTCGGTCTCGCCCACGTCGTGGATCTCGACGATGTGCGCGTGGTCGACGCGGTTGGCGGCGCGCGCCTCGCGCAGCATCCACGCCCGCAGGTGCGTCTCGCCGCGCAGATCCGGCCGGATCAGCTTGAGCGCGACCACCCGATCGATGAGCACGTGCCGGGCACGGTAGACGACCCCCATCCCACCTTCGCCGAGCCGTGTCTCCAGTCGATAGCGTCCAGCGACCACCTTCCCGAGGTAGGGGTCTTTTTTTCGCGCCTGCGCCGTCGCCATCCGGGTCTTGCCTCCGCTCTTCGCTGGTGCTCCCGAGGCCGGAAGCTGGGCGATGATACACGACGGGCCCAGGGTGAAAAGATCCTCCTTCACCGCCCGCGCTTTCGGAAGGGGCCCAATCGTCGTACCTTGATGAGAGCGTGCGGGTCACCCTCCCCACGGCCCGCGCGTCTGGAGCAAAACACCCATGGGCCTTCAGGCCCCCATCGGCCCCTATCGAATCGACCGCCGCCTGGCGACGGGCGGGATGGCTGAGGTCTTCGTGGCTCGCCGCGAAGGGCCGCACGGGTTCACCAAACGCGTCGCCCTGAAGCGGATTCTCCCCCAATACGCGGGGGATCCCGACTTCGTCTCCATGTTCATCGACGAGGCGAAGGTCGCCGCGCGGCTCGAGCACCCGAACGTGGTGCAGGTCTTCGACTTCGGCGAGCACTCCGGCTCGCTCTTTCTGGCGATGGAGCTGGTCGAGGGCACCAACGTGAACCGGCTCATGCGCGCCGCCGCCGCTCGCGGCGAGATGATCCCCCTCGACACCGCCCTCTACATCGCCGCGGAGACCGCGCAAGCGCTCGGCTACGCCCACCGGTTGCAGGACGACGAGGGCCGGCCCATCGGCTTCGTGCACCGGGACGTCTCCCCGGCGAACGTGCTGCTGACGGCGACGGGCCACGTGAAGCTGAGCGACTTCGGCATCGCCAAGGTCGCCGCGCAGAGCCGCCACACCGAGGACGGCCACGTCCGAGGGAAGCTCGGCTACATGTCTCCGGAGCAGGTCCTCGGGAAAGCGATCGACGGGCGAAGCGACGTCTTCACCCTGGCGACCGTCCTGGCCGAGATGCTCGTCGGCGAGCCGCTCTTCGGCAGCGGCAGCGAGCTCGACATCCTCATCCGGATCCGGGACGTGGACCTGAGCGTCCTCGAGCGCAGCAAGCGCCGCATCCCCAAGGACATCCGCAAGATCCTCGTCCGCGCCCTGGCTCGGGACAAGGAGGACCGGCCGACCGCACCGGTCTTCGCGGACGCCCTCGCCGAGATCTGGCGGCGGCGGGGCATGGGCCACGGCGCCGAGCGGCTCGCGCGATTGCTCCATCGCTTCGAGCTGAGCAGCGGCCGCCGACCCGAGGCGGTCGACGTCCCCGGGAAGATCACCGCGCTGATGGACACCTCCTCGCTCAGCACCGACGCGGAGCACCTGGTGCAGGGGATGAGCCCGACCTCGCCGGCGATCTATCGGGTCCGGCTGGCTGACGGAAAGGTGGTGGGGCCGATCTCCTTCCCGCGTCTGGTACAGCTCATCACCTCCGGGCGCATCCAGCGCGACACGACGATCTCCAAAGAGGGCGCCGACTTCGAGCCCGCGACGGAGCTCCCCGAGCTCACGCGCTTCATCACCTCGCCGGCGCTCACCTGGCACCTCGAGGATCTCATGCGCGCCGACCGGCGCGGTGAGATCGGCGCGGCCCGGCTGATCCCGATCGTCTACCAGATCATGCGCGACCGGGAGACCGGCGTGCTCCACCTCTGGGATGATCGGCGGCGAAAGAAGATCTACTTCGTCGACGGGGAGCCGGAGTTCGTCGCGTCGACCGATCGCTCCGAGCTGCTCGGCGAGTACCTCGTCGCCCACGGTCACTGCCTCCGGATGGAGGTCGAGATGGCGCTCGCGCTCCTGCCCCGCTACGGCGGCCGGCTCGGTGACGCGCTGGTGGGGCTGGGGGTCCTGCGGCCGGTCGAGCTCTTCCGGGCGATCACCGAGCAGGTGCGGGCGCGGCTCATCGAAGCCTTCCGCTGGCGCGAGGGGCGCTGGGCCTTCGCCCGCGATGCGCGCAGCCACGAGGAGACCTTCCCGATCGATCAATCGGGCTACGAGGTGCTGCGCGACGCGGTGGTCGCGGCCGACCTCACCGAGCTCGAGGCGGGCCTCTCTCCCTATTGGGAAGAGCCGCTGGTCTTCCCCGAGCGCCCGCGGTCGCGCATCGACGACTTTCGGCTGCCGGCGCGGTGGACTCGCATGCTCGCGTCCATCGAGCCGCCGACGACGGTGGGGGCCTTTCTGGCCGACGTCGCGACCCGCAGCGCGGACGAGCTCGAGCTCGGCTATCGCGTGATTTTCTTGGCGATCACCTGCGAGCTGCTCGTCTTCGAGCCGTGACCGCGGACCGTGCTACCTTGGCCGGATGACGCGCCCGTCCGTCCAGAGCGGAACCCCGCGGCCGGCGGCCGACGGCGTCGCCTTCCACCGCTTGGAGCGGCCTCCGAAGGCGGAGCAGACCGCGGTGCTCGTCGAGGTCCCGCACGCCGGCCTGGCGATCCCCGATCAAGTGCGCGGCGAGATGAACGTCCCGCAGGACGGCGTCGCTCGCGACGCGGACATCTACGTCGACAAGCTCTATGCGGGAGCCCCTGCGCGCGGCGCGAGCATGTTGAGCGCCCGTGTCTCGCGCTACGTCATCGACCTGAACCGGTCGGAGGACGACGTCGATCTGCAGACGGTCCCCGACCACCCCGCTCCGCGAGGAGTGCAACCGCGCGGGGTCGTCTGGCGAATGAGCACCGATGGCCGGCCGCTCTTGCGCCGGCCACTGACCCACGCGCAGCTCGAGCGGCGGCTCGATCTCTTCCACCGCCCCTATCACGGCGCGCTCCGCTCCGAGCTGCGTCGGCTTCGGGAGCGCTTCGGTTTCGCGATCGTGCTCGCCGGTCACTCGATGCCGAGCGTCGGTCGCAGCCTTCGATCCGATCGGGTCACCCGGCGCGCCGACGTGGTGCCGGGCACCCGCGGGCGAAGCTCCGCGGACACCCGCCTGATCGATCTGGTCGACGCGCATTTCCGCCAGGCCGGGCTCACGGTGCGCCACGACGACCCCTATCGGGGTGGTTTCACGACGGCGCACTACGGGCGTCCCGCCGAAGGCATTCACGCGATCCAGCTCGAGCTCAACCGTGGGCTCTACGTGCACGAGGCCACCGGAGAGCCGAAGAGCGGCGCCTTCGAGGCGCTGCGCACGGTCCTGCTCGATCTCGTCGCCGAGGTCGGCAAGCTCGATTTGACGCGTTGACGCAACGCGTCAGCGTTGCGTCATGAATCGCGTTGGAGCCGGGCCTACTTGGCGACCGGCTTCTCGACGGGCACGGACTCGCTCGATCGAACTTCCAGCCGATAGCGACTGTTGGCCGTCTGGATGTAATAGACGTCCTGGTCCGAGAGCTTCAGCACCCGTTTCACCGGGGTGGTCACGTACTCGTGCAGCCCGTCGGGGAACTCGATGACCACGACGGAGCCCTTGCGGGGAGGGCGAAGCAGGCGCCCAACGACGGCGCGTCCGGGCTTACGACCTACTTTGCGAAGTACGACCTCCACGATGCTCCAAAGTTAGCACACCCGAGGCGTCGAGCAAAAGGATCGTTCCCACGATCAACGCAGTTGAAAGCGGAAAGACACGATCAAAGGGCTCCCGTCGACCGAGATCGGCAGATCGCTCAGCCCGCTGCTCTCCAAACAGCCCTGCAACGCTCCGGTGGGGATCGGCGCGTCACCCCAATCGCGAAACCGGAGCTCGTTCCCGCCCCCGGTCCGGTGGACCCGAACGTCGGCGCTGCCCACGCGGCCGGCGAGCGCTGCACAGCTGGGGAGCTCGGCGAGGATGGCCCAGGCGGCCTCCTCGAAGTCCCGATCGCGACCGCAGCGGACCTCGGGCTCGCCGCAGCGCAGGAAAGCGACGCGCACGCGCTCGAANNCTCGGGCTCGGGCTCCGGTTCCGGCTCCGATTCCGCCGCCGACTCCGACTCCGGTTCCGATTCCGCGGCCGACTCCGACGCCGCGGCCGGTTCCGACTCCGACTCCGACTCCGCGGCCGACTCCGACTCCGACGCCGCGGCCGACTCCGACTCCGACTCCGCGGCCGGTTCCGACCCCGATCCCGACTCCGAATTCCGATCGCCGAATTCCGAATTCCGATCGCCGGATCCCGCCTCCCGCGTGCTGGCAGCCATCTCCTCCGGATCCGCCACCGGCCGCTCGGTGCCCATCGACCAAGCCACCAGCCCGAGGCCGAGCGCCAGACCGACGGCTCCGCTCAGGGCGACCTTCGCGGCGCTCGGTGGCGCCGGGGGCGGCTGGACCTCGGTCGTCATGACTGGACTCGATAGCGTTTTCGCCGCGGCCCGTCGAGCGAGTCGCCGCTGCCGCGGCAACTTGCCGCGGCGACGATGGTCGGCGCCGCCTCGAATGCCCATGCCCAGCCGACGCGATCGCCCGAATTCCCTGAAAAGCCGGGGGGCGAGGCGGCGGCACGGTCCTCGCAAAGGAGAGGGACGTCGGCGCGCCCGAGAGGCCGCCCGCCAGTCACGCGGCCCGGCCGCCTTCCTCACCCGGAGACCCCCCATGCGAACGCAGAAGACCACCATGGACCGCTACCGCGCCTCCCTCGAGCACGTGCGCACCCTCGAACCCGCGGAAGAGCTCGAGCTCGCTCGCGCCTGGCGCGACGGCGACGAGCGTGCGGGCCACGCGCTGGTCGAGGCGAGCCTGCCCTTCGTCATCTCCATCGCGCGCGAGTACCGCCGCTGGGGCATTCCCCTCGAGGACCTGGTGCAGCAGGGCAACCTCGGGCTCCTCAAAGCCGCCGCCAAGTTCGACCCCAGCCGCGAGTGCCGCCTGGTGACCTACGCGGCCTACTGGATCCGCGCCGAGATCCGCGAGTACGTCGTCCACGGCTACCGCATCGTCCGCCTCGGCACCACCCGCACCGAGCGCCGAGCGATGCGCGCCTACCGCCGCAGCGCCCTGGAGAGCCCCGAGCACATGGCCGAGATCAGCGGTATGCCGCTCAAGCGAGCGCGGAAGCTCTGGCCGCTCCTCGGCAGCCGAGACGTCTCCCTCGACGTGCGCTACGACGATCGGGCCCCCGCCATCGAGCGGCTGCAGGGGCGCGACGTCGTGCCCGAGGACTCGGTGACCCGCCGCGACACCATCGAGCGCGTCCGCGCTCGGCTGGGTCAGGCCTTCGCGGTCCTCTCCGAACGGGAGCAGCGCATCGTCGAGGAGCGCATCATGAGCGACGAGCCGCGCACCCTCGAGGACCTCGGCCGCGAGATGGGCGTGAGCAAGGAGCGCGTGCGTCAGCTCGAGGTCCGCGCTCGCAAGAAGCTCCGGCGCGAGCTCGCCGAGTTCCAGACCGCGGCCTGAGGCTCAGCCGGCCGGCGGCATCAGGCTGCCATCGGACGCGGTGGAGAGACGATCGAGCAGGGCGGCGAGGGTCCGAGCGGGCCCCTGCCGCCACTCGCCGTTCCACATGGCGATCCGCCGCGCGAAAGGCTCGCCGAGCGCGAGCTGGATCTCGAGGCTCGGTCGTGGCTCGTCCGGGAGTCCGTTGGTCCGTAGCGGGCGCAGGAGCCAGACCATCGAGTCGCGTAGCGCGATCGCGATGGCGGTGATCTGAGCCTGCGGGAGCGCGCCCCGATTCGTCGTCGGGCTCGGCTCGCCGGGCGGACGAATGGTCGTCAGCCGCTCGCCGCGGCCGAGCACCTCGATGCGGCGGGTGCCGTGGATCGCCGAGTCGACGCCGGTCCACGTGAGTAGGAAGTTCCCGCGCTGGTCCGGCTGATCGATGATCCGGTCGAGCATCGTCACGAAGGGCAGGTGCTCCTCCGGCGGGGCCGCTCCGCGCTGGTGACGGAACCAGTCCATCGCGAAGGCGTAGACCTCGGCCGCGTGGGGGATCTCCTGCTGCGCGGTCCGCAGGGCACCGAAGCCCAGGTCGTCCATCCGCAGGAGCGCGCGGAGCGCGTTCCAGCCGACCATGGACTCCATGCCCGCCGAGAGGATCCGGGCCACCCGTCGCGCGGCGAAGGCTGCGCCGCCGGCGCCGTAGCGCCCGAGCTGCGCCACGAGATCCGGTGGGTCGCCCATCAGCAGCAGGTCGAGCTCGTGCGCGACGTTCTCGTCGATGCCGGCCTCGGCCAGCGAGCGTGCAGTGGTCACCAGCAGCTCGATCTGACCGGTGAGCACCTCCGCTCCCTCGGGGGGCGTGAAGGGCGTGAGCCGGCCGCTCGCGCGGACCGGATCGTAGGCGAAGGCCACCGGCCAGGCACCGGCGCCGCGGCGGTCGAAGGCGAAGCTCAGGTCGAGCTCCGCGCTGACCGTCGCTCCGGGCAGCAGTCGGGTGAACGCCTCCGGCGGGTGCAGCACGTTGACGTCGCCGAAGGAGACCCGGATCCAGGGGCGGTGACTCTTCGGCGGCGACACCCGCAGCGAGCGTGGATAGCCGGGGGTGAAGCCGAAGACCCAGATGGGCTCGCTGCTCTGGTTCTGGCAGAGGAGCTCGAGGGTGATCGTCCCGCCGGCTTCCACCTCGCCCGGCGGTGGCCGAAGGCCGAAGCGTGCTCCTCCCACCGTCTGTCCCCAAGCGACGTCCGCCATCGGTCGAACCTGGCCGGAAACCGCGCGCGAGTCGAGCGAACGGCGCTCCGCTCTCGATGCGCCCGTACTTGACCGTGCCCAGGCGGCCGGCGACAGTGAGCGCCATGTTGCGCGCCGCTCTGCTCGCCAGTGGGCTCTCTCTGTTGATCGCTGGCTGCGAGCCCGAGCTCGGCGAGTGCAACGCCGCCGAGGCCAACCGGGTCGTCTTCTTCTATGCGGAGAACAGCCCGAGCTCCGGTACGCCCGCCTACGAGGGACAGGCGCTGATGCAGAAGAACTGCAGCGCCGGCGGGTTCTGTCATTCGCCGGCCGCCAGCGGACCGTCCCGGATCGGTGCACCCGCGGGATTGAACTTCGATGTCCAGCTCGGCTGCGAGCTGGGCTCGGACGGGCTCTGTCCGGAGGCGCAGCAACCCGGCTACGACCGACTGCTGCGGAATGCCCAACGGACCTTCGATCATGCGCGCAGCATCCTCGCGGAGGTGGAGGCGGGGACGATGCCGCCCTCCGGTTCCGAGGCCGAGGGAGTGGTCCAGGCCGGCGGGGAGTATTTCCGAGCCGGCGGGTCGGCCACCTTCGACGCCATCAACGGTGGGGACACGCCCCTCCCCGAGCTCGACTCGAGCGAGGGTCGAGAGATCCTCCGGAACTGGCTCGCGTGCGGGGCGCCGGTCATCGGCGCCACCCGGCTTCCGGACGCTGGCGACCCGGGGCAGGACTGCGGCGTGATGGTGGACGTGGGCGAGTGCGTCGTTCGTTTCGAGCCGCCGGAGCCCCCGGAGCCGACGTGGGCGTCGATCTACGATTTCTTCGCGGGGTCCAACTGCGTGACCGGTTGCCACGATGGAGCGAGCGAGGGCGCCGCCGACGTCTTCATGCAGTCCATGCTGGACCTGAGCGACCAGTCGACGGCCTACACCGAGATGGTGGGGGTCACCGCCGAAGGTGACGACTGTGCGGACATGGGCACGCTCGTCGAGGCGGGGAACGCCGAGGGGTCCCTGCTGATCCAGAAGCTCGAGGGCACTCAGAGCTGCGGCGAAGCGATGCCCGATGGGCGCCCGCTCTTCCCCGAGGAGTTCATCACGCCGATCCGTCAGTGGATCGACGACGGCGCCGCCGAGATGTGATGGAGCTGCCGCTCGGTTGGGCACTCGACGGAGCCGTCGGTACCGAGCTGGCGCGCGTGGGCGCCGACGCCCGCGATCCCGAGCGTTGGGTGCTGACCGAGCCGGAGCGCGTGCGCGAGCTGCACCGCGCGATGCTCGCCGCCGGAGCGAGCGCGATCACCAGCGCGTCCTTCGCCGCGCCCCGGAACGACGACTCGACCGAGCGCGTGCGAGCGGCGATCACCTTGGCTCGAGAGGCGGGGGCACCGGTGGTGCTGGCGGCGCTCGGTCCGGGAGAGGACCACGCGCGCTTGGCGCTGGTCGCTCGGGACGCGGGCGCCGACGCGGTGGTGCTCGAGACCTTCGTCGGCCCCGCCTCGCTCCTGCGCGTCACCGAAGCGGTGGTCGAGGCCCTGGGGGGTGCGCTTCCGGTGATCGCCGGCCACTGCCCGCTGGACGCGGAAGCAACGGAGGAGCGCGCGACGCTGCCCGCGCGCCTTCGAGACGCGGGAGCGGCGGCGCTGCTCGTCGGCTGTGGTGATGGCAAGGGCAGTGTGGTCGCCACCGCCCGCCGATGGGCGACCGGACCGCTGCCGGTCCTCGCGCGACCGAGCGCGGGCTTGCCGCAGGCGATCCGAACGCCCGCGACGTTCGCCCGGCTGGCCACCGAGCTGCGCGCGGCTGGTGTGCGGGCGATGGGCGGCTGTTGCGGCGCAGGCGCCGACCACGTGCGGGCCATCGCCGGAGCGGCCGGATGAGCGAGCCCTTCGAGCTCACGCTCGAGGGCCGAGACGGGGACGCCCTCGAGGTGCGCTTCGATCAGCAGGGCGCGCCGATCGCGGACGACGTCGTGGACGGCGAGGAGCTCTTCGCGGGGCGGCTGCTGAACGCCTTCGCCACCGAGCGCGTGTCGGTGAAGGGGAGGGCGCTCGCCGATCTCTGGGTCTCCGACTTCCACCTGATCCGCGACCTCTGCGAGCGCTTCGGCATCGTCGCCGCCGAGCCACATCCCGCGCTCGAGTGCCGCAACTGCCACGAGCCGCTCTCGGTCGACCCGCTCGGCGTCGATCCGGAAACGCTCTTGGCCGCTCCGTCGAACGCCGAGCGACCACCGGAGCGCTGGGCCCGGGCGGTCGACGGAGTGGCCGGCGCCACGCTCCGACCGGTGCGCGTGAACGAGGCGCGCGGGTACTGGCGCGCGCTGATGGAGCCTCCCGAACGGTTCGGGGTCGAGGTGGTGCGCGGGCTCGGCATCGAAGCTCTCCTGCTCGAGGGCGGCGAGCGCTGCGAGGAGCCGGCGCTCATCGCCGAGCGAATGAACGCGGCGTCCGACGCGTTGCTCGACGTGCTCACCGCCGCCTACGAGGTCGTCCAGTATCCGGAGCGGATGCGCTTCGGCCTCGGCTGTCCGGTGTGTGGAGCGGTCCACGACGTGCCCACCCCTCCATCCGCGAAGCCGACCCACCGCTCGAGGCCTTCGACGTCCTCTACGGTGCGCCCGCGCGCGACGGGGCGATGCGAACCATCGAAGCCTTCGAAGAGGCGACCCGCCGGCTGCGCGACGAGGTCTTCGCCGAGCGCGGTGTGGCGAACCTCGAGGTGGTCGTCGAGGAGGGGGTGCCACCGGTCGACGACTCCGGCGAGCCGCTCATGGGGAGCTACCAGCCGATCCACGAGCGCACCGGCGAGACCCTGACGGATGTGCGCTTCGAGATCGCGCTCTACTACCGGACCTTCGCGTCGATGTTCGCCGAGGCGCCCTACGACGTGGAGGCGGAGATCCGGGAGACGCTGGACCACGAGGTCGAGCACCACCTGCACCACCTCAGCGGCCACGACCCGCTCGACGCCGCCGAGCGCGCCGAGGCGCGCGCCGACCTCGAGCGCACCTTCGGCAAGGACGCGGTCCGCCGGGCCGAGCGAGGAGCGCTGCTCAGCGAGCTCGCACAGATGGGGAAGGTCTTCTTCTGGGGGTTGCTGCTCGTGGCGCTCGGGGTCGCAGCGCTCGTCGCGATGGGGGTGATCGAGTGAGCGCTTGGGAACGCAGCGGGAGCTGGTGTAGAGGAGGCAGCGTGCGCATCGATTCTCCTCGCGTCCTCCTCCCGCTCGCGGCGGCGGCCCTCGTGCTGCTGAGCGGCTGTCCGGGGCCTGGCTGTCCGACCACGCCCCACGGCGATCCGATGCGCGCGCTGCGGATGCACCGTTCGCTGCGCCGCACCGTGCACACGGTGCGCGGTGAAGCGCGCGTCGATCAGCGCGGCGAGGACGGCCGGGTGAAGGGAACCGTGCTCCTCTATCTCGACCGACCGGACCGGGTGCGCTTCGACGCCATGACCCAGTTCGGGCCGGCGGCGGTCCTCACCAGTGATGGCGAACGCTTCCAGCTGCTCGATCATCGCGAGCGCCGCTTCCTCGAGGGGCAGACCTGCCCGTCGAACATCGCGCGCTTGCTCGGCATCCACATGAGCGGTGCGGAGATCGCCCACTTCCTCCTCGGTGACACGCCACGCCTCGAGGCCGAGGACGTCACCCTCGGTTGCACCTCGGAGGGCTACCTGATCGTGCGCACCGCCGCGGACGGCCGGCGGCAGGAGATCGTGCTCACCGCTCGGGAGGCCGACGAGGAGGCGCCGCCCGAGCAGCAGCACCTGCGACTGCGGCGCAGCGAGCTCTTCGACGCTTCCGGCGAGACGCTCTGGCGCGCGACCTTCGACGACTACCGGGTGATCACCGATCCCAGCGATCCGGAGGGGCGCGGGGTCGCGCTGCCCTTCGTGCTCCGCTTCGAGGATCCGAAGCGAGGCGCCGACACGCTGGTCCGCTTCAAGGAGCTCTCCATCGTCACCGAGCCGGTGGCGCCCGGCGTCTTCTCGCAGACGGCGCCCCCGGGGATGACGGTCGAGACGATCAGCTGCGAGTGAGCGCGTAGCCCGAGCGGATGAGAGAACATCGCGTTCAATCGACGTGGCATGGGAGCCCGGCGTCGGAGTCGGATCTCGGATCTCGGAATCGCGCTCGCCGCCGGGGCCCCGCGAGTGGATCCCCCTTGCAGACGGAGCACGCCCAGGTATACCCATCGCGGATGCAGGAGCTGCCCCGAGAAGAACGAGCGAAGCTCGTCGAGCGATTCGGGAAGACCTTCGCGGCCGGCGACAGCCTCTACGCGGAGGGCGACGAGGCGAGCCACTGCTACATCGTGCACGAGGGTCGGGTGCGGCTCGTCAAGCGCATCCGCTCCGCGGAACGGAGCCTGACGGTGCTGCGGACCGGCGATCTCTTCGGTGAGGACGCGCTGCTGCCCGACGCCCGGCGCGGGGCCGCGGCGGTGGCGCTCACCGACCTGGAGGTGCTGGCCCTCGACCGGAAGACCTTCGGGGTCCTGCTCTCGACCGATGCCCGGGTGGCCGAGCAGCTCGTGGCGCAGCTGGTCCGGCGCCTCCGGGACGCCGAGGAGCAGCTCGAGAACGCCATGCTCCGCGACCATCCCTCCCGGGTGGTGAACACGCTGCTCCGACTCTCCCACGAGGCCGAGCAGACCGATCGGGGCCACGCCATCCACGTGTCGCCCCTCGAGCTCTCGTCCCGCGTCGGCCTGGACGTCGACGCGGTCAAGCGCGCGGTGCAGCAGCTGCGGGACGGCGGCTACATCCGGATCGTGAAGGAGCAGATCCTGGTCCCCGACCTCGAGGCCCTCTCCAGCCTCTACGATCTCCTCGGAATGAAGGAAGAGGTTCGTGGCGGCATTTCCTGAATCATTTCAGGAGATAGGCGGGGAATGCGCCCCCTCCGTGGGCACTGTCGGCAGGCCGACACCCCCCACCCGACGCCGGCGTGTGCGCACCCCTCCAAAAGGGGGTGTGAGGCAGTCTGGTAACAATCTCCCCTTGACCGCCCCCCAAGAGGCGGATAGATCCGGGCCTCCGCGTGGGTTCGCGGGGCTTTTCCTCTTTTTTTGCTTGGCGTTGGCCGTGACCACGGGTGGTTGCGTTCGAGGGCCCACGCAGCAGGACGTGGATCAGTCGCACAACGAGCAGAGGCTCGCTTCCCAGATGCACCGAGAAGGAAACAAGCCGGGCGCTTTCGAGCATGCCCGTCGCGCCCTGGAGCTGGACCCGGATAATCCCGAGGCCCTCATGCTCATGGGTGTGCTCTACCAGGAGCGGAACAACCTTCCTGTGGCCGAGGATTACGTGCGCAAGGGCATCGCGGCCTTCATCGAGCGGAACGCCCGTGGTGGCGCGCTGGCGGAGGCCCGCAACTTCCTCGGCGTGATCCTCCTGCAGCGCGAGTCCTACGAGGAGGCCTTCGAGGTCCTTCGCGAGTCGGCGGTCGATCCGCTCAACCGCGCCCCGCACAACGCCTGGGGCAACCTCGGGCTCGGCTACCTGCAGGCCGACCGGCCCGCGGACGCGGTGGAGCCGCTCCGGGAGGCCGTTCGTTCGCAGCCGCGCTTCTGCGTCGGCTATCACTACCTGGGTCAGGCCTACTACGAGCTCGACCAGCTGGAAGATGCGGAGCGGGCGCTCGTGCAGGCCACCGAGGCCGACGAGACCTGCCACGACGAGCCCCGACTGCAGAACGCGTGGCGGCTTCGCGGCGAGATCCGCGCTCGCCTCGGCCACCGCGAGGAAGCGGTCGCCGATTTCGAGCGCTGCATCGAGCTGGGGGCCAACAGCCCGGATGGTCANNGAGGAGGCGGTCGCCGACTTCGAGCGCTGCATCGAGCTCGGCTCGAACACCGCGGATGGTCAGGCTTGTCAGCGCATGCTCGGAGGTCAGCCGTGAGCGAGAGCATCGGCACCGTCCTGCGCCGTGAGCGAGAGCTGCGGCAGATGTCGATCGAAGAGATCGCCCAGACCACGCGCATTCCGCTGCGTCTGCTGCGTCTGGTCGAGGACGACCAGTTCGACGAGCTGCCCGGCGAGGTCTTCGCCCGCGGCTACATCAAGTCCTACGCCCGAACTCTCGGGTTGGATCCGAAGCCCCTCGTTCGAAAGCTCGACGAGACCACCGCGGACCGGGAGCGCGAGCCCGCCCCCCTGCCCGCGGTGCAGACACCCGAGCGCGGTCGCCGTTTCGGCATCGCGATCGCGCTGGTGGTGTTGCTGATCCTCTTCACGCTCGCTCTGTCGATCGTGCTCCGGCCTCGCCATCGCGACGTGCCGGTCGAGCTCAGCCAGGGCGACCCGCCCGCGCTGACCGGCGAGCAGCTCGCGTAGCCGATGGCCGAAGGCGGGACCGAGGCGGTCCTCCTCCGCTCCGTCGACTACCGCGACGCCGACCGCATCCTCACGTTCTTCACCCGTGAGCGCGGCCGCCTCTCGGCGATCGCCCGGGGGGCCCGTCGCTCTCGGCGCCGCTTCGGCGGGGCCCTCGAGCCCTTCTGCGTGGTGCGGCTGAGCTTCTCCCGTGGCCGCGGCGACCTGGCCACCCTCAAGGAAGCGACGGTGGTGCGCGCCTTCCCCGGCGTGCTGCGAAGCCTCGGCGGCATGCGGGAGGGGGGCGCGGCCCTGGACCTGGTGAGGCGAATCACCCGGGAGGAGGACTCCGAGCCCCGCCTCTTCGACGCGGTCGTCGAGCTCTTCGAAGCCCTCGGCGATCGCGAGCGGGAGCCCGACGACGTGCGCGTGGCCTTCGGCGTCCGCGCCCTCAGTCTGGTGGGGATGGCGCCGGAGCTGGAGGTCTGCGCCATCAGTGGGGCGCGCTGTCCCCCGGGCCAGAGCGCCTTCTTCGACCCGGCCCGGGGTGCCATCGTCCGGCAGGCCCTCGGCGGTCGCGGCATCCTCCTCTCCGGTGGCACCCGGGCGGCGCTCGCCGGCGCGCGCGGGGCGGGCTGGACCGACGTTCGCTTCGAAGGGCAGGAGCGTACGCAGGCGCGCGTCCTGCTCGAAGCGTTCGTGGCGGCCCAGGTCCGCTGACAGGGAGGGGAAAATCGCGGCGAATCTCGGAATCCTCGGCCGAGATCGTTTAGCATCGGAGCCGTGACCCGCGTCCTCGTCGTCGAAGACAGCAGCGCCATGCGCGCGTTCGTCCGCGCCGCGCTCGAGGAGGAGCTCGGTGCCGAGGTGATGGAGGCGGAGAGCGGCCTACGCGCGCTCCGCAGCCTGCCGGCCGAGTCCTTCGATCTCGTCGTCGTCGACGTGAACATGCCGGACCTCAACGGCCTCGAGCTCGTGTCCTTCATGCGCAAGCACGAGCGGCACGCCTCGACCCCCATTCTCCTGATCAGCACCGAGGCGGCGGAGCGGGACCGCGAGAAGGGGATCGCGCTCGGCGCCAACGGGTTCCTCAGCAAGCCCTTCACCCCCGACGCGCTCTGCGAGCGGGCCCGGGCCCTCATCGAGGGGAGCGCGAACGGTTGAGCGACGTCCACGACGAGTTCCTGGCCGAAGCCCAGGAGATCATCGAGGCGCTCTCCCGCGACCTCCTCTTCCTCGACCAGGCGCAGAAGGAGGGCAACGTCCAGCCCGACCTCATCAACGAGGTCTTCCGGGGCGTGCACACCCTCAAGGGCATCGCCGGCATGTTCGGCTTTCAGACCCTCTCGGCGATGGCGCACACGCTCGAGGATCTCCTCGACGATCTGCGCCTCGGGCGAGTGGACCTCTCGCAGGAGGTGCTCGACGTCCTCTTCGAAGGCGTCGAGGGCTTCCAGCGGCTGCTCGGTGAGGGCGCCGACGAGGAGGGGGTGGACGTCAAGGACTTCGCCCAGTCGATCGAGCGAGTCTCGAAGAAGACCGAGGACGACTCGGTCACGCTCGAAGACCTCGACCTCGACGAGAGCGTGCTCGCGGTCCTGACCGAGTACGAAGAGCATCGGCTGCGGACGAACCTCTCGCAGGGAACGCCGCTCTACCGGCTGCGCGTCCGCTTCTCGCTCACCACGATCGACTCGAACCTGGAGGAGCTCAAGGAGCGGGCGAAGAGCGTCGCCGAGATCATCACCTACCTGCCGAGCGTCGGCGGCGGTGACGGGGACGAGATCGACCTCGACGTGCTCCTCGCCAGCGACATGGATGCCGCCGAGCTCGGGGAGGTCCTCGCCGCCGGCGGCGAGGCGGAGCTCGAGCGGATTCGTCGCCGAGGGCCCGGTCGGACGACGAGCCACGAGGCGCTCGTGCCACCGCCGCCGGCCATCGACGAAGCGTCCACGCGACCGATCCCGACCAGCCGTCCGCCGGCTCCGGCCGACACCACCCCACCGGAGCGCGCGGCTCCGGCGCCGCAGAAGGACATCTCGGCCGACGCCCTCTCGCTGCGCTCGGTGGCCAACACCGTTCGGGTGGACATCCGCAAGCTGGACCACCTGATGAACGTCGTCGGTGAGCTCGCCATCGTGCGCTCGACGGTGGCGCGCATCACCGAGAAGATCCGTGCGCGCGACGAGCTCCGTCAGCTAGCCATCGAGCTCCACCGGGTGAACCGCGGTTTCGAGCGCCACCTCGAGGAGCTGCAGGACGGCATCCTCGACGTGCGGATGGTTCCGCTCGGTCAGCTCTTCGACAAGTTGGCCCGGATCATCCGGCAGGTCGCGCGCGAGCACGACAAGGAGGTCCGGCTCCTCGTCACCGGCGCCGAGACCGAGGTGGACAAGCTGATCGTCGAGGAGCTGAGCGATCCGCTGATGCACATCATCCGCAACGCCATCGACCACGGCATCGAGTCGCCGAAGGTTCGCGAGCTGGCGGGCAAGCCGTCCGAGGGCATCCTCTCGCTCAACGCCTATCAGAAGGGCAATCACGTCGTCATCGAGGTGGAGGACGACGGCGCGGGGATGAACGAGGAGATGCTCGTCCAGACGGCGCTCCGGAAGGGGCTCCTCACCCCCGAGGCCGCGGAGGAGATCACCGCGCAGGACGCGCTCGAGCTCATCTTCATGCCTGGCTTCAGCACCCGCTCGGCCATCACCGACCTGAGCGGTCGGGGCGTCGGCATGGACGTGGTGAAGACGAACATCAACCGCCTCGGCGGCGTGGTCGACGTCTGGAGCGAGCACGGCAGCGGGACGAAGTTCACGATCACCCTGCCGGTCACGCTGGCGATCATCTCGGCGTTGCTGGTCCGGGTGGCGGGCCGAGACTTCGCCATCCCGATCACCTCGGTGCAGGAGGCGATCCTCCTCGACCGGGCCGCGGTCCGAACGGTGGAGGGGCGAGAGGTGATCTCGCTGCGCGGGTCCACCCTGCCGCTCTGCCGCCTCGACCGACTCTTTCGACTCTTGCCCGTGCAGTCCGACCGTCGCTTCGTCGTGGTCTGCGCCGTGGGGCAGCGGCGCGTCGGCTTCGTCGTCGACGCGCTCGACGGCCAGCAGGACATCGTGATCAAGGCCCTCGGCAAGAGCCTGGCCGAGGTTCGCGGCTTCGCGGGCGCGACGGACCTCGGCGACCAGCGGGTCGCGCTGGTGCTCGACGCCCCAGGCCTCCTCGAGGAGGTGCTCCGGAGCCAGGAGCTCCAACAGCTCGGAGCGGAAACCCATGAGTGACGACCCGAAGCGGCAGACCATGATCCCCGCGAGCGGCTCGGTGGCCGTTCGCGCGCCGACCAGCGCCTCCATGCTCGCCGCGCCGATCGTGCGGGAGCTGCTGGCCTTCGTGATCGCCGACGAGACCTACGCGCTCCCGCTTCGCTCCGTCCGGGAGATCCTGAAGGTTCCGCCCATCACCGGCGTGCCACGCGCACCGAAGGACGTGCTCGGCATCATCNNATCATCTCGGTCCGCGGTCGGATCACGACGGTCCGGGACCTGCGGCGGCTGCTGAGGATGCCGGAGAGCCCCACCGACAAGCACACCCGCGTGCTCCTGGTGGAAGCCGACGACGACGAGGTGATCGGTCTCCTCGTCGACCGCGTTCTCCAGGTCTACCGGCTGGACGAGGACGAGGTCGAGCTCGCCGCCGTGGTCGGCGGCGACATGTCCGAGCACGTGATGGGGGTCGGTCGACCGCGCAAGACCGTCCGAGGCGCCGAAGAGGAGAGCGCCGAGGAGAACGAAGAGATCCTCGTGCTCTTGGACCCCGGGCCCCTGCTGCGGAGGTCATGATGAGCACGGCTTCCCAGCGGCGGCGCGGCAGCCGACAGAAGGATCTGGTCGGATTCCGGATCGGAGACGTCGCCTACGCGGTCGACATCCATCGGGTGCGCGAGATTCTCAACCCGCTGCCCACCGTCGAGCTTCCCCAAGCGCCGCCTTCGGTCATCGGCGTCGCGGATCACCGAGGTGATGTCGTGCCGATCATCGATCTTCGCCGGCGCTTCCAGCTGGAGCCGAAGCCGATCACCCGGCGCACGAAGTGGGTCGTGGTCGATCGCCGCGGCATGGGTGTCGCGCTCGTGGTGGACCGCGTCACCGACGTCTTCGGCGCCGGTCCGGCCGAGCAGCGGAACGTCCCGGACCTGACCCGGAAGCGCGGCATTCAGGCGGTCTTCTCTCACGACTCGGTCCTCGTCTTCGTTCTCGACGTCGATCAGGTGACCGACGCCGTGGCCGAGCTCTCCCTCGACGACCTCCCGGAGGTTCCATGAGCTCGGTGCCCCCGCCGTCGCGACCGTCGGTCGAGACCCTCTGGTCCGCGATCGATGGTGACGACGTGGAGCGGCGCCGGGCGGTCGTCGACGCGCTCCACGCGCACTGGACGGCGGCCGATGACGACGCGCGGGCGGTCCTGCTGCGAGCGCTCGGTGACCCGGAGTGGCGCGTGCGACGGGACGCCCTGCAGCTGGCGCTCGAGTGGACCACCGGTCCGGGTGGTCGGGAGCTCGAGCGCTCCCTCGTCGACGGGGTCGCTCAGGGGGAGAACGTCGGTCTACGCAACGCCGCCCTCGAGGTGCTCGCGACCCGCGGAGCGGCGGTTCGAGAGTTGGTGGAAGCGGCGATCTCCCGGGCGGGCACCGCCCCCGAGGCGAAGTTCTTCGTGGAGGTGCTCGGCGCCTCCCACGATCCGGAAGCCGTGGGGGTGCTGGTTCCCTTGGTGGACTCCGACGACGCCAATCTCTCCGCTGCGGCCGTTGGCGCTCTCGCTCAGCTCGGCGGCGAGAAGGCCGTGGCCGCGCTGCGGGGGGCGCTCGAGACCAGCGATCCCTTCCGCAAGATGGCGGCCCTCGACGGGCTGGCTCAGCTCGGCGCCAACGTGCCCTTCGAAGTGCTCGCACCGCTGGTGGACGACCGCTTCATCCGGCGGGCCGCCGTGCCGCTGCTGGGCCGCAGCGGCGAGCCGGCAGCGGCCGAGCTGCTGGCCGACATGCTCCGCTCCTCTGGCAGCTTGGCGACCGTCGAGCGGGTGGCCGAGGCGCTGGTGCAGCTCGGCGGGGCGATCGGCGACGACGTGTTGGCGGAGCGCCTCGACGGAACCGAGAGCTCCCTCCGACGACTGGCGACCGAAGGGGAGCCCGCCGGCCGCCGCGCGGCGGCCCATCTGCTCGCGATCCGCCAGGACGAGGCCAGCCTGAGCGAGATCGTGGCGTTCGCGGCGGCGGACGAGGTCTTGCCGCAGACGATCCGCGCCCTCCAGCGCTGGGGGGTCGCGGCGGTACCCTCGTTGCTCGCCGTGGCCGACTCCGCCGTCGGCGCGCAGCGTGCGTGCGCCCTGGAGCTCGCGGGCGGGCTCGCGGCCGAGGCTCCCGACTCGGCGGACGAGACCCTCGTGCGGGCCCTGCGCGACGCGGCCAGGGGAACGGAGCCGGGGTTGCGGAAGGTCGCCCTGCGCGCGTTCGCGCCCTTCGCCACCGAGGCCGACCTGCCCTGGTTGATCGAGGCTGCGGCGGAGGACGCGGGGACCGCGGGCGCCGCGGTGGTCGTGCTGGAGGCGCTCGCCGAACGCGCCCCGGACGCGACCCGTGCTCGCCTCCGGGAGCTGACCTTCGACGGTCCCCATGCCTGTCTGGCGCCGGTCGCCGCGCGCCTGATCGGCGAGCCGCTCCTCGACGACTTGCAGGCGGGGCTCTCCAGTCAGGAGCCGGCTCATCGCGCAGCGTCGGTGCGGGCGCTCGGAGAGATTCCGCTTCCCCGCGCGGCGGAGATGGTGGCCTTCGCGCTGATCGACGAGGACGCCCTCGTGCGGGAGACGGCCGCGCGGGTGCTGGCCAGCATTCGCGATGCGGACGGGGAGCCGCTGGGTGTCGAGCCGCTCGTGGCAGCTCTCGGCTCGGAGGACGACGCTCTGCGCGCGACCGCCGCCACGGCCCTCGGCGACATGGGGAGCGATGGGACCGACGAGGTGGTCCCCGCGCTGCTCTCCGCGGCCCGCGGCTCGGGTCCGCTGACCGTCGCCGCGGCGCTCGGTGCGCTCGAGCAGCTCGCGCCCTCCACCCTCCAGGAGCTGGTGGACGACGCCCTGGCCGATCCACAGCCGGCAGTCGCCGAGCGGGCGCTGGGCATCGCCGTGTCGCTCGGGGGCGACGCGATCGTGCGTCGGCTGTCCGAGGCGCTGGCGCATCCGGTGTGGCACGTGCGGGTCGCGGCGGCGCGCTGGCTCGGTGAACGGCGGGAGGAGAGCGCTCGCGAGGCGCTCGTCGCTCGACTCGCAGCGGAGGACGACGTCTCCGTGCGGGCGGCCATCGAGGACGCACTGGAGCCGGCCGAGGGCTGATGTCGCTCTTCGACCAAGGCCCGACCATGAGCCTCGAGGAGTTTCGGCTCCTGCGGGAGCTGGTCAACGAGACCTGCGGGATTCGCTTCGAGGCCGACGCCATGTACGCCATGGAGCGCCGGCTCCGGGAGCGACTGACCGCGCTCGGGCTCACGTCCTATCGCGCCTACTACCAACGGCTGCGCTACCACCCGGAGGCGCAGGCGGAGCTCGAGAACGCGGTCGACGTGCTCACCACGAACGAGACCTACTTCTTCCGGGAGGCCTATCAGCTGGAGGTGCTCCAGCGTTCGATCCTCCCCGAGCTCAAAGAGCGGAACGAGCGAGCGAAGCGACTGACGCTCTGGAGCGCAGGCTGCTCGACCGGCGAGGAGGCCTACACCATCGCCATGATCCTGCTGGCCTCTGGCCTCTTCCACGGCTGGGACCTGCGGGTCTTCGGTAGCGACATCAGCCGGCGGGTCATCCAGCACGCGCGCCGCGGCGTCTACGGCGACTCGAGCTTCCGGGCGATGCAGCCCCGCTACGAACGCTTCTTCACCGAGACGCCCCACGGCAAGCAGATCGCGAACGAGGTCAAAGCGATCTGCCACTTCGGGCAGTTGAACCTGCTCGATCGCGAGCGCTCGGCTCTCATCGGGTCGGCCGACGTGATCTTCTGCCGCAATGTGCTCATCTATTTCGACGACCGCTCCCGCGAGCGGGTCGTGAAGACCTTCCACGATCGATTGGTGCCGGGCGGCTATCTGCTCCTGGGCCACAGTGAGTCGCTCCTTCACCGCGCGACGCAATTCGAAATCGTCCACATGAATCGAGACATCGTCTACCGGCGCCCCGTCGCCCGCACCCTCTTCGACCGTGAGGAGGAGGGATGAAGGACTTGCGCGTGCTGGTCGTCGACGACTCCGCCTACAACCGGCGGACCCTCACCGAAATTCTGCGATCGGTCGAGGGCGTCGAGGTGGTCGGGAAGGCGACCGATGGGGACGAGGCCCTGCGGATGGTGCGGGAGCTCGAGCCCGACCTGATCACCCTCGACCTCGAGATGCCGCGCATGGACGGCTTCACCTTCCTGCGCCTCGTGATGGCCAAGCGGCCGACGCCGGTCATCGTCGTCTCCGGCTACTCGAACAAGGAGAACGTCTTCCGCGCGCTCGAGCTCGGCGCCCTCGACTTCGTCGCCAAGCCGACGCGGACGGTGACCACCGATCTGCACGTGATCGGGGAAGAGCTGGCGCAGAAGGTCGAGATGGTTCGCCAGCTCAAGCCCTTCCGCGCCGATCGGAAGCGCGTGCTGACGCCGGTGCCGAGCCGGCCGCGGAAGACCGAGCCCCGGCCGTCGACGCTCCGCCCGAAGCACATCGTGGTGGTCGGGGCGTCCACCGGCGGGCCGACGGCGCTCGTTCGCCTCTTCCGGAAGATCCCGAAGGACGTGGACGCGGCCATCCTGGTCTGCCAGCACATGCCGCCGCGCTTCACGAAGACCTTCGCCGACCGGCTGAACCGGCTCGGGGGCGTGAAGGTGCGCGAGGCGTCCGAGACCCATCCGCTGCGCCGCGGGGAAGCCTGGATCTGTCCTGGCGGGAAGTGCATGGAGGTCGGCTTCGACCTGCAGGCGGTGGTCAAGGACACGGACCCCGCGGACCGCTACGTGCCCTCGGTGGACCGGCTCTTCCAGTCGGCGGCGAAGAAGCTGGGCGACAAGTGCATCGGCGTGATCCTCACCGGCATGGGCGACGACGGAGCCGCCGGCGTGGAGGCCGTGGCCAAGCGTGGCGGGCGGGTCCTCGCGGAGTCACCGGAGTCGGCGGTGATCTACGGGATGCCCGGCGCCGCCGAACGCACCGGCCACGTGAGCGAGCTCTTGCCGCTCGAGACGCTGGCCGAGCGCTTGGCCGAGTGGCTCGACGAGTGAGGCGGCGCGCTCAGGGCATGGCGTAGGAGACGCTCTCGTCGTCTTCGGGGAGCGGCTCGTCCTCGGCGAGGATGCGCTCGATGCGACGCAGCAGCGGCTCGAGGGTCTCGGGGTGGATCGCGCTCACTGCCACCGCGTCGCGGCTCGCGGCGATCGCGGCGGCGCGGCGCGGGTCCAGTTGGTCCGCCTTGTTGAAGACGACCAGCCGCGGCAGCCGCTCGAGGCCCAGGTCGACCAGGAGCTTCTCGGTCGTGTCGTAGTGGTCGTCGTGCGAGGGGTCGCTCGCGTCGATCACGTGCAGCAGCAGGTCGGCGTCCTCCGCTTCCTCGAAGGTGGCGCGGAAGGCGGCGAAGAGATCCTTGGGCAGGTCCCGGATGAACCCGACGGTGTCGGTGTAGACCACGGCCTGCCCGCTGGGCAGATCCGCGCGGCGCGTACGGGTGTCGAGGGTGGCGAAGAGCTTGTCCTCGGCCAGCACGTCGGCGCCGGTGAGGGCGTTGAGCAGCGTGCTCTTGCCGGCGTTCGTGTAGCCGACGATCGCGATGTGCTTGATCGGTGAGCGGCCGCGCCGGGAGCGCCGGGTCTTCCGCTGCTTGCCGAGCTTCGAGAGCTGCTTGTTCAGCCGAGTGATCCGTTCCCGGGCGCGACGGCGGTCGACCTCGAGCTTCGTCTCACCGGGGCCGCGCCCGCCGATGCCACCGGTCAGTCGCGAGAGCGCGTCGTCCTTCTGTCCGAGGCGGGGCAGCAGGTAGCGCAGCTGCGCGAGCTCCACCTGCAGCTTGCCGTCCCGGCTCTGCGCGCGCTGCGCGAAGATGTCGAGGATCAGCTGCGTGCGGTCGATCACCTTCAGGTCGGTGACCCGAGCGAGGGTCGCCGCCTGCGCCGGCGAGAGGTTCGTGTCGAAGATCAGCAGGTCCGCGTCCCGCTGCATGGAGAGGATGACGACGTCATCGAGCTTGCCCTTGCCGAGCACGTACTTCGGGTCGATCCGGTTGCGGAGCTGCAGGACCGTGTCGACGACCTGAACCCCCGCCGTTCGCGCGAGCTCCTCGAGCTCGCGGAGCGAGACCTCTGCGTCGCCGGCGTCCTTCTTCGCAGCCACGTGGACCAGGATCGCGCGGCCCTCCTTCGCGACGGTCCGTCGCCGGCGAGAGGCGCGGGCGAGCTCCTCCTCGAGCGCCTCGATGATCGGTCGCGGTACGACGTCCAGCCGGGCGTAGGAGAGCGGTCCGTAGGTCTGAAAGGGCGGCTCGCGGCTGCCCTCCTCACCGGGGACCACGTGGCCCCAGTAGACCCAGGTCGGCGTTCCGTCGCTCGGCGCGAGGCAGATGGCCGCGACCAGGTCGAGCCGCAGCCGGGTCAGGTCGACCAGGTCGTCGCGGGTGAGCGGCTCGTTGCCCAGATGGGTGTGGATCAGCCGCAGCCCGCGGAGGCGGCCCTGGCCCGCGCGGAGGCGCCCGACGTCCGGCAGCATGATCTGCGACGCCGTGCCGATGATGACGTGGTGCACCTTCCCCGAGCGGTCGACGAGCACGCCGACCTGTCGTCCGGTGGAGTGGGAGACCTCTGCCAGGGAGCGGGTGAGCTCGGGGGTGGTCAGTTTCTCGAAGGGGACGCGGCGCCGGTAGATGCGCTGGAGCGCCTTCAGCTCCGAGGGGCTCAGCCCCGACGTGTTTCCGTGGATGTCCTGCAAATCGTCGTCTCGTGGCGGACCCTTCGGCGGCCACGGTCGGCTACCAGTCTATCCACGCTCTGCCGGGTGGTCGAGGGGGGACCGAGGGCGGCTTCATTCCTCGGTGACCGTGGGCTTCAGGTCCACGCTGATCGGGCAGTGGTCCGATCCCATCACCTTCGAGTGGATCTTCGCGTCGAGGAGGTAGGGGCGCAGCGCTTCGGAGCAGAGCGCCAGATCGATGCGCCAACCCACGTTCTTCTCGCGCACCCCGAAGCGCTGACTCCACCACGTGTAGCGGCCCTCCCGATCGCCGTGCAACTCTCGGTAGGTGTCGATCCAGCCGGCGCGGATCCACCGGTCGAGCTCTTCGCGCTCCTCGTCCAGGAAGCCGCTGGTCTTCTTGTTCTGCTTCGGTCGGGCGAGATCGATCTCCCGATGGGCGGTGTTGAAGTCACCGACGACCAGCAGCCGCTCGCCAGCCGCCCGCCGCTCCTCCAGGAGGTCGAAGAGCCGCCGGTAGAACTCCAGCTTGTAGGGCACCCGCGAGTGGTCCCGATTCCGGCCGCTGCCATTGGGGAAGTAGCCGTTGACGATGGTCAGCTCGCCGAAGCGCACCAGCAGCAGCCGCCCTTCGTCGTCGAGCTCCGGGACCCCGAGGATGGAGTCGGCGATCTCGTCGGGCTCCTGGCGCGCGAGCATCCCGACGCCGCTGTATCCCTTGCGCTCCGCGGCGACCCAGTGGGTCCGCCAGCGCTTGGGTCGCCGGACCTCGTCGGCGAGCTGCTCGGGGTGGGCGCGGGTCTCCTGCAGGGCCACCACGTCGGCTCGGGCCTTCTGGAGCCAGTCGAAGAACCCCTTTTTGGTGGCGGCCCGGATGCCGTTGACGTTCCAGGAATAGACGCGGAAGAGCTTTCGACGAGCCATCGGCGCCTTCCATAGCGCGCTGGTGTTCAGGATCGAGCCATTTCCCAAGGATGGGGTATGCTTGCGGTACTACTGTAGGCTTCGAACCCGCAGATGACCGCCTCGCCTCAGCGCCGGGACCCCTTCGTCGGGATCACTCTCGACGGCCAGTACGAGCTGCTCGAGTTGCTCGCGCGGGGCGGTATGGGCCGCGTTTATCGGGGAATTCAGAAGTCGCTGCAGCGCGAGGTGGCCATCAAGGTGCTCGACATGGAGCAGCTCGACGGGAAGGCCGCTCGGGCCGACTTCGAGCGCCGCTTCTTCCTCGAGGCCGCCTCCCTCGCGAAGCTCAAGCACCCCAACACGGTGGTGGTCTACGACTACGGGCGCGCCGAGGCCGAAGACGTCTTCTACATCGTGATGGAGCTGCTCGACGGCACCACCCTCGACGCGATCCTCGAAGAAGAGCGGTCCCTCGAGCCGAAGCGAGCGGTCCACATCGCGCTGCAGATCGCGGGCTCGCTGAGCGAGGCCCACGAGCAGCAGCTGGTGCATCGCGATCTGAAGCCTTCGAACGTCATCCTGGGGCGGCGCGGCGCCGATCCGGACTACGTGAAGGTCATCGACTTCGGCCTGGTGAAGGCCGACGACACCAAGCTGACGCAGTCGGGCGCGCTGCTGGGGACGCCGCGCTACATGGCCCCGGAGCAGATCGCCAACGAGGAGATCGGGCCCGCGGCCGACATCTACGGCCTCGGCGCGACCCTCTACCACATGCTCACGGGCCGGCCGCCCTTCGACTCGGACTCGAAGTTCGTGCTCCTGGCCGCCCACATGAACGTGGCCGTGCCGCCCTTCGCCGAGGTCGCCCCGGACCTCGAGGTCACCGAGGAGCTCGAGCAGACCGTGATGCGCTGCCTCTCGAAGGCCCCGGCGGATCGCTTCCCGAGCATGGAGGCGTTCGCCCGCGCCCTGAGCTTCTGCGGCGAGACCACCGGGACCCTGCCCTCGAGCCTCCCGAGCTCTGGGGAGATGGCCGTGTTCGAGCCGGGCGAGCGGGATCCCGCCGACCGCACGGAGACCACCGAGGTCGACCCCATCGGCTCGACCGAGATGGACGCGCCGGCCGCCGCGAAGAAGCGGACGGTGCTCATCGCCGCGCTCGTCGCGGGCGGCCTGCTGGCCGCAGGCGTCGTCGGCTGGGTGCGCTCGAATCAGGCGCCGCCGGAGACGCCGGAGGTCGCCAGCGCGCCCGAGGTCTCGGAGCCGGAGCCGGAGCCGGAGCCGCCCGCCGTCGAAGAGGCGGACGACCAGGAAGAAGGGGAGGACTCGGCGATCACCCGTGTCCACATCGACACCGAGCCCTCCGGGGCGCACCTCAGCCGGGATGGGGTCGATCTCGGCGACACGCCCATCGCTCTCGTCGTGCCCCGCGGGGAGAGCTGGGAGGTCGCGATCGGCGCCGACGGCTACGAGACGCGCAACGTCATGGTCACCGGCGGCCAGGAGGGGATCACCGTGACCCTCGACCGCCTGCGGAGCCGGCGCCGGACCCGCCGGCGCGCCGCCACGACTCGGACGCCGATGGAGACCGCCATGGAGGCGGCGATGGAGCCGGAGCCGACGATGGAGACAGCGGTTCCGACGATGATGACGACCATGCGTCGGCAGAGCGAGAACCGGGACCCCTGGGCGCGATAGCGCACGGCGGGTCTCCTTCGTCATCCCCGGATCGGGTAGAGTAGGGCCGTGGCCCGGGTCGCCGCCTCTCTCGTCTTCCTCCTTGCGCTCGCTGGCGTGTCGCCGGCCGGCGCGCAGGAGCCGATTCCGTGCGCCGAAGGCGACGACGAGAGCGAGGAGCAGGGGGCCGCGGAGGAAGCGGAGCCCGTCGTCCTCGACGAGAACGAAGAGCGCGCGCGGCGGCTCTTCCTCCTCGGCGACGACCTCTACATGCAGGGGCGCTACGAGGAGGCGCTCGCCGCCTTCGAGGAGTCCTACGAGCTGAGCGGTCGGCCGCTGTTGCTCTACAACATGGCGAACGTCCACGAGCGCTCCGGCGATTTCGAGCAGGCGTTGCTCAAGCTCGAGGCCTACCTTCCCGAGAGCACCGACGAGGAGCGGCCTCGGCTGCGCACCCGGATCGAGAGCCTGCGGGATCGCATCGAGCGGCTCGAGGAGCGACGGCGACGCGAGGAGGAGATGCTCCGGC
>JABAOG010001544.1_pt2 | contig 30362 bp, 38 predicted proteins | sample 7062131 | NCBI WGS metagenome assembly JABAOG01 (sample SAMN14538629, study PRJNA623070) | marine sediment metagenome | biome: marine biome [ENVO:00000428]; feature: marine pelagic biome [ENVO:01000023]; material: deep marine sediment [ENVO:00002113] | place: India: Arabian Sea | collected... | reverse complement strand
GAGGGCATTTCTGCTCGGGATGCCATTTCAAAACTATGATTTTCGGCACCGCTGCATCCCACGGCAAACAGACTGAGGACCAGTATCAAGGTTGGGATTATGATGTATTTCCTCGGCATTGGGTTGTAAGCTCCTATGGTTAGTTCAGAGGATAATCATATAGGTAATCTCGTCCCAGGTCATCCGCCAGATTGCGTGAGGGGTGATAGGCATTAATGCCTGTGCCATTCGTAATGATCACAAAGGATCAATGTAATTGCATCCAGGGCAGTTAATTGGCGTGGAGTAAGAAGACTATATCCGATCGATCCGCACATAGTCTTGGAGATTATGATTCGAAGATGCAGTTCTATTCGGTGACGATCAGGGTGCCGACCATGCCGGCGTCATAATGGACACCATCCAACTCGAAGCATCCAATTTCCCATTCGCCGACCATATCCTCGGTAACCGTGAAGCTGAGGGTCGCGGTTTCATCGCCAGAAGGAAGAAGTACCATAAAACCTTCATGGCCTTCTTCGGAGTGGTCGTCATCTGCATGGTCATCATCGGCATGGTCGCCCTCGTCACTCTCGTGGTCGTCTTCCATTTCCATTCCTTCATGCATTTCAACCATCGGTTCGACATCCGCCATTTCGAACATATCGACACTATAGCCGGCTGGCCTGCCATCGACTTTCATCACGTCGCGGCCAAACATGATCTCGTGTTCAAGATCGCCGACATTGACGAGATTGAACGTTACTTCCTGACCAACCTCGACTTCGATCTGCTCCGGCGAAAAAGCGTATTCACTCATTTCGATCGTCATGACCAATGGCTCTGGGGTCGCTGCTCCACCGCAGGCCGATAACAACAGCGCAGCAAAACTGATGGTAAATAAAATCCAGATACGTCTCATTTTTTCCTCCATTATTTAAATAATTGGGTAATGTTCAATAGTAGCTGGTAGAGTGGAATCTGAATACAGCATAATGGCGCATTGTATATAGGCATAATTGCCTATTTCATTTGACACATCTACCAAATTATGTTTCTTGTTGAGTCAATTTTTGCTAACTGGGTGAAATCGAGAGGGTAACTTCCGATAAATAGGGTAGTTCGTTAACTAATTCTTCATGCAAGTTGTTTTTGAGAATATGAATTTGATTAAAGTCATACTCGGAATCCACAGAAATGTTGCCCTCTAAATGTAAAGAGTGGCCTACCCACCGCATGCGGATATAATCGATGCCACTTACAAGTGAATTCTTCCGGATGGCGGATTCAGCATGATCCATCAGGTGTGGATCTACGGCATCCATCAGTCGATACCACATGGCGATAATTGCATCGCGGGTGATGAATACGATAGCAACACCAATGAGCAAGCCGAATATTGGATCCAAGACAGGTAAATTTAACCAACTTCCAATGACCGCAGGGAGTACGGCTAACGATGTCAACCCATCAACCCGGGCATGACGTCCATCTGTGATCATCGCTTCGGACCCGATTCTTTTGCCAACGCGTATTTGCAGCACTGCAACGGCTTCATTTCCAAAAAATCCTAGTAAAGCAGCAACGATCACCCAACCTCCAAACTCAATTGGCTGAGGATTGATGATTTTTGATGTTGCCTCTACTAGGATATAAATGGCACTAAATGCAATCGAAATAACGATGAATAACCCGGCGACATCTTCGGCTCGACCATATCCGTAGGTAAACCGCTTTGTTGCTGTTCGTCTTGCCAGCACAAACGCGATCCAAAGGGGAATCGAATTCAATGCATCCCCTAAGTTATGAACGGTATCGGCCAGTAATGCGACACTTCCGCTAAAAAAATAGATCCCTGCTTGTAGCAGTGTGGTAACACCTAACAGCAGTAATGCTTGTTTAATCGTCTTTATTCCTAATTCATTATTGTAAATAGCATCTTGTTTTCCCGGTAGTTCGTGACTATGTCCATATCCGGGGATGTGCAAAGCTATAGCAATTTTTTCCCACCAATTGTTTCCATGATGATGATCGTGAACATGTTCTTTTTGCATTATTCGCAGCGGCTCCAATGTGCTTGATGGCACGAAGTATAATATATGCGAAACACGAATTAAGTTATTGCCAAAATATGCAAAAAAGTGACTTTAGTAATGACACACAACAAAACCAATTATATTGAGCGGCTTCACAAGAATGGTTACCGGTTAACAAATCAACGACAAGTGATTCTCGATGTAATTTGTCAGGCAAATGGACATACTACTGTCGGGGAGATATACTATCGGGCGAAAAAGTTTGACGAGGGGATCGATCGGTCAACAGTTTACAGGTCTTTAGACCTGTTTGTTAAATTAAGATTGGTCATCCTTGGAGAAAACATCGATGGAGAGCGTGTCTACGAACTCGTAAAAGAAGACCAGCACCATCATCTTGTATGCACGAATTGTGAGTGTGATATCGATATTGATAGCTGGATTGTTGAAGACTTTTATGAGACCATCCGGAAGGAGTACGATTTCCAGGTTACCAAGGATCACTTAATGGTTTTTGGCATTTGTAGAAAATGCTCAGAATGACAGCATCGTTATGGGTATAAACTATCTCACCTTAATTCAGAACATGGTTTTTCCAGCAGTTCATTGATCTTTTCGCCCAACATTGGTGGAACCAGCGGGCTGATCTTTACGCCGCCCAATTCAATCTTTCTCCTGATAGGCACCGATCATAGCGGATAATCCCGCGTCGTTGAATGCGCTGTATCGCGCGATGATGATACGCGTTTTCGCTTATGTGGAAACTCCATGGTTTAACAACATTTGTCACCTGGTGAAAAAGAATGAATTAATCGAATTAATACAAAGCGAGAGCGATGGCAACACCGCTCTCGTTGATCTAGCGTAGATACGGATCAAGGATCTTTACTTCTCAATGAGTTTCAGGCATCTCATTAGGAGTAACCGACTCATGGCACCCAGTTCGATAAGACCTGGACAGTCTTGTCGGGTTCATCTGGGTCATTGGTTGGTATGTGGACACGGAAATCATGCGGTCCATCCATGCCTATGTGCATCATAAAAACAGAAGATTCCAGTGAGGTGCTTTGACCGGGCTTGAGGACCATCGAACCGATGGTCAGTGAAGGCGGTCAACAACCTTCTACGACTTCAACGTACGGGTCACTGGTGATCTTAAGCGGTTTATCACCGACATTGGTCAATATAAAATCGAAGGTAAGGCTGGTATTCAATTTAACCTCGCCATAATCGATGAGTTCCCGATCGACCTGCAGACTGGGCTGTCCGCTGACCTCAATCAAAGATGGGTCTGCACGATTCTGCAGGGCAATTTTGGTAAAAAGAATCCCTGCTGCCAATAAGAACAGCCCGCCAATAATGAAGAGGGTCAGGGTTCTGCGTTGTTTTACTTCCTGGCGACGTTGCTGCCGTCTGGTTCGGACTTTGTTCATATCAATTCTCCGTCTATCAATACCTGCTAATAAACGCAGGGCTTATTTAAAGAAGGGATATCATATTTCGGGCGGGACTATAATCTCTGCAAGACATCACTCGCTGGCATTGTTTTAATAACTTCGGCTGAGTAATGATGTCTGCCGTCATTGCCCGCATTGACTACAGCCTGTTTCATTAATTCCATCGTGGTTTGCTGGGGATCATAAGCTACAGCGGCAGTACTCTGATTCAGATTAATTTCAGCCAACAGCACGCCATCCATCTTAAGCAGCCCGTTGCGGACTCGGGTCGCACAGGTCTGACAGCCCATGCCGTAAACGGCGAAATAGATTGCCTGAGCTTTACGGAGTGCGTTCAAATCTAATGGTTTAGCCAGCGGCTCTACGTGACAATTCTGATGATTCGACATGGATATACCTCATTTAGTTGGTTATGAAAAACGATAGACCAGATGCCATTGTGAATAATAAATCCGGACCCCCTTTAACGTCATGAGCCATTTGACTTGAATCCGAATGCGCAATTCTGCCTATGACGTTCTTCTATGACACCTGTCACCAGTCCGGATTAAACCAATAATTTCCGTATATAAGCAGAATTGCCTATGTCGGAATGGGGTAAATGGCGCTTTTGCTCCCGATTTGATTTTTTTATACTCTGGTTACTGGAGTTTTTCATGGAAACCGAGAATTATCTATCAACACTCTATTTGGACTGCGAAACTGTGATCACACAGTTAGATGAGCAATTGTCCAGCCGGGGGGTGCGAGTCGTACGTTCATTTGATTTGCAATCGGCTTGTGCGTCTAGTCCAGACCAGACCTGTCCCCATCACGCAGAGCCTGACCTTCACGCAGAGCCTGACCCTCATGGAGATTCTCCCTGCGATTGCCAGCTGGTGGTCCTGCTGGTCTATGGTGCGGAAGGCACTCCAGCTTCTCTGGTCCTCCACTCACATCGCGGAGTAACTGACATCGATCTGGTCGATTCACCCAACAACCGTCCGGATAAACAATTGGTGGAGGTCATTCGAGTAGCTTTTCAAGCGATCGTCCACCCTGCGATCTTTCGTGGCGAGTGGGCAGAGTCGAGATAATCAGGTTAATGACCAGCAATTTACCATCGTTCACAAAACCGAACCTCGGTTTTTCTCAACAAGAAAGCTGTGGCTGTAGATGGTCAGCTTACCAGCGTGGTAGCGGTTGCCGACTGGTTAAAAACGGTTCAACCCGGGCAATCCCAGTGCTGCACCTGATGGATATCCTGACTTCCATGATCACCGTCGTGGGGAACGCCAACCGGCTGCGGAACATCGATATCCGCCCGGATTACCAGCGCGAATCAGGTGTTCAGGTTTTGACCGAAGTATCGGAACACAAGTCTCAGCTTCAATTGGTTCGTCCATAAACTGGGAGGTTCCGATAGAGGCCTTCGCATCGATAAATTCTCGAATGACTTTACCGGAACTCTTAACTGAAGATGGAATGAAATGAAAGGAGAAAATGATGGAACTTGATCCCGGAGTGATTTTTTTGATCATTGTTGGAGCCGTGTTGCTATTCGTCCTGATCGCTTTACTGGGCGGTGGCATGGCAATGGGGGGAATGGCAATGATGGGCGGAATGATGGCCACACCCGTCGGATGGATTGCCCTGATTATCATCGGACTGATCGCCCTGGGCGGTTTCCTTTATCTTTACGCTGGCGGATGAATCCCCTCTCGGAGTGCGTAAAGCTCCGAGAGATTGATCGAAATAAAATTATTCAAAAATATCTATAAGGAGTTACACAATGGCAATTGACCCTGTATGCAAAATGGAAGTTGATGAACAATCTGCAGCAGCAACCTCAGAATATAAAGGAAAGACCTACTATTTTTGTGCACCTGGATGTAAAACAGCCTTCGACAAGGATCCGGAAAAATACCTGAACGAAGGAGCAAGCCACGAACATCACGGACATCACTAGCCGCAATAACAACCTGTGTGAAGAGGCCTGCTTGCAGGCCTCTTCAAGTCTGAATATCCCCTGTTTCGATACCCTGCGCCAGGAGCAGCGACCCCTGTGAATTACCCGCAAACCAATCGTCTACCAACAGCGTTGAGCCAGCGCCTGGTAATCTTTTTCCATGCATTGGCGTTCGTTTTTGGTTTTACAATCATCTTCATCATAGGCTGGGGAGGGGCAGCGACCCTTGCGGGACAGCTGTTTGGTTCTTATAAATTCCTGATTTCCAAGGTAGGCGGGCTGGTTGTGATCATCTTTGGTCTTTCAACCCTGGGTGTGCTCAATATTCCCTGGCTGAACTATGACACCCGACCCGAATGGCAGGGAAAGAACCGTAAAGGCTTCCTGGCCTCAACGTTGATGGGTATATTCTTCGCCGCTGGCTGGACCCCGTGTGTAGGAACCACCCTGGGGGCGATCCTGACTTTAGGTTTCAGTGCTCAAACAAGTGCTCAGGCAATGATCCTCTCCAGCGGTTATGCCTTAGGACTCGGAATTCCTTTCCTGCTGATCGGGTTAGGGATGAATAAGGCTACAGCCTTCGTGCGCCGGTTCCAACGCCATATGCGCACTGTCCAGATCGTCAGCGGCTTATTGCTGCTCGTCATTGGGATGATGCTGCTGACCGATCAACTGACGCTGATCGCCATTTGGGCGCAGCGAAACGGACTATTCCTGGATCTGCCATTAGGAGCAGGTGTTGCACCTTCCTATCTGATCGCCTTCCTGGCAGGATTGATCTCGTTTCTTTCGCCTTGTGTCCTGCCGCTCGTACCGGCATATATAAGCTATCTGAGCGGACACGCTTTTACATCCCAACGGAAATCGGAAATTATATGATGTGTCATTATTTGTGGGGGGAATAGTCACCCTACGAATGCATCGCAGGTATTGTCCACGAGATCGGTACTTTACAATTCCCCCTGATCAAAAATCTCGAAATAACCCCGGTCCAGCTCGTCATTGGAGAGGTGTGCATACAGCTGGGTCGTGGAGGTATCCTGGTGCCTGGCCAGCTCCTGGGCGAGTTTGAGATTGCCGCCGGAACCGCGCAGCACCATGGTGACGAAGTAATGCCGGAAGGAGTGCGGGGTGATGCTGCCTACAGCCTGCTCTCCCAGGGCTTCGCGCACCCGCTGCCTGACGATGTTGCGCCCTGTAGTGGTCGATATCGGGAGCACCTTGCTCCCGGCACGGTCATCATGGCGGGCAAAGAGAGGTAGGGCGGTCAGCGGACGTCCAGAGCCGCCGTCCATGTTGCCGCGGGTGTGGATATAGTCTCTCAGCGCATTCAATGCTCGGCGCGAGAAGCGCACCACGGCCTCCTTATCGCCCTTGCCGATGATCACAGCCCGGCCTTCCTGCCAGTCGATATCCCCGCGTCGCAGGGCGCAGGCCTCGTGGACACGCAGACCGGTGTCCGCCAGGGTGACCAGGAAAGCCCGGTCGCGCAGGTTGATCAGGCGCTCGCGGTCCGTTTCGGCTCCCAAAAATGCAAGATTAATTGCATATTCTAATAAATCCTCAATATTGTCTCTGGGGAACTGCGGTAAACGACGGCCGGCGCGCCGGGCACGGTTGCGGATCAGTTCCTGGACCCGGGGCAGGTTGATGTCGAGCAGTGCTTCAGCCACCAGGTATTTGTAAAAACTGACAGCGGCAGCCAGGTAGAGGCGTTCAGTCGCCGGCGCATAGTTGCTGCAGGCTTCCAGCAGCCATTTGATGATATCTTCACTGAGCTGATCTACGCTGGCCTCGGCTGGCGTCAAGCCGTGTTCATCCAGGACCGCCGAGAGAAAATTGAGCGCGTTGGCGTACGTACTGAGCGTATTTTCGCTGCGTGCACGGCCCACAACGTCCAGATAACCATCGATTGCCTGGGAAATGGTAATGTTTTTATGAGAGAAAGCCATAGAAACGCCCTTTTTTCGTTGGATTTTGCTGTTTTCTTTCCACTTATTATAATATGATTTATCGAAAGTGGAAGAGCATAAGAATAAATTTAGTCCAAAGAGAAGAGATGACCAACGCCCCTACATGTACGTACTTGTAGCTCTTATTTGGTCGAAGGACTGGTAAGATCCAACCTGCTGTAACTTTCTACTCCCTGTAATGGATTCTGTCAACACAGCATAATTACAGAAATGGATTGACAAGCTTCAAACCGTTATACTCTTGACCTGGGTTCAAATCTTCCGACCATATCACCTTGCATTCAAGTCGTATGGCACTTTGAAGAATCATCGCATCCCAAAATGAGACTTGATTTCGTTGTTGGATATCTACAGCATGGATCACATCATCAATGTCTGGTGCATGGATGTTCCAATACTTCAGTTCTCTTATAATCCCAATTGCAGTCCGGGACTCTAATGGGTTTGGCACCTTTTGGGTTACAGTGACGTAGAATTCCTGCATCACCTGAACACTTATACAGCCCGTTTTACTTTCCCACAGCTCCCCCATCAGTTTTTTCGCTGTCGTGTTCTTGGGACCTGCAGATACATCGTGTGCATATACCAGGATGTTTGTATCGACGAATATCCTATCGGTCATGGAGTTCGTCCCGAGACCACCCTATCGAGCCTTTGGTACCAAGATCAAATTCCTTTCCAAGTAGTCTGTGATAATTCTGACTCGCAGCTTGGTATCCTTCATCCTGAGCTACGACATCTTCCAGCACATCTGTCATCAAACCGGATATCGAGGTATTTTGCTTGGCAGCCATGATTTTGACTTTTTGCAAGATATCTTTGCGAATCGATAAGGTGATATTTTGTTTTTTCATAGTATATCCACGTAAATAAGTGTAGCACGTATTTACGTGCATGTCAACCACATTTTAGCTGTTTGCACAAAGGAATACTCGGAACGGCTAGCCCACGCAGTGGCCTGCCAACTCAACCGCTAGCCATCTAATTTTGAAATGTCGGGATTGAAGCAGGAACACTTGGGTCTTTGGATGGCAAATCAGGTTGCAAGAAAATGTTGGATGCTCCGAATGATCACCATCACGAATGCGACAGTCTCATAAACTGTCAAATAAGGGCGAAAATTGGCTTTCACAGTCTCCCAAATTGCCTTTCACAGTCTCCCAAATTGCCTCCCTCTGTTGACTAATGAATCCCGGATGCAACGATCTGCGAGGTTCGGGCATCGACAACGATCCAACGATGTACATCAAGGTATACTGGAACATTCCTCATACTTTGAAGGGTTGCTTCTAATTGAACCGGGGGATCGTTTGGAAATTTCTCTTATTGGATGCGATTCACAAACTGGTTGTAAGCAGCATATTCCTGCATGGTCGCATTCTTGAAATCAACCGGTTCCATATGGATAGCCATAGTTTCATCTTCCGTATATCTCTCGGTCACAGAACATTCCCCAGCCAGTGGAAAAACATGGCTAAGGGGAAGCTCCCCATGGGACCATAAACAAACCCAAAGGCAATCCCCGCTGGAATGAGGTAAGGTACGCGCCACCATAAGTAGAGATGCTTCAGGCTAACGCCCACCCCGCTGGCAAACCAACCTCATTTTCCGAACACACCTCGAATCTTTCCATTCCTATTTGTCAGCATAATTAGTTGATTCTCCTCGGACCAGGTCCCCCGGCCCTGCGGTTGCGAATGCGGCGATATATGAGCCATGCAAGCCCTACTAATAAAAAAGGTGTCAGGATGATGATTGCCACCAGCAATTTGGCAAGCAAAGGGAACCCCATACCAACGTTGTATTCCCAGGGTTGGTAGATGAAAAGCGAATCATCCGCCTCGCCTGTATCGTAGAAGCTGTTCAACAGTCTTTCGGAGGCTTCGGGCTGACTCCATAACATTTCTGCGTGTCCGCTTTCAGCAACGACCACGTGCTGTCCCTTGCTCAGGTAGGGAAGCAATTCATCTTCAGCAAACTGCAAGGGAGTCCACAGGTCAATACTGCCGCTGAGCAGGAGTGTTTCGACATCGGAAGGCTGTACTTGTTGGTATTCTTCAGGGATGGTGTTGATTGGCCATTCCGCGGCTGCGGCGGCCATCTCGGAGCGGGGCGAACCCAAGATTGATGTCTCTAGATTCATGTCAGCGCGCAATTCACGGGTCATTTCATAATCGGCGCTGGCGGCTTTTGCGATGTTCTCCCCCCACACCGTCGCATTGGCGAACATCATCGGCCCGGCCAGGGAGAGCATCGCCATGCCGCTGTAATCTCCTCTGGCGGCTGCCAACCAGGTATCGAAAACTTTCGCCGCGGCTTGAGTGTCGGATAAGGATTCAAAAGAAGCCGCCCTGATCATGCCGCGGTTGATAGGAAATCCCAACCAGCGATCTGGCATGTTTTGGGATACTGTCCGCATGGTTTCCGCCAAATCATCGGTTTGAGCGCTGCATTTGGGGTCCTGTGCGCACAGGTTGGCGAAATAGGCTAATTGCTCGTCTATCACTTCGGGAGCGTAGTAAAACATATGTCCCGGTGGATTGACGGCGACCATTGCAGATCGGTTTATGCTCTCCGGGTAGCGCCAGGCGTAGATCATCGCCAGACGGGTTCCGTAACTGATGCTGAACAGGTTGATTTTCCCGTAACCCAGAGCGAGACGGGTGTCTTCCAAGTCATCAATTACTTCAACGACGGTGTATCCTCCTAAATCCACCCCCTCACTTTGGAGACGTTCCGCGCAGCGGGCGTAAGCGTCAATCATATTCTCCATGGAAGCATTCCCCAGCATATCTCCAGGTAAGTTTTTTATATGAGCACTCACCTCGGAGCAATCCAGCTGGACGGGACCGTCCACGCCTCGATACCCCAGGATCACCACATCATGCTTATCGAGGAACCAACTTATCCGCGATGAGCCGTAATTTGGAATCCCAGGACCGCCTGGCAAGACGAAGATGGGTTCTGTGGGATTGTCTGCAAGAGCGCGGACACGGATTACAGGTAAGGCGATCAGACGTGATCCCGGATTGCTGCGGTTCTCCGGTACAATCAGCGTGCCGCAGTCTGCAGTGTACTTTTCACCGCTGATTTCATAGCTGCACGGTTCCAAATCCACAATCTCACCGGCTTGAGCGCCTTCGGGCACACTGACAGACTCTTTTCTTGAACCATTGCAACCTGCCAGCGAAAGAAAAAGAACAATCGTCATGGTGGCGAAAACAGCCAAATTTGTCATTTTCATAATCAATACCTTTCTTCTGCGTTTACCTAACATCTATCAGAATGGAGAATATCTACGCCAAATCCAACACCAACCCCAGCATCAGGAACAAGAAGAGCACGCTTTGCCCAGAGTGAACGATGATCCCCATCCAGGTGCTTCTAAAACGCTTGCTGGGAAACGTATACAGGAATACGCCGCTGACGATACTTCCCAATAATCCCCAGGGCTGATGGAAGTGGTATGCGCCATGCAGCACACCATTGGCGACCCAATCCCATTTCCCAAAAACACCTTCCATCCAGCAATCATCAGCACCCACAGGAAAATACCAGGATGTATATTTACATCGCCTTTCATGGCTGGGAACACAACCCAAGCCAATATTCCCATTGGCGCGGATACTGCAATCCATAGGCCCAGGATTGTCGTCAGCGAATATTGGCTATTTTGTTGTACTGGATTTGGTCTGTGCATTTCAAGCATCTCTTTCAATCGATATGCGATTTAACGAATGTTCAGGCAGGAGTCAGAAATCTGCGGATACCGAGCGAATAATGACGCCGCAAAATTCCGTGCGGCGCAGCCTGGTCGACCGATCCGGTCGGTGTTCTATATGGATAGCCATCTTCATCCCCGGGTTTTCTTCAAAAAGCTCACCGATATCAGCGGCAGACCGTTGGCATACAAACGGCGCAGGAGGCTGTGCAGCCCGGCCTGATCGAATTCACCCGTCAGAATGGTGATTGGCCGCCCGCTATCATCGCTGCCGCGAGAGACCTGGATTTCCTGGTGCATATCCGACCAGCGATCGTCCAGATGACCCGGGACCACGATTTGATAGGAAACGAAGCTATACAGGGAAAGTTTCAAATTATGCTCATTCATAACGGTTCGAGCCTCTCATTCACTCGGCAGGGAAGCAATGAAATCCCCCATCAGGTTGAGGTTATTCTTTTCATGCCTCCAGGCGTCATCATTGTGCTGGAGGAACATTGGATCTGCCATCAAGGCGACGATCATGTCGAACTCATCCAATACGGCGATAATCTGGCCACCGTGCCCCCAGGCAAAATTGTAGACGTGCTCCCCCGATCTGCCCGTCCACCACTGGTAGCCGTAGCCGAAATCCTGCATATTGCGGCCAATCGAGATCGTCCAGGCATTTTCCGAATACACCTGCAGGGAGTCATGAACCCATTCCGCGGGGATCACCTGTTCTCCTGCGTAAACGCCATCATGCAGGTATAACATCCCCAATTTAGCTGCATCCCGCAGACTGACATGCAGCCCGGAAGCTCCCATAGGATAGCCATCATCGAACTCGGTATGCCATCACTCCCCCATTTCCGCGCCGATGGGAGTGAATAATTGTTCCTCGGCGAAAGTTCTGACATCCATACCGCAAGCCCGCTCTACGATGGCGACCAGGTAATGGGAGGACACGTTGCTGTAATGGAATTGTGTGCCCGGATCGCTCACAAGCGGATAGTAGACCATCATGCTCAGCAAGTCTCCGCTCATCATACCTTCCCACAGGTCCGGGTGAGATTCCTCCCAGGGGTAACCGCTGCGCATCTGCAGGAGATGGCGAATGGTGATGTTCCTTTTCCGCGAGTCCTCGATCCTCTCGGTGTATTCCGGGAAGAAATCCAGGAACGGCTGGTCCAGGTTGGTCAGGCAACCCTGCTCCAGCGCCAGACCGACCAGGGCGGAGACAAAGCTTTTGGTCACGGACTGCACATTCGATTTCAGATCAACAGAGCCAGCATTGAAATACTTTTCGGCAACCAGCATGTCGTTCTTGATGATCAGCAGACCGTAGATCGTATCCAGCTGAGCGGCGTTCAGGTAAAGTTCGGCGACCCTGCCTGCATCCAATCCCTCTTTTTCCGGTGCGGAGACCTCCCAGGTAGCACCGGGCAGCGGCATGTAATCGACCGTTTCGAGTTCGGCGGTTGAGGGTCCGCAGGCAGCAAGAAGTGATAGAACAAAGACTATTACGCAAATTACAATAATTGATTTGCTGTGATTCATCAGTTTATTCGCTTTTGTGATCATGGTTCCTCCATGTTAAGCAGGCTAAACGTAGAATAATCATCTATACTCAGCATAAACGCGTGGACGAGCCATGTCATACCCCGGAGGTGTTAACCAGTGGGCTAATTGGGACTCAACAAAAATAATTATTATTCTCCGGCATGAGATTAAACCCAGTGCCAGGCGTACCACACCGTCATCAGGTTGAACACCAGCCCAACAGCGATTAAAAAGCGATCGTACCAGGACGGATAAGTTGGCAGCCCGACCAGGTTGAAGATAAAAAAGAAGATGGCGACGATAATGTTCACCCAGCGGTTCACGGGCTGGCTCAACGTCACGGTTAGATAGACCATCAAAATCGGGATCAGCATCAATACTGCCAATCCCAGGTACATTCCCTGTGACAACTGCATACCGCCCACCTCACCGGGTTTGAAGTCGCCGCTGAAGATGCGTAGTACGTCTCCCAGCAAGTAGGTCAACATCAAAATAATCCAGATGATGGATAGTCGTAACGGCATTTTGATCATGATTTGGGTTCCTTTTTGGTGTGTTATTTAGGGGTATTGGCTATACGAATAACAACTTTGCCGCGCTGCTGCACCGATCCAAGATACTGTATGGCATCCGCAGTTTCTTCCAGCTGGAAACTTCGATCGACCACGGGGGAGACTTTGCCAGCCTCAATTAAATCCCGGATGACCGCAAGGTCCACCGGATTGGCTTTGTGGCTCAAAGATTTTGCCTGTTTGCCGTCTTTCCGGGAGAAGAACGGACCAAGAAACAGGACCGTTGGGTTGAACGCACAGGCGACATAACGTCCTGTTGGGGTCAGCACCTTCATATAGTCAGATACCGAGCGGTTGGCGACGATATCGAAAATCAAATCATATTCCTGATTGAGTTGTGTGAAATCATCTTGCTTGTAATCGATGACGTGATCAGCACCAAGTGAGCGCACCAGGTCAATATTGGCTGTGCTGCACACGCCGGTCACTTCTGCGCTGTACGCCTTGGCAATCTGGACAGCGAACGTTCCGACCCCACCGGAGGCACCGTTGACCAGCACCTTGTCTCCAGCCTGGATTTGTCCCAGGTCTCGCAAACCCTGCAGGGCGACGACTGCTGCCTGCGGGACCGATGCGGTCTCTTCAAAGCTAATATTGATGGGCTTGGGCGTCAGTGCACTCTCTGGTACGGCGACATATTCCGCATAGGCACCGAAGCCGATCCCGCCGATGTCCGCAAAGACTTGATCGCCGGGTTTGTAACTCTTCACATTGGAGCCGATCGCCTCGACAACTCCGGCCACGTCTCCACCCGGGATGCGGTATTTAGGCCTGGTCAGGCCGTACCCCATCAAGCGGATCAGGAACGGCTCGCCCTGAATGAGCGCCTTGTCTCCAAAATTGATCGAGGCGGCATGGATTTTGATGAGGACTTCATCAGCTTTCGGGGCGGGTTTATCCACCTCACCGAGCTGTAATTTGTCCGGTGGACCATATTGGGTATGCAGTATCGCTTTCATCGTTACTCTCTTTCAAACTAATTCTTTTCACCGCTCATTCTGGGAAGTGAAATGGAATGAAAGCCTGAAGGCTCATCTCAGTCCTGTACAACGGTGATAACGACATTTCCCTTCTTGTGACCTTTCTCGACGTACCTGTGCGCCTCGACGATCTGTTCGAGTGGGTAGACCCGGTCGATGACCGGTGTGAGCTCGCCGGTTTCAATGAGCTCTTTCAAGAAGAGCATATCTTCTGTTTTTAAGTCGCGAGCGGATCCTGAATCTCGGCTGACATTGAGATAAATGCCGGATTGCTTGAGCGCCTCTTTCCTCTTGGCAGCGGGTAGTTTGTCCACCGCATCAAAGATGACATCGTAGGATTCCCCACCCTCGCTGAAATCCTCTCTGGTATAGTCGATAACCCGGTCAGCGCCGAGCGACGTGACCAATTCCACGTTGGATGTGCTACATACCCCGGTTACATGCGCCCCGAAGTGCTTTGCCAACTGCACAGCAGCAACACCAACGCTACTGGATGCCCCGTAGATCAGCACCTTTTGTCCCGGCTGAATGTCCGCCTTCCGCAGCACGATTAACGCAGTGATCCCTCCGGTGGCGAAACCAGCTGCAGTCTCCTGGTAAGTCAGGTTGCCAGGCTTGCGGGCAACCATGCCATCCGCCGGCAGGCAGATGAACTCGGAATAGGCACCAAAGCTGAAACCGGTCAGCGCGAACACCGCATCGCCTTTTGCAAACCGGGTGACATTGCTGCCGACTTCCTCCACTTCACCAGCCAGTTCAAAACCCAGAACCTTCACTCTTCTCGGTCTGAACAGGCCGTTATAAAGCCTGGCGGCAAACGGATCGGGTTTGCGCATGCGCCAGTCTCCCGTGGTGACGGTCGTAGCGTGGATTTTGACCAGTATCTCATCATCCTTCGGCGTGGGTTTGTCGATATCTTTGAGTTGCAGGACTTCTGGAGGGCCATATCGATCGTAAACAACTGCTTTCATAACCAATTCCTTTGGGAGTTATCCCATTCCAAATGCCGCCATGACCAGGAAGACCATCTGGAAGAGAAAATTACCCACCCAGTGATATACCATTGCCAGGGGCAGGCTGCCTAAGGGCCCGAACGCAAACGCAAAGCTCAGGCCGCCAACCAGAATCCCTGGATACAGCCAGCGCTGATAAACATGTTTCAGCGTGAACAGAACACCATTGGCGATCCAGTCGAACTTCCCGAATACGTTGCGCATGCGGGGCAGCAGGTACCCGCGGTAATAGATCTCTTCACCGAAGATGTTGAACACAAGTCCGACGATGAAATAAACTAAGACGAACAGGTAATTGCCTTCCAGAGCGACATCAGGAAAAGCATCTGCTGCACTGTTGACTGGGATGTTGGGGTTGCTCCCCGCCGCCCACCAATCTGGAGGCATAAATCCCGGCACCGATGCCAGCGCCCTGTTGACCGGCCCCATCATCATACTCAAGCTCATCCCCAGCACGAATACGATCAATGCCAGCCCCCAGGCTTTCCAGCCTTTAGGCCATCTCCAGCGGATCCGGTCTCGCAGTGCACGGGTGGACAATCGATAGCCTTCACGGCGGAGGAGCACCAGCCCGGCAACCAATTCTGCACCAGTTCCCAATACAATAATTGCCATCAAAACCCACGTTGGTGTCGTATCACCCGCGGGGATGAACTGCCTCCCGACAACATAAATCAGGAATGTAAACCATACTGCCGGCCAGGCAAACATCAGGAGGATCGTTCCTAATTTGTATTGAGGGATTTCATTTGGATTGTTTTCAGCCATTGTTGTATCCTCTTTGGGCATTTATTACTGAACACGATTTATTTTTATTCAATGGTCCATTTTTAAACAGCGCGATTTACAGCATCATTACGCTTATCAGCAGGAAAACTCGCATCAGCGCATTGGCAAAGACGTGCAAACTGATGTTCAGGCGGATGTCTTTCTTCCACCAGGCAATGTATGCCAGCCCGGTGCCCAGCAAAAACACCCCCAAGAAGCCAAACAACTGCCAGATATGATACAGGCCGAAGAAAAAACCGCCGATCAGCGGCGCCCATGCTTTATATCGGGACATCCGGGGCAGCAGGTAGCCTCTAAAATACAGTTCTTCCACCCAGGGAAGGATGATTCCTGTGATCAGCAGCTGCAGTGTAAATACAATGACCAGGATGTTCTTCGTATACCCTTCATACTGGGAAGCATCGTCCAGGAACAGCCAATCCGGTGCCCAGGAAAATAAATTGCCAGCGATCCATGTATTGATCGGGGTTGTTACCGTGATGAGCAGGTACAGCAGGACGAACGCGCCAACAAAAACCAGGGCAAAGGTCTTCCATGGAGTTCTCTCACGGTACACCACGACCCCATCCAGGCTCAAGCGCCCGGTCAAACGCCTCCCCTCGACGAGCATCACCCCCAACATAAAGGGAATATCAACCAGCAAGACGGTTAGCAGGAAAACAAGCAGGGGAGGATAACCGGCTGAGTCCGCCAGCGGTTTGAGCCCCACGAAAACTGCGGTGACCAGGATCCCCGGGAGGATGTGCAGTAAGAATGATTTCCCGAGGGTGTGTTGATGGATTGATTGGGAAACTGTTGTGACTTTCATTAGGGTTTTCTCCTTACTCTCACCATTTCCTGGTGCTTCCTTTTCCTGCCTGTAGCCGGGAACTTTTGGGGTGTAATTTATGCTTCTCGTCCGGTCCACTTCCATGCAAACCAGATAATCAGCAGCAAACACACAACTTCAACCGTTGCGATGAATATGTAATGAGGTTGGGATGATCCACCGCCGACAACAAACGCAATCGTGACGACACTCGCGATGATGTTGACCCACCGATTTATTCTGTACTTTAACACCCGAGAAAGGATGATCATAACGATTGAGATCTCCATCATGATCGCGCCTCCCAGCATAAGTTGAGCGATTGGAGTATCGCCTGCAGTTCTTGCGACTTCTTCAACTACCCCCGGGATATACAATGAAAGGATATCTGCCTTGAGCATATTGATCATGACAACGATCCATAAAGTTGAGAGCAGAACTTTCGTATCGATCTTATTGGTAGTCTTTGCGATTGTGTTCATTATTTCTCCTTAGCAACTTACTCTAAACTCCTCGAATTGATATCTACAGCATACAGGTACTGCTGCCCTGTGTCATACCCTGAAAGTGTTAATCAGGGGGTTAATTAATGTGCCCTGATGCTGGTTATTCCCGGCTACAGTGATGATCACATTGCCGATCTTCTGCCCACTCTCAACATAGCGATGCGCCTCAACGATCTGCTCCAGCGGATAGCAGCGGTCAACAACCGGCCGGACAACCCCCGCCTCGATCAATTCTTTCATAAAGATCAGATCTTCGGTGGTCTCGGTCAGCGCACCGTATTTGAAATTCTGGGCGCTGCTCAGGGAAAACCACAACACCTGGAAGAGCATTCCTAGCCCGAATGTAGCCAGCAAATAAGTTCCATCTTTTTTGAGGGATTTCCTGGCGCGCGGGACAGATGTTTTTCCGACTGTATCGAAGATGACATCATAAACCTCGCCGTTCTGGGTGAAATCTTCCCGGGTGTAATCGATAACCTGACTGGCACCGAGGGATTCCACATACTCCGTTTTAGCGGTGCTGCATACTCCAGTGACCTCTGCACCAAAGTAGTGCGCGGCAAGCTGGACTGCATACGCCCCTACCCCACCGGAGGCACCGAAAACCAGGACTTTATCGCCCGGTTGGATTTCCGCCCTGCGCAGGAAAAACAGGGCTGTCAGCGCTCCCTGCAGGACGCCAGCAGCCTCTTCGTAGCTCAGATTGGCCGGTTTTTGAGCCACTGCCTCCTCCGGCAGGCAGATATATTCGGCATAGGCGCCGAGTTTCATCCCCGTGAAGGCGTATACCGAGTCACCTACCTGAAATCGGGATGCCGCACGTCCCACGGCATCGATTTCACCAGCCAGTTCCGTGCCCAGGATGGGCTGCTTCGGCTTCCTACCGTTGACGATGCGCACCAACAGGCCGAACCCGGGCGGCGCAGTATTGTTCCGCACCCAGGTATCGTACTTCGTCACGCTGGCAGAATGAACTTTGATGCACACTTCATTCTCTTCAGGTGTTTGTTTTTCTACTTCTTTTAGGTACAGCACCTCGGGGGGTCCATATTCTTCAATAACCACGGCTTTCATATCTTTCACCTCACAAACATACCCGCAATAAATGGCAGGAAGACCAGCAAAGCCAGCAGAGGATGTCCGCGCCGGGTCGAGTTGCGCCGGTCCCAGCTGAACAGGTACATGGCCAGGGCAAGCGCCAGCAGTCCACCGATGAACATCAGGATGACCGACATCCACGGGTTGAAGTCCGCTGCGCCGCCCATTGCCAAGCCTTTGAAGGCGTTCATCGCCAGGGTGGCGGGGAGAAGTTGAGCAATTTTCCCGGCGATATCAGGCAGCATTTCGTAGGGGAACATCATGCCTGCCAGCAAAATCGACGGGATGAAGAAGATCTGCGAATACAGAACTGTGACCCGGGAATTAGGTGAAACCACCCCGATCAGCACACTGATGCCTGCCATAACAAAAGAAAATGCAACGAACACCAGGGCGTAAGCACCCCAGTTGACCGGCATTGGGGCATCGAATAGCAGTGGAGCGGTAATCGTTATCAATACGGCTACGATCACCAGGTGCACCATCGTCGTAAGCGCCGGGATGATCAAGATCGAGAGCGAGGGAACGCCGTTGATCTTGTAGCTGCGAAAGATGCCATTTTCGCGGGCGTTAACCAGCGGATCGGGGATACCCAACAGGGTCGCAGCCAGAACAGCAAAGATAACCATGGCTGGGGTCATCGCATCCAGGAAGAGCGGATTGATTCCCACCATGACAAACCCCATCATCAGGTAAAAACCCAGGGGAAACAGGTAATTCATCAGGAGCAACTGTTTATTGCGGATACCGGTGCGGAATTCGAAAGCGAAATGATTAAGGAAAGCAGTCATGATGCACCTCCACTCATTTTATTTTTGGTGGTAGTAATTTCCAGGAAGCGGTCTTCCAGGGATGGACGAGCCACGCGCAAATCGATCAGCGTATCTCCCCGGGATTCGATATGTGAGATAACCGCTGAGACCGTCGCTCCGATATCCGTGCTGTACATGATTTCATACATATCCTTGGATGCACGCTGCTGCACTGCCGGGATCACGACTGCCGGATCTGCTAGACAGGCATTTCTGGTATGCACGGAAACTTTGGTCAGTCCTGCACCGGTGGCGGTGATCTCCATCGGGGTTCCAATCGTGGCCAGTTTGTGATTGAGCAGGATTGCGACCCGGTCGGATATCTCTTCGGCTTCAGCCATATCATGGGTGGCCAGGATGATCGTGGTTCCGTTAGCCTGGAGTTCCTTCATCAAGTCATGCAGTTCGACCCGGGTAGCCACATCGAGGCCAGCGGTTGGTTCATCCAGGAAGAGCACCTGCGGGTCGTGAGCGATAGCCAGTGCCAGGGCAAGGCGTCGCTGCTGTCCGGTCGACAGTTCATAGAACTGGGATTTACGCTTTTCTTCCAGTCCCAGCCTGTCCAGCAGGTCGCTGCGCGGAGCGACACCGTGGTAAGCACAGAAAAAATTCATGGCCTCCACCGGGGTGATGCTTTCCGGCATACCAGCCGATTGCAGCTGAACCCCGATCAGGTTGTGCAGACTGCCTGGATCGCGCGTGGGGTCAACGTTCGCCACTCGCAACATCCCGCCATCGGGGGTGCGAATACCCTCCAGGCATTCCAGCGTTGTGGTCTTTCCGGCACCGTTAGGACCGAGCAAACCGAAGATTTCACCCCGATTCACATGGAAGCTGATGCCATCAACAGCCACAAAATCGCCGTAGACTTTTCGGAAATCTTTCACTTCGATCACAATATCGTTCATCAATCAATATCCTTTATCACTTAATCTTCTTTCTGCAGTGCGGCTACAGCCAGGGCTGCCAGGCCGATACCCAGCAATGTGATATGCGTATCAACATCGTTTACATCCGGGACAGACCCCAGGACAATGCTGACAATCGCCATACCGACGGCAACAGCCTTCAGGACGATTCCTGTAATATTCTGGAAGTTGTTCTCTTCCATTTTGATCCGCTCCTTTATTGTGATTTTTTGTTTTTAGAACGCGTATTCTTAGTCTAGCATCAAAAAGGGGAATCCTGATGTTCAGATTCTCCTTCACAGTAGTGTTTCATTATTCATCTTTCTTTCCGGAGTTCTTCCCCCAGTTGTAGATCCCTAAGCCTATCAACAGAAATCCAAGTGAGAATGCTCCACCGAGTAAGAAGATGAGAATAAACATCTGGCTGCCAGTCATTTCATTTAACTCCTTTCCCGGGTAATTGATAACTTATGCGATATCTGCCATCTGTGAAGGTACTTTTCGGGTGCTGGATGTGATCGCCAAGCGAGCGTTTCGATACAGCGAAACCAGCAAATTACTGCCCAAATATGAGGAAATGAACACTACCGGGTATTTGACCATCGCTGGTAAGCCGGTGTTCAGCAGAAGGGTGGCAAAGACGCCGATCAGAATCACGTGAACGATGTAAACACCGTACGAATTGCGGTTCAGCCAGTTCCACACGGATCCCGTCCGGTCAATATACAGCCTGAAGCTCTCGACCATTACGTACACCATGCACACCAGGGCTAAATAAAATGTCAGGTGCCAGATCAACATATACAGCAGGGTGACCTCGAAGCCCTCCGGGTAGAAGAATGGGAAGAGGCGGGCAAAAATATGGGCGGTCACCGGAAGCCATGCTACCGAACTGGCAACGATATACAGAGTCTTGCTCTTCGGTAATTCTGCAAAGACCTTCTGCCGGTAGCACAGCACACCGAGCAGGAATGACAGGAAGTAAACCAACAATCTTTCGTTTTCGAAGTCAAGTAGCGGTGTTGAGGTCCAGCTGCGGAAGCCGAACAGGATACCGGAAAAGTAGGCGTAAGCAAGCCCGAGCAGGGAAATCACCGGGACAGCAACTTTCATAGAGATCTTCGTAATGCGGATCTTTAGGCGAGAGATAAGCAGATAGCCCAGGTTGAAGACGAACAGCAAAGGCAGGAACCACAGCCATTTCTGGCTGTTCGCATTGGTGATATGGAAGTAGGTGGTCCAGTGCTCTTGCGGCAGACCGCGGGAGTACAGGAAGATGACCTTGTAAAGGGGGATCAGCGTGAAGACTGCAACTGCCCAGGGGACCATCAGCCGCTTGAATTTGTTTACGATAAAATCCCAGGCGGTCTTGTTTTTAAGAGATGCTGCCGCCAGGTAACCTGAGATCAAGAACAGGGTCGTCATCATGAAGACATCAAACATGATGCCCATGATGCCCACCCAGATGATGGTGGTAGGATCATCGACGATCCAGAACCAACCCCACAGCCCGGCAGATTCGTAAACACCACCGGTGTGGTAAAGGACCACTAACAGAATAATGAGGGTTCGCAGATTGTCCATCCAGTGGATGCGGTTGCTCTTTTTAGTGTGAATTTTTGTGTTCGCCATTGTTACTCTCCAAATTAAAACCTGTGAGTTTGAAAATTCTACGATTAGAGAATAGCAACGGTAGGGTGTGATTGTCATACCCCTATGGTGTTAATCGGAGGGTTAATCCATTAGCGGACCTGGGGGAAGAATTAAAAACGGGCAATTAGTTGCTGCGGGCAGCAATCAATTAAAATCTTCCAGGTTTGATCAGCTTTGAAGCACCAATCCTAATCCCCTCCCTTTTGTAACCGCCTGGGTGCGGTTGTTGACGTCCAGCTTCCCGTAGATATTGCGAGTATGGGCTTTTACTGTGTTCAAGGATAAATACAGCCGGGCAGCGATCTCCGGATTTGTCAGTCCTTCAGCAATAAGCTGCAGCACTTCAAGCTCACGCTCGCTGAGCAGTTCGATCAGCTCTGCAGGAGATGAACGGCTTTGTGGGGATTCCACGGTCTGTACTTCGATCACAGGAAATGCCGCCAACAGGCGCTGGACGGTTTGTGGTTCAATTCCCTGTGACAGTGCCTGATAGAGAAGATGCGACATTGTGGGTCCTTCGCTGACAAACACCCTGACATATCCCTGTGATTCGGCCATCTTGAGGGCACCTTCCAGGGTCGGAATTGCAGACAAAATCTGGCCTTGAGCCTCAAGTGCCAGCGAGAGTAAAACCAGGATTTCGATGACGCTTCCTGCCCTGCCACCTTCTTCCGCTGCAGCCAGCAGACGCCTCAGCAGTTTCACCGCGTCTTTACCATCGCCTGGGACAGAGCTGCTGCGAGAGCGAGCGATGAGCAATCTTGCCAGCGTGATGTGCTCGTGCTCGCGCAGGTAGCTCAGATCATCATCCACAGACAGCCCGCGCTCGTTCACCCAGAGCTGAGCATCGTGAAAATTACCCTGCTCAATCCATACCCGGGCAAGCATGGATTTGAGGGGGCGCACATCCGGAATCGGATGCCTGTAATACAGGCGTTTTGCACTGTTCAGTATGTTAAAAATGCTGTCAAGGTCCCCTTTGGTTCTTAGGAATTGGCTATGCGCATATACCCAGTGCCGGTACCAGGGAGCAAACCAGGTCAGTTCGCCAAATTCCTTGCTTCTTTCCAGATGCTCTCTGGCAGATTCCATCTCTCCCTTTTCCAGAAACAATCCACTTAACCCCAAATGGACGACTGCTATCTCCGGCGAATCAGGTTTTCCCTGCTGATTCGCGGTTTCTAAAAGCTGTCGATACAGCCTGATAGCTTCATGCAGGCGACCCTGAGCAGTCATGATATCTGCAAGGTATGAAGTGAAACTAATGACAAAGGGCAGTTTGCCAATTTTCTGCATATATGATACAGCATCCGAGACAGCATTGTTAGCTGCTTCCAGGTCCCCACTCGCCCAGTATGCAAAACCCGGGAGGATAGCCGAGAGCCCGCGGTCAAAATATTCATCTTCCCGTAAGAAGGTGGACGCCCGCCGGGCATATTCCACAGTACTTTCCATATCACCAAGAGCCTGGGATAAATAAGCGCGACCATTGGCAATCTGTGCTGAGAGAAAGCGATGTTCCTCATCGTCCACGCTCGCACTCTTGCCCTGCCATTCTTCAGCAAGCTGAAAATGGCGCTCGGCAGCTTTCAAGTCGCCAGCATCCAACGATGCCCAACCGCATCCTATACTGAGGACCGGCCTGGAGCGTACCACCTCATCCGGTAAAGCTTTAACCCAGCTCAGCCAGGTAACGGCACGGTACTGCTCGTTCATTGGGCGCCAGGCCAGCTCTGCCAGATCCGCTACCCGATCAAGCTCTTCAGCAGCAAACGCATGTTGGATTGCATCGGGCCATTGTTCCTCCTGCTCATACCACTCGCTTGCGCGCCGGTGCAGTGCCGGGATCCGTTCTGGTATGACCTGTTCCAGTCTCTGCTGCAGCAGATCCGCAAAGAGTTGATGATAGCGATACCAACCCCGCTCATCATCCAGCGGGACGATAAACAGGTTAGTGCGTTCTAGATTCTCCAGGATCGACTGGCTGTCCTCTTGCCGGGTGACCGCATCACACAGGGAAGCCGTCATCTGATCGAGGATAGCCGTTTGCAGCAAGAAGGTTTCGATCTCGTCAGGCTGTTGATCGAGCACATCCTCGATCAGGTAATCCAGAACATAACGATTGCTTCCGGTAAACGAGCGTATCGAGCCAGATATATCTGACTGTCCTCGAAGCGAGATGGCTGCAAGTTGAAGACCGGCAATCCACCCTTCAGTTCGCCCCTCCAGGGCAGCGATGTCAGTTTCCGATAAGCCCAATCCCATCACCCGGTTGAGGAAGTCCGCTGCTTCGGCAGTGGTAAAGCGCAGATCGACAGCACGCAGTTCGGTCATTTGTCCGCGGGCGCGCAGCTTAGAAAGGGGTAAAAATGGGTCTTCCCGGGTGGCTATCACCAGGTGCAGGTGAGATGGCATATTATCCAGTAGATAGCTGACCGCATCGTGAATGGCCTGGTTGGTGATCAAATGGTAATCGTCCAGAGTCAGTATGATCGGATCAGTTGAAAGGGTGAGCTCATTGATGATTGTTGTCAGTACACTGCCGGTGGACGGCGGCTCAGGTGAACGAAGCGCGGTCAGCAATCCCTTTCCTATCTCTGCATCAACCTCCCGCAAACTGGCTACTACATACAGCAGGAACTGGACCAGTACATTTTCATTATCACCCAATGAGAGCCAGGCTGTCTTTCTGTCACCCGGATATGTTTGTAGGTGGTGAATCCAATCTGCAACGATTGTGGTCTTGCCAAATCCCGCCGGTGCCGATATGAGAGTCAGCTTGCACCCGGGACCAATACAGGCATTCAACTGCTCGATGAGCCGGGGACGCACAACAAGATTTTGCCGAACAGAAGGGATGAATAATTTGGTGGCAAGCAGTTGTTCCACTCGTGCAATTACCTTACGAAAAAAGAACCAACTTTTCGTTGGTTCTAAATTAACTTGCTCATTGGGATGGACTATCCTCCGCACTCGGACATATAGCCAGGGCCGACAAATCTGGGTTAGTTGATGATATTTGCTCACAAATATTATAGCATAGTAAAGTGTACGGAGTTTATCGATTTACAGCCTGAGCGGAATATACAAGAGGGATAAGAACTGGGATAAATACCTAGATATTGAAATCAGTCAGCCAGGCACCTGGCAGCAATTGATACCGTCATCTGGGCTAATGTGCCTGGCTCGACTTGATAAACTCGATACTCAAACGCGTGCCTGCTCTAAAGGTGAGCAGGTACGCGCTCTTCCTTCAGATTTGCGGCACCGATTCCAATTGCGGATGGGTTGAAACCCTTGACGATCAACCATAATGCAACCAGTATCTCGCTCAAGAAGATGGGCAGGAACAGCAGTTGTGCAAAATTGAATCCCTCGGTCAGGTCTGGCACGGGCAGCAAATTGGCGGCTACCAATGAGGCAACGGCGACGAAGCCCCACACGGACAAGAACCGCGGCAGGAGCTTTGTCTGGTAGAGCGCATAATAGAAAATCAAAGCGCTCAAGGCGAAAAAGACGACCTGGACCTGGCTTGCCCAGGAGCGATCCGCCAGGGCTACCGCACCGATCGCCTGAAAGTATGAAGCATCCGGGGACCCGGCTGCCAGATATTCCTGGCTGAGTGTGATCAGCGAGAGCACGCTGGTTTTACTCAAAATGAGGATAACGGCCTCGATCATCCTGAAGCCCAGATATCCAAGCGCCAGGCGTTCGCTGTACTTCTTCAAGATCGGGTACAGCATAACGGGTATGCCGATAACGGCTGCATCGTTGATCAACTCGATCAGCATCCCCAGGATGACCTGGTTTTTGTTGGGATAAATCTGGCTGAGATAATCGGGGGCATCCAGGAAAGGTGCATAAAACGCAGAGCCCAGGAAAACACCCACGTAACCCAACAGAAATAATACTCCTGCAATGATGGCGGTCTTTCTGTATGTATCCATTTTTTCTCCTTGGTGACAAGTCCAACAAATTTTAAATCTTACCCTTCTAAAACAGATTCTCAAGGGTATGGGTCTCATACCCCTTGAAAATAATTTCGAGACATCCTGCTCACAATCGATCAGCCCAAAATCCTTGTTTTCTTATCATCAGACTCAGGAGAACAATAGCGATTCCTGTAGTCAAATAGATATACTGCAGCATCGCTGGCGCTCCCCATAGAATGAATTGTCCAATGACCCAACCAATCAATACCACCCCGAGCAGTAATCCTGCAACTGGCGCCCAGAAATACTGACGGAACAAACCATAAGCAATAACTGATGAGCCAATGCCATAGACAATTAATAAGTACAACCCTGGCAATAAAAAGGTATCAATCGGCAATTTATCTAGAAAGCTGAGGGGCACGTCCACTAACACACCACTGGGATCGATCAAGAACATGATCCCAAATAGTCCACTCAGGCTGAGAAAAACTAAGAGGATGACAAGCAGGGTTTTTGTTACTCGGAATGAATTGGATTGAGTATTCATAATTTTCTCCTTTTTCGAATGGTTTCGATCGGCATGATTACTTGCCAGATACTTACACTTACAGCATACTTTTATTCAGTAGTAGTGTCATACCCCGAACGTGTTACTCATAGGATTAAAAATTCACCGATACGTGCTACACTGACTTCTTTCATCCGCTTTGAATCAATTTTGGGAATCCAAAATGAGGTGTTCGAAAAGTGCCTGAAAACAATCCGCCTCTACGCACTGCTATTCTGAATTGAATTTTATTTTTCTATCTGAAACTCTAAGCCCTGTAAGCTAATATCATCCCGAGTAAGGATTGCCGCAGCAGCAGCATTGTCTTTCAATTCCCCCAGCAAAAAGGCGGTCGTAAAATGTTTGATCAGCCTGTGAGCGTAAGTGCGATCCCAGGATTGGTCGAAGCAGAACTCTCCTGAAAAAATTTTCATGTACCAGGGAATCTTCTCACAGGGGCAAGTGAATATCATATGTTCTGCATCGTTCAAAGCTATCTCGATCCTGGTTGTACTGGAAACATATTCATATGCAGGATGGGTCCCCCACATAAATGGCGAATCCGTATCCGCTGTACCGCCGATCGCCATTACCGGCACGGATATTTCCGACAGGCCTTCCGAACCAAAGAAGAAGGCATTTCCTGCCATTGGTACGATTGCGTCTACCCGATGATCCGTCCAGGCGGGCCAGAGATCGTTGGGGACCGAATCCAGACCAGCCAAATTTGCCATGTCCGAAACATGATGCAGGAGTTTCCCACATAGCCAGGCTCCATCTGTCTCGTTTTCCAAAGCGTCCGAGCAATAAGCGCGAAAGCTACGGGTATCGATCCTCGCCCCAGCTGCTGCCAATGCGGTATACCCGCCGAAGGAGTGTCCGATTACTGCTACAGTAGTCGGATCATAAAGCTTCGAAAGTGCAGTTCCCGCTTGAATCGACTCATCTACGTAAGAAAACACAGCCAGAATATCTTTTGGACGGGCGATAACAGCCCGCCAGAGATGATGCTCAGGATCAAGCTGCTCGTTGTGATTGGGAGAAAGAACGACAAATCCATAAGAAGCCAGATGCTCTGCCAGCCAGGCATAAGCGGTTGGGCGAATGCCAAACCCTGGAGAGAGAATCACGAGAGGATAGGGACTCATAGAAAAATCCGGAGGCGCATTCAAGACAGCCTTCCCTTCAAACGAGGCAACAGACAACGTCCCCAGAGGTTGTGTAAATTTAACTTCAAATGGATAAGAGACTTTAGTTTCGTACTCGTTAACTTGCTCAGCGGGATACCATACAGCCAGGCTCAAAGGTGAGTTGCTGTCAATCGATAGCGTAGTAAACCCAATGGAATATGTCCCTTGAATGCTATAGGGAATTTCTGAGGCTTCAACGACAGGGGCAGCCGTGGGATTTCCTCTCTTCGGTAAAAATCCAACGAGCAGACCTATGACGACGATGAAAACCACGACAATTTTAGTCACATTACCAACCGACATCGTATTTTCCTTCCACAGCCGGCGCAGGATATCGCAGATTACCGGGATTGTAATCTCTCGTGTATTATCCTTTTATATTCGCACAGTGCAATAACTCAACACAGCAAAAATAAGATCAGGCGGATTTTTGACACACCAAGAGAGTATTCGACGTTGAGTCCGATATGGTCTGGCTTTCAAGGATGTCCAACTGGGCATTCGCAATCAATGCTTCAACATCGCCCGGTTTGTACGGATGTATTCTGGGAACGATCCCCAAGGCACTCATGAACCGTATGAACATAACCGTAAGCGATCCGCCTGCACCCAGGCAGGGGGTAATCGAAATAAATACTCCCTGGGGTTTTAGCAACCCCTTGATCTCATTGATCACCTCCGGGGGATCATCCACCAGATGTAGAATATTGAAGGCCAGAACAACATCAAAGGATTCATCTTTCAGCCGTGGGTCTGTAATCTTCGCCTGCAGGAACTGGATGTTACCAATGCCTCTTTCCACTGCATTGCGCTTTGCAGCACGGATCATCTCGCTCGAAATGTCAATTCCCCAGACTTCGCTTACCTGTGGTGCAATTTCGAAAGCATATTTGCCGGAAGCGCAGGCATAATCCAACACAATGTCTTTTGGTTCGAGATGCTTCCGGGCGAGATCCAGGGTGGTGATAGCTGCCTGATTGTTTTCATTCACCCGACTTTCGTAATTTTCCGCCGTTCTGTCCCAGAATCTTTCGGCTTTGCGCATGTTTCACTCACCTGCTTGTCGTTCTGTCTTGCCGCCCCGGATCAGCAGCCAGACCAAAAAGATCAATTCTCCATAACCAAAGATGAACGACACGCCAATGCCCAGATTGGGAAAAAGAATCCTACTCAAATAGTCGACCAGGTAGCTGATCCCAGCTATCAACAAGATGATCCCAATGACTTTGGGAATGAAACCCGATCGATAGGCGACCACCCCAAGNNTCCCGAAAGGTATTGAGCATAAACATGACCTGAGCCTGGATTTGCGATGTTTCGAAGGCGGAAAGATAGTCTGCATTTCCCAGCAATTGAATAACGCTGTAAATGTGAATCAAGGCAATGCCAAAGATCACAGCGTAAACCAACCGCGACCAGGCAGCAAGTAGCGACAGGTCATCTTTGGCGGGTTTCAGGAAAGCATAAAACGCCCAGGCAACCACCAGGTCGAGAATAATGACACCCAGGTATGCAACAATGCCAAAACGGAAACGACTTTGATGGGCGAGGATATTCTCAACTGTCGCCGCAGCATCACCATCAACGATGATATCCGCCATTGCGACCACCTCCGCCAGCATAATAGATACGATCATCAACAGCAGGCTAAACGCAGCGATGAGTGCAATTTTTCGGTGATATTTATCCCCTATGATTCCAGTCTTAGTAGATGAAATGGATTGATTTTGGGTTGTCATCGGTTTTTCTCCTTGATTTTTGTCTTGTGTTCCTCGACGCACATAGGACAGCAATCAGCAGGTGTGAGTGCCACAATCAGATTGCTGTCCATCTCGATGCTGCCCTTTCATTTCACTGCGACTGCTGATGGATTGAAGCCCTTGATGATGAACCACAGCGCCATCACCATTTCCTGCACGGCGATGGGAAAGACGAAGATCAAGGTGAAAGCCATTTCCGGGAGAAAGAGATTGATTTCCAGCATCGCCAGGAGCGTCCCAGTAAAGATCAGAACAGCGCAGACCAAACCAAAACCCGAGATCCAGCGCGGGATCAATTTCGAACGGTAGAGAACTGAATACAGCATCAATGCGCCGGTGGCAAAAATGAGCACATAGAACGAAAAGTTCCACTCATTCCAATCCTGAAAAGTGTCTCCCACACTTTGCAGGAAAGCAGCCTCCGCCCCCTGATTGGCAATATACCGGCGGCTCACACTGATGAACATCAGCTCATTGATTTCTCCCAGTACAAAGAGGACCGCCTCGAACAACCGGAAGACGACATATCCCAGTGCCAGTGTCTCGCTGTGCCGCTTCAATACCGGGAACAGGAACACCGGGATCAACGGGATGGAGAGCACACAGGCAAATTCCAGCAGCATGCCAACAATGGCTGTAATGCGGGCAGGATACGCCGTTTCCAAGTAATCCGGCGCGGTGAGGACCGGGCCATAAACAGACTCTCCGATGAACAGAAAAGCGGTTGCGATGATGAACAGTACTCCAACGATGACAGCATTTTTTCGGTACGGTCTGGTTAATTCTTTTGTAGTCATTGCATTTCTCCTTTTCATTTGTTAACTACAGATTGGTCTAAACTTGCATTTCAGGCTTCATTTTTAGGCCATCGCCATGCCAGCCCAACAATCAGGACTAGAAAACCGGCCTTAACAACGGCATATAACAGGTAATAGGTGGGATTCCTCCCTGTAAAAAAGGTGCCTATCAACACACCCAGGTAAACAATCCCCACGGTGATATTCACCAGACGGTTTGCTTTCGCTCTCAATGCCAGGGACAGGAAAATCATCACGATAGGGATAACCATCAGGATTGCGCTTCCCAGCAGGACCCCCTGGGTCATTTGGATTCCAGCGATCTCCCCCCTGATGAG
>JABAOG010006202.1_pt1 | contig 30406 bp, 29 predicted proteins | sample 7062131 | NCBI WGS metagenome assembly JABAOG01 (sample SAMN14538629, study PRJNA623070) | marine sediment metagenome | biome: marine biome [ENVO:00000428]; feature: marine pelagic biome [ENVO:01000023]; material: deep marine sediment [ENVO:00002113] | place: India: Arabian Sea | collected... | reverse complement strand
GATGTATCAGCTCCGAGACTTGAGACTTGGTCGTTGGTCCGTCGGTGAACTGAACCTTTACTACATGCGCTATACCACGGAGGCTATTGAATCCGGGGAGACTCTTCTCGGTGACGGTCTATTGTTGCTCCTTTTTCCGCAGGATTACGAAGCACATCACAATTTTTATATGTTCCACTTCGCGGATATTTGTGACGTAGACATCTGTGGCAAGCCCTCAGTAGACCTGGCCCTCGCTCGGGCGGTCATCGAATCCGCGCAACTGCGCTGATTCTTTAGCGTGCGCGTCACTGAATGGCCGTTTTGGCCGATTGGAGGCTGTCAAGTCGCCAAGCTATCGTTGTAGCGAGCGACCGCTTTTGACGGCAACCGAACGAGAGTTGAAACCGTAGGTCAGGTCAGCTCCCGATGCGCTAAGGCACTTCGCGCCGCAGCGTTCTGGCTTCACACACCGTGAGCACACCACCCAAGGCATCCCAGCCTGAGCTGTGACCCAATGCGGCGAGGGCGTGCACGCGCTCGCCGAGATCGGGCTGATCCGGCTCGATGAGCGCGTTCAAGACAGCATGCACAGGAGCGCTCGCTTCGCCATCGCAGGCCGCCAACAGGTGGGCGACGCTGATCTCGTTGGTCCGGGCCCCTGCCTTGCGCTTCACCCAGGCGGCAAGCACTTCGGCCGTGGCCTCGAGCTGCAGCCCGTGCAGGGCGACCAGCATGCCGACGACGAAATCGTCGCCTGCGGGCGTGAGCCCCGGCCCGAGACCGAGCAGCGCCTCGGCATCCTGGGGTATTTCGACCGCGCGTGGTTGCTCTGTGAGTGAATCGGCCAGCCACTCTCGAAAGGCATCGACTCCCAGCCGCGCGCGTCTCGTAATTCGAGCCTCGAGCGGCGCCGGGCGGCGTGCCCGCCGGTTCAGGGCCAGCGGCAACAGGATGCCCGTATCGGCGCTTTCCGACGCATCGGCCACGCGTCTCAGCCCTTCCTCCAGGCGGCGGGGGGTCCAGTCGAGGGCGCCGGCGGGCGCGCGCCAGGTCGCCGCGCGATGAAACCGGAAGCTCGCGTCACCTACGCGCAGCACATTCGTGCCGCACTCCCAGCGGTCGCCGACCCTCACGGCATCGCGACAATCCCAGTCCTCGTCTGCATAGAGAAGATTGATGGGTCCCGGGCTGCGTTTTCGGGACATCAGACAAAGCAGTGGCTGGCGCCGGTGACGCAGGTAACAACCATCGTCGAACACGGCGGCGACGCGACCCCGTGTCCCCTGGTCGAGCCAGCGTCGCGCGTGGCCTCCGATCGTCGTGATGTTCATGCTGAGACGACAGACCGGCAGCCGGTCTTCAACCCAGCTCGAAGGTGGTGACGCCGAACACCCGCTGCAGCGGAACTCCGGGATCGCCCTGCGTGTACATGCGTGCGGTCTCGAACACGGGCGCCATGTCGTAGCGTTTCGTCAGCGCGCCGGCTTCGGCATTCGGCAGCGGAATGTCCAGAAACACGGCCTCACCCGGCACGGTCGCGATGAGCGCCCGGAATATGCGATCCGCAACCGCCGGATTGTCGCAAAACAGAGGACCGACCTTGTGGCCGATGCGGCACGGACGAATCACGCCGAAGCCTCGCAACGCGCCATCCTCGATAACCGCGTAACCGCGGTACTGATTCAACCAGGCTTCGAGAAACCGCTTGCGTTCGAGGCCGAAACACCCGGCATCATAGGCGGCAATGTCGTCGAACGGCACCTCGGACAGAGGGACGACGTCTTCTGCGCCGCCGCTCGCACCGACGCCTTCATAGCGCTGGTTGCCATAGGCGTATACGAATCCCGAGCGCCGATAGTTGTCCTGCTGTGCGACGACACCGTCCAGCCCGATGTTGCGGTTGGCGAGATGTCTCATGCCCGCCTGCCAGATCTGCATGCCGAATCCCCGGCCGCGGAACTCGGGATGCACGATATAGAAGCCGAGAAAACCAAAGCGCTCGCCGTATCTGACGACCGAGATGCACGCCACGGGTTGGTCGTCGATCTCACCGAGAAAGAACCCACCAGGGTCAGTTGCATAGAACGGGTCGCCGTCCCGCAGTCCGGGATTCCAGCCTTCGTCCGCCGCCCAGTCGATCATCACATCGACGTCGGTTCTGGTCATGGGCCTGATTTGAAAGCTACTCATGACCGCAGGGGTGATGCTCGTGCCAATGCCGCGCGATATCGATCCTGCGGCACACCCAAACCTTGTCCTTGCTCTGCACGTGGTCCAGGAACCTCGCCAGCGCCGCGGCGCGCCCGGGCCGCCCGGCGAGACGACAGTGCAGTCCCACCGACATCATTTTCGGTTGAGAATCCCCTTCGTGATAAAGGACGTCGAAGGCATCGCGCAGGTAAGCGAAGAACTGTTCGCCGCTGTTGAAGCCCTGATTGGTGGCGAAGCGCATGTCGTTGTTGTCCAGGGTGTAGGGCACCACCAGATGGGGCCGGCCGTAATCCGTCACCCAGTACGGCAGGTCGTCTGCATAAGAATCCGCGTCGTACAGGAATCCACCGGCTTCCACGACCAGGCGCCGCGTGTTGGGGCTCACGCGTCCCGTGTACCAGCCGAGCGGCCGCGAGCCGGTGGCGCGGGTGTGGATCTCTATGGCGGAGCGCAGATGCTCGCGCTCATCGTCTTCGCTGAAGCTCTGGTAGTCGATCCAGCGGTAGCCATGGCTCGCGATCTCCCAGTCCGCCTCCTGCATCGCGGCCACGGCCTCCGGGTTGCGGTCCAACGCCATGCTTACACCGTAAACCGTCACCGGGAGGTTCCGTTCGGTGAACATTCTATGAAGACGCCAGAATCCCGCTCGGCTGCCGTACTCGTAGATGGACTCCATGTTCATGTTGCGCTCGCCCACCAACGGGTGAGCTCCGATAATCTCTGAGAGGAACGCCTCGGATGCCTCGTCGCCGTGCAGGATGCAGTTCTCGCCGCCTTCCTCGTAGTTGATCACGAATTGGACCGCGATTCGGGCACCTCCCGGCCAATCGGGGTCCGGTGGATTGCGGCCGTAGCCAACGAGATCTCTCGGGTACGAATCGGACATTGGCATGCTCACCTGAAGGTCAATTCTCTTTTGGACTGAAACGGGCGAAGTCTCCCAGGTACGTCTTCGGCAGCGGCGCCGCGTAGCCTCCCACCTTGCTGGTTTTAAGGCCGAGGCCTATCAGGGCTTCCATGAGCTTGGTGGCGGCGGCAACGCCGTCGATCACCGGAACCCGAAACTCCTCGGTGAGAGCCCTGGTGAGATCCGTCATACCGGCACAGCCGAGAACTATGGTCTCCGCCTGCTCCTCGCTGATGGCGGCGCGGATCTCCGCACGGATGCGATCCACCGCATCGGACTCGCGGTCCTCGAGCGCAAGCACGGGCACCTCTGCCGCTCTCACCGTGCAGCGATGGGCGACGCCGTATCGAGCCGCGAGTGCTTCGATGGTAGCTATCGATCGCTTCAGCGTCGTAACCACGGACATGCGCCCGCCCAGGAACGATGCAACGTGCATGGCCGCCTCACAGATTCCTAGCACCGGCTCGGGAACGACGCATCGCGCAGCGTCGAGTCCCGTGTCGTCGAAGCACGCGATGATGTAGCCGTCGTATCCTTCGGCGCGCCCTTTACCGATTTCCTCCAGCAGTCCGGGCACGGAAAATGCCTGGTCGTGATAGCCCTCGATGCTGACCGGCCCCATTGCCGGATTGACGGCGGTCACCTCGGTGTCTCTGCCGGACACCGACTGCGCTGCCGCGCCGATCTTTCTGGTCATGGATTCGGTCGTGTTGGGATTGATCAGGAGGATTCTCATTACACCATGCCTTTGCCGGCATCCGTGCCGTGAGCCGCACGCCGTCTGCGCAAGAGCAGCACGACCGCGAGCGAGAAGCAAATCACTGCGAACGATACGCCCGTTGTGAGCGTGCCGAGCGCGTAGATTTCCGGTGTGGTCACTGTCGTGGTCAAGCCTTGGAGCTCGAGCGGCAGGGTGTTCAGATCACCCGCCGCCTGTGTCGAGCGGGCGAGCTCGTCGTAGGACAGGGTAAAACCGAACAATGCAACGCCGATGAGGCTCGGCGCGATGATCGGTAAAACGACGTACTGGAACGTCTGCCAGTTGCTCGCCCCGAGATCCCGCGCCGCCTCCTCGTAGGCTTTGTCGAAGCGGTTGAAGACCGCGAACATGATGAGCAGGCCGAACGGCAGGGTCCAGGTCAGGTGAGCGCCGAGTGCCGAGGTAAAAAGCCCCGCCGAGGTGGTGTAAGTCTCGGTGATGCCGGTCCACGCCTGGGTCTCGGCGATGGCGACGACCTGCTCGTCCAGCAGTCGAAAACCGAGCCCGATGCCCAGGCTGACCACGATCGATGGCACGATCAGGCTCGCGACCACGATATAGAAGAGCATGGACGCGCCGAGGAAGCGGCGCCGATAGGCGAGACCGGCCGCCACCGAGAAAACCACCGTCACGACCATCACGACGGCCGCGAGCTTGAGCGAGCGGCGAAACGCGGCCCAGATGTCGACGACGCCCACACCTTCCATCAGCTTCCCAAACCAGAATGTGGACACGCCGTTCATCGGAAACGTGAGTCCCCCTTCCGGGCCCTGAAACGACAGGATGAGGATGGTGAGGGTGGGGCCGTACAGAAACATGACGAACAGAGCGAAAAAGGCCGCAAGAACATAGAAGCTCCGCGGACGCCGCTCACCATGCATGGCTAGAGCTCCTTCCTCACGTCCACGACCCGGGTCAAGCCGTAGATAATCATCAGCACTACCGCGAGCAGAATCACCGCATTGGCGGCGGCGGCGGGAAACTGCAGATAAGACGTCTCCACCTGGATCACCTTGCCGATGGAAGCGAGCTGTTGTCCCCCCATGACTCCGATCGTGATGAAGTCACCCATGACGATGGTGATGACGAAGATCGAGCCGATGGCGATTCCCGGCTTGCACAGCGGGATGACCACGTTGGTGAGTGTTTGCCAGCCGCTGGCCCCGGCGTCATTGGCGGCTTCGAGCAGGGAGCGATCGATGCGCATCATGGAATTGAAGATTGGCACGATCATGAACAGTGTGTAGAGGTGCACGAAGGCGAGAATCACCGCGAATTCCGAGAACAGCAGCCACTCCTGGCGCTCGTCTACGACTCCGGTAGCCAGCAGGGCGTCATTTACCAACCCGTTGCGTCCCATTAACGGGATCCAGGAGATCATTCGGATGACATTAGACGTCCAGAACGGAATGGTGCAGAGCAGGAACAGAACGATCTGCATCGCCAGGGTGCGCACGTGAAAGCATAGAAAATAGGCCGCTGAGAATCCGATCACGAGCGTGGTCGCCCAGACGAACAAACAGAATTTCAGCGTGCTCCAATAGGTCTTGAAGGTGAGGCACAGCTCTGGAAGCTTGGAGATACAGCCCTCGAATATCTCCTCGTAGTTCTGCCCGGTGATATCCGGGATGATTTCGTATTCGTTGTAGTCCCAGAAGCTGACCACGACCACCAGGGTCAAGGGAATGATGAAGAAAAGAAGAAAAACCAGCGCCAGGGGTGTGGCCTGGAAATACGCGACAAACTGGGAACGCCCGTGCATCGGCAACCTGCAAAGATCCCCGGAGGCGGATCGCCTCCGGGGATTCGAGGCTCAGGGTCTCAAGCCGCGATGAACTCGTTCCATTTACGAACCATATAGCGGTTCTCGTCCATAACGGCATTCCAACAGGCAACGGCCCCCATGCGATCCTCGAAGGAGCCGCCGTCGCGTACCGCACCGGCCTTCTCCATGACGGTGCCATCCGGTGCCAGGATATCCTTCGCCGCCGGCTTGCCCTTCATCCAGTAATCCCACTCGTAGGGCTCCATGGATGCTTCCGAGGTGGTCAGGACCGCGTTGTAGTAGCCCTGGCGGTTCAGGAACGCGCCCGCCCATCCGGACAGATACCAGTTGATGAACTCGTAGCCGGCATCCAGCTTCTTACCCTTCAGGTTCTTGGAGAAAGAGATACCGGACGCCCACGCACGATACCCCTCCTCGAGCGGCTGATAGACGCACGGGATACCCATGGATCGGACTTTCGTGACCGCGGGGGACCACATGGATTGAATGACGACTTCCCCCGAGGCCATCAAGTTCACGGATTCATTGAATTCCTTCCAGAATGCACGGAATTGACCGGCCTTCTTGGCTTCCGTGAGCACCTTGATGGTGAGATCGATCTCCTCCTTGGTCATATTTCCTTTGTCTTTGTACTTGTGCTCACCCAGCGACTCGACCACCATCGCCGCATCCATGATGCCGATGGAAGGAATGTTGAGTATCGATGCCTTGCCTTTGAATTCAGAATTGAGCAATTCGTGCCAGTTGCGTATCGGGCGACCGATCAAATCCGGCCGGATGCCGAGAGTATCCGCGTTATAAACCGTCGGAATCAGCGACAGCCAGTTGGTTTGCTCGCGTGTGAAGTCGCCATTGTCCTTGGCCGTAAGGTGCATGACCTTGACGGGCGCGGTCCCCTGGTCACCGATCTTCTTGCCGTTGACCTCACCCTTGGTAAAGACCGTAGTGATATTGTCGGCCTGCTTGATGCGTCCTCGGTCCATACCCTGCAGGTTTCCGGACGGCACAATCTTCTTCACCATCCAGACCTCGGGCTCGAGAATATCGAAACGGTTCGGTTGCGTGACGGCCGTCTTCACGACATCGTCGGATGTCAACGGTATGTATTGAATATTGATTCCGGTATCTTTCCGAAGTTGGTCCGCAATGCGGGTATCCTGCGTCACCGCGGTGCTGGCGTAGCGTAATGTGATGGGATCCGCGGCATGCACAAAGGGAAAGCCAGTGATTACCCCGCTGCCGACCGCGAGCCCGCTCGCGGCCCCTGCTTTTTTGATGAAATCGCGGCGCGATACTTTGGCCGCTTTGTTTCTTTTTCGGCTCATGGTGTACTCCTCCTCCTCGACTCAACGCAAGACATGGGCATCTTCAGGCGCCCATGTCGCGACTACCTGGTCTCCCGCCGATACAGGAGACTCGAAATACGTGCCTTCGTACAAGGTCACTGTGAACTCTTGCGCGCTCTCGGCCTCCAGGCCCAGCTGGACCCAGTTGCCCTGGTATTCCACCGATTGCACCACCGCGGGTAAATAGCTGTTGGCGTTGTCCTGGCGTTGCGCATCGGTGCTGAGGTCTATCTTGTCCGTGCGCACGGCGAACGAGATCGTACTGCCTTCGTCTGCCAATCGAACGGGAAGCATGAAACGCGCACCGGCACCGCCGGTGACGACAGTCATGCCGTTGCTCGTCCCGTCAACACGCCCCGTCAGTATGTTATGCCCGCCGATGAATCGGGCCACAAACGCCGTGGCAGGGTTGTTGTAAACCTCGCGGGGATCGCTTGCCTGCTCGATGCGTCCTTCGTTCATCACCACCACGAGGTCGGCGAGCGCCATGGCCTCTTCCTGAGAGTGAGTGACGTGTACGAAGGTGATGCCGAGCTCCTGCTGCAGCTTTTTGAGCTCTCCGCGCATGCGGATTCGCAGGAAGGGGTCGAGCGCCGATAGCGGCTCGTCGAGCAGCAGAACCTTCGGATTGGTTATGAGGGCTCTCGCCAGCGCAATTCTCTGCTGCTGACCGCCGGAGAGCTGCGCCGGCAGGCGCCCGGCGTAGTCTTCCATGTGCACGAGCTCCAGCAGCTGGCGTGCTTTCGCGTGTCTCTCCGCCTTGCCGACACCACGCATCTTGAGGCTGAATGCGACGTTGTCCACGCAGCTCAGATGAGGGAACAGCGCGTAATTCTGAAACATCATCGCAGTCGGTCGGCTGGCGGGCGGGAGATCGTTGACGAGATCGTCACCGATGTGGATCTCGCCCTCCGAAATGAGCTCGTGTCCGGCGATCATTCTCAGCGTCGAGGTCTTCCCACAACCGCTCGGCCCGAGCAGGCAACAATAAGAGCCGTCGGCGATGGTCAGGTCGATGCCGTCGACGGCGACCACGGCGCCGTAGCGCTTGGTGAGACGTTCGAGACGAATTTCACGATTCACCGCGGCCATGACGCTCGACAAAGACCCCTGCTGTTATTGCGTACGCGAGCGCCTGGGTGCTCGCTGCGCTTTTTCAATTATCGGGTTGGTTCGTGCACTGTATATCGTGAACCGGGTTTTGTTAACACGCCGCCAGCCGGATAGGAAGCGCCATGGCGAGTGGCGGCTGCGCCCAATCGCGGGCTGCGCCCGAGTGAGCTGCGCTCCTCCCCCGAGACCCCCTCGACGTGGCGCGGCCGGCACCGCTCTACCGTGAGCATACTGAAAAAAAACTTTCGATGTGTCAATCATTGTAAAACGTCTGTTTCAATGCTAAAAAGGCGCCGATCCCGGCAGCGCAGGGGGGGGCACCTGGTGGCCGTGCGCGACAGCACGCAATCGCGAAGGACCGGTCGGCGGGGCGAGAGCCGCGGCGCCGCGCTGGAGACGTTGATTCGCGAGGCCTACGACCGGCTTCCGGCGAGCGAACGCAAGGTCGCCGACTTCATGCTCGACTACCCGGGCGAGCTGGCGAGCTTCTCCGCCACGGAGATCGCCGCCAAGGCGGAAAGCTCCAAGGCCGCCGTAACGCGAATGCTCAAGCGGCTCGGCTTCGAGAACTTCAATGCCGTCCGTCAGGCCGCACGGGAAGCCCGTCAGTGGGGCTCGCCCGTTTACCTGCTCGGCAGGGAGCTCGAGCGGCAGGGCTTCTCGACCAAGGTCAAGAGGCATATCGAGCAGGATCTCAACGCGATCTCCGATACGTTCAATTCGCTCGATGAGCGAGCGTTTCAGAATGCTGTTTCACGAATCGGCACGGCGGCGCGCGTGTTTGTCCTCGGATTTCGTAACAGTCATTTTCTTGCGGGTTATCTTCGCTGGCAGCTCATCCAGGTTCGTGACAATGTCGAGCTGCTGCCGGTGGCAGGAGAGACTCTCGCCGAGCAGCTCGCGGGATTGGGGAAGGACGATGCCGTCATCATCGTCGCATTCCGCCGCCGCATGCCCGTGCTCGAACAGGCCATGAAAATCATCGCCCGCACGAAGTGCTATACGCTTTTCGTCACCGATCCCACCGCTCGCAAGGAGACGTCTGCAACATGGACGGTGCGCTGTGAAAGCAGAGGCGAGGATCTGTTCGACTTTTATACGGCGGCCATGTCGTTTCTACACTTCCTGAGCGTATCTGTGGTGGCCGAAATCGGATCCACAGGCCGGGATCGTCTCAAACGCATCGAAACGATTCACGAGGAGCTGCATGAGTTCGGCTGACGCAGTCGGCCGGGAGATCATGTCCCGTATCGAACGGCTCTCCAAGGCGAGCGAGAGCGATGCCGTTCTCACTCGGCGGTATCTCACTCCCGAGCATCGAAAGGCAAACGATCTGCTCGGTGCCTGGATGACTCGCGCGGACATGGACGTGCACGTGGATCCCATGGGTAATATCGTCGGACGCTATGAGGGGATCGAGCCGGGCATGCCGGCACTCGTTATAGGATCTCACATCGACACGGTGCGCGATGCCGGCAAGTACGATGGGACCCTCGGGGTGCTGGTCGGTATCAGCGCTGTCGACGCGCTGTCCCGTGCCGGCGAGCGCATGCCTTATGCCATCGAGGTGATCGGTTTCGGAGACGAGGAAGGGGTGCGCTACGATTCGACGTTCCTCGGCAGCCGGAGTGTGGCAGGCACCCTCGATGCCTCACTGCTGGAACGGATCGACAGCGACGGCGTATCCATGAGCCAGGCACTACGGGATTTCGGTCTCGATCCCGAACGGTTCGCCGATGCTGCACGCAAGGCCGACGAGGTTGCCGCTTACGTGGAGGTCCACATCGAGCAGGGACCCGTGCTCGAGCGGGAAAATCTACCGGTGGGCGTCGTGACGTCCATTGCCGGACAGACCCGATTGCGGATCTCTCTGCTCGGCGTGGCCGGACACGCGGGAACCGTGCCCATGCAATACCGTCGGGACGCGCTCGTCTCGGCCGCGGAGGTCATTCAGCTCGTCGAATCGACATGCAGTGCGCAGCCAGAATTGGTCGGTACGGTAGGATCACTCGAAGTGCGACCAGGCGCTGTCAACGTGATACCGGGTCGCGTCGACCTGACGATCGATGTAAGGGCGCCCGCAGACGCGATGCGCACGACCGCCGTGGACGCCATCACGAAAGGAGCGCGCGATATCGCCTCGCGGCGCCATGTCGACATCGAGATTGAAAGATTCCACGACGCTTCGAGCTGCGAGTGCAACAACGAGCTCTCGCGTGAGCTCGCGCTCGCCGTCGAGACCCACGGGCTGCCCGTGCGCTATCTGCCGAGCGGCGCGGGCCACGACGCGATGGCGATGGCCGATCTCACCCGCGTGGCGATGCTGTTCGTGCGCTGCGCCGGCGGCATCAGCCACAACCCGGCGGAATCCATCACAGCGGAGGATGCCGCGGTGTCCGCCGAGGTGCTGCTGTCGTTCATGAGGCGCTTCTCGCCGGCATCACGGGGCAGGTGATATGAACGGTCGGCACTTGCTGGAGGCGGGACCCCGGGTCGTCAATCTGGGGCTGGCGGGATTTGCCGACGACCTTCGGCGAAACGGCGCGCCCGTGGTGCACGTCGACTGGTCGCCCCCCGGCGTGAGCCCCGACGTCCTGGCGGCGCTCGACAATCTTCAAGCGGCTGCGCGCGAGCGGATCGCGGCGGCGAACCGCAAAGCCATCGAGATCATGCTCGCCGCCGAGCCCGTTTGGTGCGACGTGCGCCCCGCGGGAGAGGTTATCGAAGGGCTCGGTGACAGGATGATTCTTCACGCGGGGCCCCCCATCGAATGGAACCGCATGTGCGGGCCGATGCGCGGTGCAATCGCGGGCGCCATCGTCCTCGAAGGCTGGGCGGACGACCTCGAAGCGGCGATGGAAATCGCGGCCCGTGGCGACATCGACTTTCAGCCCAATCATCATTTCGACGCCGTCGGGCCCATGACGGGACTCACCACGCGCAGTATGCCCGTGATGGTGGTGGAGAACCGGCGTTACGGAAACCGCGCGTATTGCACGCTCAACGAGGGACTCGGGAAAGTGATGCGCTTTGGTGGCAACAGCGCGGAGGTGCTGGACCGGCTGCGCTGGATGTCTGCGACCTTCGGGCCGATGCTGTCGAAGGCGCTGGCGGAGTCGGATGGCATCGCGCTCAAGAGCATCGTGGCCCGGGGGCTCACGATGGGTGACGAGATGCACCAGCGCAACGTCGCCTGCACGAGCCTGCTGCTGCGCGAGCTCGCCCCGGTCCTGGTGCGCACCAGCAGCGACACGGGGAGCCTCGAGTCCGCCATCGCCTTCATCGCCGGTAACGACCAGTTCTTCTTGAATGTCGCGATGGTCATGGGTAAGGCCATCATGGATCCCGTGCGCGGCATCGAAGCAAGCTCCATCGTCACGGCGATGGCCCGCAATGGCACCGACTTCGGCGTTCGTATCAGCGCCACCGACGAGCGCTGGTTCACGGCGCCCGTGGAGATGCCGCAAGGGTTGTATTTTCCCGGCTTCACCGAGGCCGACGCCAATCCCGACATGGGCGATTCCACCATCGTCGAGACCATCGGGCTCGGCGGCTTCGCCATGGCGGCGTCACCGGCGGTAGCCGGGTTCGTAGGCGCCGGCGACCCGGCGGATGCGCCGGACTTCACACGACGGATGTACGAGATCACAGCCGAGCGCAACCCGGAGTGGACAATTCCCGCGATGAGCTTCTCCGGCGTGCCAACGGGCATCGACATACTGAAAGTGCTGGACACGGGCATCGTGCCGACCATCAACACGGGTGTCGCCCACAAGGAGCCCGGTGTGGGGCAGGTGGGCGCGGGCGTCGTCAACGCCCCCATGGCGTGTTTCGAGCAAGCGTTCCTCGCATTGCTGGAAACGTTCGATCCCTCATGAGCACCGGCGCGCTCACCAATGTCGTGCGCCGCGGATATTATCTCGACTCCGTGGCCCTGATGCGATTGTCCGCGGAGCTCGTGGCGCTGGACGGCGTCGAGGACGGGGTGCTCATGATGGGCACGGCGGCCAATAAGCAGATCATGAGTGACGCCGGGCTGCTTGCGGAGGCGTCCAGAGACGCCGGTGCCAACGATCTGATCGTCGCGCTACGCATCGATGACGAGACCACCGCCGAATCTCTGGTGGCTCTCGTCTTCGAGCGCCTCGACAGCCACGCGGGGCGAGACGCATCGACGCGCGGCCACCACTCCCGCTCACTGGTGAGCGCCGTCGACGAGATGCACGACGCGAATCTCGCATTGATCTCGGTGCCGGGACAGTTCGCCGCGCGGGAGGCCCGCAAGGCGCTTGCCAGCGGTCTCAATGTCATGATCTTCAGCGACAACGTGTCGCTGGAAGACGAGGTCGCGCTCAAGCGGGAGGCCAGCGCGCGCGGACTGTTGGTCATGGGCCCGGACTGCGGGACGGCGATTCTCGCCGGTGTGCCGATTGCCTTCGCCAACGCCGTGCCCCGGGGAAATGTCGGCATTGTGTCAGCGTCGGGCACCGGACTGCAGGAAGTCTCCGTGCTGCTCGCGCGCATGGGCGCCGGTGTTTCCCATGGTATCGGCGTGGGCGGCAGGGATCTCAGTGACAGCGTCGGTGGGCTGACGACCCTGCAGAGCATCGATCTCCTGGCCGACGATGATCGCACCGCGCACATCGTTCTGATCTCGAAACCGCCCGGGGCGCAGACCGCNNCTGCTAACGTGGCCGTCGCGAAGACGCTCAAAGCGGTGGCCGAGGCTGCCGCCGGGGGTAGTCTCGATGAAGGTCCGCGCGTCGGCGCCGTGCCGGTGGCATCCGCCGCGGCGGGCAACGCCGGGCGAAAGCTGGTCCACGGTCTCTACTCGGGTGGGACGCTGTGCGCGGAGGCGCAGGCGATCTTCCGCGAAGCGGGCGTCGCAACGACCAGCAACGTGCCCCTCGAGCAAGGCCGCGAGCCGGCAAGCACCGGTCACCGTATGATCGATCTGGGCTCGGACGAGTATACCCGGGGACGGCCCCACCCCATGATCGAGCCGGCGGTGCGCAGTGCCGAGCTGGCCGCGAGCCTCGCCGATCCGAGTGTCGCCGTGGTGCTGCTCGATGTCATGCTCGGCTTCGGTGCGCATCCGGATCCCTGCCAGTCGATCCTCGAGGCCGTCTCTAACGCGCCCGCGGATCGCCCCCAGGTGGTCTGTTCGGTGTGCGGCACCGATGCCGATCCGCAGAACAGAGCCGCTCAGGTGAGAAAGCTCGAGGGGGCGGGCGTGCTGGTCGCTTCCTCCAACGCCGATGCGGCAATGCTTGCCCTCGATCTCGTCGCCGGGTGAAGGCCATGGCCGGTTACCCGATCCCGCAACGTCTTCTTGTCGCCATCGGCGGCAATGCGACCCACCCCGGCAGCATCAAGGGCACGCCCGGCGAGCAGCTTCGTATTGCGCGTCTCACGGGCGAAGCGCTGTTGCCCATCATGGAGATGGACAACGAGCTCATCATCACCCACGGCAATGGACCCGTGGTCGGCAAAATCCTGATGCGCCAGGCAATCGCCCGAGACCGGGTACCGCCCATGAGCATGGATATCTGCGTAGCCCACAGCCAGGGGGGGATCGCCTATCTGCTGATGCAGGCCCTGGAAAACAGCCTGCGCCGCGCGGGAAACCCGCGCCACGTGGTGTGCCTGCTGACCCAGGTCGAGGTCGATCCGGACGATCCGGCGTTTTCCGCGCCCACCAAGCCGGTGGGCTTCTTCTTCGACGATGACGAAGCCGAAGCCGTGAAGCGGGCGTTCGGCTGGAGAATGTGCAAGGAGGGAGAGCAGGGCTGGCGCTACGTGGTGCCGTCTCCGCAACCGAAGCACATCGTCGACATCTCGTTGATCGAAACCGTGGCGAAGAGCGGCGCCATCGTCATCGCCGGCGGCGGTGGCGGGATACCGGTCGTCAGGAAGCCGAACGGCGAGCGCCACGGGCTCGAAGCGATTATCGACAAGGACCTGAGCTCGGCGCACATGGCGAACGTGCTGGGGGTCGAGGTATTGTTGATTCTGACGGAGATAGATGCCGTTCGAGTGAACTACGGCAAGCCCGGCGAGCAACCGCTCGGTGAGATCCGCGTGGATGAGCTCGAGAAGTATCATGCCGAGGACCAGTTCTCGAAAGGCAGCATGGGCCCGAAAGTGCAGGCGGCTATCAACTTCGTAAATCGAGGCGGTGCTCGCGCGGCGATCGCGAGCTTGTTCGATGCAGAAGCCGCTCTGCGGGGTGAGGCCGGAACTCAGGTTCTTCCGTCCCTGCAGCGTGCAAAGAAGGTGTAAAGATGCAGACTCTCTACGAAGAACTGAACCCCCCGCCGCGCATTCTGATGGGCCCGGGGCCAGTGGACGCCGACCCACGCGTATTGAAGGCCATGTCGATGCCGTTGCTGGGTCAGTTCGATCCCGAATTCACTCGGTACATGAACGAGACCATGGATCTCTATCGAAGGGTTTTCCAGACGAAGAACCGATGGACGTTTCTCATCGATGGGACTGCGCGGGCAGGTATCGAGGCCGTGATGACATCCATCATCATTCCCGGCGACAAGGTGCTTGTGCCGATCTTCGGACGTTTCGGACAGCTGCTGACGGAGATAACGAATCGCTGCGGAGCGGACATCGCCACTATCGAAACCGAGTGGGGCACCGTGTTCACCCCGGACAGGATCGAGGACGCGATAAAAAAGCATCGACCAAAGCTCGTCGCACTGGTGCAGGGTGATACGTCGACCACCATGGCCCAGCCTCTCGAAGAGATCGGCGCTATCTGCCGGCGTCATGATGCGCTCTTGTTCGTCGACGCCACGGCATCCATTACGGGAATGGATCTGCAGACGGACAATTGGCAAATCGATTCAGTCACCGCCGGGCTGCAGAAGTGTTTGTCCGGGCCTCCAGGATCCGCACCGATTACGTTCAACGAGCGGGTGGAAGAGCTGGTCTTGAAGCGCAAGCACGTCGAGCGGGGCATAAGAGACGACGCCGACAGAGACGCGCAGGGGCCGATCATAAAATCGAATTACTTCGATCTGCCCATGCTGATGGATTATTGGAGCGAGAGGCGCTTGAATCACCACACGGAGGCAACCTCCATGCTCTATGCCGCCCGTGAGTGTGCGCGTATCGTTCTGATGGAAGGGTTCGAGGCGCGCTTCGCGCGTCATGCTCTGACGAGCCGCGCTCTGACAGCCGGGCTGAGCGCCATGGGACTCGAGCTGTTCGGCGATCAGGCACACAAGATGCCGAACGTAACGGGCGTGCATATCCCTGACGGCATCCCGGGCGATGCGGTACGCGCGGCGTTGCTCGAGAATTTCGGCATCGAGATTGGAACCTCTTTCGGACCACTTCAAGGAAAAATCTGGCGTATCGGCACCATGGGGTTCGCTTGCGCAAAAAGAAATGTGTTGACGTGCCTGTCGGCGCTCGAAGCGACGCTGCGCCAGTTCGGCTACGAAGCGCAATGGGGCAAAGCCGTGGATTGCGCCTTGTCCGTCTACGACGGGCAGTGAAGCGAGCTCTTGAATAGTAAAAATCCCGGTTCCATAGTAGGGCCGGAGCGTCGGGGGAAATGCAGATAAGGGAGGGAGCGCACATGCGCGGCGTGGCCGGCCATGCGATTCGCGCCAGTCGTCGGATCAACTGGTTCGTGGAGCGGCTCTGCGTGCTGCTGCTCGTGTTGCTGGTGCTCGATGTGTGGCTGGGCGTGCTCGTGCGCTACGTGCTCCCGGTAAAATGGACATTTACCGAAGAGCTGGCCCGCTACCTCATGATCTGGGCCGCGCTGCTGGCAGTCTCGAGCGGCATCAGTCACCGCGAGCACATCGGCATGCTGGTGGTTTTCGAGCGTTTCCCGCCGGGTGTGCGCAAGTGGATGAGCGTCGCGTTCGACGTCATCGCATTTGGCTTCTTCGCGGTCATTCTCATCTACGGCATCGGCTTCGTCGACCGCGGCTTCAGCCGCTTCACAATGATCGCCGAGATCCCCAAGGCCTACCCGTTCATGGGCGTGCCGCTGGCCGCGGGGCTCGCCTGCCTGCAGCTGCTTCTCGTCACGGTCCACGACTTCTTCGCCGAGGACGGCGTCACCGCCGCCGGGCGGGCGGAGGCCTGAGGCCGATGTGGCTTGTCGCCATCACCTTCTTCGGGCTCCTGATCCTCGGCATGCCCGTTGGCTTCGTGCTCGGGGTCGCGGGACTCGTGGGTATCTTCGACATGGGTGGCGGGCGATTCCTGATGATGGCGCCGGACCGCATGTTCGCCGGGCTCGACCTGTTCCCGTTCCTGGCGATGCCTTTCTTCATCCTGGCCGGGGAGATCATGAACCGCTCGGGGATCACCACCAGTCTCGTGCGTTTTGCCGCCGCCCTGGTGGGCTGGATGCGCGGCGGTATGGCGCATTCCAACATGGTGGCGTCGGTGATGTTCGCCGGAATCACCGGCGCGGCGACTGCCGACGCTGCGGCCTTCGGCAACACGCTGGTGCCCGCGATGGTCAAGCAGGGCTACTCGAGGCCGTTCGCCTGCGCCGTGACCGCCGCCGGATCGATCATCGGTCCGACCATTCCTCCGTCGACGCTGATGGTCATCTACGGCTCGATCATGGGGGTGTCCATTGCGGGCCTGTTCGCCGCCGGCATCATTCCCGGCCTGCTCATCTGCATCCTGTGCATGATGGTGATCGCCGGGCTCGGCAAGCGGCTCAATCTTCCGAAAACCGAGGGTGGACCACGGCCCCGGGAGATCGCCATCGCCTTCAAGGAGAGCTTCCTCGCCCTGGTGTTGCCGGTCTTCATCCTCGGTTCCATCCTCGGCGGTATCGCGACACCCACCGAAGCAGCCTCCATCGCGGTGTTCTACGCGCTGTTCGTCGGCGGGGTCATCTACCGACGGCTGACCTGGCGCGATCTCTACGAGATGTGCGTGCGCACGACCCGTATCACCGGGGTCATATTTCTGATCATCGCATCGGCCTCGATCATCGGCTGGTGGATGACCTATAACCAGATCCCCCAGGCAGTGGCGGAAGGTTTCCTGGCGCTGTCCAACAACCCGAATCTCATCATCGCGATGATCATCGGACTGCTGCTGGTCATCGGCCTGTTCATGGACATCAATGCGACCCTGATCATCCTCGCGCCGGTGCTGGCACCGCTGACCGCGCAAATCGGTATGGATCCGGTGCATGCCGGCATCATGATCATCCTGGCGCTGAACATCTCGTTGATGACGCCGCCCGTGGGAGCCTGCCTGTTCGTTCTCGCGTCGGTGACCCGGGAGAAGATCGAGAACATCACGCGCTCGCTTTGGCCATTCCTGTTGGCCGAGGTGGTGGTGTTGTTCATCATCGCCTACTGGTCGGATCTGACTCTCGCTGTACCCAGAGCGCTCGGCCTGTGATGCGGCACCATCGGCTCACCCCGGTTCGAGGGACCTTCCCTCGCTCCACAACAACCAAGCAAGGAGACTGCACATGAAGCTACTCAAACAAACCGCATTCGCCGCGGCGCTCGTCGCCGCGTCCATGACCGGTGTCAGCCAGGCTGCCGACGTGACCATTCGGGTCGGACACCTGAACCCCGCCGATCCGTTCGAGAGCCACTCGGGCGCCATGACGGCGATCTTCAAGTCCCTCGTCGAATCCGCCAGCGCCGGTGCCATCGAGGTCAAGCTGTTTCCCAACGGTCAGCTCGGCAAGGACAACGAGGTCATCCAGCAGGTGCGCGACGGCATCGTCGAGTCCACCATCTCATCGGCCGGCGGCATCGCTCAACACTATCCGCTGGTTGGCGTGTTCGACATTCCATTCGCGTTCCCGAACATCGCCGTCGCCAACCGCGTCATCGATCACCGCAGCGCGTTCGGCAAGAAGTTTACCGGTGACCTGGAAGCCAAGACCGGCCTCAAGGTGCTCGGTATGATCGACTCCGGCGGTTTCTTCGCCTTCTCGAACTCCCAGCGTCCGATCAAGACCGTGGAGGACATGAAGGGCTTGAAGATCCGCACCATGACCCTGCCGACCCACAAGGCGATGGTCGATTCTCTCGGCGCGCAGGCGACGCCGCTGCCCTGGGCCGAGGTCTACACGTCGCTGCAGACCGGTGTTGCACACGGCCAGATGAACCCGATCCCCATTATCGCCTTCGCCAAGTTCGACGAGGTTCAGAAATACCTGTCGATCACCAATCACGTGATCACTCCCTACATCTGGACCATGAACCGGGATTTCTATAACAGTCTGAGCCCCGCGCATCGCGCGATCGTGGACTGGGCTTCGGAGGTCGCAACCGAAGCGGGACGCGGAGTGTCGCGGGTTATCGAGGCGTCCGACCGGGGTCTGCCGAAGCTCGCCAAGAAGATGCAGGTGAACGTCGTCTCGCCGGCCGAGCAGAAGAAGTTCGCCGCCGCGGCGCAGCCGGCCGTTCGCCAGCTCATCGAGGAGAAGCTCGGTGCCGAGGGCGTCGACATGCTCAACGCGATGATGACCGCCATCAACGAGGCCCAATAGCGAACAGAGCCACGGCAACGGCACCGGGGGCGGCGTCGCCCCCGGTGTTGTTCTCGCCCGCCGGGCTCCCGCAACACATCTGCACTCAGCGCCTCGCCATGCCGCTCGACTTTCCTTCGCTGCCTTTTCGGCTCGCCCTCAATCCGGGGGCCACGCCGCGCGCGGCGTACGGGAAGCGCCAAGCGGCGGTGCTCGACGGCGCAGGGCTCGCCGAGGCCCGGCGCTGCATTTCGGCCTGGCCGGGCTACGCGCCGACGCCGCTCATCGACCTTCCGGGCCTGGCTGCCGAGCTCGGCATCGGTGTGCTGCACTACAAGCAGGAAGCCGAGCGCTTCGGGCTGCGCAGCTTCAAACCGCTCGGTGGCGCCTACGCCGTGCAGCGGTGTCTGATGCGCGAGGTGGCGTTGCGCACCGGGCGTGACGACATCGCCCCGCGCGAGATCCTGAACGGGGCGCACGCGGGCATCGTCTCCGGCGTCACCGTCACGGCTGCCACCGACGGCAACCACGGGCGCTCGGTCGCGTGGGGGGCACGCATGTTCGGCTGCCGTTGCGTCATCTACATCAACGAGGCGGTTAGCCGTGCCCGGGAGCAGGCCATCGCCGCCTACGGCGCCGAGGTGCGCCGTCATGCGGGAAGCTTCGACGACGCCGTGCGCCAGGCATTCGAGACCGCCCGCCGGGAGGGCTGGCACGTCATACCTGACACCACAGACGGCGAGGTCATCGAAGCGCCTCGCGACGTCACGCAGGGCTACGCGGTGATGGCCGCGGAAACCATCGAGCAGCTGCCGGGCGCAGCGCGGCCGACCCACGTGTTCCTGCAGGCGGGGGTCGGCGGCATGGCCGCGGCGGTTTGCGCGGAGTTCTGGCGCGCGTTCGGCGCAGACCGCCCGATGACCATTCTGGTCGAGCCGGAGCAGGCGGCCTGCTGGTTCGCGAGCCTCGCCAACCGCCGGCCGACGCCCGTCACCGGTGAGGTGGACTCGTTCATGGGCGGCCTCGCCTGCGGCGAGATCTCGAGGCTCGCCTGGGAGATACTCGAGCCGGGCGCGCACGCGGCGATGACGCTGGCCGATGCCGCGGCCGAGGCCGCCATGCGATTGCTCGCCGAGGGCCGCGGGGATGATCCGCCGCTGGTGGCCGGCGAGTCGGGTATCGCCGGCCTGGCGGGGCTGATCACCGCCGCCTCGGATGGCGAAGCGCGCCACTGCCTCGATCTGGATTCGAGCGCGCGCGTGCTCGTCATCGGCAGCGAGGGTGCCACCGACGAGGCCATGTATCGTCGCGTCGTCGGACGCCCGTGGCAGGAGGTTGCCGCGTGAACAACCTGCGCATCGACATCGATCGCCTCATGCGACGCATCCGTGCGCTCGGAGAGATCGGCGCGCTGGAAGGCGGCGGCGTGTGCCGGCTGGCGCTCAGCGACGAGGACAAAGCCGGCCGGGATCTGGTGGTCCGCTGGATGCGGGAGCTGGGTCTGGACGTGACCGTCGATCGCATCGGCAACGTCATCGGCGTGCGGGCGGGTGCCGTGCAGGGCCCACCGGTGATGACCGGATCCCACATCGATACGGTTGCAACCGGTGGGCTCTACGATGGCAATCTCGGCGTCCTCGCCGGGCTCGAGGTGATCGAGACTCTGAACGAGGCCGGAATCACGACGCACCACCCGCTGGCGGTCGGCTTCTTCACCAACGAGGAAGGTGCGCGCTTCGCCCCGGACATGATGGGGAGCGGCGTCCATCAGGGAGCCCTGTCGCTGGAGGAATGTCTGGCCACCGTGGACAGCGACGGCGTCAGCGTCGGTGAGCATCTGGAGCGCATCGGCTATGCGGGGAACGTGGCAGCGGACAGCGTCCGCGCGCGGGCCTTCGTCGAGCTGCACGTGGAGCAGGGGCCGGTGCTCGAGAAAGAGAACATCGTTATCGGAGCCGTGACCGGTGTGCAGGGGATCTCCTGGACGCAGTACACGGTCACCGGGACATCGAACCACGCCGGCACCACCCCTATGAATCTGCGCCACGATGCCGGCTACGTGGCCGCGGCCATCGCCACCGGGGCCCGTCGCATCGCCCGCGAGATGGGCGGCGATCAGGTGGCGACCAGCGGCGTCATCGAGCTCGCGCCCAATCTCGTCAACGTCATCGCGTGCCGCGCAAGGGTTACGGTGGATCTGAGGAACACCGACGAGCAGGCGCTTCAGCGCGCCGAGCAGAGCATGGCGGACGAGGTGGCGATGCTCACCGAGCGTGAAGGCGTCGCCATCGAGGCGCGCACCCTGGCGCGCTTCGCGCCGGTCGAGTTCGACCGGGAGATGGTGGATCGCGTCGCGGACACCGCCGAGGCCCTCGGCCACTCGGTCAAGCGCATGCCCTCGGGCGCCGGCCACGACGCCCAGATGTTCGCGCCCAACTGCCCCGCCGCGATGATCTTCGTGCCGTCGAAGGACGGCATCAGTCACAATGTGCACGAGTACACCGCACCCGGGGAAATCCGCGCCGGTGCCGACGTTCTCCTGCAGGTGCTGCTTTCGCTTGCCGGGAGTGAATGAATCCATGACCCGAGTCGTTACCGTCGCCGCCGCCCAGCTCGGACCCATCGCCCGGGACGAGCCGCGCGCGCGCGCCGTCGAGCGAATGTGCGCGATGCTGCGCCGCGCAGCCGCCGCCGGCGCCGAGCTGGTCGTATTTCCGGAGCTGGCCCTGACCACGTTCTTCCCGCGCTGGTACTTCGAGGACCAGGCCGATGTCGATGCCTACTTCGAACGCGAGATGCCCAACGAGGCGGTCCAGCCGTTGTTCGACCTGGCGCGCGACCTCCGGGTGGGGTTCTACCTGGGCTATGCGGAGCTCACGCCGCAGCGCCGCCACTTCAATACCGCGATCCTGGTCGATGGCGCCGGGCGGATCGTCGGCAAGTACCGCAAGGTCCATCTGCCGGGTCACGGGGCGCACGAGCCGTGGCGGGCCTTCCAGCACCTGGAGAAGCGCTACTTCGAGCCCGGCGACCTGGGCTTCCCGGTGTTCGAGACGCTCGGCGGCAGGCTCGGCATGTGCATCTGCAACGACCGGCGCTGGCCGGAGACCTACCGGGTGATGGGCCTGCAGGGCGTGGAGCTGGTCATGCTCGGCTACAACACGCCGGTCCACTATCCGCCCGCACCCGATCACGATCACCTGCAGGACTTCCACAATCATCTGGTCATGCAGGCCGGAGCGTATCAGAACGGAACCTGGGTAGTGGGGGTGGCGAAGGCAGGCCGGGAGGAGGGCTGCGATCTCATCGGCGGCAGCTGCATCATTGCGCCTACCGGCGAGATCGTGGCGCGCGCCCGAACCCTCGAGGACGAGGTGATCGTGTTCGCCTGCGATCTGGATCGCTGCCGCGAGATCCAGGACAACATTTTCAACTTCGCGCTGCACCGGGAGCCGGAGAGCTATGGGTTGATCACGCAGACCAAGGGCGCCCGAACGGAACACGAGGGAAAACCATGAGCCTGGGTCTTGAACGGGAAATCATCGACGCGGACGCGTACCGGCGAAACGCGGCGCGCTGTCACGCGGCCGGAATCACGCTGCCTCGAATCGCCGATCTGGCCGATCCGGTGCCGCGGCTCGCCGGGCAGGTGGCGTCACTCGCCAGGGTTGATCCCGATGCGCCCGAGAGCGGTAACCTGTTTCGCGTGCACTGGCACAACGACAGCGAGCGCCGGGGACTCTCGCCGGTCCCGGCGCACCTGGTGCTGGAGCCCGAGCTGACCGGCGTCGAGGCGCGCATCATCGTCGCCCTCGGCGACCGCTTCCCGATGATCCGCGCCCACAAGGTGCTGGCCGCCTACGGCTGCCTGGTGCCGCGCCTGCTATCGGGCAGGTTCGACATGGATCGTCACCGGGCGGTGTGGCCGTCGACCGGAAACTACTGCCGGGGCGGCGTCGCCATCTCGCGCATTCTCGGCTGCCGCAGCGTCGCGGTGCTGCCCGAGGGCATGAGCGCCGAGCGCTTTCGCTGGCTCGAGCGATGGACCGCGGATCCCGCGGACATCATTCGCACGCCGGGCACGGAGAGCAACGTGAAGGAGATCTACGACGCCTGTCACGAGCTCGCGAAGGATCCGGCCAACGTCATCCTCAACCAGTTCTCCGAGTTCGGGAACTACATCATCCACCGCGCCGTCACGGGCCCGGCGCTGGCGCGGGTGTTCGAGGCCGTGAACGCCGACGGCGGGCTGCGCGCGCGTGCCTACGTCTCCGCCTCCGGCTCCGCCGGCACGCTCGCCGCCGGCGACCACTTGAAACAGGTCCTCGGCACAGACATCTGCGTGGTCGAGGCGCTGGAATGCCCGACGCTGCTCTACAACGGCTACGGCGAGCACAACATCCAGGGCATCGGCGACAAGCACGTGCCGCTCATCCACAACGTGATGAACACCGACTTCGTGATCGGCGTCTCCGATCACGCGACCGACAGCCTGAACCTGCTGTTCAACACCACCGTCGGGCGTGCCTACCTGGCGCGTCGTAGCCGCATCGATCAACAGCTCATGGCGTCGCTCGGCGATCTGGGGCTTTCCGCGATCGCCAACGTCCTGGGCGCCATCAAGTACGCCAAGTACATGGGACTGGGACCGCAGGATGCGATCCTCACGGTGGCCACCGACGGCGCCGAGCTCTACGAGACGGAACTCGATCTCGCCGAGAAGCGCCTGTTCGGAGGGCGCTTCGACGAGCTCGAGGCGGCGGAGGTCTTCGGCCGTTACCTGCTCGGCGCCGCCACCGACCACATGATCGAGCTGAACCACCGGGACCGGGAGCGGATCTTCAATCTCGGCTACTACACCTGGGTCGAACAGCAGGGCGTCCCGCTCGCCGACTTCGATGCCCGCCGCGATCAGAGCTACTGGGACGGGCTGATGGACCTGGCGGCGGTGTGGGACGAGATGATCGACGCGTTCAACGCTTGAATGCTCGGCGGGGCGTCCGTGCCCCGCCGCTCGACGATNNCGTTCCACCAGGACGTGTCCTGGTGGAGCTCACTGCAAGGCGAGGCGGGCCCGGGCTGGTCAGCTTCAGCGCCGCCGTCGCGTGCGGGCGCCCGCTCATCCGGCAATCGAGGCGGCACGAGAGACAGTGGGCCCGGCGGCAGATATATTGTGCACGATACTATTGCGCAAAATTAAATAATCTGGCAGGGTTGAGCCTTGGGGGGATACGCAACGCCGATGTCCGACAAAATCAATCTGCTTCTGGAGAATCAGCTGTGTTTTGCGCTCTACGGCGTCATGCAGGCCATGACCGCCGTCTATCGCAAAGAGCTCGAGTCGCTCGGGCTGACCTACACGCAGTATCTCGTGATGCTTTCCCTGTGGCAGCGCGACAATCAGAGTGTGGGATGCATCTCGCGAGAGCTGAATCTCGATTCGGGAACGCTCACGCCCTTGCTCAAACGCTTGCAGCAGCAGGGTCTGGTGAAACGAAGCCGAAATGCCGTCCTGGATGAGCGTATCGTCAACGTCAGCCTGACGCCCCGGGGGAGGCAGTTGCGCGAAAGGGCGGTGGCTGTGCCGCCGCGGGTAGCGGCCAAAACCGGGCTTTCAGAGCAACAAATTGTGAGCCTGCGCCGCAGGCTTTTGTCACTAACGAAAAGTCTGCTCGAGCCGGAGCTCGGTGACGCCAGGGCATGAACGAATAATACGCCTCGCCTCTGGAAAAGGACCCGCAGGCATCGGCCGCTTTACGTCGCTGGCCGCAATGAACTGGAAGATGCGCGGACGAGCGCCGAGCGAGCGAAGAACTCCCGGCTGGGGTAATGCGGCCGCCAACGTTAACGAAACATCAATTGGGGAGTGAGCATGGCAAAAGCGATTCATACGATGATCAGGGTGTTGAACGAAGACGCATCCGTCAATTTTTACAAACAGGTGTTCGGACTCGAAGTGGCCGATCGATACGACTTCGACAGTTTCACGCTCGTATATCTGCGGAATCCCGAAGCAGATTTTGAGATTGAACTGACGATTAACAAAGATCAGGAAGAAGCTTATACGCACGGTGATGGTTACGGGCACGTCGCCTTCACCGTCGACGATCTGGACGGCGAGCACGCGCGCATAAAAGCACTGGGTATCGAGCCCCGCGATATCGTGGAGTTCAAGCGCGATGGTGACCTCATGGCGCGTTTCTTCTTCTTGCAGGATCCAGACGGGTACAAGATCGAGGTGCTCCAACGCCACGGTCGTTACCAATAAGACCCGAGCCGAAGCGGTGATATTTCATTGCTTATAGTGCTTTAAAGGAGGACGAGAGAATGGCAATAACTAATGAACGGGAAAAAATCTCCAGACGTGAAATGCTCAAGACGTCGGGAGCTGCAACTTTCGGCGCCATGTTGGTCGTCAGTGGCGGGATAGTGGCCTGTCCGAGAGGCGCGTGGGCAGTTCAGTCCAAAGCCCTTGCGCCAGAATCCATGGCCACCCTCATTCAAATGGCGAGAGATATCTATCCTCACGACCGATTGAGCGATCAGTTCTATGTCCAAGCGGTCGCTGCTCATGACGAAAAAGCCGCAGGGGATAAGGACTTCAAAAGAATGATGGAAAAAGGCGTTGCCGGCCTGGATGTCGCTGCACAGGGCAAGGGGGCCGCGCGTTACGTGGACCTCGGCTGGGAGGCAGATCGGGTAGCCATTCTGCGCAACATCGAGAGCTCTCCTTTCTTCCAGACGGTGCGCGGAGGGCTGGTAACGGGGATCTACAACAATCAGGCTGTCTGGCCGTTGTTCGGCTACGAAGGAGAATCCGCTTCCAAAGGCGGTTATCTGAATCGTGGCTTCGACGACATCGACTGGGTCTGATAGACCACTCTGCAACCAGAATATCAGGAGAGAAACATGGCTGCTCCTTATGACAAGAACGACGACAGCGTGGTCGTAATCATAGGCTCGGGTGCTGGCGGGGGTACGCTGGGAAGTGAACTCGCTCAGAAAGGCATCGATACCGTCGTACTCGAGGCGGGCGGAAGGCATGAGATACCCGCTTTTTCCAACGACGAATGGGGAATGTTCGGACAGATATCGTGGCTCGACAAAAGGACTACCTCGGGCACTTGGCGGGTGGCGAGCGACTTCTCGGGACTTCCCGCTTGGATCGTCAAGGCCGTTGGTGGCTCGACAGTGCACTGGGCCGGTGCATCCCTGAGATTTCAAGAGCACGAATTCCGAGTGCGTTCTGAATACGGCAACGTGCCGGGCGCGAGTCTTCTCGACTGGCCTCTAAAGCTCGCCGACCTCGAGCCCTATTACGCGCGCGCCGAGGACAAGATGGGCGTCACCCGCACGAACGGTATTCCGGGATTACCGGGCAACAACAACTTCAAAGTGCTCAAGGCGGGTGCGGACAAGCTCGGGTACAAGAACTGTCACACCGGCCGGATGGCCATCAACTCCGAGCCGCGCGATGGGCGGGCGGCCTGCCAACAGATAGGGTTCTGTTTTCAGGGCTGTAAGTCGGGTGCCAAGTGGTCCACCCTTTATGTGGAAATCCCCAAAGGCGAGGCCACCGGCAAACTCGAGGTGCGCCCTGACAGTCAGGTGCTGAGTATCGAGCACGACGCAAAAGGCCGAGTCAGCGGTGTCGTCTATGCCGATAAGGACGGGAACCAGCATCGTCAAGCGGCGCGCGCCGTGTGCGTTGCCGGGAACTCAATCGAATCACCGAGACTGCTGTTGAACTCCGCTTCGAGCAAATTTCCCGATGGGCTCGCCAACTCTTCAGGACAGGTCGGGAAAAATTATATGCGTCACATGACTGGTTCCGTTTATGCTGTTTTCGACAAGCCTGTCAACATGCACCGCGGCACCACCATGGCCGGCATCATCACGGATGAATCGAAAAATGATCCTTCGCGGGGTTTTGTCGGGGGGTACGAGATGGAAACCCTGTCGCTCGGACTGCCGTTCATGGCGGCGTTCCTGAATCCGGGCGCTTGGGGCCGGGAGTTCGCCTCTGCTCTGGACATGTACAACCACACGGCTGGAATGTGGCTCGTCGGTGAGGATATGCCGCAGGAGTCGAACGCTATTACATTGCATCCCACCGAAAAGGACCAATACGGTCTGCCGGTGCCCAACGTTCACTTCGACGACCACCCGAATGATGTCGCAATGCGCAATCATGCGTATCGACAGGGTTCCGCGTTGTACGAGGCGGTGGGTGCGTCGCGTACGTTCCCGACGCCCCCCTATCCGTCAACACACAATCTCGGAACTAATCGCATGAGCGAGAATGCTCGCGACGGTGTGGTCAACAAGTTCGGCCAGACGCATGACATCGCCAATCTGTTTGTCTCCGATGGTAGCCAGTTCACGACTGGAGCGGCGGAGAACCCGACGCTGACGATCGTTGCACTGGCCATCCGTCAGGCCGACTATATTGCAGACCAGATGGCCAAGAAGGCGATCTGATACAGGCAGTCGTTACCTCGACCGGGGCAGGGCGGCGGATAGGAGATCCCGCCGCCCTGCCCGTCGCTCGCAAGCTCCAGCGGCTACTCGGCCGGCACGAGAGCCGAGGCGATCGACGGCGCTGCGCGGAATGCGGTGACGCCGGCCACGGGACAGGCGCATAATTCGAGATTCCGAGGCGGCAGGGCCAGCGCCCGTCACGACGTGCAGTCATGGCGCAGGCCGCCCGGAGTTAGAGGCCGCAGGCCTGGCGGGATTGGATCGGGGAGAGTTCGCGATATGGATACGGCATTGGATATCGGCACCCGCAAATCGGTGTATCAGCCGGAGCAGGAGGGGCGGATTTTTCCGCAAGAGTTCGTTTCGGATTCGCCGGCTGAGGTGCGCGCGCACCGCAAGCAGCGCCTGGTGGCCGCCTGTCGCGCGTTTGCGCTGTGGGGCTTCGATTACGGGTTCGCCGGGCATCTGACGGTGCGCGATCCGGAGCGCCCGGATCTGTACTGGACAAATCCGATGGCCGTGCCGTTCTCGCACGTGAAGATGTCGAACCTGATCCTGGCTGATCACGAAGGCCACGTGGTCGAAGGCGATTACGCCATCAATCAAGCCGGTTTCGTGCTGCACGGAGCGGTGCACGAAGCCCATCCGGATATCCTCGCGATGTGCCATGCGCATACGGAGTACGGAACCGCATTCGCAGCACTGGGCAAGCCGCTGGAGCCGATCAGTCAGGATGCGTGCGCGTTTTTTGAAGACCATGCGGTGATCCTGGACGAAGCGGGCGCCGTAGCGGTAGAGCAGGACGCCGGCTACAACATGTGCAAGTCATTCGGTGGCGTCAAAGCAGCAATTCACCAAAGCCACGGTTTGCTGTCAGTGAGCCGCCACAGCATCGATGCAGCCGCGTTCTGGTTCATGGCGCTGGAGCGCTGCTGCAAACAGGAGCTCGTGGTGCGCGCGACAGGAATAGAGCCGACTCTGGTGCCGGAAGATCGCGCCCGCTACAGCCGCGAGCATGTCGGCAGTGAATATATCGGCTGGCTTCACTTCCAGCCGGTATACGAGCAAGTAGCGGCAAGCGAACCGGATATGTTCGACTGAGGGGGCCGTTTCTTCAGTCTTACCCGAAGCGCTACTCGATGAAATTGCGGCGTCGCACGTCGATGTTCGTCACGCTGCGATTCCAGGGCCGCTTCTATCCGGCTTTTGATGCGCCTTACGTACCCGGCGCCCGAGCATTTCCCGTCATCGCGGGTCAGCCGTCGCTTTTCCCCAGTAGCTCCGCATCCCTCGCTTTATGGATGATTGCCCGCGCTTTGGTGAGGGCGTTCAAGGCATCCGCGGTCTTGCCATCCCGGTGAAGCTTCTCGGCCTCCTCGCGAAGGCTCGTCATGCGTGCCTTGTCGTCGGCGCTGATCGGGACAGGCTTCGCCAGCAGCGCGTCGATTTCTTTGGAAACCGATTCGTAGCTCTCACTGCTGCAAGCCGTCACCGCGAGTAAGATAATCGCCACAGAGAAGAACCGCCGTATGATCATCGACCGCTCCCAATCAGATCACGTGAGCCAGGCTCGGGAGGCGCCGGGTGCGATGGCTTGCCGGTCGCCGGCAGCTATCATACAGCGAGCGACGGGCCGCAGGAATCGAAAATTTGTCCTCCGCCACGGGCGGCGCTCGTCCGCGCGTGAATGAACGCGGGCTGAAAAACGGGTCTAAATGGATATGAGCGAACCGCTCCATCACGCTTCGGGCATGGTCAAGCCGGCCCGTCCGGCCTTCGGCAGGGCGCTGCGCCACGCCGCCTTCTGTCTCGGTGTCGCGCTGGTGGCGTGGGCCGGGTCTGTCCCGGCCTCCGTTGGAGTGGACGACTGGACGCTCGTCAAGACCAGCGACGATGGCGCCATCGAGATATATCAGCACGACAGCGAGCACGGTTTTCGGGAGTTCCGCGCTGTCACCCGGCTGCGCGGGACGCTCGGCCAGATCATCGCCCTGTTCACCGACGTCGAGCACATGAACGAGTGGGTGTACCGCACAAAGGAGGTGCGCCGCCTGAATGTCATCAGCGAGCGCGAGCTCTACGCCTACACGATTATCGATCTCCCGTGGCCGCTCGATGATCGCGATGCCGTGTTGCACATTTTCGTCGATCAGGATCCGCAGACCTACGTGGTGACCGTGCGCATCGAATCCATCACCGACTATCATCCGGAGCAGGCGGAGCGCGTGCGCATGCCGCGGGTGAAGTCTACCTGGACGGTCGCGCCCCTGGAAGACGGCTACGTGGAAGTCTCGTTCCAGGGCTATGGCGATCCGGGCGGCAACCTGAGCCTGCCGGTGTTTCGCTGGTACGTGGACCTGACCTCGTGGGAAGCGCCGTTGAGCACGCTCACGGGGCTGCGCCGGCAAGTCGAGTCCGGTGCATTCCGCGGCCAGCGCCCAGCCTACATCCGGGAACGCCCTTGAGAGCGGCTCACGCCTGACAGTCGGGGCAGAAGTAGATGCGGCGCGAGCCGGCGGTGGCGCGTTGGATGGTCGCGCCGCAGGCGTCGCAGGGCTTACCCGCGCGGGCGAACACGGCAAAGCGGTGTGCGCCGCGGCTCGTGTCACCGGCCGCCTTGCGCGCGCGCACGCGCGCCGGGGGATTGGTGATGCCTCGCGTGCGATACGATCGCCGCGCGACGGCCAGGGTCTGCCGCGCCAGGCGCTGGCGCTCCGCGCGGCTCATGTCCGCGGGCCTGCGAGCGGGGTCGAGCCCCGCGAAGTGCAGGATCTCGCTCCTCAGGTAATTACCGGTGCCGGCGAGAAAACCCTGATCGAGATAAAGCGCCGCCAGCGACCGGCCGCGGAAGCGCGCCTGCGCCAGCCGCGCGGCGAGCGTGTTCCAGGTGAGCTGCGCGTCGAGGATGTCGGGGCCGATACGGCTGAGAAATGGGTGCGCCTCGAGACCTGCATCGTCGAGAACCTCGATGTCGGAGGCGCTGTAGAGCAGCGCGCTGCCGCTGGCCGTGTGAAGGGCCACGCGCAGAGTGCGATTGGTGCGCGGCATCCTGCCCGGCGCCGTCACGTACCAGCGGCCGTAGAGCTGGTTGTGGGAGTACAGGGTGAGTCCGTTGGTGAAGCGCGTGAGCATCGCCTTGCCGCGGGTGTCCACGCGTGCGACCGTCGTGCCGTGCAGGCGCTTCTCGAACCGGCGCAGTCGCGGTAGCGCGAGCAGCACCTCCTCGACGCGCTCGCCGATCAGCACCCGCGCGATGCGATCCGCGGCAATTCGAATCTCGGGACCCTCGGGCATGCCGGCACCTGTGCGTCGATGACTGGGGGCTCAGACC
>JABAOG010002205.1_pt1 | contig 30452 bp, 29 predicted proteins | sample 7062131 | NCBI WGS metagenome assembly JABAOG01 (sample SAMN14538629, study PRJNA623070) | marine sediment metagenome | biome: marine biome [ENVO:00000428]; feature: marine pelagic biome [ENVO:01000023]; material: deep marine sediment [ENVO:00002113] | place: India: Arabian Sea | collected... | reverse complement strand
GGATTGATGGGCGACTCCTCGTCGACAATCCCACCGGGTGAAGCTCCGTAGATGCTGCACGAGGACGAATAGACGTAACGCTGTGCTCCGGCCGCTTTGGCCAGTTCGGCGAGCCGGACCGATGCCCGCCAGTTGATGTCGTGGGTCGTTGTTTCATCGAGGTCACCGACAGGGTCGTTGGAGATGCCGGCGAGATGACAGACGGCGTCGATGCCGTCGAGGTCTTGGAGCTGCACGTCTCTGATGTCTTTGCGGATGGCCGGGATGTCGGGCGCGTCTGCGCCGAGGGTGCAGTCGGAGAACATGTAGTTGTCGAAACCCACGACGTCGTGTCCGGCAGCCTGCAGCATCGGAACGAGGACCACGCCGATGTATCCGTTGTGTCCCGTGACGAGGACTCTCATGGTGTTACTCCCACGTCTTCCACGGGGCGGAGCCGCCGTCCCAGAGCTTCTCGAGGAGCTTCTTGTCACGGAGCGTGTCCATGCACTGCCAGAAACCATCGTGGCGGTAGGCCATGAGCTCGCCGGCGGCGGCCAGCCGTTCCATCGGTTCATGCTCCCACTGCATGCGATCGCCGTCGATGAAGTCGAAGATTGCCGGCTCGAGCACGAAGAAGGCTCCGTTGATCCACCCTTCGTCGAGCTGCGGTTTCTCGGTGAAACTGGCGACGCGATCGCCGTCGAGATCGAGCTTGCCGAATCTCGCCGGGGGCCGAACGGCCGTCACGGTCGCCAATTTGCCGTGGGCGCGGTGGAAGTCGAGCAACCGGTTGATGTCGACGTTCGAGACGCCGTCACCCCACGTCAGCATGAAAGTGCCGTCGGCCAGGAACGGCTGAAGCCGCTTGATCCGGCCTCCGGTATTCGTCCAGCGTCCCGTGTCGATCAGCTCGATCCGCCACTTCTCATGATCGCCGTTCACGTGACCGTCGTGAGCCGATACCTCTCCGGTGCCGAGGTCGACTCGCAGGCTCTGGTTCAGCGAGAAGTAGTCGGCGAAGAACCGTTTAATGTACTCGCCCTTGTACCCCAGCGCCACGACGAAGTCGTCGAAGCCGAAGTTCGAGTAGTGACGCATGATGTGCCACAGGATCGGCCGACCACCGATTTCCACCATCGGTTTCGGCCGGACCTCTGTTTCCTCTGCCAGCCTCGTCCCCTGTCCCCCCGCCAGAATTGCGACCTTCACCCCTTCACCGCCTCTCAGTCACCGTGCCCTTCGGCACTATGGTAGTCACTCAGAGTGGCGGACGCCTCCAGGACCGGCTATCGATCATCGCGGTCGCTTGTCCAACCGGAATGTCATCACAACGACAGCACCGAGGTCCCTCAGGAGACGCTTCCAGATGCCGCCTCTTAACCAGCCTGCAACTACTCCAAGACAGGACAGACGCTCACAAAGACCCATAGGAGTCCGCAAGACGGCAGCGATAAGCTCCTTCAGCCGCCGCCAGTTGGGCATCACCCGCTTTCCGACCTGGCTGGAATCAAACCATGATGTTCTCGGATGAAAACCGTCCGAAGTTGGCATCCGAATCGACCGATCTCCATGTTCCCTGTTGAGGAAAAGTCGTTCACTCACCTCTGAGAACGGGCCCAGCAACGCCAGTTCGGCCATCAAGATCCGGTCGCTTCCGACATAGGAACCGTGCAGTCGCGTCTTCAGCAGGGCATCGCGTCTCATCAACCCAAAGACGGACCACGGAGGCTCGCCGAGAGTCTCATCCGGAGCGAGTGCCGCCTTCAGTCGCACGGGCCGCTCGGACGAGCTGAGGTCCGGACAAGACGCGCCTTCACCGATGGTCGCCCCGGATCCATTGATGATGTGGTGGAGCGGATATGCAAGGACCGCGCTGGGATCTTCGTCTAGAGCCTTTACGCACTCCATTATGAAATCGGGGTGGCAGATGTCGTCGTGAGCTGCCCACTTGAAGAGATTCCCCCGGCTTTCAGCGAACACTGCGTTGTAGTTCCTGGCGGCGCCCAGATTCTGAGCCTGGCGGTGGTAGCGGATACGGGAATCGATGGCAGCAAAACGGCGACAAATCTCCTCCGTCCGATCGGTCGATGCGTTGTCGGACACGACTATTTCGACATCGGCATAGGACTGATCGATCAGGGATTGCAGAGCATCAGCGAGGTAGTTCTCACCGTTGAAAACCGGCAATCCGATACTGACTCGGGGCGTTCGATCCGTCATCTCGCCATCCCCTGCAGTTCCGCAACTGACTCAGCAACCCGCCTCATGTGACCCGGCGAAATCCGGGGATTCGAGACCGTCGCAAGACGCTGCCGGGCCACGAGGGAGGCGTCGAGAAGACCTCGTTCCAACCGACAGCGGTAGTAGAGCTGCCGGTGCTGTTCGTACGACCGTCGCGGATCGTCTCGAGCTATTCTGCGCAGAGCACCTTCGACAACACGACTCGATGACAGTTTCAATGCTGAAGCGAGATCGTTGTGAATCCAACCGACGCCGGCGAACTCCCAATCCACCAACTTCAGCGTCGCGGGCTGCTTCCGCGAATGAAACACATTTCCGCGCCGGAAATCGCCGTGAATCACAGAGTCCGCCCTGTCGGGCGTTGCACCCAGATACAGACCCTCAATTCGGCCCCAGTCCTCGAGGGCTTCACCAACCCCAGGGTCGCCAGTCTCACTGTGGTACCGCTCGAGAGCTCCCCTGCTGAATTCGATGAAGCGCTCCGGGAACACACCGTCATACCTGATCAACCGTGCCGTCTCATTTCGACTCCTCCAGGACGCTAGCGCACCAGCAACAGCGAGAACCCGGTCCGCGGCCCTCACATCATCTCTGTCTCCGAAACCGCTTCGAAAGGGACCACTCAGATCTTCCAGGTAGTAGTTGTATCGAACGTCGGGCTCGACCACTTCCAGATCCAAGAGTCCGGGTGTGTACTGCGCGAGATCGCCGGACATCGAGGAGTAGATATCAACCTCGGGCAAACCGACTTGCCCGGGAAAGTCCGATATCGCAGGGTAGGCAGCTTGAGACAAGTCGACCGATTTGAACACCATCCTGGCACGGCTTGAACTGCGACCGGAGAAGACGACCAGAAAAGCAGAGTCTTGCTTGTAGCCACCGAAGGGAACATGAGAAACGCCCGTTGGAGGCTCGCTCAACAGCCGAGAGCCCAGCTCCCGGAGGCGATCGGAATCGGCGGCGGGAGGGCCGCCTTCCACTCGGGAGTTGAGCATCCTCTTCAGCTGATGCTCGTACCGAACAGACGGAGGAATCCTCTGCCGAAGAAAGGATGGCGCCCATGACCTTGGTGTCATAATTCAAGACCCGTCGCCAGCATGAGTTCGTCCGCCTCCTAGTCCTCGCACCCGTCGAAGCAGACGGATCGCCGGTCTTTCAGCCGGACGGCGGATGCTAGCGTCGCTCCGAGCAGACCTCACCGAGGATCCGGCAGCGGGCCGGCAGGAGGATCACGACTATTCCCGCATCGAGAAGACCTCGCATGGCAGCACCTAGGCTCGAGCGGCTGGTACGCCGGGCGTTTCGAGCGGTTCCACCCGTTCTGGGAAGCCGACGGTCAGAAGACCTGGGAACCCCGGGTCTGCCCGACGGCATCGGGGTCGAGGATCTGTCGGTCATCGACCCGCCGCATACCGGCAACGCCATCGCGAACCTGTCACATGAGCGGCTGTCCAACTGGAAACCCGGAACCTCCCGGATTCGTTTCCGAGCAGCTGACGGCAGCTGGATGAGTGCCATCTTCAAGAACGCCGACTACGACTCGGAGATCGTACCCGGCACGCGTGATCTGCCCATCCCACTGGGCGAACCTGAGTTCAACGTACTTGGAAGGGATAATCCGGGCGCCCTGGTTGTCTACTTGCCGAGGGTGTACTTCGCTAGATGCATCCGGGCCGGAGTCCACTACCAGTACCTCTTGGAAGACCTCGGCAGTCACTGGTACCGGCCGATGACCCGGGGAGACATCTACTCGGCCGCACGTCATGTCCCCACACTCCACAAAGCACTGGACCTTGCCCTTGCAGACGAGGAATCCAGGTTTCCGCGCTACGACTCCGTCTACTCGCGAAACCTACGTGCCTACTGCAAAGCCAATCTGGACAAGCTGGTCGCCCAGTCACCACGACTCCAGGAGACCGGACTCTGGGATCAATTGGGGCAGCTCTTCGAGGTCCATGCCGGCGCCGAGCCAGACCCCTCAGATCTCGAGCTGCGGCTGATCCACGGCGACCTGAACAACGCCAACGTTCACCTAAAGCGGTGGGGCCGCCACAACATGAAGGCCGTGGACTGGGAGTGGGCAGGTCTCGGACCAGCTCACATCGATTTCGCTTCTCTCACCAAAGGTGCGCCGGCTGAGGTTCGACAGCGAGTGGTCGCCGAGTATTCGAGTATTAACACTCAGATCTCTCCGTCGATGCACGTGAAGACCTATCAATGGTGCCTCCTCCAGGACGCGATCCGTGATGCCGGATACGTCGCCGCCCAAGCCCTCGAAAGCACGCGCGGAACTCGCGTCGACCCTATTGCCTATGTGGCCAGCGCTCTCAACAGAGCGCTGCAAGCCAGCCATCTACTGAGTGATTGACTCACGGTTTGTCGGCCAATACTTGAAAGCCCTTGTGCGTCTGGAGCAGTTCCGCATAGGAGGCATCACCGGTCACGCGACCACCTTCGACGAACAGCACCCGATCGCTTCGGCCTACCGTCGAGAGCCGGTGAGCAACCAGAATGATCGTCCGATCCCCTCGCAACCTGTCGATTGCCTCGATGAGACGGGATTCCGTTGCATTGTCGAGAGCAGAAGTTCCTTCGTCGAAGACGAGGACCCTGGGTCTCCGATAGAGAGCTCGTGCGATGGCTAGACGCTGCCGTTCCCCGCCCGAGATCCGAACGCCGAGTTCGCCGACTTGCGCGTCCAGACCGCTAGGCAGTGACGCTACGAACTCGTTCAACTGGGCTAGTTCGACGGCATCGCGTACTGCCGTCTCGTCGATATCTGCATCATCAACGCCGAGCGCAATGTTTCTTCTCAAGGTGTCGTCGACGAGAAACACCATCTGGGGAACGACGCCCAAGTTGAGAAACCACCGACCTGCGGCGCCACTGAGATCTACTCCGTCGACCGTTATCTGTCCGCGGGTCGGATGGAGGAGCCCGGTCAGGAGGTCGACGAGAGTGGTCTTGCCGCCGCCGGTTGGTCCACAGATCCCCACGACTTCACCCGCAAGTATCTCTAGATTCACTTCCTGTAGCGCATCGCTGGAAGCTCCTGAGTAACGAAAACTGACTCCTTCGAGCCTCACCGCCTTTTCAAAAGGAAGGGGGCCGAGCCGCTCATCCGTCGCGAACGGCCGGATCGCCAGATCGGAGATGATCTCTTGCACCGGGGCAGCCGAGAACTTGATCTCATTGAGACCGCTCAAGATCCTCTGCACCGACGGTTGCAGGCGCAGACCGGCATAGGCGAACAAGCCGAGAGTCGAGAGTGCGCCTTCGACGTCGGCTCCCCGCGTCAGGCTGATTGCGAAATACGTGAGTATGAATGAGATCAACGCCAGCTCGATCACGGTGCGGGGCATCTCTGTGAACGTCGACCTCACGTACATAGCCCGGGCCAGGGTGGTCCTGTTCCGACCATACCGGCGAGAGAAGTAACGCTCACGCCGTAGCACTTTGATATCTCGTATCCCGCGAAGTGCCTCCTGCAGTGAAGCCAAGGTCTCCCGCTGCATACGGTGGGCCGTGAGACCGAGCCTCTTCAGCCGAGGTTGCACGAATACCAACAGCAACAGCGAGGCACCACCGACAATGCCTACGGCGAGACCGGTTGCGCTGGGGGCAATTGTCAGGAGCACAACCAGCATTCCCACGGTCATGAGACCTTCGGCTGTGACACGGATCATCGGCACGTACACTTGCCGCACCACTTCCTGAACCGCCTGATGTCCGTTCCGGATCAGGTCCGCCGAACTCCGTGACAGATGGGTCTCGTAGGGCCACGACAGATAGGTCTCAACGAGGCGGATCGAGAGCCGCGCTCCGGCGTTGTTTGCGACGCGCTTCTGGAGATACACGCTTCCGACCTGCACCAAAGCACGGATGACGAAGAACAGGGCCATGAGAACCAGCACGAGAATGGTGGTACTCAGCTCATCCATGCCGCCCAAAAGCTCTCTCACATCACCGATCAGGGGAAGATCGATGGGTCCGCCCGGATCGGCGACCATAGACAGCAAGACGAAGACCAGCAGAGCGCCGATCATTTCGAATAGGCTGGCGAACACTGCAACGCCAATCAACCCTATCCAACGCAGACGCTGGCCCTCTTCTATCAAACTCGTGGCCTGACGGACTATCGGTAACAATCTCGATCCCCAATGTTCAAGGTCCCGACGCGGTCGTCATTTGAGATCGCGCCGAGCCATCTGGCCGTACACTACTGCGCATGGCCGACCCTAGAACCGACGAGGAAGCTGCATCCGGGGTACCCAACGGTGTCACCGTTTGGCCGTTGTCCGAGGGAGATCCGCCACCCGAGCGTCCAACAGAGCCGGACCCGGCGGTACTGGCGGCCGTATCCCGTTCGCTGGGCTGGAGGCATGACCGTGAGCTGCGTTCGGTCTGGGTGATCCTGGCGCGGATCGAACGCCCGCGTTCCACTCTTTTCAGGCTTCAGCATCGGGAGCTGGACGACGGTGGCGAGGTCTTCTATAAGGCTGACTTCTTTCCTCGCGACCTCGAAGCGAGACACCGGGACTTCCGACTGGTGTCGCAACGCCGGTCATTCCGTCATGAGGCCAAGATCGCTGAAGAGCTCGTCGGCCGGCTACGGCAAGAAAGCATTGAGTTCGATCATCCCCTCCTGCTCGACGAAACTCGACTCATTGCGGTGCGAACTGCGGTGCGGGGAGTTCCGATCAAACGCACGGCCCGGATCTGGCTTTCCGGTTCTCGATCGAAGACGAACCTGTTCAACCGCATCGGGAGAGCCCTTGCCGCTATCGAAGACATCGGTGGGCAACTCGAAGATGAGGACATGAACATCATCGGTGAGATCGAGCGCGAAGTCGCCCGTTCCGCTCCCTCGATTCCTGTCGCCCAGCAACGCAGAATCGTTCAGTTCGCCAGAGAACTCGTCACCCGATGCGGGATGCACCGGCTCGTATGGAGCCACGGCGATACAAGCCTGACCAACATACTCCTCGATGGCCAGGGGCTCGGGTTCGTCGATTTCGGCTGGAGACCCAATGTTCCCGCTTTCGCTCCTGCCCAGCTCATGTTCCGTTTGCACAACGAGTTGCCGATGGCCCGCTATCTCAACTCGGCGAGTGCTGCGGCGGTGTGGGAGGGGTACGGATTGGACCCAAACGAGCTCTCGGACTCCGCCAAGCTCGCGTGCTTGCAGCGAGCACTTCGTTCTCTCCGAACGAACCATTCGCGATCACGACGCTGGGGTCGCAATTGGATCGAACAGCTGCTCGCCGACTATTCAGAGGGCTCAAGTTAGGTCAGTGAGATCCGGCTCTGCGGCGTTCACAAAAGGTCCGGGACAGCCATCGCCGCAGGTGCATCAGGAAGGGATGGACCCCACTGACGATCGCTTTGAAGCGAGCCAGAGACGTATCGTCGTTGACGCGGAGGCGAGAGACGGCCGTTGCCACCGGCCTCTTCGCAACCAACCGGTGGTCGAACAGCAGACCAATCTCGATTCCCAGCTGCTCCAGACACGATTCGGAAAAGGGCGTAACGTTGCCGTTGGGGTAGGCGAGAGCTTGAGGTGAACTCCCGAATCCGTTTCGCGCAAGCCATTCATGAGCTCGAGCGATTTGCCACTGCTGCTCGTGCTCGGAACACCGGTTCAGACAAGGGTGGTCCCACGTGTGGTTACCGACGGTATGTCCGGCTGCCACCCAGCTTCCGAGTTGAGTCGAAGAGACCTGTCGCTTGACGGGCCTCGTCTGCGCTAGGGCCGCAGCCTCACGGACGAGCTGACGCCTCGTTTGATCATCAACGGTCTTCAAGTGTCTGATGAGCCCATCTGTGCCTTCAGTCACGCCCTCCTTCCCCGGGAACACGCCGGCGGGTGCCACAGCCTCGATCACCTGCCACCAGAGAGGGGTATGCGAATCGACCACAGACGGACACACGAAGAGCGTCGCGTGAACGTTGAGCGACTGGAGAATCGGGAGTCCGTTCTCCACAACGGATGGGTCTCCATCATCAAACGTCACCCACACGGCATGCCTGGGAAGACGAGCGCCGGCGAACAGATGGCGGGCAACATCGTGGATGGTTATCGGCGTGTGCTCTTCCCGCAGGTACGTCATGTGCTGCGCAAAGCGCTCGACGTCGGTGATCCCGTGATACGCCAAGATCCGAAGACGTGACCTGTTGACGAGTCTGCCGAAGGCCACGACAGGCGCCGATGCCATGGCGGAGTCGAGCATACTGGTCCACGCCGGGTTCACTGATCTGCCACTCGCTGGAGGAGGTCGAGCACGCGAGAAGCGACCTGGTCGACCGTGTACTCCCGCCGAACCAGCTGCACGGCCGCGAGTGCGCGCATCTGAGCGATGTCCGAACCGTACGTCTCGATCATCGCATCAGCCAGAGTTCCGACATCACCCACCGGGACGAGCGAAGCCACTGAGCCGTCAGCAGTGATCTCCCGAACCGGAGGTATATCGAAGGCCACCACCGGCACGCCGGCCGCCATCGCCTCGAGAACAGCTGTTCCGAGTCCCTCGGAGAGCGAAGAGAAGACGAAGATATCTGCCCGCGCAAGGAGGGCGGGGACGTCTTCGATAGAGCCCATGAGGTGCACGTGCGAGCCAAGATCCTTGTCCGAAATGTGCGCTCTGATGGCTTGGGTGGCGTGTCCCTCGCGACCGGCGATTACGAGCTGAGCGTCAGGCAAGGTCTGTCGCAAGATCTGAAACGCGTCGATCAGAAACAGATGGCCCTTCTGGGCTTCGTGGCGGGCGACATTCACCAGGACGGGTCCGGCGCCGCCCGGCAAGTCGAGAGGGGCGGCTACCGTCTCCCCACCGGTCGTGGGAACCCCTCGGGGAATCACTTCGACTCTTTCAGATGGGTACCGCATGCTGGCGCAGTTCGTTGCTCGGGCATCCTCGGTGAGAGCCCGAAAACGGTCGGCGGCGTGCCGTGCCGTCCATGCCGCGATCCGCCGCAGTATCCAGGCACGCATCGAGCCTGCTCCCGGCTGAAGGCTCGTGTGGAGCGCCATGTCGCCGGTGAGAGTCATGGTCGAAACGACCGGCACTCCTGCCAATCTTCCGGCGATTTCGCCGACGAGATTCGCCGTGAACAGAGATGTCTGGACGACATTTGGTCTGATGGTTCTGATCAGGCTCCGGAGATGCCAGGCCGCCCCGATCCAGTTCCAACTCGCATTGCGAGCCCGGAAGCCCAGCGGGATCACGACGATTCCGGCATCCAAGAGCTGTCGATCGAGGTCGTCCTTCTCGAACAGCCGCACGACCACCTGTTCCGCGCGATCGCCGATGGCAATCGCTTCGCGGACCAGACCTCGCTCCGCGCCTCCTGAACTGCCGAGGGAGTTGATCACGTGAAGGATGCGCATCAAATGACCCTCTCGAGATCTCCCAGGCGCAGAGACCACGCGTTGATATCTGTAGTGTCAACAAGGGTGGTCCCAACCGGACGTACCGCGAGCACCGAGCTGCCGCGCTTCACCAGGCAGCGCAGGCCAACATCTGCCGAACCGGGACCGCCTGCAAACAGCACCAGTTGCGCACCGACCGTCCGAGCCGAGCCGTAGACGAGCTCGGAGAACCGACCAGACTCACCCCAGATGTCACAGACCACCATGATCCTCACGGAACGCCTTCTGACGATCCGAAAGACCAGTTCCGTGATGGTTCCCGCTGACTCGATAGAAGACAGATGGTAGGAGTTGCCGGAACGTTGATCGTATCTCCAGCTCAAGAACTCGGGGCTGCGACGGGTCTCGAGCGATGAAGTGCCGGCGCCCGCTGGATAACCTCGACCGCCAATGAGTGCGAAGCCGACGCCGTCGCGAATCGTTACTCGACGGACCCGGGCGGGACGGCTCACTGTATAGCAGTGTGCGATTGGTGGTAGGACCGACCATCCCATCTTCACGTACCCGGGGCGGCTGCTGGCGTTTGGTGTGTTGAAGATGAGATCAAGCGAATCGTCTTGTTCGAGTTCTCCAAGAGCGTGTTCTGTGAGGCGCCGGAAGACTCCGGATCCGCGTGCTTCGGGCACCGTTGCGGTATCAACTGGTCGGACGGCGCGTATCGGCTCGCCTTCTAACTCGAGAACCCACCTGAGAAACAGCCTTACTCCAACCAACCGGCCTTGAACCCGCGCAACCCAACCTATTGAGGATCCCGCAGGGTTCTCAAGATGCTTCCACTTGAACCAATCCAGATGGTGACCCGGGCCGAATACGCGAGACAGGACAGCGACCGTATCCAGGTGGTCTTCCTCAGAGAGTACCGACAATTCCAGTTCATCAGTCATTGCGACTCCAGATCCTGCTGGCTGAAGGGGCGATCTATCAACGTCAAACTCAAGGTCCGCTGTAGCCGCGGATCCGACGTCTGGTGCGATCTTCCCAAACGAGGCCACCGGTCAGTCTGCGTTGGAAGAACCAGAATCCGTCCGATAGCTGGACAGGAATTCGATTCACGAGGTACTCATCGGTTGCCGCAGTCACCGGCGCTCCCCCGCCGAGGACCGCACTCCGGTAGCGAGTCCGGACGGGGTCTTCTGCCGCCGCCGACCAGTATCCCCACGGATAGGCGAAGGTCGTCGGAGCAACGCCCACTCTCTCCTCGATCAGGGCGTTCGATACGTCGAGTTCCTCTTCGATCTCCACGATTTCGAGATGCCGCAGGTCGACGTGACGATGCGTATGGGCTCCGATCGTCAGCAATCCGCTGTCGTTCATTTCTCGAATCTGGTCCCAGGTGAGGGGGTCGGCCCGACCACCCGGCGTCAGCGGCACCCCGGTCTCGATCGACTCGGTTGCCAGGTAGAGAGTGAACGGCAGCCCACGCTCTTTCAAGAGGGGAAAACCGTTCGTGTAGACGTCGCGGTAACCGTCGTCGAAGGTCAACACGAAGAGCCGATCCGAGTCGGATTCGCCCCGCCTCTCCAACGCCGTGTCGAGATCGACAATCTCCCCGTGCTCCTGCATCCAGTCGATCTGGCGAACGAAATCCTCCTCCGTGACCTCCATCTGGCGCCCTAGCCATGCCCCGATCTGGTGATAGATGAGGATTCTCGGTCCAGGAGGCCGGCGGTGGAAGAGGTCGGCGGCGGCGAAGAGCACCTTGGCGACCGGGCGAACTGCATCCGTCAACGACACAGCCACACCTAGCCCGGTGGCTTGAGGCGCATCATTTCCTCATCCGTCAAGACGGCGAAGGCAAGCAGATCTAGCCTCTGCAGCGGCGCCAGATGCGGCTTCACGCCCTGCCGTGGATTCGGCCGCCACCCGATCGGCGACTCCGAGGTACGCCAGGGATACCAGATGCGGGCTCTCGGCGTTGTTCCGTCGTAGAGCCACCCCAGAGCCAGGTCGAAGCTGCGTGCATCCTTGACCTGATCGTCGAACGCGGCAGCCTCCGCAGCATGACCCGCACGCGCAGCCGCTTTGGTCTTCCGACGCAGCGTCTCGATGCGCTGTCGTACCATCTCAGTCCGCAGCACATCGATGTGTTCTCGATCCATCCTGGTCCAGTCGACGAGAGCTTGAATGGCACCGTTCCGGCTGCTGAGGTGCCAAACCGTCGGGGCACGATCGGTGTCTTCTACGTACCTGGCCCAATACCGGTCCACGACCCACTCGTTGATCGAGTATCGATCCGGTAGTCCATCTCCAGCGACCGTCCTAATGATCCTTTCCAGCCCCACGAGGAAACGGCGCGCATTCCTTGCCCCCAGAGGGCCATCGAACTCCTTGCGGATTCGAGCGCGGATTGGCGAGAAGCCTTTGATATCGAAGAGCGGAATGAACGCATAACGAACTACTGAGTTTCGATTTGCGTGATGGGTACGAAGCGGCGTAGCGACCAAGGCGGTCACCCATGACGTCAGTATCGTCTCGATGTCCTCGAGAATGTCACGCGGTTCGACCTTCTCCAGTGCGGTCAAGAATTCGCGAAACGTGTTCCTGTCGGGAATGGCACCGAATCCGGCCTCGAGCGCCTCGGTGGGCAGCGAGACACTGCGCATGCCCCTCAGTACTTCGTCGACCCGATCTACTTCGGCTTGGGTTGGAGCGCTCGCAGACTCCTCGACGTCATCCGCTCCATTTGAATCCACCTCGTCGGAGGACGGAACCACCAAGGACGTCTGGTCTTCGTCTTCGTCTTCGTCTCCGTCTTCGTCTTCCTCGTCCTCCTCGCCTTCCTCGTCCTCCTCGCCTTCCTCGTCCTCCTCGATCTCCGAGCCATCTCGCCGAATACGAACCTCGGCTTCTAGGTCTGCAGTCTCTCGCAGAGCTTCATCGCCTGCCAGAGCATCGGATTCCTGGTCCTCGATGAACTCGATGTTCACACGACCCGATTGGGCAGCATCATCTCTCCAGGGGTCTCCGACACGGGTGTGCCCGACTCTTTCGCCGTCGCGCCAATCGTCCGTCCTTTCGCCGGCAAGCGAGGTCGTTCGACGGCGTGGCGGATCTACAGGCGAAGGCTCGAGACGTCCGAGCGGAATGGGCTGTGCCCGGCCGCCGCGTTGCGGATCGTGGCGCAGCCCGATTGATCCTGCTCCGATCGCCTCACTACTTCGCTTCGGCAGGAATACCATCCCAAGAAAGGCGACATTGCGGCTCATCAAATCGGCAACAACCCCCTCGCTCATCGCCACAGTCGACCCGCCGGGTGTCACTGCCAACACAGCGAAATCGACTCTCTGCAGCAACGTCTGTCCGCTCGGCGTTCGTGCCTCCGGAATGGCCACGATTATCAGATCAAACACGTCCTCGGCTTCGCCCAGCAACCGTCTCATGTGACCGCCTGCCAGCGCATCTGCCGGATCATCGAGACCTTCTCCAGGTCGCAAAGCCACCAAACCCGGCCGAACGGCCGGCGTGTCCTCGAGTACCTGTTTGATGAGCGAAGCGAAACCCTCGGCGTCGTCCGCGCTGGCCGAGAGTATGTCCGACAGGGTTGGGCCGGTCGACGAGTACTCGAACAAGCCGCTCGGCTGAGTGAAGCCTGCGTCGATGAGCAGCACCGACCTGCCGGACACCGCCATCGCCACGGCCAGATCTGCGGCCAGGGGTTGGACCGTGGCGTCGGCCGACGACAGCCCGGTGATGCCGATAGAGGTCACCTCTCCGCCGAGTCGCCCTTCGATGGCGCCCCGCAGAGTCTGGAGAGCGGACTTGCGTCCCTGGGTCGGTGCCGTCTCGTACCAGATGAACGCTCCTTCTCCCTGCCGGCGCCGCGGGACTTGGGCCAGCAGGGGAAGAGCGCGCAAGTCTCCCTGCATCCAAACGAGGGGACGCGTCCGTTCGCTCAACACCAGCCCGCCGATCGAAACGAAGATCCCGGCGACTATCCCCAGCACACCGTTGACACCAACTGATGCTTCTTCCGGAGTCTCATCGGCGACTGTGACACGGCCGAGCCGTATCCGATCCTCGAGGCTGCCTTGCTCGAGGTACAACTCTTGGTACTGCAATTCGAGCAGCTGGATGCGGCGTGACACCGCCTTGATCTGAAGGTCACGATTGGCGACCTCGAGAGGATCCTCCTCCGGAATCGCTAGAAGCTGGCGATTCAGCTGTTCGATCTCTCGTTCGACCGCCGTCAGTTCGCTTTGGACCTGGATCGGATCTCTATCGCTCAATCCGGGAACCAGCTCCAACCTCAAGTTGGTCGCCCTCTGCTCGAACGCCGCAATCTGACCCGCCAGGTAGTCGTACCGAGCGTTGTTGAGCTGCACGTCGACCGGCACCTCCTGGAGTTGTGCCAGCTCCACCTGTAGCGGCCCGATCTCCTCAGCCAGTGCTTCGAGTTCCTCGGTGATCACATCCGAGTTGACTGCGCTCTCAACCGCCAGGAACGCATCGCGCATCTGTCGTGCCAGCGCAGCCGCCGACTCGTCACTGGAACCCGGGGCCGAAAAGTAGAGCTCGGACAGTTCGGCATCGAACGTGACCGCTGCGTCGGGGAACTCGATCATCGTCTCCCGGTTGACGTCAATGGCGTCTACCTGCGCGTCCTGGAGTCTCAGTGCCAGCTCCTCGCCGGTTCGGTCGAAGGAATCCTGGTTGAAGATCAGTGCCGCCGTGGCGTAGAACTCCGGCGTTCGTTGCTCATTCCGGCGACTCGTCACCACCACCGCGACAATGAGCCCCAGGACCGCAACGACCGCTACACCGATCCACCGTCCCCGGATGATCCGGATCAGTCGAGTGAGTTCCACGTCACCTTGCTCTCGTGTTCACCGAGGTGGACCGTCTCTCCACCCATCCACCGCTGAGCGGCGAGGCCGCTCAGGAGACCGACAATACTCTCGTTGTCGCCCATTTCGGCGAGGAGGCGGAGTTGCTCGATTGCGTCGAGCATCGTCACGGGACCCGGGAAACCGGCGCGGGCGATATTGATCTTCGGATGCACTGATGGTTCGAGCGGATCGACGGCGAGGTTCTCGGTCAGCCGCTCACCGGGCCGTCGCCCGACCTCAACGATAGGAATGTCGCGCTCGGGTACCAGACCGGCCAGCCGGATGAGTCGGCGCGCCAGATCGATGATCTTGATACGTTCACCCATGTCGAGCACGAATATCTCACCCCCCAGTGAGATCGCCGCCGCCTGCAGTACGAGTTGAACGGCTTCATCGATCGTCATGAAGTAGCGGGTCATCTCCCTATCGGTGATGGTGACCGGACCGCCCTCTTGGATCTGTCGCATGAACGTCGGCACAACGCTGCCGCGACTTCCGAGTACATTGCCGAATCGAACCGCCGAGTACTGACAGTGGTCCTGATAGGCCGACGAAGCTTGAATGACCATCTCGGCCACCCGTTTCGTCGCTCCCATCACGCTCACAGGATCGACGGCCTTGTCGGTGGAGATCAGCACAAAACGCTCGACGCCATTCGTGCGAGCGCACGCCACGACATTCTCCGTGCCGATCACGTTCGTCTTCACCGCTTCCTCAGGACAGGACTCCAGCAATGGAACGTGCTTGTGTGCAGCTGCGTGAAACACCACCTGTGGGTGCCAGGTCGCAAAGATCCGTTCGAGGCGTTCCCGATCGCGAACATCACTCAGGACGAGTTGTACGCTCTCCGAATCCCAACTCGTCGCCGCTTCGAAGATGTGTGTCTCGTCGTTGTCGAGAGCGATCACGGTCTCCGGCGAGAACGTCAGCACCTGACGGACGATCTCCGATCCGATCGAACCGCCTGCACCGGTGACCAGCACGCGCTTGCCGCTGAGAATGTGGGCGACATCCTGAACATGCGTGTCGACGGCGGTTCGTGGAAGCAGGTCCGTCAGTTCGAGATCGCGTACGTCGCGTGCGGCGCTCGAACCATTCATGATCGTGTCGAGCAGGGGCACGATGCGAAGCCGAACATCTACGTTGAGGCAGAGATCGACGACCCGCCTCGCCAAAGTGTCCGATGCATCGGCGACGACGAGGACCCCGTCGATGTCGTACTCCTCGACGAGCGCCGGAAGTTGATCCAATACACCCACCGTCGAAACACCGGCGATTCGTCGACTCGTCTCGAACGGCCCAACGGCAACCAGACCCACGACGTCGACCGGATTGTCCGCCGTTGCCAGGCTTCGGAGCACGCCGGCCGCATCCGCGTCGCGTCCCACCACGAGGACCCGATCCTGGAAGCTGAGTGCTCCGTAGCGCTTGAAGGAGAACAGCCGAGACCGGAATCGTACGAGGCCCATTCCGGCAACGCTCATCAGCACGCCCAGCATCGCGGCCGTCAGCGGAATCGGACCGGTGACGTCGAAGAACTGCCTGGCGGTCAGTATGGACCCAACGAGCAGCGACCCGGCTGCCACGGAGGCGAACACCACTCGCTTCGCCTCGGACACTGAGGCGAACTCCCAGACATGACCGTACGCTCCGAACGCAACGTTGGCGAGGAGATGGACGGCCACGGCGACCGGTATCACGTAGGCGAGTCCGACCGTGTACGTCTCAGGATCTCCGATGCGCTGGTCGAGCAGCCGCAACGCAACGGCGGACGCATATGACGCAGCCACAATGAACCCGTCGACGACGGCGAAGGTCAGGTCCGCCCGGACCCCGACCAGGGATCGAAGAAGCCACGACCGCGCTCGCTCGGTCCGCGTCGTCGAGCGGGCAAGCGGGATATTCCCAGCCACACAAGCCTCCCAAAGCCCCAGTGTACGCCCCCGTACCCTCCTCGAATTGTCGCAGGAATGACGAGGTTTTCTCTCTTCACCTTACTCACTCAGCGTAGGCATTGCCAGAAGAATGTCGACTCTGCGTGGAAAGCGCGAAAACCCTGCAAAGCTCACTCTTCGTGGTGATCGTGTACGCTGTACGTGGTACGTTGGGCCTCGGGTACGTGAGGGTCACCATGGGAGGTGTCATGAAGACGTTGGTAACAGGATCGTCTGGATTCCTTGGTCGACACATCTGTCGCGAGATGCAGAGGGCCGGAATCGAAGTGATGGGATACGACCTCGATCCGTCACCCGACGACATCCCGCACGTTGTCGGAGATCTGCTCGACGTCGATGCGCTCGAACGGGCGTCAATCGGGGTAGACGTGATCTGCCATGTTGGAGCCATCGGAGACGTCTATCTCGCCGGCGAACGCCCGGAACTGGCGGCCGCGGTCAACGTCACCGGCAGCGCCAATGTGATGACCGTCGCCCGGCGGGTGGGGTGCCGAGTGGTCAATGCCTCCACGTGGGAGGTCTACGGGGAGCCGCACTACCAGCCGATGGACGAAGATCACCCGACCAACCCGGATCACCCGTACAACATCACGAAACTGGCCGGGGAACGCTTGATGCTGGCCGCCGATCGGTTCATGGACGTTCCGGCCATCTCGCTGCGCCTCGGGACCGCCTACGGGAGCGGGTTGCGGCCCAACTCGGTGTTCCGGATCTTCATCGACCGCGCTCGCCGCGGCGAACCCATCACCATCCAGGGGGACGGCGCCCAGGGGAGGCAGTTCACACACGCCCGTGACATCGCCAACGCCTTCGTGCTCGCCGCCCGATCCGATGTCCGCGGTGTCGCGCTCAATACGGTTGCGCCGAACACGGTCTCGATCAAGGAGTTGGCCGACCTCATCGTGGATCGAATTCCCACCGAGCTTTCATTCGGCGAACCTCGCCCCGGCGACGTGCCCACGGCGCGCGTGGCCGCCGACCGAATCGAGCAGGTACTCGGTTGGAAAGCCGAGGTGCCGTTCGCGCAAGGGCTCGACGAGCTCATTGAATCTGTGTTGACGGAGACCTGACTTGGACGGGCGTCGCCCGCGAATTCGCGTACTCATCAAAGGCCTCGGCCGCGGCGGAGCCGAGCGTCTGCTCTCGCAAGGGGCTCTGTTCTGGAACACCGCGGAGTTCGACTACCAGGTCGGCTACTTCCTTCCATGGAAAGATCAACTGGTCCCCGACTTGCTCGCACGAGGCGTCACGGTCGATTGTTTTGGAGGAGATCGAGGTATGTCGCCCGGCGCCGTTCGCAGAGCCGGTCGTGCGTGCCGAGCAGCCGACCTGGTGCACGCCCACCTTCCTTCGACTGGCATCATTGCCAGGCTCGTGAGTCGGGCGCCGGTCGTGTACACCGAGCACAACATCGTCGATTCCTACCGGCCGCTGGTGGCAGCGTTGAATCGCATCACGTACCGGCGCAATCGGGCGGTGATCGCCGTGTCCGCGGCCGTCGCGGATTCCGTGGCCCAATACCCCGGCCCGGACGTCGAGGTGATACCGAATGGTGTCAGTTGCCATGTCGATCCGGTGGACGTCGAGCGTCTGCGCACGGAACTGGAGGTAGGGACGGGACCGCTCGTCGTTCACGTCGGCAACATCCGACCGCACAAGGGACATTCGACACTGATTCGAGCAGCGCATGCACTCGAGTCGCTTGCTCCATCTGCGACGATCGTCTCGGTCGGCGGCGAGAAACACGCCGGAGATCTCGCCAGAGTACGTGCCGAAGCCGCCGGGGTTCGAAACATCCGGTTCGTCGGCAGTCGTGAAGATGCCACTACCTTCCTGGCCGCCGCCGATGTCGTCGTCAATCCGTCCGACTTCGAGGGTCTTCCCGTGGTCTTGCTCGAGGCGCTGTCGCTTGGCCGTCCCGTCGTTGCCACCCGGGTCGGCGGAGTCCCGACCATCATTCGCGACGGATCGACCGGTCTGCTCGTCGAGGCGAATGACGCGACCGGCCTGGCCAAAGGAGTCGCCGAATTGTTGCAGGATCCCAACCGGGCGCGCTGGCTCGGCGCGAACGGTCGCGCGCTGGTGCAGAATGAGTTCGGTCTGGAGCAGATGGTCCGCCGAACCGAGGACGTGTATCGGAGAGTTCTGTATGGGTGATGTCCGAGCGCGAGCCTACGAGGATGATGACCTTGCCGGGGTACTTGACCTGCTGCGGGCCGCCCTGGGCGAGACGCCCATCCTCAAGCGGACTCCCGAGCTCTTCTCGTGGAAGCACCTGGACAACCCCTTCGGTAGATCGATCATCATGGTGGCCGAGGCCGATGATCGAATCGTCGGCCTGAGAGCCTTCATGCGATGGGAGCTCGACCACCCTTCGGGCAGGCTGCGATGCGTGCGAGCCGTTGATACCGCAACACATCCGGACTACCAGCGGCGAGGCATCTTCCGCCTTCTCACCGAACACGCGGTCGATCTCGCCCGGGCCGACGGCGTCGATCTGATCTTCAACACCCCCAATCCGCAGTCGGGTGCGGGATACCTGTCGATGGGCTGGCAGGAGGTTGGACATATCGGAGTGCTGGCCCGACCCCTCGCCGGATTGTTGCGCCGTTCTCCGCCTACCGACGGCCTACCGGACGTTGCATCCGTCACCAACAGTCCGATCATCACCACCGCGCCTGCGGTCACTCCCCGACCGAGCAACCAACTCCGCACGCCTCGTACCACCGACTACCTCAGCTGGCGCTTTGCCCAACACCCCACCGCCCGCTATGTGCGTGGAGGTACGGGCGAGCACGTGATCGTCGCCCGCCCCAACGTCCGCAGCAATCGACGAGAACTCGTCGTCTCAGACCTCTTCGGCGACCCTCTTGCTCGAACCCTGGCCCGCTGGTTGCGCTCCATCCGCGCCGACTACGCGGCCGGGTGGTTCAGCCGCGGCTCTCCCGAACGTTCCACTGCGATTCGCGCCGGAATGCTGCAGGTTCCGCGAGTGCATTCGCTGCGCCTCATCGCCCGCCCTCTTCGCAAGCTGCCGTTCGACGTCTTCGAGCTCGACGGGTGGGATCTGGCGATGAGCGACCTGGAGTTGCTCTGATGCGAAATGCCGTCATATGGCTGGCGGCAGTCGGGGCGACGATCGTGATCACCTTCGCGGTGGGGTACGGAAGTCAGATGGGGGTCGTCGCCATCATGGCCGTATCTCTGTTTCTCCTCTTCGCGTGGATCGGCACACGAATCGCCACCCTGGTTGATGCTTCCTGGCTCCCGAGGGCCGTCGCACTCGGCTTCCTCATCAAACTCGCAGCCTCATCGCTTCGCTACGGAATGGTCAGGTACCTCTACGGTTTCGGGGACTCCTTCAGCTACCACTCTGCCGGCGTGAATCTCGCCGATGTCTGGCGAGCCCTCGAGGTTCCGCTCGTTGAAGGCAGGAGCGCCGGTACCCGGTTCATCGAGTTGCTGACCAGCGCGCTGTACGCGCCCTACGTTCCTCACATGCTCGGGGGGTTCTTTCTGTATGCGAGTCTCGCCTACGGTGGCCAGTTGCTGTTGTACACAGCGTTCCGTCGCGCACTCCCCCACGGACCACTGAAGATCTATGCCGCCTTCGTTCTGCTGCTCCCAACGCTGAGTTTCTGGCCGTCGAGCATCGGCAAGGACGCAGTAATGCTCCTGGCCATCGGTCTCACCGCCTGGGGTGCTGCCGCCTTGTTCGAGTCTTACCGCGTGTCACATTTCGTATGGACCGGACTCGGAGTAGGACTGGCGGCAGCCATCCGGCCTCACATGGCCGGTCTGCTGGCGGCGTCGATCGCAGCGGCGATGCTTTTGTCGAGATCCCCGGAGGGCGCAGCTGCCAAGAGCCGGAGGCTGCTACTGCTGGGAGTCACCGTGCTCGGGGTAGTCCTCTTTGCCGGCCTCGCTGCGGACGCGTTCGGGGTGAATCTCTCCCTCGACGACGTCGATCCGCTCGTCGCCGACATCGAGCGCAGGACCGGGCAGGGAGGATCGGCGGTCGGTGGCGATGCCGTCTCCACCGTGGCCGAGTTTCCCTCGGCCTTCCTGCGTGTCATGTTTCGACCGTTGCCAACGGATGCACACAACGCGCAAGCGCTCTTCAGCGCCGTGGAAGGAACCTTTCTCCTCGGAGTCTTCATCTGGAAGCTCCCTTCTGTGGTCAGGCGATTCGGATCGCTCCGGCGAAGCCCCTACGTGCTCTTCTCGCTGATCTACTCCATCGGCTTCGCCGTTGCCTTCTCGGCAATCCTCAACTACGGGATCCTCGCCAGACAGCGCAGCCAGGTCATCGGATTGTTCTTGGTGGTCTTGCTTGGGCTGAGTCCTCCGGAAGCAGTCGATGAACACACGTCCCCCGAACAGGAGTACGCACACGTATGAGCAGTGTCGAACGATCCACCAAGCCGGCCATCCTCGGCGGTACACCTCTGTTCGACCCTCCGCTCCCGTTTGCGCAACCCACACTGGAGGACGAAGAGGCAGTCCTCTCGCGCATCGCCGAGTCCGTTCAGTCCGGCCGGCTCACGGATGGACCGACCGTCCGGAGCCTCGAGGAGCGGGCCGCCGATCACTTCGGAGTTGCCGACTGCGTCGCCGTCGGATCGTGCACGCTGGGTCTGATGCTCGTCATGCAGCAGACGAACCTCGCCGGGCCTGTTGTGATGCCGTCCTTCACCTTCTCGGCGACCGCTCATGCCGCCGCCTGGAATCGGCTCGACATCAGATTCGCCGACGTCGACCCGCACACGTGGCTGCTTGGACCCGTCGGTGTCCCGGACGACGCGGCGTTGGTCGTGGGAGTGCACGTCTCCGGCGTTCCCTGCGACGTTGCGGGCCTGGAGTCGCGTGCCCGACAGACCGGAGCACAGCTGATGTTCGACGCCGCCCACGGGGCAGGATCGTTGCTCACCATCGACGGCCGTCACCGGCCCGTCGGAGGTTTCGGCCTCGCAGAGGTGTTCAGCCTCACCCCGACCAAGGTCCTCAGCGGAGCCGAAGGCGGTCTGATCACAACCAACGACCCGGCCCTCGCCGAGCAATTGCGACTCGCCCGCAACTACGGGAACCCCGGTTCCTACGACACCCTCTTCCCCGGACTCAATGCCCGCCTCTCAGAGCTGCATGCCGCGCTGGCGCTGGTCGCGTTCGACCATCTCGAGACGCGGGTCGAACATCGCAACGCCGTTGCTGACCGATACCGGAGCCGTCTCGGTACGCTGCCCGGCATAGGGTTCCAGCACATTCCTGCGGGTGCCCGCAGCTCCTACAAGGACTTCACGATCACGGTCGACGCGGCGGGCTTCGGATGCAGTCGAGACACGGTTGTAGAGGCCCTCCACGCCGAAGGGGTCGACACGCGTCCCTACTACTCGCCTCCCGTCCACCGGCAAACCGCCTATCGACACCTAGGCCCGTTCGATTTGCCGGTCACCGACCGACTGGCTGCAGAAGTGATCAGCCTTCCGATCTGGAGCCACCTGCCTCTCTCATCGGTCGACGTGATCTGCGACGCGATCGAACGTATCCACGAGCACGCTGCCGACCTCGGCGGCCGCGAATAGAGAGTTCTGTCGACGGTCACGCATCGACGCGCAAGAACCCGCCCTGAACGGCACCTGCCAACAGGGCCGCACCCAGCAGGCCGACCATCCCGGCTCCGGTCCAATCCCCGACCGCGTCGGCGGCCAACACCACCAGCACAACCCCCAGCTGCGTTGCGCCGGCGACCATCGCAACCACCCGCACCGACCTACCCCGATCGTGTAGTTGGTCGTAGAGATGGCTCCGATCGCCGCCGAAAAGCGGACGCCGGAAGCGCCTGCGCCGGAGGATTGTGACCACGACGTCGAGCCCGAACACACCGACGAGACCGAGACCTACGACGAATTGGCCGCCGAGGCCGTCGGGCGCGGTCGCCAGGATCCCGTAGGCGAGCAAGGCTCCGACCACATAGGCGCCGTTGTCGCCGAGGAAGACGCGGGCCCGATGCCAGTTGAGCACGAGAAACGCTGTACAGGCGCCGGCGACCACCCACCCGAAGGACGGCTCGAGACCCCTCCGGCTCAGCAACAGCGCAGTCCCCACAGCGGTCACCGCCATGGTGGTGCCGACCAGTCCATCCAGACCGTCGAACAGGTTGACCGCGTTGACCCCCACCATTACGAGCAGACTGCCTACCACCGCAGCAAGCAGACCGTGCTCGAGGAACGGGAGGTCGCTCCAGAGAACCAGAAGCACGGCAGCCACACCCTCACCCGCCAGACGCACTGCCGGCGACAGACGCCGTACGTCATCAGCGAGACCGAGCAGCAGCAGGAGGGTCGTTGCTGCCAGGAGTCCGAGATCAACGACCCCTTCACTCCACAGACCCAGGTGAACACCGGCATAGACCCCGATTCCACCCAACGGCACCGCCGGACGGACATGTGCTTTGAGCGTGGGGTCGTCAGGGTGATCGACGATGCCCAACCGGGGCCCAATCCACAGTGCGGCGAGGCTCCAGAACAGGGCGACTGCGGCGGCAAGGATCATGCCCGCCACGTCAACTCCACAGAGGTCTCACCGGCATGAATCTCCGTCGGACGGCCACCCGCGAAACCCATCGACTCGTAGGCGGCGATTGCGACGCGATTGTCACTCCCGACCACGACCTTGACCGCCTCAACGCCGCGACTGCGCATGGTTTCGAGAAAGCTCGTGCCCAACTGTTTTCCCCATCCCCGTCCGCGGGCGACCGGAGCGACGGCCATCGAGAGCAGCTCCGCACCGTCGGAGGAGTCTTGACCTGCGGTGCCGTATCTGAGCGTCTCCCAGGCTCGCCGCGCGAGGGATGGGGTGAAGAGCCGTGGCACCACGCGAGGCACCGCACGCCACCACTGCGTGCGGAGAAAATGCCGGTAGAAGGCCGTGGTGTCGTCGACGCCGGCGACGAACCCAAGTGGAGTGCCCTCCGCGCCCTGGGCCACGAGGACCACCGCGCCCGGCCAGTCGATCATCACTGCGTAGAGCAGAGACAGGAACGGGGTTCCCAGGCGCGCAAGGAATCCCGTGTCGATGGAGCGTCGGTGCAACGAGGCGATCACCCCAGCATCAGATCGCCGCGCCGGTCGGAGCGGAGCGTCATCCACCGACCCGGCCAGCAGCCAAGGGAGCCCTTTGCGGTCGGCAACCGTCCGGTACGCGGCCATCACCTTGCTCACCACATGCCTCTCATCGAACTCGCCACGGGACTTGGCGATGCTGGCTTCTCCCATGGCCCGACGCAGATCCGGGTCGCTCCCGAGGTGGACAATGGCGGTGGCAAGCGCCGCCGGATCCCGAACGGGCACGAGCACACCGTTGTGGCCGGGATCGACTACCTGGCGGCAGCCACGGATGTCGGTGGCTATGACCGGCAATCCCATGGCCGCCGCTTCCATTGCCGCCCGGGGGAAACCTTCGCGGTGGGAGGGCAGGACGAACACATCCATCGCCGCATACAGCTCGACCATATCGGACCGCATGCCGAGGAACTGCACGCCGGCCGCCCGGGCGTCCTCGACAACGTTGGATCCAAGACCGTCGGCCTTGTCGGCATCCATCGGACCGACGACGACGAGCCGGTATCGCTCGTCGAGTCCCCGGAATGCCTCGAAGAGCTCTAGATAGCCCTTCTCGGCCACGAGCCGTCCAACCATACCGATCAGAATCTGATCATCCTCGACCCCCAAATCGGCCCTCAGCTCCCTGCGCCGGTTCGGATCGATCGAAGAACAGTCGAACCGCTGCAGGTCGACGCCGTTGCCGAGCAGACTGGTCCTCGAAGGCGGACTGATTCGCCATCGCCGCAACAGGTCGAGATCCTCCGGGCTCTGCACGAGCTCTGCATCGGAGAATCGTGAGGCGAGGGCCTCGAGGATGTAGACCAGGAGCCGCTTTCCGACACGATCATCTTCGGTCGCATAGAGTCCATGGACGGTGTTGACGATGATCGGAACTCCGGCCAGCCTTCCCAGGATTCGTCCGTACACCCCGGGTTTCGGGTTGTGGGTGTGGAGCACGTCGGGTCGCTCTCGGCGCACTACTTGCCAGAACTCCTTCATCGACCTCAGATCCGCTCGTAGATCGGCTCCCCGCGTCGACGAAGGAAGTGCCACATGCCGGATCCCCAGCTCTTCGATGTGCTCGACGTCGGGTCCCGGCGCGCTGACGCCGACGGCCTCTCCACCCCCTTCGATCACGGCCAGGAGCTGCGGCAGCACCAGGTAGCGCAGACTCAAATCGACCGTAGTCAGATGAATGACTTTCATGAGCGCCTCGCTTGCGCCACGTCATCGAGCACCGCCGAGTAGCGGTCGACTGCGTGCGCCATCAGGAAATGCTCCGCAACGTAGCGGCGAGCGGACGCACCCATCCGGAGGATGGTTGCAGAGTCACCAGCCAGCGCCGATAGCCGGTTCACGGCGGCGCCGATGTCCTGAGGTGGCACCACGAATCCGGTTTCACCGTCGAGGATCGCCTCGGACGTACCGCCAACTCCGAACGCCACGGCCGGAACTCCGGCCGCGGCGGCTTCGAGGACTACTCCGGGCAGACCTTCCGTACGCGACGTGAGGAGCAGTACGTCTGCCCAGGCGAGGTGTTCCCGGACGTCGTCGACGGAACCGGTGAACTCCACTGCACCGGCAACACCCAGGCGTTCTGCCTGTTCGATGGTTCGATCTCTCAGATCTCCGGCGCCAACCACTCGGAGTCGAGCCGGGACCTGGAGATTGGCGAGGATCTCAACCGCCGCCTGTGGNNGACCATCCGGAGTCGAGCCGGTATCTGGAGGTTGGCGAGAATCTCAACCGCCACCTGTGGTTGCTTCTCCCTGGTCAACGCCCCCATGACGAGGATTCGCAGTTCGTCGTCCGCCCGTGGCACGTGTTCGAGAGCCAGATACGGTTCCGGAACTCCGGTGTAGGCAACACTCACCTTCGTCGCCGGCACGTCGAAGTCGTCGACGAGCTGACGACCCGTCTCCTGCGACACCGCCACGATCGAGTCGACTCTGGACAGGAGGAGGTGCTGAAGGCGCCGGCTGCGCATACGCCGCGCCCAGTAGTTCGGTTCTCCTATCGACGCGTAGACGAGCGCCGGGGGATGTCGCATCGCCACCAGCGCCGCCACCGAATACTTCAGCGTGGCGGAACCATTGGCGAGGACCACGTCCGGCCGGAGCCGGTCAATCCGCGCTCGCAATGCCCGCACCACGGTGACGTCGAGCCGCCCAAGTTCGGCGAGTGGTCGATCGTCGAGTGCCTCGGCACCAACCGTGGGACCACTGACATCCGACGAGAGTGCCACCGTCTCCACGATCCTCCCCCGCTCCGCCAGTCCGCTGGCCAGCTGTGTTCCGAATACCTCGGCGCCTCTTCTTCGATTCGACGTCAGCACGACCAGGATCGTCTGCCGTCCCGACTTGATTCCTCGTTCGACGAGTTGCTCGGTGCTCACACGCTTCCACCAATGCGGGACGGCGGCCGGCGCTCGCAGCGCCAGGCGGATCCGGTCGCGCCGGCGGTCGTGCAATGTCACGAATGCCAGGTTCAGCAGATGCGGGGCATGGCCGTCGAACGTGACCGGATCGACGGACGGCACCAATCGTTCGATCGCCCGCTGAGGGCCACTCCGGACCCGCAGACCGGTGAGGACATCCTCCGGTACGGCGGCGCCCGCCCAGGTCCGTGCGAGGAGAAAGGACGTATACACGAAGCTCGACAGCGACCACCGGCGGGCATAGGTCTGAAGTGCCCGCCAGTCGGGTCCTAGTCGCGCCGCCTCGGCGAGGTCACGAAACAGTATCAACCGGAACCGATGATCAAGGGCCGCATGCGTGGCGAGGAAGGCGAGGCGTGCCTCCTCCGGCAGGAGGTGCAGCGGACCGAGCGGATGGTCGGGCTGGTACAACGCACGTCGCCACGCCTCCGCGACGGCGCCCTTTGCCCCTCCCATGAGCTGGCCGTAGGAGAACAGGTCCCAGTGCAGATCGACGCTGAAGGTCAGGCCGGTGTCCTTGTCGACGACGAGCACCTCGCGTTTGTCGGCCTTCGGTCGTTTCGGTGGAATCCAACCGACCCCCGGGTACCGTTCGAGGATTCGCAGAGTCTTCTCCACGTCCGCTGCCGGCACCAATAGGTCGAGATCGGTGAACGTCCGCATGGAGGGGACGGCATAGGCCCAATCCGCCAGCGCAGGCCCTTTCAGTACCGAAACCGAAACTCCCCCATCCGCCAGCGACTCCAGGATGCGACGGAGATGCGTACGCATCACCCGCTGCCGGGCTGCCATTCGAACGAACACAGGCCGCACCGACGCTTCGACCGACGGCCCACCACTGTGAGCGAGCATCCCGGTGAGACCGTGATGAACGGCCATTTCGAGATCGACCTCGTCGGGTGCATGCTCCGGAATCCGACGTCCTGCAACTATGTCGAGCCAGTCAGTGCCGTCCCACATGCGCCCTTGCCCACGCCTTGCAACCCATGGTGACGTAGAGTAGCGATGGAGTAGTCGTTCGGGAGGGTCGTCACGAGCAAAGAACCGGATTCAGAGCGAGTCGCGGTGATCGCCGACGATCCGGTCCTCGCCGCAGCGATTTCTGTTGCCATCTCCGCAGCCGGCCCTGAGACTGCTCCTGGTTCGCTCGAAGATCTCACCGGGGCCGAGACGGCAGTGCTCATATGCCCTGATGGCGTCGAGCGCGACCGGCTCCGGAAGGTCCCGCCCGGCACGACCGTCATCGTCGCCGGCCCGGCCGATGTGGCCTCGATGCTGACTGCAGTCGAGAACGGAGCACTCGCCTACCTCGAAGCCGATGCGCCGTTTGATCGATTCGTCGCGACGGTCGAAGCAGCCCGACGCGGTGAGGCAACCGTACCCCCGCGAATGCTCGGGGCTTTGCTGCAGAACGTGATCGAACGGCAACGAGAGGCGCGGCTGGTCGCTCGCCAGCTCGAAGTGCTCTCCCCCCGGGAACGCGAAGTCTTCGAACTCGTGGTCCAGGGCGCGGACAAGCACACCCTATCCGACCGACTCTTCATCAGTCCGGAGACCGCACGTACCCACATCCAGAACGTGATGAGCAAACTCGCAGTGACGTCCCGGGTCGAGTTGGTCGGCCTAGCCGCCGCGGCAGGCATCCCGACGGTCGGGAGCGAAGGAGGTCAGACATGATCGGCTATCCCAAGCGGCGGGAAGACCTGATCCTCCGCGAAACGGGAGATGAGGTGGCGATTTACGATCCCTCCTCCGCCACGCTCGTTCAGCTCAACGCTTCTGCGCTGGCAATCTGGCAGGCGTGCGACGGCAGGACCTCTCAGGAGGAGATCGCCGATGCCCTCGCCGTACTCACCGGCCTCGATGCCGGGGCGCTGCTCAGCGAGGTCGAGACCACCATTTCCACGTTCGTCGAGCAGGGTCTCCTCGAACGGCAGTGAGCCCGCCTGGAGGCGGGCCCACTCGGTATCTGGATGTGCCTTCGGCTCAGCCGCGCATGTTGGGCAGCGGGCAGCCGGCGTTGTTGTACATGTCGAGTGCGTTCTTCAGCATCTCCATGTCGTGGTTGTTGCAGCCGGCCAGCGCCGTGTTGACCTCGGCGATGATGTTCGAGTCGCCCATGGCGTAGTAGACCTCGGGATGGCTGGCGTTCAACAGCGCAGCAGCGGCGGCTCGCTGAAGTTTCTTGGCCATGTCGTTGCCGCCGTAGTTCACAGCCTCGCCAAATGACATGTCATCGGCGCACGAGGTCGGCAGTACGAATCCGGCGGCCGACATCATCATCTCTGGATAGATGCCCGTAGCGGCCCACGCTCCCGGGCTGTTCTTCCAGTACCCCGGCGTGCAGCCCTGCCCTACCGGGCTGGTGGTCTGCGCCAGAGCCGGGCTCATGCCGACAATCTGGACGGCGGGCGTCGTCCAGGCCAGCGCCACACCGCCGAGGATGGCTCCTCGCTTCAGGGCTTCCCGTCGAGTCAGACCCTCTTCATGAATCTCGTTGTCACCCATGGTGCCTCCCAGCGAATAGGCCGCCTTGTGGCGGTTTCGACTCTTCCACCGCTCACGGTAGCGGTAGCCGTCACGCTCCGTCTATACGTCAATCGACGTAAAGACCCGATAGCATGCACTCGTGGCCGGGAGTATCAGGGTGGGGCCGCCTGCCCCTCAGATCATCGAAACCGAGATCGACGACGACGTGAGCCTCTACGACGCGCGCACCGAGCGGGTGGTGGTCCTCAACTCGACGGCCAGCGATATCTGGCGGTTGGCCGACGGCGAGCATACCCTCGATGAGATCGTCGAATTGCTCGCCAATGCCTATTCGACCACACCGAACGCCATCCAGGCCGATGTGGAGCAGACCGTCCAATCACTCATCGACGACGGCCTGCTGAGCGACGCATGAAGATCCGCCCTCGACCCGGTTGACGGGAGAACCTCGCCGGCCTCGTGTGGGCAGGCCATCGCTGGTACCAGGTCTTCGAGCGCCGCTACCGGGTCGGTTCGCAAGACCCTCGACTGCTGGACGATCTCGACCGACTCCTTGCTCCGTTCGCGGCGTCGGGTGCGGGCGCCCGAATGGCGGACACCTACTGCATCACCGTCGACGGCACCCGCCGGGTGGTGTTCCGCGACTGCCTCGATCTGACCGGAGGGGCCGAACCGGATCTCGCGCTGACGGCCCTGCTCGCCGACTTGAACCAGCGGGTGGTGGCAGACTTCGAGGGCTTCGCAGTTCATGCCGGCGTGGTCCGCTCCGGCGACCGGATACTGGCCATTCCGGTCGCGTCGGGCGGGGGCAAGAGCACACTGACCGCGGCGTTGGTGAATGCCGGCCTTCAGTACCTCTCGGACGAGGGCCTGTGTGTGCGCTACGAGAGCGGCCACGTGGTTCCCTACCCAAAACCCGTGAGCCTCGACCGCTGGAGTCGGGAGACGCTCGGCCTGCCTTCGGCCGGCGACGTATTCGAGGTGCCGTACTCGGTCGACGACCTCGACGGCAGCGTCGGCTCCGGTGGCCGGCTGACCGACATCATCTTTCCAATCTACGACGAATTCTCCGAACCGCACCTCCAATCGATCCCCCGCTCGGCGGCACAGGCGCAACTGCTGAAGCTGTCCTTCAACCACTACAAGCAACCAGAGCAGGCCTTCCGGCTCTCTGCGGAGCTCGTCAAAGGCGCGCAGTGCGGCGAATTCAGGTTCTCCGATCCAACACGGGCGGCGCAGTTCCTGAAAGGCCACCTCTCGAGCCAAGCTTGACGGACGACACCCGCCGGCACCGCCCGGCGACCGCTACTGCACGCAGAACTCGTTGCCCTNNGAGATGATCGATCCGAACAATCTCCCCAAGTCGTCCCTTCAGACGGGGGTCGACCGCACGCACCTCAACCATCTGCTGATCGTCGTGTTCGGTCTGCTGGGGGTCGTGCTCGCAGTCGCTCTCGTGCTGGTGATCATCGGCTGACGGCGGCTACTGCACGCAGAACTCGTTGCCCTCCGGATCACCGAGCACGACCCAGTATCCGCCTCGCAGTTCCACGGGTCCGATCAGCGTGGCACCGAGACCAACCAGTCGCTCGACCTCTGTGTCGACAAGGCGCCGGCGTTCTTCGAGCGGCGTTCCGGGACCGCCACTCACGTCCACGTCGAGGTGCACTCGATTCTTGGCCGACTTGCCCTCCGGCACCCGCTGGATGAAGACGCGCGGTCCTCGGCCGTCCGGGTCGACGATCGCCCTGGCGTCGTTCCGGTTCTCCTCCGGGATCTCCATGGCCGTCGCCCAGTCGTCCCACGAGTCGAACTCCGGCGGCGGAGGTTGGATGATGTACCCGAGCGCCTCGGTCCAGAAGTCCGCCAGTCGTGCCGGGTCTCGGGCATCGAACACGATCTGCACACCTCTCGCCATCAGTCCTCCTCAACCGGGGGCGCCCGATGTTCCGCCTCCTCCGATCCACGCTCCTTGCTGACCGTGAAGCC
>JABAOG010001153.1_pt2 | contig 30498 bp, 26 predicted proteins | sample 7062131 | NCBI WGS metagenome assembly JABAOG01 (sample SAMN14538629, study PRJNA623070) | marine sediment metagenome | biome: marine biome [ENVO:00000428]; feature: marine pelagic biome [ENVO:01000023]; material: deep marine sediment [ENVO:00002113] | place: India: Arabian Sea | collected... | reverse complement strand
GACCGCGAGACTCAGACGTACATGCCCCCATTGACGCGGAGCACCTGACCGGTGATGTAGCCGGCCTCTTCGCTCGCGAGGAAGAGCACCGCGGCGGCGACCTCTTCGGGTCGGCCCACGCGCCCCAACGGGGTGGAGGAGACGATCCCCTCCTTGATCTCGTCCGAGAGTGAAGACGTCATGTCCGTGTCGATGTAGCCCGGGGCGACCGCGTTGACGGTGACGCCGCGCGAGGCGTACTCCCGAGCGAGCGTCTTCGTCAACCCGATCATGGCCGCTTTGCTGGCCGAGTAGACGGCCTGGCCCGGATTGCCGGTCTCGCCGACCACGCTCGAGAGGTTGATGATGCGACCCTCCTTGGCCCGCATCATCGGGCGGATGGCCGCCTTGCAGCACCAGATGGGGCCGGCGACGTTGGTCGAGAAGGTGTCCTCGACCTCGTCGGGCTTCACCCGCATCAGGAGCTGGTCGCGGGCGATCCCGGCGTTGTTCACCAGGATGTGCAGGCCGCCGAGCCGCTTGGTGACGTCCTTGATGGTCTCCGCCACGGTGTCGGCCGAGGCCACGTCCAGCTTCACCGCCTCGGCCTTGCCGCCGGCGGCCTCGATGGCCGCGGTGGCTTCCTTGGCCGCCTCCTCGTTGCCCCGGTAGGCCATCACCACGTAGGCGCCGGCCTTGGCCAGCGCCTCGGAGCAGGCGCGGCCGATGCCGCGGGTGCCTCCGGTGACGAAGGCGATCTTACCGTCCAGTCGGAACATCAGGATTCCTTCCCGATCTTGTCTTTGAGGTCCAGGAGGCCGGCGAGGGGCCCCGGCTTCTTCTCCGGGGGCTTGTCGAGGATCGCCGCGATGGCCGGGTCCGCGCAGCCGCCAGGGCAGCGCGGCGACATCGGCACCTCGAGGATCAGGTTCTCGCGGACCAGCGCGTCGAGGGCGATCTCGTCGCCGGTGTAGGTCTCTCGCTCCAGGTCCTGGGGCGTGAGCTCGACCTCCTCTTCGGTGGCCTGCTCCTCGTAGGAGCCACGGGGCACGAAGAGCTGGGTGAAGGGCAGGTCCACGGGGAAGTCGATGTCCTCGTTGCAGCGCGCGCAGGGCACGCGGAGGACCGCACGGATCCGACCGTCGGCCAGCACGTCGTCCCCCATCTTGCGCCCGACGACCTCGAGCGTGCCGGGCTCCCCCGACTCGGGCGCGCCGTACTCGGTGTCCTCGAGCGCCTCCGTGAGCCAGTCACGGGTGATGGCGAATTCGTAGGACTTCTCACCGGTGGCGGTGAAGTCGTTCAGGTCGAGGACGAAGGAGGACATGGTGGCAGGCCATCCCACATGGGGGGATCGGGCGCCCGGACGTGTAAGGGTTTCGGCCGCGGTGCGCAACCACGCCGCTGCGGCTCCTCATCGGACGAGGTTCAGTGAGCCGTCCTCGAGCTCGAGCGCGGCGACGCCACCGCGGCTCCAGCTTCCGTCGGGCCCTTCGACGATACGCCCCCAAACAGGGACAGATACGTGGGCCGCCCCGTCGCCGGGAGCGTGGGCCGCGGCCGCTTCCCGGCGGGGCCACGCGTGCATACCGCCGGTGGCGCCCAGCCGCTGGCCGAGGGCCCCCAGCGGCTCGCTCCCCACGGCCACCCCCCCGAGCCCCTGGGCGAGGGGACCGGCGCTGGCGGGCGCGGCCCAGCTCAGCAGATGGCGGGGCCCGGTGGCCTCGGGCAGATCGATGGCCGTCAGGTCCGCGTCGGCGAAGCCGCAACCGTGGTCGCCGCGGGCATAGCGACCGTCGGGCGCGCCCGGCACGGGCACCCACTCGTGGCCACCGAAGCGAACCAGGTGGACCCCACGCAGATCGATGAGCCCCTCGGCGTCGACCTCACCGAGGGCGGCGTCCATGACCTCCGTGTCGTCCTCGCCGCCGGGGAGGAGGAGCGTCGGGCCCGCGGCCGCGAGGGCGGCCAGGAGCCGCTTCGCCGAGGCGTCGTCCCGGGCGAAACCGCCCAGCACGATGCGCAGCGGAGCCTCCGGCAGCTCGTCCAAGGTCGCGTCGGGCGAGAGGGCGAAGGCGACCACGTGGGGCACCTCGCCCTCGAGGGTCAGGATGCGCTCCTCGAGCACCAGGCGGAGATCGCCGAGCTCCCGCTGGCGCTCCAGCGGCTCGACGAGGAGACAGCGGGCGTAGGGGTGGTCGCCCTCCACCCGCAGCTCCTCGCCCCCACAGCCGTCGCAGCCGTCGCAGGCGGCGACCAAGAGGAAGAGGGAGGGCAGGAACCAGCGCACGGGGGCGACCTATGCACCTCCCCGGCTCGGACGCAAGGGTTCGACGGTCGGGTCGGCCACTGGCACCCTCTTGGGGTGCTCTTTCGCCTGGCGTCGATGATCGCGCTGCTCCTCGCGAGCGAGAGCGCTTTGGCGCAGGGCGATGTCTTCGGCTCGAATCGCGACCAGCCCGCAGCCAGCACGCGCCCCGCGGACACGTATCGACGCTCCGTCCCCGACCGCCCCTACGTGCCGGATCGCTCGAAGGCGCTGCGCAGCGTGCGGCTACTCGGGGACGACGTCGTCTACCGGCTCGATCGCCCCGGTGGGGAGGAGATCTACCGGGACATGGACGCGATCCCCGTCGTGGTCTGTGCCGAGCCCCCCTGTGACGTGCTCCTGCCCGACGAGGTCCGCTTGGCGGTGCAGGCGCGCGGCGAACGCTTCGCGCGGGGTCAGCTGCGCGTTCCTCCCGGCCCCGGGATGCTGAGCGCTCGGATCCTGAGCGCGCGGCCCAAACGGATCCGGGGGGCGATCATCAGCGGGGCGATGCTCATCGCGAGCGCCGTCCTCTTCGGCTACGGCGGCGCGGAGGATCCCGACGCCTTCCTCTCCTTCCGCCCGGTCTTCTTCGGGATCGGAACCGCGATCCTGATCGGGGCCCTGGTGATCGGGGCGATCCACTTCACCAGCCCGCGGCAGGGGAGCGCCCGGTGGCAACCGGCCCGCCCACTGGCACTGAGCCGCCATTCACTCTAGACCTTCTGGCGATGGCCACGAACTTCGTCCGGTTCACCGGAACCGACACCTACCTGTCCAACGAATCCCTCGAAGCCGCGGTGAACTGCGCGCTCGTGCTGCAACGCCCCCTGCTCGTTCGCGGCGAGCCGGGCACCGGCAAGACCCTCCTCGCGGAGGCGGTCGCCGAGGCGCTGCAGATGCCTCTGATCCGCTGGAACGTGAAATCCACGACCCGCGCTCAGGACGGCCTCTACGTCTACGACACCGTCCAGCGCCTCNNCGACAAGGCGGACATCGAGTTCCCGAACGATCTGCTCAACGAGCTCGACCGGATGCGCTTCGTCATCGACGAGACCCAGCGCGAGGTCTACGCGAAGGAGCGGCCCTTCGTGCTCATCACCTCGAACAACGAGAAGGAGCTGCCGGACGCCTTCCTGCGGCGCTGCGTCTTCCACTTCATCGACTTCCCCAACCCGGAGCTGATGAAGCAGATCGTCGACGTCCACCACCCGGAGCTCGAGGCGAGCCTGCTGAAGCAGGCGATGGAGACCTTCTACGAGATCCGCTCGATGAAGCGGCTCCGGAAGCGTCCGTCCACCAGCGAGCTGATCGACTGGATCGCGGTGCTCAAGGCCTCCGGCGTCAGCGACGTGCAGCTCGACAACAACCTCCCCTTCCTGGGCGCGCTGCTCAAGAAGGAGCAGGATCTGGTCGCCTTCGCCGACCAGCTCTCCGGCGGTCGCCGGTGGAGGAGCTGAACGCCGCGGATGTTCATCCCCTTTCTATACGAGCTGCGAGCGCGGGAGGTGCCGGTCGGCGCCACCGAAGCGGTCGCGCTCGCTCAGGCCCTCGAGGCCGGGCTCCACGAGCAATCGCTCGATGGCTTCTATCACGTGGCCCGCTCGATCCTGATCCACTCGGAGCGGCACCTCGACGACTTCGACCAAGCCTTCCTGAAGGTCTTCCGCGGCGTCGAGGTCGAGGCGAAGAAGCTGAAGGAGGAGCTCTTCGACTGGCTGAAGGACGCCCGCGAGAACCTGCCGGAGCTCACCGAGGAGGAGCGCGCGCTCCTCGAGCAGCTCGATCCGGAAGAGCTGGAGCGGATGTTCCAGGAGCGGATGGAGGAGCAGAAGGAGAAGCACGAGGGCGGCAACTACTGGATCGGCACCGAGGGCACCTCGCCCTTCGGCCACAGCGGGAAGGCCGCCCGTCAGGGCATCCGGGTCGGCGGCAAGGGCAAGGGCCGCAGCGCGATCAAGACCGCGGACGCGCGCCTCTACGCCGGCTACCGGCAGGACCTGACCCTGGACGTCCGCCAGATGCAGCTGGCGCTCCGGAAACTCCGTTCCTTCGCCCGCATCGGCGGCGACGTAGAGCTCGACCTCGAAGAGACCATCGAACAGACCGCGAAGAACGCGGGCGAGCTCGAGGTCGTCATCCGCCCGCCGCGGCGCCCGAACACGCGCGTCATCCTGATGATGGACGTCGGCGGCTCGATGGACCCGTTCGCCCACCTCTGCTCCCGGCTCTTCACCGCCGCCAAGAAGTCGACGCACTTCAAGGAGCTGCGGACCTACTACTTCCACAACTGCGTCTACGGCCGGGTCTACGAGACCGAGCGCTTCACCGACCCGATCCGCGTGCAGGACCTGCTCCACGAGTGCGGCCCGCACTACAAGCTGATCATGGTCGGCGACGCCCTGATGGCCCCCTACGAGCTGATGAGCCCCGGCGGCTCCATCCACTGGGAGAGCGACGGCGAGCGCGCCGAGGGCATCGTCTGGCTGATGCGCTTGCAGAAGCACTTCCGCCGCTCGGTGTGGCTGAATCCGGAGCCGCAGAAGTACTGGCTCGGCAACACCATCGAGAACATCGCCAGCGTCTTCGACATGTACCCGCTCACCCTGGACGGGCTGGGCGAGGCGATGACGCACCTGATGAAGTCGAAGTAGCGGCACACGTGCGGGCGCGGCGGCTCACCCAGACGGGTGACGCGCCAGCGGTGCTCGTTCGCTACCGTCGGCGGATGACGAGAGTCATCCGAATCGGCGCCCTCCTCGCAACCTTCGCTTTGGGAGGGTGCGCGAGCCAATGGAAGGTGCACGGCGGCCCGGCCGAGTGCATGGCGATGTGCCAGGAGTGGGACATGGAGCTCGCCGGCATGGTCGGCGTCGGTGATCAGGGCCGCACGGGGGGCGGGGCGAGCGCGTGCGTGTGCACCGTGCGCGGCTCCCGAGCGTCGACCGGATCGGCGGGGACGACGGCGGGCCTCGCCGGCGCGGTCGTGGCCATCGAGCGGTCGCAACAGCAACAGCAGCAACAGTAGGTCGCGGGCGGCAGGTCCCGCGACCTCGTTCGGGTGAGGCGACCGGCACACGGGGCCAGGGTGCGAAGAACGTCACACCCCCGGAATAGCGTCAGGCTCCACGGAGCGAGTGCTCCGAGAGGAGGGGACGATGAGCTTGGCGGTAGCGTGTGTGCGAGAGGTCGAGGCGGCGTATGAGGCCGCGCCGGCGAACGAAACGGACGGTTGGATCGGTCGGGACGAGGCTCACGATCGACTCGTGACGCTCGCGCGGCGCCGAGCGGCGGACGACGTGGCGATGCTCGAGCCGCTGCTGATTGCGGAAGAGACCGGCGCGCACGAGCTGCTGGGGCTCGGGAGCTTCCATGAGTACTGCGCACGGCTCTTCGGTTGGGGCGGACGGCAGACTCGGGAGCGGCTGCGGGTGGCCCGCGCGATGCGCGAGCTGCCACGGATCCGTGCACGGTGGGCGAAGGGTGAGCTGAGCTACTCGGTGGTCCGCGAGCTGACGCGCGTGGCGACGCCGGAGGTGGAGACCGAGTGGCTCACGTGGGCCACCGGCGCGGAGGTCGGGGGCTCCCTTCGGCGCACCGCGCGCGAGGTGCAGCGCATCGTCGCGATGCATGGACGCGGGTCCCGGCCGACGGATGCCCCCCTCCCCTACGAGGAGCAGACCGTGCGCATCTCGCTCGAGGTGAGCGGCAGCGAGGCCGCGCGTTTCGCGGAGGTTCGCGCGGTGGCCGTCCGACGGCTCGGTGAATCCGTGGACGACGAAACGCTGGCGAGGATGCTCTTCGACGCGTTCCTGCGCGGTGGCGAGTCGACGGTCGACGCAGGCCACGCGCCGAACCAGGTTCGGCTGACGGTCTGCGAGCGCTGCGGAGCGACCGAACGCCAAGCCGGCGCCGAGGGCCTCGTTCCCGTGGCACCGGAAGTGGGCGAAGCCGCTCGCTGCGATGCGCAGCTCGTCCGCGAAGGTGAGCGGGCGAAGCAGACGGTGCCTCCGGCGACGCGCCGAGAGGTCGTCCTCCGCGACGAAGGCAAGTGCGCGGTCCCCGGCTGCCGACACGCGGTCTTCACCGAGGTCCATCACGTGGATCGAAGAGCCGATGGGGGCGGCCATGACCCATCGAACCTGGTGAGCCTGTGCTCGGTGCATCACGCGGCGGCACACGAGGGCCGCCTGGTCATCCGCAAGAACGAAGGGCATGACCGTTCGGCTCCTTTCCGCTTCGAGCGGGCCGACGGCCTTCCATACGGCTCGGTCGCGACCACGAACGAGATGGGTCGCTGTTCCTCGCTCGCGGAAGCCTTCGAGGACGAGCTCGAACGGACCGGTGACGGGGGTCGCGCGCGTCGGAGCGCGGACGATCACGTTCGCCTTCTTCGAGAAGCAGCTCGAGGAGGTGACGGGGTGGAAGGAGCGAGGGCCGTCGATCCGCTCGCGTCAGCGTCGCCGCGGGAAGCCGTGGCACACGTGAGCCAGGCGCCCAGACGGCGGGCGAGTGTCTCTCGAACGCTCGGCGATCAGGTCGTCGGTCTCCTCCACCGGATGGGATACTCGAAAAGGGTCTCCGTGGCGCTCGTGGAGGCTGCGATTGCGGGACCCGAGCTGCCGATGGGTCGTGCACCGACCACTGAGGAGCTCCTCCGCGCCGCGCTCCGCTGCGGCTGAGCGGGCCACCCCCGGAGACCACGTCCCGCGACGGCCCACGTGAGCCATGGCCGCTCGCCGAATGCGCGGCGGCAGCAGTAGCGCTCGCTCAGCCTCTCAGGATCGCGTCGGCCACCTGGTCCACCGGCAGCTCGTTCTGCTCACCGGTGGCCAGCTCCTTCACCTGCAGGGTGCCCGCCTCGGCCTCGGCCTCCGCGAGGACCAGGGCGAAGGGGGCCGAGCTCTTGTCGGCGCGGCGGAACTGGCTCTTCATCGAGCCACCGCGCAGGTCGGCGTCGATGCGGCAACCCGCGTCGCGCAGCTGCTGAGCGATGGCGAGCGCCTTCGTGCGCAGCTCCTTGGAGCGGACGATCAGGAAGCCGTCGAGACTCGGCTTCGGCGTCCCCTCGGCCATGACGAGCAGGAGCCGGTCGAGACCGATGGCGAAGCCGATGGCGGGCGTGGAGGGGCCGCCGAGCTCGGCGACCATGTCGTCGTAGCGCCCCCCGCCACAGAGCGCCGCGTTGGCGCCGAGGTCACCGCCGCGGCCGCGCACCTCGAAGAGGGTCCGGGTGTAGTAGTCGAGGCCCCGCACCAACCGCGGCTCCACCACGTAGGGCGTGCCCATCGCCTCGAGGGCGGCCTTCAGCTCCTCGAAGTGGGTGGCGCTCTCCTCGTCGAGGTAGTCGAGAATCTGCGGCGCGTTCTCGGCGATGGCCTGGTCCTGCTTCGCCTTGCTGTCGAGCACGCGCAGCGGGTTGCGCTCGAGGCGCCGCTGGCTGTCCTCGCTGAGCTCGCTCGCGTGCGGACGCAGGTAGTCGAGGAGCGCCTCGCGGTACCGGTCGCGGGTCTCACCGGCGCCGAGACTGTTGATGAGCACCTCGATGTCCTGGATGCCGAGCGCGCGGAGGTAGCGCACCACCAGATCGATGAGCTCGGCGTCCACGAAGGGGCCCGGGTCGCCGTAGATCTCGCAACCCGCCTGACGGAACTCGCGATAGCGACCCTTCGCCGGTCGCTCCCGGCGATACATCGTCCCCATGTAGAACCATTTGGTCACCGGCTGCTGGTTGCCCACCGAGTGCTGCAGCCACGCGCGCGCCGCCGAGGCGGTGCCCTCCGGCCGCAGGGTCAGGCTCTCGCCGCCCCGGTCGTCGAAGGTGTACATCTCCTTCTCGACGATGTCGGTGGCCTCGCCGATCGAGCGCACGAAGAGCTCGGTCGGCTCGACGAGCGGAGTGCGGACCTCACCGAAACCGTAGCGGCCGACGAGCTCTCGAAAGGTGGACTCGAGCCGATGCCAACGAGCCGCGTCCTCGGGCAGGACGTCGTTCATCCCCTTGACGGATCGCAGCTTGGCCATGCCGCACCCTTAGCGCGCGCCCCGCGCGGCGCAAAGGGTCAGTTGCCGGGCGCCGACGCCGGCGGCCAGTCCACGTAGAGGTACGTGTATCCGTCGGGGCCCGTGCCGGAGCTCACCGAGGGAGTGCTGGCCGTGCGGAGCTCGAAGACGAAGGCGAGATCCCGGCGACCGCGACGCTCGACCCGAGCGCGCCGCACCGGCGTCGCGAAATAGCGAGTGTCGAGCCAACGCCGGGTGTTGCGCACGTGCGTCCGCGCGTTCTTCAGGATGACCTCGAAGCGACCCTCCGAGGGCTTGGTCTCGGTGACCGGCGCCGACGTGGTCTGGAGGAAGAACCGACTCCCATTGGGGGTCATCTGAAACCCCGGCCAGGTCAGCACGCTCACCGGGCCCCGAGCGGCGAGGGCCTTGGCGGCCTTCTCGCGTGGTGGCNNCGTGGCGGCGGGTTGTCGTCCCCCGGCCGGACGCCGCCGTAGTCCCCGACGTCTCGGGCGGGCACCACCACGGCCGTGCCGTCGTCCTCCTGCGCCATCGCGACACCGAGGAAAGCCACGGAGGCGGATCCCGCGGCCAAGAGCGCGGCCCGCAGAAGGTGGGAACGGTGCGACATCGCGGGATCCATGGTAGGTGAGGCTCCGCTCTGGCCGCAAAGAAGCGGCGAGCCCCGCCGCCATGTCGCCGCTCGCGACGCTCATTCTCGCCTCGTGCGCCGTCTACGGCTACGTGTGCATCTACTACACGCTGTTGGCGACCCGCCGGCGGCGTGAGCAGGAGTACCTCGCCTTCGGCCTCCTGAGCGGCGGCCTGGGCCTCTACGCCTTCAGCGAGCTGCTCTACGTGGGATCGGAGACGGCGGCCGAGGTCGTGCGGGCGCACCGCATCGGCTCGGTGGCGCTCCTCGTCTGCTCCGCCTTCCTGGTCGACTTCGTCGCGGCCCTGCTGCGGCGGCGCAACCGCGTGCGCCTCCTGGTGTACCTGTGGGCGTTGAGCGGGCTCGTCGCGCTGGGCCTCGGCGCGCTCTGGGAGCCCGGCGAGCCCCTCTTCGGCCCCTACCTCTCGCTGCTCCCGCCCATCGATGCGCCGGCGGTGCGCCCGACCACCGTCGGGCTGGTCTTCTTGGCTACCGGCGCCCTCGTGCCCGCCACCGCCGGCTTCGTGCTGATGCGCGACTGGTGGTCCGAGGACGAGACGCCGTCGACGACGGAGACGCAGACCGAAGCGGGGACCGAGGCTGCACGGGAAGCTGCGATCGGTCGGCGGTACCGCCGGGTCATCATGGTGACCCTGGGCATCGCCCTCCTCTCCGGCCTGCACGACTTGGCGATCTGGGCGGGGGTCCTCCGCTCGTTCCGCCTGCTCGAGCACACGACGATGCTCTTCATCTTCGGGATGAGCTACATGCTCCTCGACCGTTTCGTGCGGGCATCCGAGACCCTCTCCGAGCGAACCTCCGAGCTCCGGGTGGCCTACGACGACCTGCAGGCCAAACAGCACCGCCTCGTCCGCAAGCAGCAGCTGGCCGCGGTGGGCGAGCTCAGCGCCGTCGTCGCCCACGAGGTCCGCAATCCGCTCGCGGTGATCAAGAACGCCGTCAGCGGCCTTCGGCGCCCCACCCTCGCGCCGCCGGATCGCGAGACCCTGCTGAGCATCCTCGACGAGGAGACCAGCCGGTTGAACCGGCTCATGCACGACCTGCTGGCCTACGCCCGCCCGGTGGTCCCGCAGGGGCGAGAGCTGGATGCGGAAGAGCTGCTGCGGCGCGCGGTGGAGCGAGCCATGGACGCCACCGAGGACTCGGAGGGGATCGAGGTGGTCTGGGAGCTCGACGGCCCGGACCATCTCCACGGCGACTCCGAGCTGCTCCGGCACGCGCTGGTCAACGTCTTGGAGAACGCCATCCAGGCGATGCCGAGCGGCGGGACGCTCACCGTCGGCACGCGGACGGCGCCGCTGGGCGACGGTCAGGGCATCGGCCTCTTCTTCCGAGACACCGGCGAAGGGATGGACACGCTCGTCCGCGACAAGGCACGTGATCCCTTCTTCACCACCCGCCCCGCCGGAACCGGCCTGGGGCTGGCGATCGTCGAGCGCGTCATCCGCAACCACGGCGGCGAGGTCCACATCGAGAGTGCCCATGGTCAGGGCACGGAGATCGAGCTCACGCTGCCGATCGAACGGCCCTCCACGAGCCCGATCCCTTCGCCGGAAGGGACCACCGGCCCTCGGCTCAGCGGCATCACGGAGGTGCCCGAGTGAGGGTCGAGCAGCTGCAGGCGGTCCTCGTCGCGTGGACGGCGGTCACCATCTTCTCGGTCATCCTGGCGGCCTTCCTCTACTGGCGGCAACGGACGAAGCAGTACCTCGCGTTCGGAGTGCTCGGCACCGGGAGCGCCACCTACACCGCCGCGGCCGCCCTGTTCTACGGGGCGACCAACGCCGCGGACGCCGCCTTCTGGATGGAGGTGCAGTTCACCACCGGCGCCATCGCCTTCGTGGGCGTTTGCCTCTTCGCCCACGAGCTCCTCGGCCGCCCGAGCGCCCGCGCGATGCGCTTCCTGATCGGAGCGGCCATGGTGGGCATACCGCTGACCGTGAGCGGAGCGATGGTCGACCCCGGCAAGGCCGTGCACTGCGTGCACGAGTGGACCGACCTCTTCCCCCATCGCAACGCCGGGGTCACGGTACTCTTCTATGCCTACACCCTCTTCGGGGCGGGCGCGCTCGCGTACGTCGTGGTGCAGATCCTCCGCGCGCCCAGGGAGCCGCGGAGCGGTCGCCGACTGCTGGCCATCACGCTCATCGCCCCAGGCATCGGCTGGATCCACGACGCCCTCTTGCGGCTTCTCCACGTCGAATCCCCCTTCCTCACGGAGCACGCCTTCTTCCTCGCGTCGCTCCTGATCTCGTACCTGCTCCTCGACCGCTTCGTGCACACCGCGAGCGCACTCCGAGAGCGAACCGAAGAGCTCGCCCTGCGCTACGACGAGCTCCGGCGGGTAGAGGAGGAGCTCGTTCGCAAGGAGCAGCTCGCCGCCGTCGGTGAGCTCAGCGCGGTCATCGCCCACGAGGTCCGCAACCCGCTCGCCGTCCTGCGCAACGCGGTCGCGGCGCTGCGGAAGAAGGAGCTCGGCGAGGACGACCGGGGAATGCTCCTCGAGGTGCTCGACGAGGAGACGAACCGCCTGAACCGGCTGGTCCGCGACCTCCTCGTCTACGCCCGGCCCGTGGAGCCGCAGTCGGTCGGACTCGATCTCCGGGCGGTGCTCGACCGGGCCATCGACCTGGCGCGACAGGACCAGAGCCGCTCCACGCAGGTCCGGGTGGACGTCGAAATCGACACCGAGCGCACGCAGGTCGAGGGCGACCCGGATCTACTCGAGCGTGCGTTCGCCAACGTCGCGGAGAACGCCATCCAGGCGATGCCCGACGGCGGCGCCCTGACGATCCACGTGGACGATGCGCTCCTGGACGATCAGGAGGAGGCGGTGGCCATTCGCTTCTCGGACACCGGCGAGGGAATGGACACGCTGGTTCGCTCCCGCGCCCGCGATCCCTTCTTCACCACCCGCCCGTCCGGGACCGGGCTCGGACTGGCCATCGTCGAGCGCGTGATGCGCGCTCACGGTGGGCGAGTGGATCTGAAGAGCAGCGATGCCGACGGCACGACGGTCACGCTGCGGGTCCCGCGCCGCCGGCCCACGCAAGTCCCCAGCTCGGTCGACGAAAGCCTCGGCCAGCTCGAGCGCTCGAGAGACTAGAGCGTGTCCGGGTCGACCACTCGCGACTGCCCGGCCCCCACGTAGAGGTAGCGGAACTGCTCGCGCTCGCCACGGCGGAAGAGGAGGCGGTGGCGACCCTCGGGCAACGCGATGGAGAGCGGCGCGGACCCGAGCTCTCGCTCGTTCTCTCCGTCGCGGAGGAAGATCTCCACGGTCTCGCCAGCGTCCGACTCCTCCACCACCAGCAGCCCTTCACCCTCGGCGACCTGGACGTCGCGATCGAGCACCTCGTCGACCGTCTCGCCGAAACCCAAGCCTGCCGCCTCCGCGTTCGAGGCCGGCTCTTCCGGCTCTTCGGGCTCGGCGAGCGCCGGTGGCTCGACCGGGTCGACGCCCGGATCCGCGACGGGGAGCTCCTCGGGCTCGACGACGGTCCCGTCGGCCGCCTGCTGCGCTTGGTAGGCCTTCCAGCCGAAGAAGCCGACCACCGCGCAGAGCGCGGCGGCCATGAGCCAGCCGAGCACTCCGAGACCGCCCGACGCCTCGTCCTCCTCGTCCTCTTCCGCGGCAGGCGCGAGCGCCGCCGGCGGCTCCACCTCGTCGGAGCTGAGCGCAGCGACGTCGAGCGCCGGCGCCTTCGTCGGCGCCTCGTGGTCATCCGACGCGGGCGCCGGCATGGTGTCCGCCGCCTCGAGGTCGGCCAACGTCAACGGCTCGTCCTTCGGCTCGTCCTCGACGAGCCGGGGCTTCCGCTTCGGGGGCTTCGGCGGCGGCACCACCGGCGGCGGTGCGATCATCGCGTCGTCCACCTCGAGGATCCGGTCGTCGTCCTCGCTCGCCTCGTCCTTCGGCGGCGACGCGAGCTCCACCGGCTCCGCTCGGAAGAGCTCACCGAGCTCCGGGGGCGGCTCGTTGGTGGGCGCGGCGAGCAGCGCCGCTTCGTCGTCGTCGCCCGGCATCACGACGGCGCTGGCCGGCACCTCGAGCCCGGTCTGCTCGGCGACGAGCTCGGCTCCGCCGCGCTCCTCGAGCGCTTCGGCCACGAGGTCCTCGTCCTCGAGACCATGGACCGCCACCACCGCTCCGCGGCGCGAGAGGTCGAGCAGGGCCTCCTCCACGACGTGCGGCTCGAACTCCCCGCCGACCAGTAGGTCGCGAGGAAGCGTGCCGTTCATCAGCGCCTCCACGACCGCGCGCTGGGCGGGCGGAGAGGTGCGCGCGAACGCGGCGGCCACGTCCTCGTCGAAGATCAGGGTGCCGACGCGCGCGAGCCGCTTTCCGGTGACCGCGTCGACCAACGCACCCAGCTCCGCGGCCGCGGCGGCGAGGAGCGAGTCGGAGTCGCCGCCCGGGAGGCTCGCGCGGATGGCGCTGTCACTCGCCGCGGCGGTGAAGCGGCCCGCGGTGACTCCGAGGAGCTGCGTGAGCGCGCGCCGACCGCGCGCGAAGCTCCCATCGGTGGCGGTGCGGGTCACGTCCTGCAGCTCGCCTCCGCGCACGTCCACCTCGTAGAGGTTCCAGGCGTCACGAACGGTGATGCGGGCGTCGTTGCGGAGCCGAGCCACGGCTCGCAGCAGCGGAATGATGCCGATCCCCTCGACGCGCCCCCGAACCTCGCCCTCGCCGGCCAGCTCGTTCTCCAGCCGCAGCCGCGGGCGCAGCACCTCGCGTACCCGCTGGAGGATCTGACCGCTGGCGGCCTCCTTTCGCAGATAGCCGCTCGCGCCGGCGCGCAGCTCGCGCATCCGCTGGAGGAAGTCCTCCTTCCAGCTGATGAGGATCACCGGCACCTCGGCCAGCGCCGGGTCGCGCTCGAGGTGGCGACAGAGCATCAGCCCGTCCATCCGCGGCATGAGGATGTCGCTCACGATGAGATCCGGGCGCTTGCGCCGGGCTGCGTCGAGCGCCGCGACGCCATCCTCGACTTCGACGACCACCGCCCCCTCCTCGCGGAAGAGACCGGCGAAGAACCAGACGACCGCCGGGTCGTCGTCCGCCACCACGATGCGCACACCTTCGAGCGACACCGGCTCGAGCTCGTCGGCGGCCGCCGCCCGTGCACCTTCGGCGACGAGCGAGACGAAGGCTGGCCCGCCACGACCGCTCGCGTCGCGGAAGCGGACCTGTCCCTCGGAGGCCTCGGCGAGCTCGGCGCGGACCTTGGCGATGGTCGCCCACGCGGCAGCCAGGAGATCCGAGCCCTCGCCGAGCGGGATGCGCAGGCGCTTGCCCTCCACCGCCGCGTCGACGATGCCGCGATGGATCTCCTTGGCGATGCGGTCGGCCACCTCTTCGACCGTCGCCTCGCCGAAGGCAGCCGCGCTGGGGAAGGCCCCGGCGACCGCGGTGAGGCTCTCGAGCCGCGCCTCGAGCTTCTCCTCGATGCCCTCGCGGCGGATCTGCGCGTCGGCCCCCATCTCGCGGAGCTCGTCTGCGTCCAGCGCGTCGTCCTCGTCGTAGAGGAGAGCGATGGGGACCAGGTCGGTGAGAGGATCGCTGCGCAGCCGTGCGATCAGCTCCGAGCCGGAGCTCCGGGCGAGCCCTTGGTCGATGAGCACGAGGTCCGGCGCGACCGATCGGGAGAGGCGGAGGGCCTCTTCCGGATCGGCAGCGGCGACGACCTCGAAACGCTCCTTCGGCAGCGCGGCACGAATCCGGGCCTGGGACGCCGCCCGATCGACGACGAGGATGCTGACCACGGTGCGAAAGACGTCGCCCGCGGTCTGCGGTCGGCTCTCCTTGCCGTGCCGGGCCGCCGTGAACGAGCCCGGCGGCGGCTGAGACGGACGACGGGCTTCGGACGCCGGCGCTTTCTTGAGCTTCACGCGACCGATGGCCTTGCCGGCGGACGGGCTCGGTTCGGAGGGGCGGCGGGTGTCGTCGGTGGTCGCCGGCGCGGGCGACCGCGCGGATCCTTCCGGCTTGGCCACGCCGACGCCGACCATCGTCTTCTTCGGCGACTTCTTCGCTGGAGTCTTCTTCGCTGGCTTCGTCGAGACGCCCGGTTGGGTGGCCGCGAAGGGCATCCGCTTCTTCGCTCGACCCTCGGCCGTCGTCTTCGGCGGCTCGGCGAAGCCCGGCGAGGTCGCCGAGAAGTCCGACTTCTGGCCGCTCCCCTCCGGCGCGGCGGGCTGCGCCTCGGGCGCCTTCGCCGCCTCGCTCGCCGGGGCGGGGGTCTGCTCGCCGACGCCGGTCTTCGTCGAGGCGAAGGCGGACTTCGCCTTCTTCTCCGTCGGCTGAGGCCCCCTCGCGGCTTGAATCCCCATCATCGTCTTGGCGAGGGACTTCTTCTTCTTTTTCTTCTTCGGCGCCGGCGCGGCAGCGCCGGTCACCCCCGCCGGCGGGCTCGCCGGAGTGGCCGCCCCCGGTGTCTCACCGCTGGTCGCCGCGACCCCCAGGCCGAGCACCGTCCCCGACCGCTTGGGCTTGGGGATCGAGCTCGACTCCTCCGGCGGCACGTCGGGAGCGGGTGGATGGGAGGACTTGCGCAGCGCGCCCGGCGGCGGCGCGGCGACCGAAGGCGAGCTCTGCTCCGGCTCGGCGGCCCCCGCGAGGGTCGGCAGCGTGGCGCCGAGGTGGGCGAGGGTGTCCAGGTCGTCCTGGCTCAGCGGCCGCTTCTCGTCCCGGGCGTCGTCCAGGCGCTGGATCGCCTCCTTGAGGGCGGACGCGAGCGGGTCCAGCCGGAACACCTGCGCGGACGCGTAGAGGGCGTGCATCCTCCGACGCATCTCCTCGCGCGGACGCTCCCCATCCGGCGTGGCCACCAAGAGCGCCATGGCGGCCTTCAGCTCCTTCGCTTTTCGGGGGAGCCCCTCGACGAAGCGAGCCCGAGCGACCCCGAGCGCCGACCCCTTCTTCGGCATCCGGCGCATCCTCTCCCGTCAGACCACGGTCCGTCCAGGAAAAGACGCGAAAAGCGCCCTTCGAGGGCTGCGCGCCCGATCAGTGCCAGCCACCGATGGACACGCCCCAGTTCACCCAGTCGCGTGCGCCGTCGACGTAGAAGCCGGCCCGGAGGGCCACCCCGAAGAGGTCGATGACCCGAAAATCGAAGCCCAAGGTCCCGTGCAGGCGGCCGCGCACCTCGAGGCGGCCGACGACGTCGGCGTAGCGCGCGGGCTCCCAATAGATACCGCAGCGCACCTTCATGCGATTCGTCCAGGGCTCCGCTTCCGCGCCGACGTGCACCCCGACGCTCACGTGCTCCCCCCGAACGGCGTAGGGGTTTTGCGAGGCGAACGCGTCGACCCCCTTCCCGAGCTCCGTCGGCCCGAGCAAGCGCAGGTCCGCACTGACCAGCAGGTAGCGGCGAGCGCGGGAAGCCTCCATCGTGTCCCAGAGCTCGCCGACCTCTTCGTTGGCTCGCTCGACCTCGGTCTGGGCATCGAGCCGCTCCTGCTGGCGCCGCCTGCGCTCCGCGGCCCACCACTCGGGGTCCTGGGGGCGGCGCGTCAGCCGGGGACAGTCGCCAACGGGCCCTGGGCTGGCGCCGGGACCGAGCTCGAGGAGCGCCTGCTCTCGCTCCCGCTCGCACCAGCGAGCCTTCAGCCGCCGCTCCACCCCGCGAGCGACGTTCTTCGGCGGCGCGAAGCGCGGATTGAACTGCCGCTCGAGGAACTGCCACGCGAAGCCGGCCCGGATCTCCCAGGGGACGTTGACCGCACGGGGCAGATAGTACCCCGCCACCCGGCTCGATCCCTCCTGCTCGATCGGCTCGGAGTTCTCGTCCAGCACGCGTGCATCGACCGGCGTACTGGCCATGAGACCCACCCGCCAGCGGCGGTTCGCGAGGCGGAGAACCGCGCCCGCCTCCAGGCCGACCCCTTCGAACGACACGAGGGTCTCGCCGATTTCGCCCTTCTCTTCCGGCGGCTCGTCGATGCTCATGTTCAGATAGCGAGCGCCGACGCCGATGGCGAGCTGGCCGTCGAGCAAGTTGTAGCCGCCACCGAAGCGAATCGTGGTGAAGTCGACGTCGATGCCCTCCGTATCGGAGGTCCGCACCTGGAAGGTCTCCCCCTGGATGCTGCCGCCCAGGCCGAATTGGCCGAACTGCAGCCGCCCGGCGGCGTTGTAGCCGTAGAACCCGCTGACGTCGCCGAGGCCCGCGCCCTTGCCGTTCAGGAAGTAGTCGACGTCGGTGAACGCGCCGGCGAGCTGCAGGCCGCCGGAGATCTCGTACTCGTACCACTCGTGCTCGTAGGCCGCGCGGGCCGCATACCCCGCCGGGTTGAAGGGGACGGCGTCGATCCCCTCCGCCAGCGCGGTGTAGGCGCCGGCGAGCCCCACGACCCGGGCGCTACCGAGCACCGGCGTCGCGACCGCGTCGATCCGGTAGTTGCTGTCCTTGATGAAGACCCACTCCTGCGCCTCCGCGCCGCCTGCCCACGCAGTGGCGGCGATCATCGCCACCACGCCGAACGTCCTCCTCCATGCCAGCCGCGAGAGCATGCGTCGCGCAGCATAGCGCCCTTGCCGCGTCGCGCTCGGCGCCGTACGCAGTAGCGATGCAGTTCGTCGACGAGGTCGTGCTCGAGGTCCGCGCCGGCAAGGGTGGTGACGGCTGTGTGGCCTTCCGTCGGGAGAAATTCCTGCCGCTCGGGGGCCCGAGCGGCGGCGACGGAGGCAAGGGCGGCGACGTCGTCTTCCACGCCCACAATCGGCTCACCACCCTGCTGGACCTGCACTACCGACGAAAGCTCAAGGCCGGCAACGGCGAGAACGGCCGGGGCAAGGACCAGTACGGCGCAGCCGGCAAGGACATCGTCCAACAGGTGCCGGTCGGCACCCAGGTCTACGACGACGAGACCGGCGCGCTCATCGCCGACCTCGACGAGCACGACATGACGGTCGTGGTCGCCGCCGGCGGTGGCGGCGGGCGCGGCAACATGCGCTTCGCCACCCCCTACGACCGCGCCCCCCGCCACGCCGAAGAGGGAAGGCCCGGCGAGGCCCGGCGGCTGCGGCTGGAGCTCAAGCTCGTCGCCGACGTCGGACTGGTGGGCTTCCCGAACGTCGGCAAGAGCACGCTCATCGCCGCGGTCAGCCGCGCGCAGCCGAAGATCGCCGACTATCCCTTCACCACNNGCCGACATCCCGGGCATCATCGAGGGCGCCGCCGAAGGGGCGGGGCTCGGCCTGCGCTTCCTCCGCCACGCCGAGCGCAGCCGGGTGCTCCTGCACGTGCTCAGCGTCGACCCGGACCCGGAGCGAGATCCCCTCGGCGACTACGACACGCTCATGGAGGAGCTGCGCTCCTTCAGCCCCGAGCTCGCCGGCCGACCGATGATGGTCGCCCTCGCGAAGAGCGACCTACCGGAGGTGCGCGAGATCGAGGAGGAGGTCCGGCAGGGCCTCGCCGAGCGTGGCGTGGACGAGCTGCACGCCTTCAGCGCGATCACCCGCGATGGGCTGGACGAGCTGATGGTCGCGATTCGTCGCTTCCTCAACGCCCACCCGCGCGAGGACGCGCCACCGGAGCCGGAGCTGCCGAGCGCCGAGGACCGCCCCCACGGCGACGCCAAGGGGTTCCCCGAAGAGCCCGGCTAGAGGCCCGGCGCGTCAGTCGATGACCTCGAGCCGGCGCTTGTGGTTGGCGAGCACGATGCGCGCGTTGCGAGCCATCCGCTCCTGCCCCGGCCGGCGCAGCGGCGAGCCCTCCGACCACGCGCGGTAGCGCTCCTCGTCCATGTCGATGATGTCCTCGCAGTCGACGCTCTCGAAGCGGGCGTGAGCGGCGAAGGGCTCGGTGAGCTCGCCCTCCGGCAATGCCGTCTTGTTGTAGGGGCAGACGTCCTGGCAGACGTCGCAGCCGAAGANNCTCGATGGTCAGGTAGGAGATGCAGCGGCGCGCATCGAGCTGGCGCGCTCCGACGAAGGCGTCCGTCGGGCAGGCGTCGAGGCAGAGCCGGCACTCGCCGCAGCGGCGCTTCATCGGCTCGTCCGGCCGCAGCTCGGCGGTGGTGACGACGGCGCCGAGGAAGACGTGGCTGCCGAGGCCGGGCACGATCAGGCAGCAGTTCTTGCCGATGAAGCCGAGGCCCGCGCGCTCGGCCCAGGCGCGCTCGAAGAGCGGCCGCGAGTCGACGCTGAACCGAGCCTCGTGCCCTTCTTCGCGTAGCCAGCGGACGACCTTTCGTAGCCGCTTGGAGAGCACGTTGTGGTAGTCGCGGCCGCGGGCGTAGCGGGCGACGCGCCCCGGGTCGGGCCCCACCCGCTCCGCCGAGCGCGCGTAGGGGAACGCGCCGATGACCACCGAGAGCGCGCCCTCGACCATTCCCGGGTGGCGCGGGTCGGCGCGTACCTCGGCGGTGCGCGCCATCCAGTCCATCTGGCCGTGGCGTCCGGCCGCGAGCCATTCGCGCAGCTGGGTGCCCTCGGGCTCGAGCGCCTCGGCGCGCGCGACCCCGACCTTCGCGAAGCCGAGCTCCCGCATCCGCTCGCGGATCGCTCGGTCCAGCTCGCTGCCGTCGTCCATCGGGCGCCAATGTACCCTTCCGCCCATGCGCTCGCTCATCCTGCTCCTCGCCCTCGCCGGCTGCGGCGCCAAGAGCGGCCTGGAGATCGAGCAGCGGACGNNTCATCCTGCTCCTCGTCCTCTCCGGCTGCGGCGCGAAGAGCGGCTTGGAGGTCGGGCAGGTGACGGAGCGTTCGCCGGACCTGGGCGCCGGTCCGTGCGAGCCGCTCGCGCCCGCGCTCTTCAGCACGACGCGAGTGCGCCCGCTCGACGTCGCCGATGAGCGCGTGTGGGGGGACGTCGTCGGGCCCGAGCAGGCCATCGGCTACCTCGACGGCGAGGGCGAGCTGACCGTGGTGGCCACCGACCAGTTCGGTGCCCGCAGCCTGGTCGCCGATGGGGACACGGCGTTCTGGTCGATGACCGGTACCAGCGACGGGGCAGGGGCCATCGTCCGCGGCACCGCCGACGGCGACGTGCGCGTGCTCGTGCCCCGGATCACCCAACCGGGCGCCCTCGATCTGGACGGCGAGTGGGTGAGCTACGGCATCTGGACCAACCTGCCGATCATCGGGGAGGACGGTCGCGCGTCGGTGGCCCGGGTCAACCGGAGCGGCGACCGGCTCGAGGACGTCATCGACGGGCGCGGCATGCCGACCGCCACCGCCCACCTGGACGGAGAGCTCTTCTGGCTCGACCGGCGGCGGAACGAGGTCGCGACGCTACCGCCCGGGACGCTCACGCCGCGCATCGTCGCCGGCATCGACTCGGTGCGCAGCCCGATGGTGACCTGGAACGGCGCGCTCTACGTGGCCGCCGCGCGCCCCACCGGCGAGGCGCTGATCCGGGTGGAGCGCACCATGCCCCCGGAACCCTTCGCGGTGAGCACCGTCGACGGCGACGTCCGCCATCTGGTGGCCGTGGACACGGCCGTGACCCGAGGCCTCGCCATCGGCCTCGGAGGGCTCGGCGGCATCCGCTACTACCGGCTGCGCGACCACGCGGTGGTGAGCGTGGGTGAAGGCACCCACCCCGCCGTCGGCACGCGCCACCTCTACTGGGGCACCGACGAAGGCGTGATGCGGATCTGCCTGGAGGCGCTCGAGCGGCTCTAGGCGTCGGGCCGGGGCTCGGACTCCGACTCCGACTCCGATTCCGATTCCGACTCCGACTCGGACTCCGACTCGGACTCCGAACGGCCCAGACCGTAGTTCCGCTCGGTCCCCTCCGGCACCACCGAGCCCCACTCGGGCCCGCCGGGAATCGGCGTCCCCGGCTCGTCGGCCGTCCCCCCGGTGGGCGGGTTGGGGAGGATGTAGGGCGCTGCGTGCGACACGTGGCAGAAGGGCTGGTTCCGCTTGAACGTCCAGTGCAGGTAGACCTTCCCGTCGCCGCTCAGGATGGACCCCGGCGGCGTGGCGAAGGGCACTGCGTCCATGACCGCCGTGAACGCCCCCAGGTCGAACTGCAGGTTGCCGCTGGTTCGGACCACCCCGACCCGATCGACCGAGCCGTCCCCGCCCAGGATGATCTCGAGCCGGGTCTGGAGCGTCATGTCGCTCATCGGGCCGCCTGGCCGCAGGCCATCCAGGAACTGGTGATACTGGATGTGGATGCGGCGGTGCATGTCCGCGAGGAAGCTCGCGAAGGGCGAGGCCGCGGCGTTGAGCGCCGTCTGGTTCCCCGGCTGCACCGAGGCCACATAGTTCTCGATGGCGGTCCGGAACTGCCGCCAGCGCCGCTGTCGCTCGGCGCTGTGGCCGCGCTGTTGGCTGAGCCGGGCCCGCGCATACTCCTCCCGCTCGCGAGCGAGCTGCTCCTCGCCCATCACCGCCTCGAACTGGGACCAACCGATCCGTAGATTCGGCCCGGATCCGCCGGCGCCCCCACCGCGCGCTCGGCGCGCCTCGCGGCCGGCGCGGCGCTCGCCGCCGGCGTCGCCACCGCCGCTCCCCTCGGTGCGCCGTCGTGGCCGGGTGATGGTGAAGGTCCCGATGCCATCGCTGACCACGATGGTCTCGGTCTCGACTTCCCGGCCGCCGGCGCTGGCGCGGCGCGCCCGCTCCGCCTCCACGCGCTCGCGCTCCGAGCCGTCGCCTTCGCCACCGACGCGCTCCTCCTCGCGCGCCGTGCTCGCCCGCTCGGCCTGCGTGGCGTCGCTCGCGAGGCGCTCGTCCTCGGCCTCGCGCTCCTCCATCTCCCGGACGAGCTCCTCGTCGGCGTTCCCTTCCTCGGGTGCCTCGCTCTCTTCCTGCGGCTCGCCGGCGTTCGGCTCCGGGTCGTCCTGCACCATGCTGCGGATGCGGGCGACGGTCTCCTCCTCGACGCGGCTGTTCTCCTCGGCGATGAAGCGTGGATTGTCCGGCGCCTCGACGCTCGGGTCCTGCGAGCGCTGCGTGACGGCGTGGAGATTCTCCGGCGGAGGCTCGACCGGCGTGGCGATCGTCTCCTCGGCCTCCTCCTCTTCTTCTTCTTCCTCTTCTGGCTCCGGCTCCGGGGTCGGATCCTCGGTGGCCGCCTCGACCTCTTCGTCGAGCTCGCCCTCCTCCTCGGTGTCCTCGGCCTCAGACTCCTCCTGCTCCGGTTCCGGCTCCTCGGTCTCCTCCTCGCTCTCGGAGGCGAGGTCGAATTCCACGGTCATCCCATCGTCGGCATTGGACGACGAGCGCGCGGCCGGAGCCTCCGCGAGGAGCTTGTCCGCCAGCACCCCGAGCGCGCCATACACCGGTAGATGGATGCTCAGGCTCGCGAGGAGCCCGAGCGCCATCGTCAGTGCGACATGCTCACGGCGGGGCGTCATTGCCCCGTCAGCCTACGTCTCCGCGAGGGAGAGTCGAGCTAACGGACCCGAACAGAGGTGCGTCCGCCACTGCGTCCGCCCCTGCGGCCGCGCCCCCGACCACGGTCGTCGTCGCGCCCGCGGCGGGTCATGGTGGTGGTCCGACTCCGCCCGCGGCCGCCGCCGCGAACGGTCGTGCTTCGGGTACGTGTCCCACGGTTGGTACGAACGGTCGTGGTCCGCCGAGCGTTCCCACGATTGGTACGAACGGTCGTGGTCCGCCGACCATTCCCCCGGGCTCCACGCACCGTGGTGGTCCGGCGGGCGTTGCCTCGGCGTCCACGAACGGTGGTAGTCCGGCGCACGGTCCCACGCGGGCCGCGCACGACGGTCCGGCGGCCGCTGGTTCGGACCGTGGCCCGGTTGCTGCGGCGCCAGTTGCCGCGAACGTAGACGTAGCCGTTGCCGCGCCGCTCCCAGCGGGGCTGGACGTACACGTAGCCGGCGCGGGGCTGGACCCAGTAGCCGTCGGCCCAGACGTACTGATAGCCATCCCACTGCCAGTGGCCGTCGACCCAGATGGCCCCGGAATAGGGCGCCGGAGGACGGACGGAGACCCGTGCGCGCCGGGCGGGCGGAGCGTTGTAGACGACCGTGCCCGAAGCAGTTCCCTGGACGGCGACGCGCGCTCGCGGCGGCCGGGTGTAGACGGTACAGCCCGAGGTCGCGATCGCCCCGAAGGCGAGCGCGATGATCCATGAGCGCTTGATCATTCCGTATCCTCCTGTGGAGTCTCCCACGGCCCCACTCTACCAGGCGCCGCTCCGACACGCCCGACCCTCATCCGGGGACGAAGGCCGGGCCCATGTCTCCCCATGAGACCGGAGCGCTTGCGGGATTCTTTGGACAATGGTTCTTTGCCGTCCGTGACGAGCACGGCCGAGTGGTCGCTGGACGAGGCGACGAGGGAAAAACTTCAAAGGCATGGCTTCGACCGCGAGGCCTTCGAGCGGCACCGCGAGCGGCTACGCTCGGGGAACGCCGGCCCCGAGTCGAACCGCATCCAGGGCACGGTGAAGGCGCCGGAGGCGAGCGATCTCATGGTCTTGCCCGCCGCCGGGACCCCGGAACGGGAAGCGCTCGCGGCCAAGGGCAACGAAGCCATCGCCGCCGGCCAGGTCGGCGCGGTGATCCTCGCGGGCGGCATGGCCACCCGCTTCGGTGGGGTCGTGAAGGCCGGCGTCGAAGCCGTCGAGGGCCTCTCCTTCCTCGAGGTGAAGGTCCGCGACATCGGGGCCGCCGCGGAGCGGGCCGGGGGCACCATTCCGCTCTTCCCGATGACCAGCTTCGCCACCCACGACGAGGTGGTGCGCCTCGGCGAGCATGCGGCCACCGAACGCACCCCGATCACCTGCTTCTCCCAGGGCATCTCGCTGCGGATGGACCCGGAAGGGGAGCTCTTTCGCACGGCCGATGGCGCCGCCAGTCCCTACGCCCCCGGCCACGGCGACCTGCCGAGCGCTCTGCGGCGCTCCGGGGTGCTCGACCACTTCCTCGAGGGCGGTGGTCGGATCCTCTTCATGTCGAACGTGGACAACCTGACCGCGACCCTCGATCCGGCGGTGATCGGCGCCCACATCGAAGGCGCCAAGCCGATGACCGCCGAGATGGCGCCCAAGTGGCCCGGCGACAAGGGCGGCGCTCCGGCCTTCGTCGACGGCGACCTGCAGATCGTGGAGGCCTTCCGCTTCCCCGAGGACTTCGACCAGGACAGCATCCCGGTCTTCAACACCAACACCCTGGTCTTCGACGCCGAGAAGCTCCGGGAGCCCTTCCCTTTCGACTTCTTCGCCGTGCGCAAGGAGGTCGAAGGGAAGACCGCGATCCAGTTCGAGCGGCTGGTCGGTCAGCTCAGCGCCTTCATGCCCTGCACCTTCCTGCGGGTGGAGCGCGAAGGGCCCGACGCCCGCTTCCAGCCGGTGAAGGACCCGGCCGAGCTCGAGCGCCGGACCGAGGAGATCGTCACCGCGCTGAAGGCCCGAGGGATCCTCTGAGCGCAGGCCCGCTGCTGCGCGCCACGGTCGCGCTCCTGCTCATCACCGGCTGCCGGGAGCACGACCTGATGCGCTGCCACTTCGGCGAGGAGCAGACCATCGCCGAGACCGAGGGCGCACGCTTCCACGGCGTCCGCCACCTCGGCGAGACCCTGCTCTGGTCCGCGCGCGAGGGCCTCTTTCTCCACGAGGGCGAGACCACGGAGCGACTCGGTCCGCCGTGCGACGGCGGCTTCGACGCCACCGAGGCCGAAGGCGTCCGCTGGGTGGTCTGCGTCCACCGGCCCATGCCCGACGCCGGCAAGGGGGGTGGGCTCGTCGCCTGGCGACTGGGCGACGAGCGGCTGCGCGTCGCGCTCGAGGGGCCCGTCGGCGAAGAGAGCGAAGGGGTCGCCGTCGCCCTGCACGAAGGGCGGCTGGTCGTCGTGTGGCATCAGGGGAGCCCAAAGGCCTTCCACGTCTGGCGTCAGGACCTCGACCCACGAACCCTCGCGCCCCACGCGGAGCCCGAGCGCCTCTCGAACCCGCGTTTCGCCGCCGGCGCACCCACGCTCCACGCCGGCGCCCGCCTCGCCATCGTCTGGGGCGAGCACTGGGCCGACATCGAGGGACGACACCGCATCGACGGCCACGTCGTGGTCTCCGTCGATGGCGCGGCGCCACGGACGCTCGTGGAGGTGGAGGACACGAGCCCGAGCCCGGTGATCGCCCGCGACGAGGAGGGACTCCTGCTCCTCTTCCGCGACCAGCGCGCCCCCCTCGACTACCCATCGATCTTCGGTCACCGGCTCACCAGCGACCTGCGACTCCACGGCCGGTTGCGGCTCATCGGTCGGGCCGACGAGGGCGGCCCGATCCGCACCTTCGGCTGCGACATCGACGGATCCCGGACACAGGTCGCGGTCGTCGCCCGCAGCTGGGGCGCCGACGACGCCCTCGTGGCCGCCCACCTGCTCGACGACGAGCTCGCCGAGCGCTTCCACGAGCTGCAGGTCTACGAATGGGGCGGCCAGCTCGTGCTCGGCGACGGGGTCTGCGAGGAGAACAGCCTGGAGCTCCTCGTCGCCGAGCGAGCGGTCCACGCGTCCGACGATGCGCGGCGCCGCACGGCGCACCTGGTCACCCTCCCCGCCCGCTGCGGTGCCGGGCCCTACCCCCGCACCGGCGAGCACTGACGCCGACTCCGACTCCGACTCCGACTCCGACTCCGACTCCGACGACCGACTCCGACGACCGACGACCGACTCCGACGACCGACTCCGAATCAGCGCGCCTCGAGCCGACCGTTCCGCAACCGATAACGCACCGGCTGGTCGCTCCAAGGCTTCAGGATGGGCACGATCCCGTCGCCCGCCGGCTCGTCACTCCACGGCCAGTTGTCCGCGCTCCAGCCCTCCGCCCGGCCGGGACGGATGACGAGCCCGCGGCGACCGGGCCGCAGCTCGTTGCGCACCACCCGGTCCCCTTGCCGCCGCTCGACCTCGACGGCGAGCAGCCGCGGGAAGGCGTCGCCCGCGAACTGATGGACCAGCAGCACGTCGCGCTGCACCTCACCGAGGTCCTGCCGCACACGGACCAGGATCTCGTGCCGACCATCGCCATCGAGATCGGCGGTCGTCACCCGACGAATGTCCGCGTGGCCCTGCACCGGCAGCTCGTAGTAGAAGTATCCCTGGCCGCCGCGGAATTCGGGACCGACCACCACGAGGGCGTCGCCGAGCACCGCGATCCGCTCCGGCGTGCGGTCGCCCTCCACGTTGCGATCCCAGACGAAGCGGGGCCGGATGCGGGCGGGGATGTTCTTGTCTTCGCGCACGCCGCTGACCAGCGCGCGCATCGCCGCTGCACCGCGGCTCGGCTGACGGCGTCCCCGTCGCCGCGGCTCACGTCGGGTCTCGCGCCGGGTCGTGCGTTCCGGTTGGGCCTCTCGGTGGTTCGGATTCGGTCGCTCGCGCACGACGGCGAAACGCTCGCCATCCCACTGGTAGGTACGCGACCGATGCTCACCCCAGGGGAGCAGGATGGACTGGGCGTCGGTGGACGGGCTCTCGCNNGCGGGTCTGGATCGTCGGCGGCTTCCCGCGGCGACCACGGCCGACGCGCACCTGCGCCTCCACGTGTCCCGCCTCGACCTCCTTGCGGGTCTCGATGGCGAAGAGCGGCTGGACGCCGCTGCAATCGAAGCCGAAGAGCTGCCAGAGGCGACGGCTACCGCGGCCGTCGCGCTGGGTGAGCTCCACGCGGAGCTCGGCCTTCCCGTCGCCGGTGAAGTCCCGCAGGTCGAAGCCGTGCACGTCGCCGGCGCTCTGCACCGGCAGGGCAGCGAAGTCGTAGGCGTTCGCGTCGCGGTAGCCGTTGCCGAAGACGACCACGAAGCGCTCGACCTGCACCACGCGCTCCGGCCGGCGGTCACCGCAGACGTCGGCCCGCTCGGCGTGTCGGGGGGTGGCGCCGGTGATGCCGTGCTGGCTGAGGAAGCGATCGAGCACCGCGTGCTCGCCGCCGCTCGGTCGAATCTCCGGGAGGCGCTCGAGGTGGCGACGATCGATGGTCGCGGTCGCCGGCGCGTTCTCCACCTCGGGGTGCGCCGCCGAATCGACGTCGTTGAGCCGCACCGCTGCGCGGCCGTCCTCCCAGCGGCGGCTGCCGGGGATCTGGTTCCACGGGATGAACGCCTCGAGCTCGTAGCCGCCCTCGCTCCGTCGCTCGACCACCCGGGCGCCCCGGGCGGGGCGCGGACGGCCGCCGAGCGCGCCGACGGCGGCGGCGCCGGACGCGTGCTGCGTGCCGGGATAGAGCCAGATCTCCGAGGCGCGGTAGCCGCGTCGCTGGGGCGTCGCGATGACCACCACGACCGCGTCCTGGTCGCGGCTCGGCCGCTCGGAACGAATCAGCCGCTCGTCGGCGACGTCGGCGGCCACGTAGAGCCCGCCGCCGTCGTAGCCGAGGGCGACCTCCATCGAGGCGTCGCGCCCACGGCCCACGCCGACCTTGGGGATGCGGCGCCAGTCACGGAGCATGCCGTCGACCCGCACGCCGCCGTCGGCGACCTCGTGGATCCGAATACCGACCTGAGCGTCAGCGGGGCTGGGGAGCGCCGTGGCCAGCGCGAGGACGAATGAAACCGAAAACAGCCGCATCGAGGCGGCGAATCTATCACGCGCGGTGGAATCTTCCATCGGACGGCTCCGACGCCGCCGAGCCGCGAAAGTTCAGTTCCGCGCGCTCAACCGACCACGTCGAGGCGCTTGCGGCGGCGTCCCTCTGTCCGCTCGCCGTCGGGCCCATAGAGGGCCAACTGCCCACAGGCGGCGTCGACGTCGTTGCCGCGCTGCCGGCGGATGGTGGCGGTGACGCCCCGATCCCGGAGCCGGTCGCGGAAGGCGTGCACCCCATCCCAGGCCGGCGCCTCGAGCGCGCTCTCGGCGATGGGGTTCATGGGGATCAGGTTCACCTTCACCGGCACGCCCCGCAGCAGCTTCACCATCCGGTCCGCGTCCCGCGGGTCGTCGTTCACCCCGCGGATGAGCGTGTACTCGATGGTGATGCGCCGCCGCTTGGGCATCGGGTAGCGCTTCAGGCAGGCGACGAGCTCGGCGAGCGGGTACTTCCGGTTCACCGGCATGATCTTCGAGCGCGCATCGTCATCGACCGCGTGCAAGCTGATCGCGAGCTGCACCTTTCCGTCGAAGTCCTCGCCGAGTCGATCGATGGCCGGCACGAGCCCGCTCGTCGAGAGCGTCACTCGGCGCGAGCTGAGCCCGATGCCCTCCGGGTGGGTCAGCAGCACCAGCGCGCGGGCGACCTGCTCGTAGTTGTGCAGCGGCTCGCCCATGCCCATGAGCACCACGTTTCGCAGCCGCTCGTGCTCGTCGAGGCGGTGACGCCCCTCGATCACCTGAGCCACGATCTCGGCCGCCCCGAGATGTCGCTGCAACCCGGCCACACCGGAGGCGCAGAACACACATCCCATCGCGCAGCCGACCTGGCTGGAGATGCACTGGGTGACGACGGCTCCGGGTCGCAGCCCGGCCTTCAGGTCGTCGCTACGGTCGACCTCGTCGACATCCGGGTCCTTCTCGAGCTGCGGGATCAGCACCGTCTCGACGTCGAGGCCGTCGTGCATCCGCACGAGCAGCTTCCGTGTCCGGTCGCTCGCGTCCCGCGCACGCACCACCTCGAGCGGCAGCGGCCCCACGCCCTCGTCCTTCAGCTTGGCCCGCAGCGACTTCGGCAGGTTCGTCATCGCGTCCGGGTCGAGCACCCCACGCTTGTGGATCCACCCGAAGACCTGCGTCCCGCGATAGCCGGGCTCCCCCCACGCCTCGAGGACGGCGCGCCACTCTTCGGGGAGGCGCGCCAGCCAATGGGTCGGGGGCTCGAGCTCGGGGGTCTTCATGAAAACGACTCGCGGACCCCTTGAAGTGGCATCGCGACGGGTCCGACGCAACCCACGCCGCCACGGAAGAGGCGGCCGAGCATGCCGAGAGCGCGCTCGGGAGCGTCCGCTAGGGCAGCAGCTGATCGAGGACGAGCTGTGCCGCGTCCGCCTCGCCGCCCAGGCTCAGCGCCGGCGCCTCGGCGGTGGCGTCGATGCCGACCTCGGTGGCCCGGTCGGCGAGCGCCCGCACGTGCTGGGGGTGCTCGAGGAGGTCGAAGCCCTCGGCGTCCGGCGCGAGGTTCTCCGACACGTTGCGCGCGTAGAAGGGCGGATCGTCCGCGCTCATCCAGCCGAGCATGTCGACCTCGGCGCGGTAGGCTTCGATCTCGGGCCTGTTCAGCGCCATCTCGATCCGCTCGGGCATGGTCGACCAGGTGAGCGGAAGCCCGTACACGGTCAGCAGCTGCGCGGCGTATGGGGGCTGGCTGATGAAGTAGTCGGCGGTCACGTCGAAGGGGCCGAAGACGTCGGTCGGCCAGCGCAGCGCGTCGTAGGTGGCCTGTGTTCCGACCACCGCCGCGAAGGAAACGCGGGAGCTCTCTCGGGCGATGGGCTCCTCGCTCGCCGCATTCGCCATCTCGTCGTGGAAGGCGAGCCACAGGCTCATGCCGCCGCCTCCGCCGTCGCCCATCAGGGCGACTCGGGTGGGATCCAGGTTCAGCGGCTCAGCGAAGTAGCGCAGCCACTGGACCGACCGGCGCACGTCGGCCATGGGCTTGATGACGCCCTCCGTCTCGCTGCCCGGCTCGAGCAGCCTGTAGTCGATGCTGACGTAGGCGACCCCCGCGTCGAGGAAGGTGCCCAGCTCCGTCGCCCGCGGCCCGTCGTAGGCATCGGTCCGGCTGCCGGCGGTGAATCCACCACCGTGGACGTAGACCACCACCGGTGTCGGCTCCGCCGCGTCCAGGTGAACGAAGGCGTCCATCACCTGCTCGTCCCCCGGACCGTACTCGAGAGTGGTGAAGGTCGTGCCGGCCGGAACCGTCACCGGCGGATCGGTGGGATCGATCACCAGCTCGTCCGGCGGGATCACGAAGGCGTCGGGCGGCCCGGCATCCGTCGGGGTGAACGCATCCTCGTCCACGCCGAGATCGATTCCCGCGTCGATGCCCATGTCGGCGGCTCCCCCATCATCGCCGCAGCCCAGGAGAAGAAGCAAACTTGCCAAAAGGGGACGTTTCATCGGGGCGAACATAGCTCCATTCTCACGATCTGGCCACCTGTACGACTTATGCACACACCCGCGTCGAGGGCGCGGGCGCGCCAAGCGCGTCCGCTCCTGTCGATCGCCGGTCGCGACCCATGCTATGCGCCAAGCATGCAGAAGACCCAGGCATTGATCGAGGCCGCTTTCGAAGATCGCGCCAAGCTCGCGGAAGAGGAGACCCAGGAGGCGGTCGAGCGAGTCATCGCTCACCTGGACGACGGCCGGCTGCGAGTGGCCGAGCCGCCGGCGGAGCCGGACGGCGAGTGGACCGTCAACGCCTGGGTGAAGCAGGCGGTGCTCCTCTACTTCGGGCTCCAGAAGATGGAGCGCATCGAGGTCGGCCCCTTCGAGTTCCACGACAAGATCCCACTCAAGTCCGACCTCGCCGGCCAGGGGATCCGCGTGGTGCCGCCCGGCACCGCCCGCTACGGCAGCCACCTCGAGCCGGGCGCGGTGCTGATGCCCGGCTACGTCAACATCGGCGCCCGGGTCGGCGCGGGGACCATGGTCGACACCTGGGCCACCGTCGGC
>JABAOG010001377.1_pt1 | contig 30619 bp, 22 predicted proteins | sample 7062131 | NCBI WGS metagenome assembly JABAOG01 (sample SAMN14538629, study PRJNA623070) | marine sediment metagenome | biome: marine biome [ENVO:00000428]; feature: marine pelagic biome [ENVO:01000023]; material: deep marine sediment [ENVO:00002113] | place: India: Arabian Sea | collected... | reverse complement strand
TTGGCGCAGGGCGGGAGGGAGCGGCCGGTCGTGTTGGATGGCCTGTCGTTTTTTGGAGGAAAGTTGGCGTTTGGTGGTCATTTTTTGATAAGGACTGACGATGAAATAAGATACGGAATTGCATCGTCAGTTTGAAGGAACGGTATGGAAACGACTTCGTCGTCTTATTTAAATTCCGTTCCTAAATGAAACGGCCGGGTATGGGACCCCAGGGATTGTCAAATCCTTTGGGTTCNNGCGCGAGGCGCGGTCAGTATTCAGGTTGGGAGTCGGTAGCCAGTAGTCAGTAGTCGGTAGTCAGTACAGTTTTTAGGTGTGCGACTGCTCAAAAAACCTGGTACGGACTTTTGGAAAACGGTACTCGTAGGTGGTATTATAGCTCATTTGTGCTACTTTACAAGCAAGATTCTTTGGGGGTCCTTGGGGACCCAGGGGGTCCCTAAAGGGCGTATAGCAAGAAATCGTGGGGATTTATCGGGAGGCCATCTTCGCGGTTCCACTGTATCCCCACAAAACGTTGTTATACTCCATGGTCAAACAATTAGCAGAGTTCCCGGTTAATCCGTTTTTACTGACCGAATTAAAACAAAAAAGGCCCTGGTCAAAAACCAGAGCCTTTTCTTTTAAGTCTTGAAATTGTTAGATTGTATTACTGGCTGGGCGGACTCACATATTCTGAATCAACCGCCTGAACATATATCTCGATGATGTCGCCCGAGTCAGTCAGGCCTTTGAACTGCCAGACCGGTTGCAGATAGAAGATCGGGCTTTGAGTTTCCTCATTCCAGACCGTCAGAACGGCATACTGAAGATGAACCTCGCTAATGGTTACTTCCGCAATCTGGAATGGATTTACCATCTGACTCTCGGCCGAAAGTATTTCAGGTTCGCCTTCAATACCTTCCGGTGGCGGGGCGACAATGCCCATCCCTTGCCAGTTGAAAGTGTCAAGTTCACCCCGGCCGTTTTCATCAATCCAGCCGCTGACGTAGATGCGCTCGCCGTCAAACAGGTCTTCCGGAACATCGGGGATAATGATACTTTCACCATCATCCGTTGTTAAGATTGCATCACCATCGCCAATCGCGATAACACCTTCGCGGAAAGTGTATTCCTTTTCGATTGGTTCCCAACTAACCAGTTCTAGTGTCTGGCGGTAACCAACCATCTCGCCGGCGATACCTTCAACCTTGATTTGTTTACCAACAAAGTCAGCAATTGCTTCAAGCTGGTCAGCCGGTCCATTCAGTAAGAAATTTTCCAACAGAATGCGGGGAGCCGCATCGCCATTAACAGCTTCAAAGACAATTGGATAGGAATACAAGGTTACTTCCGCACCTGGTACATAGGTCCGCTGCCAGTAACGATACGCTTCATCCACAGGAACCTGTTCCGGTTGTGGAATTTCGGCCGGGTAGCTGTTAAAGAAAACGGTCTGGAAATCAACACCGTTGTCAAGCATATATTGCCAGGCAGCTTCGGCCGAACGGAGTGGGTACTCTCCTAAAGCGGCCAGCCGGTTCAACGGACTGTAGGAGAAAGACCAGACTTCACCCTGGTTGTTAATCGACATCGAAATTTCAGGGTAGATAACCTCACGGCCGTTTACGATACGACGAACTTCAATGTCAAAACCATTACTAGAATGCATCCGGTATTCAAAGTCCACCAGACCTGTTTGCTGTAAGAATGCCTCAGCAATTGGCTGTGCTTGTTCAAAAGGCATTGGTTCTGATCCACTGCCAACAAAGACAATGCTGGCATCATTGGAATAGTAAAGGTGATTTGCACCGACTCCAAGAGTTCGGGTACCGTCAAAAACCTGATAGACAGGCATCGGTGTCCAGTCTGACCCTTCCTCAATGTAATATGTCTCCAGGTATACCGGGCCACTCATGCCGAAGGCGGCCGCCAGACCTGGTACATCTTCCAGTGAAAAGAGGGAACCTTCAGGTTGTTGATAAACAACGGCGCTGGTTGGTTCAATTGGTAAAGTCGTGTTCAAGATAAACTGGGTCCCGCTTAATGGATTGAAAATACGCATGCCGATTTCTGGCCCGCTTGAGGCGGCTTCCGTCTCAACAACTTCACCGCCGCCACCGCCAAAGCCACCACCCAGACCGGTAGCATTGCCTAATGATGGGAGCGTTGGAAGCTCGGCTACTTCGACCGGTTCAGGCGTTTCTTTTGATTCACCTGGCTCAATCGTTTCAGCAGGTATGGTTCCGCTATCAACAATCACGCCTGGTTCTTCCGGCCCAATGCCCTGGAAGAGAGACCAGGCCATAAAAGCGAATACAAATAGGGCGACAACTGCCCCGAGTGCAAATACTGTGCGTTTCATGGTAAATGTTTCCTTTATAAATAAGATTAAGTTTTCCCAAAACGGCCGATTTTCCGTCGGCCGTTCAAGGCTCTTATTAATATGTTTTTGTTCCCTGGCAGCCTCGGCCGAAAGCCGGCTTTCCAGGTTGGATAAAAAGAATGGTTCCGGTCCAGATTGCTCGGCCGTTTCCAACAACTCCTCAACAAATGCCATATCTGCCAGGAGTTCTTCACTAACAGGTGGCAGCGATTTGCCTTGCAAACGAGCCGTCAGCAACAGGTCTAATTCTTGGGCTAATTGTTCGTCTGTTTTCTTCATTACATCGTCTCCTGGGTCACGTTCAATTGCGCCTGTAAATCACGCAAGCCCCGAAACACCAACATACGGACGGCCGATTCTTGTCTATCCATAATTCGGGCAATTTCGCCCACCTCCAAGCCGCCAAAAAGTCGCAACGAGAGCGCTTCCGCCCGATCCGGCGAAATCGTCTGCAGCTTGCGGGCAACTTTTTCGATTGCCATATGCCGGTCTACAATCTCATCCATATCATCTCCACTGTCGGCCGTTTCCATTGCGTCATCCAGGTCAGACACAGGACGACGCTGACGGAACAGATCGGCCGCTTTATTGCGGGCAATACCAAGTAGCCAGGCTGGAAAAGGACTTTGAGCTTGATAAGAAGATAACCCTTTCATTGCCGCCATAAAGGTCAAGGAAGTTAAATCCTGGGCATCTTGTTCATTACCAACCCGTACTAGCAAATAGCGGTACACCTGGGTCGCATAACGATCATATAAGGCCGAAAACTGGCCAATATCCTTTTTAGCCCTTTGAACCAGCGCCAAATCATCTAACGTTGGTACCGGTTGGTTAGATGTCTCAGGTGGATCATTTAACTGCGTCAATATCATTTATTTTCTCCTGCAGCATCTACTAGTAGCTTTTTGCAATCTCACTTAAACTATTAAATTGCATTGTCTACTAATAATGTCGTGATTTACTTGCATTTTATAACAGGTAATTTTCAAATGAATCCGACATAAGACGGAATTAGGTAGAGTTGACAATTTATCACTATCAGGATACATTCCTGAGCATCTTATACAATTGAATATGCGGGAAAACAAAGCGCATGGACTTCAAACCACCAAAAAATAATTGGCTTGAAGTTGACGAGGTGGAGGTTCCTCACCGCGAGGTGAGTGCTAACTGATGTTGGCGAAGCCAACAAAAGGAAAGTCGAGAGATCAGCGGGTGCCTCCCAGGATAGCCACATCCTGTGTTTCTTCCCCCTCCGAAATAACGGACTTACAAAACGGCCGTGTGAGCGGTCAACAAAAAGGTTTGCAGTGGCAGCAGTTGGACAATTTGCCAAATTGTTCAACAATCTCCAGGAGGGGTGATTCCAGCCTGTCACACAATGGGTGAGTCGCCGCATTCTAGTTTCCAATATGGAGGTAAAACATCATGTGTGGAATCGTTGGTTATGTTGGTCCGCGACAGGCGCCCAATGTTATTTTGAGCGGCTTAAAACGGTTGGAATACCGGGGCTATGACTCGGCCGGACTGGCTGTTTTAGAGCAAAACGGGCAAGTCCAAATTCGCCGGGATGTTGGCAAATTATCAAATCTGGAAGGACTGGTGGGAGTATCCCCCATTGAAGGGCATATTGGCATCGGACATACCAGGTGGGCCACCCATGGCGTTCCGAGCCAGCGCAACGCTCACCCGCATGCCGGCATGAACGGCCGAGTTGTCCTCGTCCACAACGGCATTGTTGAAAACTATCTGGAATTGAAAGAAGAATTAGCCGCCGAAGGGGTGCATTTCGAATCTGACACTGACACCGAAGTGATAGTGCAGCTCATTGAACGCTACCTAGAGACAGGCATCGATTTTGTGACGGCCGTTCGCCATGCTCTGGAACGCCTCAAAGGCTCAAACGCTGTCGTCACCATGACTACTGACAACCCAAATCAGTTAGTCTGTGCCCGTTTAGGTAACGCCGGTGGCATCACTCTTGGCCTCGGCAACCAAGAAATGTTCATCGCCTCTGACATCCCCGCCATCCTCGAATATACCCGGGACGTGATATTCCTCGAAAACCGGCAAATGGCGGTTGTTGAACCAGGCCGCTACCAGGTGATGGATTTAAAGGGTGGCTTAATTACGCCGGAGATTCACAATATTCCCTGGGATCCAGTCAGCGCCGTCAAAGGGGAATACAAACATTTCATGCAAAAAGAGATATTTGAGCAGCCCCGCGCTCTTATTGACACGCTTCGTGGCCGGGTCGACTTTGAATCCGGTGAAATACTCATCCCCGAAATGAACCTCACCCCGGAACTGGCCCAGCGCATAAACAAGCTTTTCATCGTCGCCTGTGGGACCAGTTATTATTCAGGGCTGGTCGGTAAATTCATGTTTGAATCCATCGCCCGGCTGCCGACAGAGGTAGAGTACGCCTCTGAGTTTCGCTATTATGACCCGATTGTGGATGAAAATACGGCCGTCCTCTCCATCACCCAATCAGGCGAATCGGCCGACACACTCGCTGCCAGCGAATTAGCCCGGCTAGAAGGGGCAACCTTGTGGTCAATCGTTAACGCCATTGGCAGCCAATCCATGCGAACGGCCGATGGCTATGTTGCCATGCAGGCCGGACCAGAAATAGGTGTGGCCAGCACCAAAGCCTTCACCGTCTCCATCGTTGACCAGTTCATGCTGGCCTGCTTGTTGGGTCAGCTTCGCGGAACCGTAAATAAAAGTCGCCTCAAGGAACTGGTCGAGGATTTAGCTCATCTACCCGACCTGGCGGGACAGGTTTTGGACCGGGACGAGGAGTTTGAAGCCCTAGCAAACCATTTCCACAAAGCGGAGGATTTCCTTTTTATTGGAAGGGGCATCAATTATCCTATTGCGCTTGAGGGGGCTTTAAAGCTCAAGGAAATCAGCTATATCCACGCCGAAGGCTATCCCGCCGGCGAAATGAAGCATGGCCCCATCGCCTTAATCGATGAAACCATGCCCGTTCTCGCCTTGGTGACACAAGACAGTCTCTATGAAAAGATGGTCAGCCAGGTCGAGCAGACCAAAGCACGGGGCGGTGTTGTTATTGCTCTGGCGACAGAAGGGGACGAATTCATCCAGACCAAAGCCGACCACGTTATCTATGTCCCCAAGACTTCCCCCATCCTGGCTCCGGTTGTGAATGTCATCCCCCTCCAACTCCTCAGCTATCACATTGCCGTCCGGCGAGGGTGCGATGTTGACCAGCCCCGGAATCTGGCGAAGTCGGTGACAGTTGAATAGTAAGAAATGGGGTTATTGGGTTGACTGAGATAATCAACCCAATAACCCCATTACAAATTACTCCTGGTTTACCCAGGCGGCATCATAGCAGGACTCGGTGTCGTGAGTAATGGTGTGATTATAGTCATGGCCAGGGGCGACTAGGCGGACGGCGTCTTGTTCGACGATGAGAAGCCAACGGCCGTCCTGGCTCCAATCAAAGGAAAATCCAGGCAGAGGTTCAAACGTTATCTCTGAGGAATCAACGGTCATTGTCTCCGGGTCAAGCGGCACAAGTCTTAGATAATTAGAGGTAGAAAATCCTTCCAGCCGAGGGCCACCGGTACTAAATGTAAGCAGTTGACCGCCAGACATGAATTGGAAAGGAGTCGTCAAACTATGAGCCTCCAATTCTAACAAGACCGAAATTTCGCCCGTATCACGGTGGAAAGAGAGGACATAGTTTTCAAACTGTCCAACAGAGGCTGCTATAAATAGCCAATCCGGCCGGTCCGGGTGGGAAACAACAGATTTGATAATGATTGGCCCTGGTTCATCACTATCGGGAAATGCCGNNGGCCCGAAAACGGGATCGGTTACGGTTTCCCCTATCGGAGAAACATAGATGAAGTTTTCCTCATCCAGCCAATAGGGAGAAAAGCCATGCCCGACGAACGTCTCATCTCCAGTCCGTTCATCGCGAAGGGTCAACCCGATCTGGAGTATGTGGTCAACGATTAACGCCCAGGATGAATCCGGCGACCAATAAGGAAAGCCATCATAATCTTGATAGTCACAATTTCCATCTAAACAGGATTGGAGGTTAAAGGCATAAGGCGCGACCTCCGGATCAACGTTTTCACCCTGGCTTGGAACAATATCAAAAATTACAAGATTTCGGCCGTTTGGATCGAACTGTTGTTGGATGGCGTCTGGCAGCAGTTGGAGCATCACGTCACTTTCCAATATCAACCGCTCCTCTCCTCCCCGCCAGGAGACAACTTTGAAATTGTTACTCGCCAAGTCCGCCAGGTTATTCACACTGATTAACACCCCGCTATCGTCTGGCAAGGGAGCCATGATTGATCCGGCAAACTGTTGTACCGGTGACGAGAGGTAGATCGTATCACGGCCGCTTAAATCATCAGACCAGCGGTTGGCGCGAGGATTATATCGGAGCAGCGTCAAGGTTGTGGAATTGGAACAGGCCATAAGAATGTCTTGCTCCGGAAAGGCGATGGGCGGTGCAGGTATGGGTTGGGGGATGGGCAAGGCAATTGGCGGTTCTGGCGGCAGGTCATACCCCAGGTCAGCCAGCAATTGCTCAACCGGACGATTTTCAAAAAACTCGCCATCCTCAAAATAACGATAAGCCATTATAGCGGCCAGCCAGTTCTCATACCCTCGATAGAGTGCATCCCTGCCGGCCTCGTCAACAGGCCGGCCGACCAAAGTCAACGTTGGCAAGGAAAGAGAGCTGCGATTAGTCGCCAAAAAAATATTGCGATAACCCTCATTAAATCGCATCATGGAAGATGGGTCATGGGAAAGACGGAGTTCCAGATTAAAGGAAGGGGGACAGTCAACATCCTCACGGTTGCAAATTCGGCCGATTAAATCATCCAACCGACTGCCTAAACTGAGCGCGACTTCCTCGTCTCGACGAGGATAAATCAGCGTTAGATAATCGCTCCCTTCAAAAGTCCCCCATTCACCCCAGAAGGATTCATCATCTTCCGGCAATGGTGAAAGAAACCAACTTTCCTCCTGCCNNATATGGGATTCGCTCCGTCAGTTCGGCCGTTTGCAGATCCGGTGACAAATTAACAACAGGTAATTCGTCTACCAAACCTTGTTCATTGTAATCGATAGCCAGAAAAATAGGATGGCGCTCTAAAAAAAGATCAATATTTAACAAATCAACTTGCAGCTCGCCCCAATCAGAATCCGCATTGGACATCATCGCCCTAAGAAGGTCAAAATCTTTCTCTACGGCAGCCTGACGAACCAGCGCGTGAGCCGCCAAAATATCAGAAATTGTTGTATCTTCAACTTGTTCAACCTGCCGGTCAAGCAGGCTAAAAACGACAAAACTACCAATGATGAGCAATAAGGCAATGATCCCCAACCAACGCCCCCACTGCCTAAACCAGACAATTAAACGAGACGATCGAGAAACAAATTCTTTCTCTAATGGTTCCTCAATCCATCCTGTTTCCTCATCTGTTTGCCATTTAAAATCTTTAGACATATAGGTAAAATTCTGTAAATTGGCAACAGGTGTGTTTCATTTCAGTNNATTTTTGGGCCATTTCTTAACCCATTTGAAACTCACCCATTGGCAACTAAGTAACCAATTACATCACTCCTTAATTCATCCAGGCCGCCTGAACACAGCCCGGCAACGGTGGCGGCGCGAGTTGGGTGATTTGGGTCTGGGGATTGTAAAGCGTCAGGATTCCCTGGTTAAGTACCAGGAGCCATTGACTATCGGCCGTCCAGTCATATCGCAGGGGCGCCTCCTCATCCTTCGCCTGCCAGGGCAGCAGCGTCGTCTCCTGCCCATCCGCCACCGGTTCAATCTTAACCCGCCAGGAATCCAGTGTTTCATCATAGAGGCCCGCCGCCAGGAATCGGCCGTCTGGTGACAGATTGAAACTGTGTAGCTGGTCCGATTGAAGCATAACAGTCAGGCTGTCTACCTCAATATCATAGGAAAAAATGAAAGCTTCCCCTAAAGAGCCGTTCGAAAACCATTCAAACCCCAATATCGTCCAGTTGGTCAACTCATCTCCCGAGATGATCGGGTCAAGGCCGACATACCCAATCATCAGTTGTTCTGGTTTATTTTCCTCCCCTAGCAGCAGTCGCAGCCGCTCAGAATCAAGGATGACAGTCATTTCTGGATCACCGGCAGCCGATGTAACAATTTCTTGGAAGCGATTTTCCCCGGTTCGGACAAATCCAAAAGTGTTATTATCGAGCCAGAAAGGGGCTGTTCCTAAGCCCAATGGTTCCTGTTCTATACTATCCCCAACTAACTGCCGCCACCATAAAATATTACCGGATTTGATTAAAAATTGATTGCCGTCCGGCGACCAGGTAGGCGAACCTGTCAATTCCTGAGCGGATAAAGGGCAGTTTCCATTCGCGCAGTTCGCCAGGTCAACTTGAATAAAGGTTGTAACCCGGCTATCGAGATCAGGGATAACCAGGAGCAGTCTTTGTTCATCTTCAAGCACCTGCCAGTTCGAAGCAGCCAGGACTGTTTCGGGCAATGTTTCTTCATACAGTATTCGGGCGGTGTTATCATACCAGTAAATAATACGTGTCAGGCGCTCATCTTCGCTAACTTCTTCTACTTCCTGGGCTATCACACCCAGGCCATTTGGAGCCGAGCGAATACGGGCGAATTGGCGGTTGGCCAACTCGGTCCAGAGTTGGCCAGTGGCTAACTCATACCGAAAAAACTGTAGTCTATCTCTTTCAGGGGATGTACATAGCAAAGCAATATCTCTGTCGGGTAACTCGCCATTACTTCTTTTAGAAGCAATTTCTTTTTCCAGGGTAGGAGGCGGCCAAAAACCCAGTCCCCGTTTAGCCATCTCACCTTCTAAAAAGAGAGGATAAGTCAAGTCTTCAGGACAACATTCTTCCCCATAAATATCGGCGAAAACGGCCGAGAAAACATGACTGGCATAACCCCGAAGAAGAGCCTGATAACCAGCTTCATCTACTGGTTTACCTACCAGAGAAGGTGTAGGTAAAACAATCATACCATTACGAATAGCGGAAGGGAGAAAACGAGGAATGTATGAGCCATTTTCCTCAATTCTGGCAGCAATATCTTTCCAAATTCCCGGTTCTCGTTCGAACATGATCACAAATTGAATCGTCCGCCGGCAATTTATCGTGTTATTCTCCTCGCACAATCCAATTAAAAAACCTGGCAGGTCATCCACAACCCGCTTGACAATTTCCTCATCCCGCATGGGATATAAAGCAGTAATGTTGCCGGCATCTACATTAGTATCACCAACAATTAAACCGTTATTACCACGGCCCTCATAAACTTCTTGACCTGCTCCACCCCAATAATCGGTATCTGGTTCCATCCAACGCCACTCATTGCGGAACTGGTAGTTATGGGTTTGTTGGAGATAAATTGTCTCGACCTTACCCTGATTCTGAACCTGGTATGGAATTTCGATGGTTACATCAGCTTCTTGCAAATCTGGTGAGAGAACAATATCTTTTATGACTGGTTCTTCGCCATTTCGATGAATGCCAAGCGGCCACCGGTCTAATAACAAGCCATCACTTGCCAAAGCCCGTTGAATGCCGGTCCAGGGACCATTTTCCAGGGGCAAGATAGATATCAGGACAGATGAATCTTTACGATCGGCCGCATAAACAAGGAGTTTGTTGACTGCGACAATATCTTCATTACGGACATCTTCCGCACCCCCAATACGGCCGCGTATTTGCCAGTAGAGAAGCCCACTTACAAGTATAATGCCCAAAATAGCCAAAAGAAAAGGTAGCCATTTTCTCCCCCCTTCAAGGTCTGGCTGCTCTTGAATAATGGGCTGAGCGTCCCCCCAGCCGCCATCCTCTTCAGTTTCCCAGTTGAAACTTGACATGGTGATTCTCCAAATGTTTATTCATGTTACCCGATGGAACACAATTTTGAGGGCTGTGGCCTATTAAACGCTCGTAATTGTAAGCGGGAGCAATCAATCTCAAATAATTTTGGTCAACGACCACAAGCCAGATACCATCCTCCGACCAACCATAATAAGGAGTAAGCGACGTGGTGGAAGGATAGCGAACAGCATAACGGTGGTTCTCAATCAATTGGGTATCATAAGCATATATAAGCCAGGTATCAACCAGGTCAGGCGAAGTAAGGTTGGTGCTTATCCATCTGCCATCTAAAGAAAAAGTCAGGGGATCAGAGCCATCAGGAAAACGAAGATAAGGAAAACCCAGGGCGACATCTTCCAGATCTAATTCCAAACCAAATCCTTCTCCCTCATCGCTTCCAGTCTGCCTAAGATAGTGATACGATTGCTTAGGTATATCAATAATCCAACCATCGCCCGATATTCGGCTGACTAATTTAAGTGAGCGAGCGCCCGCAGGAAAACAGTTTAATTGAATCTCTCTGTCCTTAATTGGTATTAGATATTCGATCCAGGTCGTGAAAAAATTTAGGATAAATCTCTTATAGAAGGTGTAATAATGATTATAATCCGATTCATGGCCAGGACGGCCGATCAGCGAGAAGGTCGGGATCACAATGGTATGGCGATTCACCAGCGAAGGCCGCCAACCCTTCTGGAAGATGTTATAGGCATTTTTAGTTTCCAGACGTAGTTCAATAGTTTCTTCTTCAGAACAAATTTTTGCGGTTGCCCCCTCGCAAGCAGCCATTAATTCCGCCTCCAAATCTTGTGCCAACTGTAAAGCCCAATTTTCATCCCGTTCAGGATAAGTCAAGGTCAGCAATGATTTTTCCTCGACTTGCCATTCACCCCAGTAATTTTCCGGCGGCAACGCCAGATACCAGCGCTCTTCCTTTCGTTGGAAATAGAGGTCATATGCAAGTTGGATTTTCCCAGTCGTCCTAGAGGTATTTTCAGAATTGTCTATCACGTTATACACCTGTTGAAATGAAACCTCCGCAGAAGACAAATCTGGAGAAAGATCAATTTCGACGTCTTCAATATGCAAAACACCATCTTCAACAGCTAACGCGAGATCAAATTGGGAACGATCCAGGAAAAAACCGCTCTTAAAATGACGCCGTTGGGACGCAGCCCAGGCCGGATCAGTCCCAACCAACAAACTGTTAAACAGCTCTTCGTCTGATTGGGTGACGGCTTGCTGCCAGACTCGAAATGCAGCGAGTACATCGGCTTCATACACGGCCGTTTGAGCATCGAGCCGCCGATCTAGTTGCCAGTAAGCAAAAGCCACAATCAGCGTCAACAAGGAAATACCCGAGACCACCTTCCGAAATCGACCTTTTCCGGTTTCGCCGGCTGTCTTATCGGCCGTTACTATCGTTGAGTGTCCGTGTTCTTCAGTTGACCAATCAAAATTGTTCATTTACAAGTAGCAGTTGTAATCACACCGGAAGAAAAAAGACAATCATTAGAGCAGACTCCATTTCCTTGCTCATTTTAGAGGCTTCAATTATTCCCAAACGACAACGGTTAATGAGAAATAATCTATTCGATCCAGGCGACGCTTGTACAATCTTTGAACCCATGCGGCACAATATGATCATATCCATGTTCCGGCGCGCTAAACATCAGGAAATCTCGCCCCAGATAAACCAGCCAACGGCCGTTATTCGACCATCCCCGGTTGGGCAGAATAATGTTGTCAACCAAATTATATCGAAGGACCTCCTGGCTTTCGGTATTGTATAGAAAGATTTCGAAAAAAGTTCTCGGTGGACCAGCCGAGGTTCCAATTGCCCTTAACAATAACCAGTGATGGTCAGGAGAAAAACTATGGAAGGACAAACCACCGTAGGACTTTTCGGCCGTCAACGCTAGATTTGTTTCACCCGTTCGCCAGTCCAAGGTAAAAACATAATCGATATTTTCAAGCCGGTTGGCAACAATCAGATAAATTAAATCCGGCGCAAATGAGTCCGTAAATGCTTCGTTTAACAATAAATCGTCCGCCTCAATTTCAGGCAGGAGAGAAGCTAAATCAGCTACTTCCAACAGCTGTTCCGGGTTATTGTCCTTAATACTGGCCATCATAAGAATGCTATTATCCCTATCATTGACAAAAGCATATGTCTCGTTGTCCAACCAAAAAGGCTCAGACCCCACACCGACCATTTCTCCCCCTTGTACCTGGGCGTCTCCCCCAAAAATGAGGTTGGATCCTTCAATCGTATCCGGTAAATCCGGACGGCTCCATAAGGTCAAGGAGCCATCTGGTGACCAAGTTGGCGTTTCTTCAATAGGAATTAGCGAGCAATTTTCTTCAAAACAATTGTCTACCTCCAGGAGATAAGCATTCGATTCAAATGCGTTCTGGTCATTATCATCCTGCTGAAATAGATTGACGACCATATACCGACCGGTCGGGTCAAACAAATCGGCCGAAAATAAGAACCCATCGCCAAAGTAAACGGCCGTTTCCTGACCTCCAAGCCATAATGTTGTCCGAAATTGGTCAACATCCAGGAATTGCTCCGTTAAAACAAGACCCTGGTTGTCCAGCAGGCCACTCATCACCACTATATCCCGGCCGCCAAGTTCCACCTGCCATTTTCCTTCGGCCGGGTCATACCTGTAAATGGTAGACACGCCCGACTGTCCATTATTACAAATCAGGGCAATATCCTCCTCCGGCCATTCAATAGGCGGCTGCCCCTGATTCTGGGCAATTCTATCAAAGGAAAAGTCCCGCCAATTCTGTTCAACCACATTCAAACTGCCGGTGATGCCCGCATCGGTCAACCAGGTATTGAAGGAATCCGAACGGGTCAGGAAACGCTCTAAATCCACAACCGTATAATCTTCCTGCCTGCTCAGGATAAATTCCATAAAAGAGTGAATCATCCAATAATCCGGTCGTTCCTGCGCTTCCTCCAAAATAACTCCCTCCTCCCAAAAAGAACGTATAATCGCCAGTTCAACTGGCTGGCGCAAAGCAGCCTGGTAATCTTTCGGCCGTAAAGGCCAGCTACGCAAATTCAATTGTTGAAGCTGCACATCTAGTAAGGCAGTAAAAAACAAGCTCTGGTCACAGCATTCCCAGCCAGTCTGACGAGCAACGAGCCGGGAAACGAGTATCGTTGCGTAAGCTCGATAAAGAGCGCGATAACTGGCATTGTTGGCCGGTTTGCCTATCAGGGTTGGGGCTGGCAAAACGAGTTGCTCTGCTTCCTGGGCAAAGTGATTAGGATCATTCAATTCCATCATCGCATCCAGGTCGGTTTCCAGGAGTACATCCAATGGTGGAGCATTATCGCATTCTAAATCAAGATTCGCACAAGCCCCGGCGAGAACGGCTTCAATGTCGGAGGCCAGCCGGCTGCCTAGTTCCTCATCGCGCTCGGGATAGGTCAAAATGACGAATCGACCTTTGGATGAAATCCAATTTCCCCAAAAATCATTATTGGGCGGGGAAAGGAGCCAGCGGGTCTCGCTGAGACGATAAACGGCCGTTTGGACAAGCTGGATTTCACCCTCCTCCCCATTGGAGCCATAGCCGTAAGTCTCCGTATATTCAATTTCGGCCGATTGCAAATCCGGGGAAAGATCAATGGCAATTTCAGCGGCCGTTTCCTGGGGTTTCCAGGTTAGACCAAAAGGCCGGCGATCCAAAAGCAGGTTGGCGTCAAGCAGCGTCAATTGGGTCTGAGTCCACTTAGGATCACGCCCGGAGAGGAGCGGGGCAAGCAATTCTAGATCGTTTTCCTCAGCGGCGAGTTTAACCAAAGCATGACTGGAGAGAACATCTTCTTCTACAGAAGCGGCCGTATTATCAACATAGCGCCTTAACTGAGAATAAGCGAATATGCCGGCTGCGATAACGAGAACCAACACACCTAGAATGATTGGCAGGGTCGGCCGTTTGCCGTCAGGTGAGCCATTCCCATCATCCTGGTCAGGGGCAGCGTATTCATCCCAGGTATGATCGTCTTCTGCTCGCCAATCAAAATTGGATGACATTGATTACTCCATATATTTATTCGCCATACAAATGACGGTAGATAACATGGCCAATGTAGATTCGTTCGATGTAGAGTCTGGTTTCGGCAAAGTTGACAACTTCATGGTAACGGTCTATATCGTCAGACACCTGTCCATACCAACGGGCGGCATTGCCCGGCCCGGCGTTATAGGCCGACAAAGCCGCCGGAACAAAGCCGTCAAAAGCGTCTAGCTGTTGGTCAAGATAATAGGCTCCAAAAGCAATGCCGACATAAGGTCGATAAAGGTCAGCATTCTCATAATCAGGCCAATCCAACCGGGCAGCAATATAAGCTCCGGTGTCAGGTATAACCTGGCTCAACCCTTGAGCCACGGCCGAAGAGGTGGCAAAACTTTCATAAAGACTTTCCTGTCGAATAAGGGAAAATTGAAGCAGGGGATCATAACCGTATTTTTCAGCTTCGGCCGTTACCAGGTCTGCATAATAAATTGGGTAGGCCAAATGGGCCAAAAATCGGGGGGCGGTCAGACCATTAACGCCGGTCAGAATCATAACTCGCTCTGCCGCTAAAATTGAAGAGCGGTAAAGGCCCATATCGCGGAAGAAAAGCGCTAACTGATAGCTGGACAGCGCATCGTCAGTATAAGATTTTCTAACAAACTCCAACTCATTCTTCGCCTGTTCTCGCAAACCGAGTCGCCATAACTTTTCCCCTCGAACCAGGCCGGAATCGGCCGCCAATTCTGGCGACAGGGCACTGACATTCGTTCCTGGTTCTAATTGATTCCAGGTCCGCAGCCAATCTTCCGTTTCCGCCTGCTCTACAGCCCACGAAATATCCAAATTGAGCGTGTCTACTGGCGAAAAGGGAGCGACATCCTGGGCTTCATAGGCCGCCCGCAGTGCAAAATAACTCGTCCCGTTCAAAGAAGACGCCTGTTCAATATAAGGCTCTGCTTCTTCAGGAGGAAGGGTTTTCAACAACCACAAAAGCGACGCCGCCCCGTATATTTGATCCGGATAAATTTCGGCCGCTTGCTGCCACAGCCCAACCGCCCCTTCCTCATCACCCTGGAGGCGGTACAGATACCCGGCTCGGAACAAGGCTTCGTCAGCGNNATATCCTCCAATCGTTCAGTATAAGCAGCCACCCACCAGGCTGCATACGGGGCATCCGGCCCATCTGGAAACCGTTCCAGGTACAATCGATACGTGTCAATGGCTTCTTCCAATCGACCGGCCCGGGCTTGAAGCTTGCCTTTTTCGAGAATGCCTCTCGCAACAGACGATAAATCACCCCCTGCCAGTTCTTCTTCATCGCTTGTAGGGGGCGGCTCGTTCGCTTCAATATAGGCGTCAATTTCAGAAACGGCCGAAGGAAAATTGCCAAGCGCCTCGTACGACCAGGCCAGATAAAGATGAACATCTTCTCGATGAACTGGATTCGCTTCAATATAACTCAAGAAAGCAACAACAGCCGGCTCGTAAACTTCGGCGTAATAATCAACCAGTCCCCGCTGAAAGCGGTCAACTTCAAACCCCGCTTTCACTAACTCAACTAAAGAGAGATAACTTTCATACGCCTCTGGATACTCTGTCACGGCAATGAGAAAGTTTTCGTTGGCTACGTCATTATTACCAAGCGTCTGGGCTGTTGTCCCGATAAGATAGTGAGTCTGGCCCCTGGTACCATCAGTCACCGCAAAGTTAAGAATAGCTTCATACTCTGCAATGGCAGCCTCGTAATTTTCATCCTCCAGGTGCATATCGGCCAGACGCCGATGAATATTGAGCTTCACAAGATTGGGAGCCTCACCCTGAGCCGCCGCCTCATAAGCTGCATAGGCGGTCGTTCTATCCCCAAGAACCAGGTGACAGGCTGCTACTGAAGGATAAACATAGGCCGCCAGATCCGGATTGATTGCCAGATAGGTTTCAAAAGCGCCATTCGCCGCCGAACAATTACCCAAATTTTGATGGGCCAGGGCCAACCAATAATAAGCATCAGTCGGCCGTGTCTTCCCGGGAATACCCTCAAAGGTTGGGGTTACATTCTCAGCTTCAGGATCGACCGTAGCCGGCGGATCCAGCGCGATTTGGGCTAGCAGCTCACTGAAAGTATCTACTGCGGCCTGATATTGACCCAAATAATAAAATGATTGGCCTAACTTTAAAAGCGCCTCCTGGGTCTGGAGGCCATCCAAAATACCGGCAGCCAGGGCAATCTGAAATTCATTTGCGGCAGCAGCATAATTTTCGTAAAAGAAAAATTCTAAACCACGGGGAAATCGTTCGACCGGTTGGGGAGTGGGGGTGGGCGTAATAGAGGGCGTTGGTGTAGAGGTTGGTACAGGTTCCTCAGGTGAAGCTTCAACCGGTCTGGGTGTTTCCGCAAGCCCAGAGGCCAGCGTAGGCGTGGGGGCAACCGTACCGGTGACCTGAACAGCTGATTCGCTCAACNNCAACCGTACCGGTGACCTGAACAGCTGATTCGCTCAACGGGTTCTCGTTCTGGTTACCTGTACTGTTATCACAAGCAACCAACATAAACATTATGCAGATAATGAAAAGGTTTTTTGCCATCTTTTCTATTGTATGGGCCATTACGACAAAATGCCCTACTTTTAACGGCCGTTTAACCTACGCTGCCAGCCAACAACTTATTATCGTGATATCGCACACTTCATATCAAGACCAAAACGTACCAATTCCTCATCCGTCACCGCATCACAGTCAGCTTTTGCCAGCAGCCTTACCCGTTCCGGCGAATCACTGCGGATGAAAACCGGCACGAGATCAATCATGAGCAAAGTCGGGGCATACGCTGCCTGAAATGTATCATCTAAAAATAGTTGGCCGCTGTAAGCATCATTGCCTTCTGTATAAAACATAAACAGGTTCGGCGTGGCCACAACAGAAAGACTAAGCGAACTGATAAGGAGGTCCGGTCGTTGTTGAGCAAGGGAATAATCATAATCGAATTTATTGTGTCCCGGTTTCAGACTACCTTCATTTGCCGGTTGACGAGCAATAAAAGCGTCATTTTTACCCAACATATCAACAGCTGGCCGGTGGGCAAAGTATGGCAGCGTCCCGGCCCAGAAAACACCAATAGAGGCATCAGTCGAGGTCATTTCTCCCAATGCCAATCCCCCTTCTGCCAAAACAGCCTCTTGTCCCGGCCCTTGAAAAAAGTCATAACCACCAGCAAAGGTCAAATAAGCCGTCAAAACACCAAGGAGGAGAACGACCCGTAACGGCCGATCCTGCCAATCAAAGTAAGCCGGCGCAGAAAAAGCCAACAGTAACAGCACCGGCAGCCAGGGGGCAAAAAAACGTGACCCGCCAAAATCATCCCCACCAGTATAGATCGCATATAAAACTAGAGGTAGTCCGGCAAACAATAACAGCCAATGACGTCTATCCTTAGCCAGGACTGCTCCCATCATCGCCAGACCAATCATTGGAAAGTAAAGACCCAGGAAATTCAAGAAATATTCAAAACCAGCTAATAATCGGTCATCCCAGGCCACCAGCTTGAGGTAATAGGTATTAGGCAGCGGGTAACCATAATAAATCAGCCGGAAAAGAATATGCGCCAGCGGCAAAACCAAGATCAGGGGCGTATAAAACAGAACGCGCCTTTTTTCCGTTTGAAGCCTGAAGGCAACCAGGCACACGATGCCTGCCAGAAGGGGACCATCAACCCGAATCAGGCCCAACAATCCTGCCAGAAAAAAAGTTAACAGCCGCGGCCGATTCTCTGCCGCTTCATCCAGGACCCTGATAAGCAGCCAGAGAAAGACGGCCGTCTGCAACGGCACCTCCAGACCAATGGTTGTCCACCGACCTAAATCAACGACAACAACCAGCGAAATCAATGCCCCCAGCAGCCAGATACCCGGCCTGGGAACCAGGCGTTGGGCCAACTTGGTTGTCAAAACCAGGACCAAAGCCGCCAGGATTCCATTGATAGCCAGCATAATCAGACTTGTTTGAGTATCCGGCAGGGGCAAAAGATGAACAACGGCCATGACAACCAGCCAGCCAAAGTTACTGTATCCTTCAACTGGCTCCTGTCCAGGATTCCAGACCAGCCCATAACCATTGGTCAGGTTACGGGCATAGCGCATGGAAATCATCATATCATCATGGAGCCAAAAGGCGCGACGGCCGTCTGAAAGAACGGCCGACTGGTTATTCCAGATGGCGCTGCCGTATAAAACTACCATACCAATTAATGCCAGGAGCAACCATCGTCGAGCAGGCCAGCCATTTAATGTCCTAATTCCAAAAATAACCTCCTTTTCGACATCACTCACGTTCGTCTGATTCTTGCTCATCGGCTGGTTCGGCCGTTTCTTCCAGCTTTTCCTGTTCGATTTCTTCCAGGGCGCTGCGGACTGCCTCTTCTACTTCTTCCTCATCCGGATCGTTAAAACTATCTCTTAACAATCCCCAACCGAGATAGAGGGGAGCAACCTGCGTCAAGCCAATCCAGATAAAAAGAATCATGATAATCATCTTGACCGGTTGTAATTGGTCACGAAAACTTCGGCGAGTCTGGTTCACCAGGTCTTGAGTTTGATAAACGATTTCAAGATAATCGTCCAGCAACGGTTGGACATCTTCAATATTTTCGTTGATTTCTCCCAAATCGGTTGCCAACGTTTCAATGTTCTCGCTGATTATCGCCAGGTTATCATTCGTAACAGACAGGAAAGGTTCCAACTCCCGCAATCTTTCCGGTACGCCATCTAGACTGTTGCCAATTTCGTCAATAGATTCATCGAACGGCTCCTCCGGATCATAATCAACCCCCAAATCAAAACCAAAACTTTGACCTAAAAAGCTTTGATTCACTGAGAAAGCACTCAATATCCGCAATGTATCATCAATTGAGCCGGCAACCGCTGAGACATTTGGTAATGTCTCTTGAATTGCTTCCAGACTATTGGGAACATCATCCGTTGCAACCTGGGTAACTTGATTTAACAAAGGGCGCGTATCACTAATCGTGGTCGATAAGTTATTGGTTGTTATCTCAACCGTATCCACACTATTGGTGACATCCTCTACTGTTGACTTGGTTAAAATCAAGGAGTCTGCCACCGTGTCGAGACTCTGGGATGTCAATTCCAGGGTGGCATCAATGCCATCACCAAGACCATCTATCATATCCCAGACGACATAAGTGCCGGCAACGCTTAAAATTACCCCCACAACGGCAATCAACAGCATAAATAAACCCAGTAAACGTCTTAACATCTTTTCCTCCTGAATAATATTTGGTTTTGGTTTATAGGATTGAGAGAAAATAAAAATAGCCTTTTCCAGATTAAGGCAAATATACCTCGCCTGTTATACCCTCATAATCCAAGTCTTGTAGTGCGGATGCTAGCGTCTGACGCGTTATCGGCCGTTCCTCTGCAATAATCTTCTCCATCGCCCGAATTAACAAATAGAAAGCATCATAAGCAGGGCCAGCATACGGACCAGCGGTCTCGTCGAAGGGTGTCACAGCTGCGTAATCTGACAGGAAATTAGCCGGCAAACCTTGTGGTTGGAACCTCACAAACGGCCGTTCGCCGCCGGCAACAAAAGGCAGCCCAGCTTCCTGGTAAATTGGTTTAGCAATGGCCGTTGTAGCAGTCATCCAATGCCCCACTACCGCTACCACATCCGGGTCTATAACCAGCGAGTCAGCCACTTCAGCCGCCTGGTCGGGATCGCCGCCATCATCCAACGCCGTCAGCGCCAGATGATAGCCACCAATACCGCCAGATTTGTTGATTTCTCGAACAGCCAGACGAGCACTATAGATAACATCATAGCCTACTACCCGATTTTGCCCTTCAAAGGGCGCCACAAGACCAATTTTAACGACTCGCGGCGCTTTCCTGCAACCAACCAGGGCTATCAAAAGACATAAAATTAAGACAAGGGTTATTTGGCAGTTACGAAAAGTCGTCTTCAGCATTTTTGAACACGGAAGTTGGTATTTGGTACTCGGCAATTCACTCACTCAAAGCAATTACCTATTACCTATTATCCCCCACTACAACGGGCGACATTCGCTAAATGTTCATCATAGGTTTCACTGAAAAGATGTCGACTCCTGGAGCCGGCGGCACAGTTAGCCACAAAGAACAAGAAATCGCTTTCTTGAGGGGACGCCACAGCCTGAATAGCTGACAGGCTGGGATTGGCTATCGGGCCAGGTGGCAAATCAGCATAGAGGTAAGTGTTATAAGGCGAATCAACCGAAAGATCGTCAGCAGACAAAGGTGATTTCCACCAGCTACCTTCCACCCCAATGGCATACTGGATAGTCGGATCTGCCTGCAAAAGCATATCCAATTCCAGCCGGTTGAGGAAGACACTTGCAATTAGAGGCTGCTCCGATTCATCCACCGCCTCACGTTCAACAATAGACGCCAGAGTCACAGCTTCGAAAATGGTCAGTGACTGGACAGCAAAAAGCTGGCGGATGGTTGGATCCACTTCCTCATCGAAACGGGCCAGCATCGCCCGAATAAGATCGGCCGCATCTGCATCGGTTGAAATGCGATAGGTGCCGGGCAGTAAAAATCCCTGCAGGGTCGCCCCCGGCGGCAATTCATTCAGAAAGCTAAACTCATCCAGGGCTATCAGACGGTTTCGCTGGGCCAGGGCTAAAAATTCCTGGGCGTCAATTTCGGCCGCTTGAACTGTGGCCAGGTAACCGGCCATCTCTTCATTTCTCCAGCCCGGCAGAAAATTAACCTCGACTTCCAAAATTTGCGTCTGCGTTAAGGCAACCGCTAGCTCCGGAATTGTCATTTCAGGCGACAAACGAAAAGAACCGGCCACCAGTTGGGCATCCAAACCCTGGTAGCGCACATAGTTGATGAACAGTTCCGTATCAAACAACAAACCCGCCGCCGCTAAATTATTGGCCACCTGGTTGGCACTCTGCCCGGACTCAATCGTAAACAATACCGGCTCGCTTCCCTGCCCCACCGGTTGGCCCAGGGCATCAGTCCGGGAGGAAAGGTAATTCTCCAGCGAAAGACGTTCAATAGGATTTAGATTAGGATTACCAGTAAAAACCTCCCGATCCAGATTGGTAATACCCCGATACGAATCAATTAGAATAATAACGGCCGACACCACAAAAGTGACCACAATAAAGAGCACAATCAGGCGCAGAATCCAGATGAAAGTTCCTGTTCGGCCGCTTTCTTCTTCGTAAGGGTCTTGTCGTTGTCTCATTCTCTGTGTGCGTCCAGATAAGATTGTAAAATGAAAGCCGCGGCGACGGCATCAACCTGCTCTCGCCGCTTTTTACCATGGATACCCCGTTCCCGAAGACTATTTTCGGCTGCTACGGTGCTCAAACTTTCATCCCAAAATTCAACTTCAATGTTCAACTGTTGGGCTAACTCCGCCCCATAGTCGCGCACCCAGGCGGCCTTCGTCCCTTCTTCCCCCGACAAAAGGACAGGCAATCCTACAATTAAACGCGTAACCTCCTCCTGGTCAATGATACGGCCGATTTTCTCAAAATCCGCTGACCGGGAGGTACGCTCAAAAACAGTGTGTGAACGAGCAACAAGGNNATCACTAACCGCAACCCCGATCCGTTTCTCGCCCAGGTCTAAAGCCATCATTCGTGTCATGCCTATTAATTTAACACATTTTAAGATATTGGTTTCCTACGCTTCCCCCACACTATCCCACAATTAAATGCCTTAGGTGAGAAGGGTTGGGAACTAATTTCAATGACACCTGTCAAACCCGGCCGTAATCACGATGTCGTCCTACCTGATGCCGGCGAGCTAACATGGGCCCGTCACTATCTCTGTGCTTTCAAACGTCCAATTAATTAAACGAGAAAATCAAAAATCAATTCCCGACATCAATCTCTGTTTGAATGCGAATTGGTAGATAGGGTAAACGGCCGAACCAATCCGGCCAAATTCGTACCGTTGGATAATCACGCAAAGGTAAATTGTCATTTAGATAGGCCAGGGCTATCTCGGTTTCCTGCCCCGCAATAAGTCTCACCGGTTCATCCAGGTCCAATTGGGCCGCAATCTGTCCCTCGCCAATCATCTCAAATGTCACCCGCCCCTCATTATCCACCCCCAAAACTTCCCCACTGCGAAAATTGAGGCTTTCAGGAACCAATTCATAGTTCCCCGTTACAGCCGCCGCCAGCTCTTCGTAGATTAGACCGGTCGCCTGGGTTTCATCTACGGCCGTAGCCATCAGCTCCGCTCGAATTTCCAATGTTACCCGATTGGCCTGTTCTCCCGGAAAATGGGAATAAGTTTCATGCAATATCCGGGAAACACGCAATGAATCTTCCGCCAGAAATTCCTCCCCAACAAGAATTTCCGTCATATCTGCTATAGCCATCGTTTGAAGCTGCTGGATTACTTGCGAACGCAGCCGTTCGTGATCTGCCTCAGTCACCGCTTGGGCCAATCTCACCCCGCCCCCTTCCATAGCTTCCAAATTACGAACTTGCAGTTGGAGGGACAAGGTCCCCTCTATTCGGTTGACCAGGTTAGCCGCCACATTGCCCTGTGATCCAGGTTCGATAGCCACTACATCAACTTCGGCCGTTCCACCCACCACTCCGGGCACATCAACTGCATCCAATGTCTGAAAGACGATCCGGGTATCAGTTGACGTACTGACCCTGGTTCCCGCCGGAACGGTTACCGGCTGGGCTATCTCATTCACAAATACAACAGTGCCACGAGCCGGGGCGTCAGGCACCTCAATTGTGCCGGTTGTCTCGACATCCGCCTGCCACTCCTCAACAACAACCAGCGTTCGCCCTGGCACAGAAGCGCCGCTGAAATTTACAAACTCCAATTGGGGATCAGCCACAATTTGTTTGACAACCTGCACCGGCTCAACCTCAGGTCGCAGCACAATGGTGGCGCCAGGAACTGCATAAGCCGAAGCGACAAACAACACTGCCAGCGTTAAAAAAAAGGCGACAATGGCCGCATATCGCAGCAGCCATCGGTGCCAGAACGGCCGAGGCGCAGTCCGTCGCTGTATCTCTTTGCGGTCATATTCGTCCAAATGGAACGTCTTGCCGACGTGCTCCCGGNNAATCTCGGCGGCTTTTTTGAGCTGCATCAATGGAAACAAAAGTGGGAAAACCCAAGGCCCTGGCATGCCCCCGAACCCGGGAATCAGACGTCACTAACCCCACTTCTATGCGAAGCCGATCCGCATGGCGACGCAGCAAAGCCAGATCAATATGCTCGGCCAGCAAATCGCCATCCTCCGGCAAAACAAGGATCACCCGGCTACTGTTTGTCCACTCAAGCCGGTCTTGAATGGAAACGACGTCGTCGTCCTCATTTAAGAAAATAGTTTCCGGTGAAAACGCTCGCTCAGCAACGGTCATGGTATCACAATGGCCATTGTCACCCCGGCCTTATTGGATCAGGAACTTTTCAATCAATCCCGGAACCGCATCCATCGCTGCCGGCAGTTTGTCTGGATCTTTGCCGCCAGCCTGGGCTAATGTCGGCCGTCCACCGCCACCACCGCCTACAATTTTTGCCACCTCCCGGACAATATCGCCTGCTTTGAGGCCTCGTTTTGTCAAATCTTCAGTGACGGCCACAATGAACAGCGGTTTGTTGTCAGAAACGGCCGCTAACACCGCCAGNNAAATTTATCCCGCGCATAGCCCCGCCGCAAAGTGGCGATCTCTTTTTGCAAAGACTTATTTTCTTCCAACAAGCTGGAAACACGGCCCTCAAGGTCAGGGATGGGCGCATTCAACTGCCGGCTGAGACGATCCAATCTGGCCAATCGCTCCTGGGCGTAAGCCTGCGCGCCACGGCCTGTAACCGCCTCAACTCGTCTCAAACCGGCCCCAACCGCCTCTTCACCGGTAAAAAAGAAGGGGCCAATATCGCCCGTCTTTCGAACATGGAGACCACCACACAGCTCAAAACTATAGGGAACTTCAGCGTCACCAATCTGTATGGTCCGAACAATCTCGCCATATTTTTCGCCAAAGAGGGCCATTGCGCCGGCCTCAATTGCCTTCTTCTGGGGCATAAAGCTAATGCTGACCGGGTTATTTTCCAGGATGGCTTCATTAATTGCTTTCTCAATTTCAGACAACGTTTCGTCATCTACGGCCGCATCATGAGAAAAGTCAAAGCGTAACCTGTCAGGCGCCACCAGTGAGCCTTGCTGGGTCACATGCCTACCGAGCGCATCCCGTAACTCTTGATGGAGAATATGGGTCGCAGTATGGTTTCGGCGAATGTCCCAGCGTCGTTCGTTATCGACCTCAAGCGATGCAAGCTGACCAACAGAAATCGTCCCTTGAATAACCTGCCCAACATGAACGACTAAACCACTTTCAGGCTGGATAGTATCATCGACCCGGACAACGCCATTCGTTGCCTCGACGCGAATCAAGCCGGTGTCGCTGACTTCACCGCCGGCCTCAACATAGAAAGGGGTGCCTGCCGTCACAACTTCAATCTTGTCACCCTCTTCCGCCAGGCCGGTACTTTGGCCATCCTTAATGATGGCCAGGACCTCTGACTCCATTAAATAACCGGAGTAAGGATCATAATCAACCCCTGATTGGGACAGGTGGCCGTGTTCAATAAGTTCAGCCAGCAATCGGCCGTAAACATTTTGTTCCTGATCATACTCACCAATAGAACCGGCCCCGCTCGCCTGAGAATGGGCTTCCCGGGCCGCTTTATAACCTTGTTCATCGACTGTAAAACCAGACTCCCCGGCCACATCCCTGGTGATTTCCAGTGGGAGACCGTGAGTGGCGTAAAGGTTAAAAACCGTTTCGCCAGGAATTTCAGTTTTATTATCCGCTTTCAACTCATCCAAAATTTCTTCAAGTTGGGCCAGCGAACCATCGAGGACTTTGATAAACCGGTTTTCTTCACTCGTTAATGTGCGCAGAATCAATTCCTCATTTCGTTTGAGTTCCGGATACACTTCCGCCATCTTATCTATATAGACGCGGGCGATATCCGCCAGGAACGGGTCGTGGAAGCCGATTTTTCGGGCGAAGCGGGCTGCCCGCCGGATTACCATTCGCAAAACATAGGCCCGCCCCTCGTTGCCGGGCAGGACGCCATCGCCAATCATGAACGCAGCGGCACGGCCGTGGTCGGCGATGACACGGTAGGCGGTCTCATGCTCTTCTCGCTCTTCGTCGCTGTCGCCCAGCAATTCCTGGACTTTGTCCATGGCCGGGGTGAAGAGGTCGGTGTAATAGGTTACGGGGACCTGCTGCTGGATGGTGGCCAGCCGTTCTAGCCCCATGCCGGTATCGACGCCGGGGTTGGGCAGCGGGGTGCGGGTTCCGTCCTCGGCCTGGTCATACTCCATGAAAACCAGATTCCAGACTTCGAGCCAACGGCCGCATTCATTGTCCAGCAAGACGCTGCAATTTTCTTCGCCGCAGGTGCAGTGTTCCGGACCCCAATCGTAATGGATTTCGCTGGTCGGACCGCAAGGACCGACGTCGCCCATCATCCAGAAGTTGGTCTTGTCGCCCATCCGCAGGACGCGTTCCGGGTCAACACCGACTTTGTTTACCCAGATGTTGTAGGCGTCGTCATCGTCTACGTGAACGGTGTACCACAGTTTTTCGGCCGGAATCTCACAAACTTCTGTCAAAAAAGTATAGGCAAAGCGAATCGCCCCTTCTTTGAAATAGTCGCCAAAGGAAAAATTGCCCAGCATCTCAAAGAAAGTATGGTGCCGGGCGGTGGGGCCGACATTTTCGAGGTCGTTGTGCTTGCCCGGGACGCGCATGCATTTCTGGGAGGTGGTGGCCCGGTCATAGCTGCGCTTTTCTTTGCCAAGGAAAACGTTGACAAACTGGTTCATCCCGGCGTTGGTGAATAGCAAAGTTGGGTTGTCGTAGGCGGGCAGCGGGGAACTGCTCACTACCTGGTGGTTTAATTCTTCGAAGTATTCTAAAAACGCTTGGCGTATTTCAGCGCTGGTGGTTGGTTTCATAAATGTTTAGCCCGCTCCGGCATTGATGCCGGGGCTACATATTAAGCGCCCGGTGAACCGGGCTTAGGTCGATTAATGAGATTGTTGGGGATTTTACGGGAGGTTGTTGTTGAATGCAATTCGAGGATTAATTCTCAAAGCGCTAATTGGGCCGGAGATAATGTTGAGCAGAGAAGGGTGCAAAGTCCCATATATGGGGGCCAGCCAGACTTTCGTTTTGCTGGGTCTAGTTGATGGGAGGTTATAGAGATGCAAGAAAACAAAAGTCTGGACTGCTGTTACGCCGTTCGTTTGGCTTCTTTCAATTTGCCAACGGCCAGGAAGTCTTGGGCGAAACGACGGCCGTAATCAGCCAACAAATGTCCAATTCGGTCGGGATCGGGGGAAGCGACTATTAGGCCGGCGTGATATTCTTTGTTGATGCGCCAGACGATTTCGGGTTCTTGATAGCCGGACATGTCGGGCCATCCCTGGCGGGCAAGGCAAACGAGTATGCCAGCGTAGTCGTGGCGGATTTCAGGCAGTTGGTAATCCTCTTTACGGGCCTGGGCGACTTCAATTCTGGCCCATTCCCGCCACATATTTACCCCGGTGGCGGCTTCGATTGTTTCGGCGATATTGGCCCCGCCGACCCGGGCGGCCGTTTCCAGGAAATAGTACTGCCCATCGGCGTGGCTGCGAATATACTCGGTATGGGTCACCCCCCGCACCATTCCCAACTCGCTTAGTAGATGGGCGTTAACTTCTTTGAGTTTGGTCGCTTCCTCACCCTCATGGGGTAAGGTCTGGGTCATGAAGACGCCGCCTTCGTGGGAGACGCTCATGGGGGGACGGCCGTATTTATGGGCCACTGCAAAAATCATTTCCTTTTCGGACGATGGCATCGACGTGGTACACATCGCCGGGGACAAACTGTTCGAGGAGGTAGAAGGATTGCCGGTCACCCAGTTCATTGATCCAGGCCCAGACTTCAGCGGCCGAATGGGCCTTTTTAATGCCGACCGACCCGGCTTCAAAGCGGGGCTTGAAGACCCAGGGAGGCGACAAAGTATCCATAAAATCATTTAACCGGTCGTAATTGAGGATATGGATAAAGGCCGGGACAGGGATGCCTGCCTCTTCAGCCTTTTTTCGCATTGCCAGCTTGTCCCGGAAATAACGGCCGGTTGTATCCCCCATGCCAGGAATGCGCATATGTTCCCGCAGGTTGGCCGCCAGCCGCACATCATAATCGTCGAGGCCGATTACCCGGTCAATAATATTGGTTCGGGCCAGGTAACTAACGCCGTGGAGGACATCTTCATGCCGGGATAGATCCGGCATGAGATAAATTTCATCAATAGCCTCCCGCGGCCAACCGGCATCCTTAAACTTTTCCTCTGTCACCAGAAAGACCCGGCATCCTTGATCTTTTAAGGCCCTTAAAAAATCACCCCCTTTAAATTCACTGGCAAGGCAAACAAAGGTTAATGGTTGTGATGGCATAATTCCTCCTATTCCAGTTACCACCTTTACTGCGGCGGCTTATCAAGCGGTGGGGCGACAGCCAGAAAGTCGTGCATAAATCGGCCGTGATACTTACTCAAAATCTCCTCAATCCGATTGGTGTTGTCGGCTTTAACAATCAAGCCGGCATGATATTTCTTTCCTTCCAGCCGCCAGACCACTTCAGGGTCGGTATAAGCTGACATATCAGGATATTCTTGCCTGGCAAGGCAAACAAGAATCCCGGCATAATCCTGGCGGACCTCCGGTAACTTATAAGGCTCATTACGGGCGGCAGCAATCTCCAATCTGGCCCATTCGCGCCAGAGGTTGACGCCGGTGGCCGCCTCAACAAATTCGGCAATATTGGCGCCGCCAACGCGGGCGGCCGTTTCCAAAAAGTAGAGCCGGCCGTCTTCCTGGCCGCGAATGAACTCCGAATGGGTCACGCCTCTCACCATTCCCAGGGCCTTAATCAACTTCTTGTTCATGCTCAACAGCGATTTGGCCTCTTTGGAGTTCCGCCGCATCGTTCGGGTCACAAATACCCCACCTTCATGGGCCACATTGATCGGGGGCTGCCAATAGGCATTCGGTTCGGCGAAGACGACTTTTTCATCCCAAACAATTGAATCCACATGGAACACTTCACCGGAGATAAACTGTTCCAGTAAAAAATAGGATTGCTCATCACCAAGCTGGTCAAGCCAACGCCATAATGCCTCCTGGTCATGAATCAGTTTGATACCCATCGCTCCGGCTTCGGTCCGCGGTTTTAAGACCCAGGGCGCCGGAATACGGTTCATAAAATCCCGGAGGTCATCATAATTTAAGACCGGTACAAATTCAGGAACCAGCAGTCCTTTCGATTGGGCCTGGTAGCGCATGGCTAACTTGTCCCGGAAACGGCGGGCAGTGGTCTGGCCCATCCCTGGTAGGCGGGTATGTTCACGGATGGCGGCGGCAGTTAAAACATCATAGTCATCAAGGGGAATAATGCGATCGATTTTTCGGGAACGGGCCAGGTAACTAATGGCATGTAAGATATCCGGCATGGCGCCTAAATCCGGCATCAGATAACGCTCATCTATGGCAGCCACCGGCCAATCTTTATCAGCTATCTTTTCGCGGGTTACTAAAATGACATGGCAGCCCTCATCCCGGCAAGTTTCCAAAACTGTGGTGCCTTTGAAATAGCTGGCCAGGCATAAAATTGTAGTCGGCCGATTTTCTTCCATGCTAAACTCCTGAAAAGTGCGTAATTAGGTATATTGTACTGGAGTTTAGCTTGAGTGAGTAGCGTTAAAGGCCGATGATATTGATTACAAGACCGAGGAGAATGGCCCCAACCAGGCTCAGGCCAAGATAGAGCGCGAAAACCCGGCGGGAAACAACGCCCCAGACGGCCGTCATCGCCGGAATAGTCGTTACCGGTCCCGCAATCAGAAACGCAATAGCAGCGCCAGCTTGCATGCCCTGGGCCAGAAGCCCGGAAACAATCGGCAAAGCCGCCAGATTGTTCAGGTAAAGGGGAATACCAATCAATGCCGCCAGCGGCACCGCAAACCAGTTATCTTCACCTAATAAAGCAGCAATTGAAGCCTGAGGAATATAACTGATTATGAGGGCTTCGAGGACAAACGCCAACAGCAGCCAACGCCCCAATGACCAACTCATTTGGAGTATATCCCGGCCAAAATCAGGCCATGAGATTTGTCGGAAACTTTCTACTAACTGAAACTGCCAGGATTTTTGCTTTACAGTGGGACGGATCTGGCAGCTTCCCGAACTACAACTCTCGGCCGCAGGAGTCAGGGTAGTAGTGGGAACGGCCGTCGCGACAGCCGTTGAAGCGAGAGGCATTGTTTGGGAGGCGACTATTGGAGCCGCCAAAACGGGAATGTCAAAATCAGGTACCTTTTTCTGAGGCGTTGCCACAGTTTGTTCTTGTTGGTGATCCTTCGTCACCATTAATGAAAAGCGCTGAGTTAATAACAGGGTGATGTACCCTGCCCCCAGGCTTAAAGCCAGGGTGGCGGCTAAGCGGGCCAAGGCCAGCGGCCAGCCTAAAATGCCAACCGATAAGGCGAAAATCTCCGGGTCCATCGTCGGAGAAGCGATCCAAAAAGCCATAACCGGAGCCAACGGCACACCGCTGGCTAAGAGACCGGCGATAATTGGTACAACGGTGCAGGAGCAAAATGGACTGAAGGCCCCAACCAAGGTGGCCAACACAATGGCTAAACCAACGTTGGCTTGAAATGCGCGGCGAATCGCGCCATCTAATTTCAACGCCCGAACCAGAACGCTCAGCACAATGCTGATGGCAAAAGCGGGCCAGACATTGAGAACGGCCGAAAGTACAAAATTTCCAATATATATTAATTCATTCATTACAATCCTATTTTATCGTATTTTTACGATTAATTAAACCAAAAAAATCTTTATAAATTNNATTAATTAAACCAAAAAAATCTTTATGAATTAGGATGACATATGTTTGTAAAAAACAAAAAGACGAACAAACATTAAGCACCCTCGCAACTATAAAATCTCGCCCACCCGTTGTCGGAACCAGGCAATATTACTTTCAGACAAACAATAAGAGATAGCCGTCCCTTCAACTTCGCCTTCAATCCAACCGGCATTTCGCAAAACTTTTAAATGTTGGGAAACAGTTGACTGAGCCAGGGGCAAATACTCAACAATATCACCCGTAATACATCCTGGATGCGTCACCAAAAATTTCATAATTTCAAATCGCATTGGGTTTCCAACCGCTTTGAACATTTCTACTAA
>JABAOG010000472.1_pt1 | contig 30780 bp, 26 predicted proteins | sample 7062131 | NCBI WGS metagenome assembly JABAOG01 (sample SAMN14538629, study PRJNA623070) | marine sediment metagenome | biome: marine biome [ENVO:00000428]; feature: marine pelagic biome [ENVO:01000023]; material: deep marine sediment [ENVO:00002113] | place: India: Arabian Sea | collected... | reverse complement strand
GGTGGGGGCGTGGGTCATGCGGCGCCAGAGGATGGCGGCGCTGACGGCGCACTCGACGATGAGGGCCATCCAACCGCCGGCGGCGCCGAGGTCCAGGGCGTAGCCGAAGACCCAGGTCAGTGGCGGCGTGAAGAGCCACGCGGCGCCGATGGCGACGATCGCGGGATAGGTCACGTCACCGATGCCCCGGAGGATGCCGCGGGCGACGACGTTCGCTCCGTCGACGAGCTGGAAGACGATGGACAAGTGCAGCAGCGTGACCGCCGCTGCCTGCAGCGCTCGGTCCGGCGTGAACGCCGCCGCCATCGGCTGCGCGAAGAGGAGCAGCGTCATCGCGAAGAGCAGCGCGTAGCCGTAGCCGAGCTTGGCCGCCTCGCGGGCCACCGGGTGGATCAGGGGCGAGTAGCCCGCGCCGTGAGCGTGGCCGGCCATGACCGACGCGGCTTCCCCGATCGCCATCAGCGGCAGGAAGCCGAAGTGGACGACCTGCAGCGCGATCTGGTGCGCCCCGAGCGCCTGCTCGCCCAGCCCCGCGAGGAGCGCGGCGAGCAGCGCGAAGCTGCCTACCTCCAGAAAGAACTGGAGCGCGGTGGGGAAGCCGATGCGCCACGCCTTGCGAATCGCGCGACCATCGAAGGGCGCACGGTCACGGCTCGGCCAGAGCCAGAGCGCCTGNNCGCCGTCGCCCACGCCGCCCCCGGCACGCCCCAGCCGAAGCCGAAGAGAAAGAGCGCGTCGAGGCCGATGTTCAGCCCGTTGCCGAAGAGCACCGCGCGCATCGGGCCCTGGCTGTCGCCGTGGCCATAGCGCGCTTCGCGCAGGGCGAAGTAGATCAGCAAGGGCAACGACCCGAAGGCACGGATGCGCGTGTAGGCCCGGGCCTCGAGGCCGCTCGGCCCGGCCGAGACATGGGGCAGCACTTCGGCGATGGCGACGCCCGCGAGGGTGGTGAAGACCGCCAGGCCCCCGGCGATCCAGAGCCCGGCGACGGCGAAGCGGGCCGCCGCCGCGTCGTCTTCGCGGCCGACCGCTTGCGCGACCAGCACCTTCGCCCCCTTCGTCAGTCCCATGCCGAAGCAGAGGACCGTGAAGAAGGCGGTCGTCCCCAGCGCGACGCCCGCGAGCTCGCTGGTGCCGATGCGCCCGACGAAGAGGGTGTCGACGAGCGACATGATCGCGTAGCTCAAGGTCGAGACCGCGATGGGCCACGACAGGCGCACCAGCTCCTTGCGGACCGCCTTCGGCCCGGCCGCCATCCATTGCCCGCGATCGCCGGGCCGATTGTCCTCGCTGTCCATCGTCCCTACCTCCGCGCCCGGGCCGAGTGGCCACCGTCTGGGCTTTCGAGTGGGACTCGCGACGACGGAACGAAAAACGCCGCGAGCCAAGAGGCCGCGGCGTCCATTCCTCGGATACGAGGGGGTGCTCGATCAGATCATCGAGGTCGCCGCGGCCGTGCGCACGAAGAGCTTCCGTACGCGGGTTCGCGTAGAGCTCATCGGGCACTGAATCGGCTGGCGGCAATCCATGGGTCGAATCCTCGGAGCGCTCATCCTTGCCCCGAAGCTCCGACCCGTCAAGCGGGTCGTTCGAGAACGTCGAACCCACGCTCCGCGAGCGACGCGCGGAGCGCCTCGACGCCCTCGAAGCGGAGGGCGTCCATGCCCACCGCCCGGGCGGCGTCGACGTTCGACTGCCGGTCGTCGATGAAGAGACAGGCCTGGGCCGGCAGCTCGAGGGCGCGAGCCGCCCCGAGGTAGGCCTCCGGGTCCGGCTTGCGCACGCCGGTGTGAAACGAGACGCGACCCCATTCGCAATCGAAGTAGCGGCCGACACCGAGCTTCTCGTCGATCCAGCGGTACCAGTCCGGGTAGTTCGAAAGCGCCACCAGCGACACGTCCTCGTCGCGGAGCTGGGCGAGGAGCGCCTCCATCCCCGGCAGCCACTCGTAGGCCTCCTTCACGGCCTCCTCGAACGCGCCGTGGTCGAAGGCCCGGCCGTCGGCGAAGAAGCTCCGCAGGAAGCTCCCATGGTCCCGCTCGCCGCGCTCGAACTCGACCCACGCGCTCGGGTGCTTCACCGCGAGCAGCTCCTCCAGCGTCATGCCGAAGAAGCCGGGGATCACGTCGCGGAAGGGATCCCGCACCAGCGTGTCCATCACGTCGAAGAGGATGGCGCGCGGCCGGGCGGGTCCCTCCTCGCTCACGGCTGGAAGAAGATCGGCTGTGTCACGCCGAAGGGCATCCGCCCCGGATGCACCGGGTCGAGCGGCATCTCGCCGCGGGCGTGGAAGACGACCCAGGAGCCGCCCGAGTCGACCGCGACCTCGACGTCTTGGTCGAAGCGCAGCACGCCGTCGCCGGCGCCGAGGGGGATGGTCTCGCTCAGCTCGCCGTCGATCCAGACCTCGAGCTCGGTCGCGTCGACCCAGCTCGCCGCCTGCACGGACACGCGGACCGTCTCGGTCGCGCCGGCGCCGGTGACCTCGCCACCGGGGCCCACGTCACCGCTCGCCACCGCGTCGACGAAGATGCCGCCGTTGACGGTGAACTGTCCGGCGCGGGTCGCGTCCATCACGCCCTGCGTCGCATCGCCGGAACGGAGCGCCGCTGCGTCGTCCACGCCGAGATCGAGACAGGTCCGCGGATAGCCGACGGGGGAGCCGCGCAACACCTTGTGCGAGTCGGAGGAGCCGGCCGCGAAGACCCGGCGACCGCTGTTCAGGAAGGAGAACCAGTCACGGACGGTCTCCTCGAGGTTCTCGTCGAAGGAGGAGTCGTTGAAGACCTCGACCACCGTGAAGTCCGTATCCCACTCGTCCATCCGGTTCACCGCACCGGTGACCGCGTCGTAGCCGACGTAGTCGAAGTAGCCGCTGATCGCCGCCCCGCGCGGGTGATTGATGATCAGCACCGGGTCGGTCGGCAGGTCGCGCACGCGCCCGAAGACCTCGGGCGGCGTCGCGCCGACCCAGGGGATGGCGCCGGTGTTCGGCTCGTCCGGCTGCGGATCCAGGCCGACGACCCCGAAGTGGCCGAAGACGAAGGTGGTGAGCTCGAGGCTGGTCACGCCGTAGAGCCAATCCTGGAGGCCCTCGTCGGCGATGGTCGTCTCCCACTCCCGAACCCAGTCGTGGTCGGAGCGGCAGGGGATCTCGAGACCGTCACCGGCCGCCGAGCGCAGCTTCATCTGCGGCGAGTCCGGCGAGTCGGGCGAGCGGTGGGTGTGGATGTGGTAGTCGGCGCAGAGCGTCCCGGGACGGCTGATCACCCGGTCGAGCACCGCGTCGATCGCGACCTCCTCGCCCGCGTCCACGGTCACGCTGTCGTTGTAGCCGAGCTCGTAGTCGAAGCCGCGGCTGATGGTGACCCGATGGTTGCCGGGCGGCACCGGGAGGGTCACCGCGCCGTCCACGGGGAACTCGAGGTGCAGCCGGCCGCCGAAGGGCAGCTCTTCGCCGAAGCTGGCGGGCGGGGCGTCCGCGCCACCGCCCGGATAGACCTGCACGCGGACCGGCATCGGGGTGTCGTCCTGATCGACGGCGGTGATGGCGATGGAGCCGTTCGCGGGCAGCTCCAGATCCGCGGTCGCCTCGCCAGCGCCGAGATCGGTGGTGACCGTGGCGTCGCCCGGTCGGAAGGTGGACAGCGTCACGCCCTCGTCACCGGGGACGGTGATGGTGTAGGCGCCGTCCGCGTCGGTCAGGGTGCGGCTGATCCACTCGTCACCGCGGGTGGCGTGGACGCGGACGCCGACGGCCGGCGAGCCATCCGACTCGGTGACGGTGCCGGTGATCGTCCGTTGGTCGATGCCCTCACGCCGACGCTTGGCCGCGAGGAGCCCATCGGGGCCGGGCCCACCGATGTCGATGGTCATCAGGTCGACCTCGGTCTGGCCGCAGGCCTCGATGGGGTAGTTCTCGCCCTGGATGATCTGCGTACCGCTGATCTCGATCAGCACGCCGAAAGGACCGATGTCGGTGCCGTAGCCGTAGCTGGTGGCGTCGTCGTCGGCGTAGCCGATCCAGTCGATCTCCGAGAACTCGTCCGAGGCGAAGCCGAGCCCCGGTGTGAAGCCGGGCATGCGCTCGCGCTGGAAGGCCAGGACGATCCAGCGCCCGTTCGTCGCTCGCGCCGTCTCGTTGTGGAAGGTGTAGCGGACCCGCACCGACTCGGCGCCGGGCTCGAGGATGTAGTCCACCGCGACGTCCAAGAAGTCGTAGTCGATGGGGAAGAAGCCGGCGGCGATCACCTCGGCGAAGGCGATCGGCTGCAGGGAGCCGACGACGCGCACGATCGCGGCGCCCCCGTCGCTGCCGTCGGCGAGCACGCCGACCGAGCGGGCCTCGACGGTGTACCGACCGACACCGCGGATGATCTCGTTGTAGCTCGCCGGCTCGACCAGCGCGTCTCCGTCGACCCGAGCGACGCCCACCACGTTGCCGCCGGAGGTGTCGTAGCCATCGGAGACACCCATCGCCTCGACGACCAGCGCCACGTTCTCGTTGGCGAGGAGGAAGTCGCCCTCCTGCCAGACGAGCAGGTCCGTCGGGTCCTCGGGCAGCACGCCAGCGCCGACCAAGCCGGCGCGCGCCTCGCCGGCGGGCACCGGCAGCACCTCGGTCGCGCCGGTGCTGGTCACCTCCATCAGCGGCTCGGGCGGCGAGTCACAGGTGGGGCCGCCGTCCGGGGTCACCCCCGCGTCGGCGCTCGAAGAGTCGTCGCCGCAGGCGACCGAGAGCAGCAGGACGCTGCCGAGAAGGGAAAGCCAAGAGCTACGCATGGACGCACATGTTACGTCCCGGAAACGGGATTGTCACAGCGACTTCCCGCCGGCACGCGGCCCCCGCTCAGCGGCGGCGACGGCGGGCCCAGACGAGGCCGAAGAGGGCGAGGAAAGCCGCCGCGCCGAAGGGCGCGTCGCCGGCGCCCGCGGCGGTGGTGGTGCAGCCGCCATCGTCCTCCGGAGCGAAGCAGGCGTTGAACATCCCCGCCGAGCGACACTCGAAGCCTTCGGGGCAGGGGCTCTCGTCGCAGAGCCGGGTGCAGGTGCCGCCGCAGATGCCGGTGCGGCATTCGCCGTTCTCCACGCACTCCTCGCCCAGCGCGAGACCTTCGGCGACGCAGCGCGGACCGAGCTCGGTCTCCTCGCAGGTGAAGCTCGAGTCGCAGGTCCCGTCGGCGCAGGCGATCGCGCAGAGTCGGCCCCCGTCCACCTCGACGCAGTCCCCGTCGAGGGCACAGTCGTCGGTCGACACGCAGTCCTGCCCAGGCCCGACCAGGTCGCCGGCCACGCAGCGACCCTCGCGGCAGTGGCGGCCGTCACCGCACTCACCGGACGCGCACGGGCGCGTGCAGAAGCCGGAGGCCGCGCCCTCGCCCTCGGTGCAGTCGCCGCTCTCGCACTGATCGTCCGAGTCGCAGACCGAGCCGTAGGGTCGCGGCGAGGTGGAGAGCTCGACGGGGGTGCACTCGCCGCAGCCGCCGCCGAGGTCCTCGCAGAGGGTGCCCTCGTCGCAGGTGGGCATGCCGCCGACCTCGCAGGGACGGGCGCAGATCTGCATCCCGCCGATGGTGGAGCAGCGGTTGCCCAGGCACTCCGAGTCGGTGGTGCATGCGTCTCCGTCGGCGATCCAGCCCTCCGAGCCGGGCACGCAGCGCCCGTCGAAGCAGCCGGTGGTCTCACAGTGGAAGCCGAAGGGGCAGGTCGGCAGGGCCGAGCGCGGGTCGCAGGTGCGGACGCAGATGCTGCCCTCGCCCTCGACCATCTCGCAGCGCTCGTCGGCACACTCGCTGCCGTCGGTGCACGCTTCGCCGATGCCGGTGCAGACCTCGTCGACCTCGAGGTCGCAGTCGTTGTCCACACCGTCGCAGACCTCTTCGGTGGCGTCGCAGGGCGGCCGATAGGCGACGGCCGCGTCGATCATCTCGAGGTGTCGCGGGATCGCCGTGAAGAAGTGACGGCTGCTGCCGCCACAACCGCCGATGCCGAAGCTGGTCACGCCGACGACCCGCCCGCCGACGAAGAGCGGGCCGCCGCTGTCCCCCTGACAGGTCCAGCCCTCGCCCGAGGCCGCCGCGCCCGCCTCGACCAGCCGGCTGTTCGCGCCGAAGACGGTGGTGTCCGCCTGTAGCTTCACGCCGGACTCGTCCGTGGAGGGGTTGCTCCGACCGAAGCCGACGATCTTGCCCGCCTCGCCACCGCTCACGCTGGCACGGCGCACCTGTCGAGGGGTGATGTCGGTGAAGGGCTCCCTGGTCAGGATCACCGCGATGTCCTGGCCGTTCTCGAGATCGGCGTCGGTGTAGCGACCGGTCGTGGAGCGCCACTCGAGCACCGACACCGCCCGGTCGATGCCGGACGAGGTGTTCACGTCGGTGCCGACGATGACGCGGAGGTTGCTGCTGGAGATGCCCTCCCAGATGCCATCGCCGCGGTCGGCGTAGACGCAGTGCTTGGCGGTCAGGACCGCGTAGGGGCCGATGACGGTGCCGGAGCAGAGCCCACCACCGACGAGGTTCGCCACGGCGACGACCTCTTGGAAGCCCGCTCCCGAGCTTCCGTTGATGACGGGGTCGTGGCTCTCGCCGACCGTCGGCTCGACGCAGCCGACACAGAGCAAGAGCAGGGAGAGGGGGAGGGAACGAAGGAAGAAGTGGGTCACGGTCAGGGCTCCAAGGGTCGCTGCAGCATACGTCAAGACGGCGGGCAGCTCCCTCGATGGGGTGGGGAGGGTGACGCTCAGGGGGTGGCGTCCTCCTCGCTCGCCTTGGTCTTGCGCTTCTTCTTCTTGGCGGAGGAGCGCATGCCGTGGCGGCGAAGCTTGTCGAGGAAGGTGGTGCGCTTGAGGTCGAGGATGCGGGCGGCCTCGCTCTTGTTGCCTTCGGCGCGGGCGAGGGCGCGCTCGAGCATCCGGCGCTCGATGTCGTTCCAGCTGCCCTCGAGCGGATCGGCGGGCGGCGCCACGCCGGCCAGCGGCGGCAGGTCCGCCCGGGTCACCTTGGGCCCGGCGGCGCGCGCGACGGCCCGGTCGACCACGTGCTGCAGCTCGCGCAGGTTGCCGGGCCAGTCGTGGGCCAAGAGCGCCTCGAGGGCCGCCTGCTCGACGCCCATCGGCGTCCGCCCATGCACGCGACAGGCACGGTCGAGGGCGAGGAGCACGAGCGAGGGCATGTCGTCTCGACGCTCCCGGAGCGGCGGCACGCGCACGTTCCCCGGCTCGAGCCAGCCGGCCAGGTCCTCGTCGATCACCTCGTCCTTCCGCAGCTCGGCGAGCGAACGGCGGCTCGAGACGACCACCCGGGCGGTGAGCGGGTGCGCCGCACCACCCGGCGTCCGCGCTCGCTTGATCGCCAGCGCCTCGGCGAGCTCGTGCTGCACCTCGCGCGGCAGCGCCGGTAGATCGGCGAGGAGCAGCGTCCCCTCGGCGGCGAGGCGGAGCCAACCGAGGTTGCCCTCGTCGTCGCCGAAGAGCGCCTGGGCGGCGAGCTCCGTCGGGATCGCGGAGGCATCCGCGACGACGAAGGGCCCGTCGGCTCGCGGGCTCTCGTCGTGGAGCCGGCGGGCGACCCGGTCGATGGGCGTCCCGGCTTCGGCTTCGAGGAGCACCGGCGAGTCCAGCGTGGCCAGCTCCGAGATGCGACGGCCCAGCGTCCGCATGCCGGCGCTGTAGGCCACCGGGGCCGCCTTCCGGCGCGCCTCTCCGCGACCGGCGCGGAGCGCCCGGGTGTCCTCGCGCAGCCGATCCAGCTCGCCCCGAGCGGTCTCCAGGTTCTCCTCCAGCTCGTCCTCGCGGGCAGCGAGGCGAGCGAGTCGACCGAGCGCGCGCTGCTCGCTCGAGAGCGCCGCGAGCCGCATCGCGAGATCGCGCCCGAGCAGCCGCAGCGCCTCGAGCTCCTCGAGCCGGAGCGCACCCCGCAGGTCGCCGGAGAGGAGCAGCGCCCCTTCGGCGTCGTCGTCGCGGGTGAGCGGGACCATGCCGAAGGCCTCGAGAGAGTCGAGTGACTCGGCGAGCGGTCGCAGCTCCGGCTGACGGACCATCTGCGCCTCGACGTCGGCGGCGAGCACCACCTCCCCCGGTGCGCGCTCCACCTGCGCCTCGAGCGGCGAGAGCGTCTCGACACGCCGTGCGTGGCCGCCGCCGGCGAGATCGACGGTGACCTCGAGCGGCGGATCGAAGAGGCGGAGCCGCGGTCGGCCGTGGCCGCCACCGGCGTCGCGCAGCGGAGCGAGGACCGCCGCGCCGAGCTCCTCGAGGGTGGCCGCGCCGCGCATCTGCTCGCGGGCGTGCGTGACCGCGCGGAGCAAACGGCCCCCACGGGGCGAGAAGAAGCGGACCACCAGCGGCTCGAGGCCGCGCCAGAAGGCGATGAGGACGAGCAGCCAGCCGAGCACGGCGACGCCCAGCGTCCAGGAGTCGAGACGGGGGCTGGCCAGCTCGTCGTGGAACGCCACCGCCGTGGCCACGCCGACGGCCACGACGATCGCCCGAGCGACCGTTCGGCGCACCGTGGGCCCGGCCGAGAGGCGGCGGCGCGGATCGACCATCGCGGCGTGGCCGTAGAGCGCGGCGGTGGCCGCCGCGCCGACGATGGCGGTCGCCGTCGCGGCCGGGACCGGAGCGAAGAGCACCCAGGCGCCGGCGAGGACCACGGGCACCAGCCCCATCACCGCCCAGGCGTTGGCGGCGAGGGCGCCGGGCGCGCTGCGGCGGCGCCGCCCGAGGCGGATCAGGAGGGCCAGGGTCGCGGCGCCGAAGGCGTAGTAGGCCGGGGCCTCGATCCAGTGCGGGGGCACCAGGATCGGCTCGCCGAAGAGGTGGAACGCCGGCAGGATGGCGCCGGCGCCGCCGAGGCCGGCGGCCACCGCGGTGAGGACCATCAGCGAGCGGAAGCGGCGCCAGGGCACTCGGTCGGGCACCAGCAGGGCCAGATCGAGCACCAGCGCGCCGGCCAGCGGCAGCGCCACCGACGCGGCCACCGAGCGGAGCATGGAGCCGGAGGCCGGGGCCAGGCTCGCGGCCAGGCCGATGCCCGCGGCCGCGCCGAGGGTGCCCACGCGCTTGGCCCCGGGGACCGAGCGCACGACCATCGGCCTCAGGGCGAGCGTGCCCGTCGCCAGCACCACCCCCAGGGCGGCGGCAATCCACTCCAGCGGCCCCAGACCGTTCGTCGCCGACGCGGCGTCGGCGGCGAGGTAGAGCGTGGCAGCCGGCGCCAACAGGGGCGTGATGCGCGAAGTCCTCACGAATACTCGTCAAATACCCGGAATTCCGGGCAAAGGGCGAGCTTAGTACATGTACGCCGACGATCGAGCCGACGGTATACCGTCACCGGCGGGGAGCGGGGCGGAGGTCGCCCGGACCCGCCCAGCCGGGGCGCTCGGAGCTCATGCGGAAGCCGTTGCCCAGGTCGCCATTGGCGCAGTGGCGCTGTTGCATCAGGCACTGCTGGGTCCAGGTGGCGGCGACTTCCGAGTCCCAGGCCATCATCCAATCGCCATGGGCGGAGGCGCCACCGGGGCTGCCCTCGCCGACCTCGTAGCCGTCGGAGGCGAGGCGCCAGTCGCGGGTGTCGCCCCAGGGACCGACGGTCTCGGCGGTGAGCGGGTAGTAGATCTGGTAGCTGACTTGCGGGAGGACCACCGGGTGCGAGGGCGGGCAGCCGAACGTGCCGCTCGCCTCGTCGAACTCGACATAGGCCATGTGGCTCTTGTGGTCCTCGGAGTCGAGGTTCTCGCCGTCCCAACAGGGGCGGAAGAAGATGGCCAGGTGCAGCCGGTCGATGCGGGCCGGGTCGTCGTTCGGCGTGCAGCGGGGAATGGTCGGGTGGTCCCGGCCCTCGGCCTCGCCGCGCTCGAGCTCGTCGTGGCAGTTCCAGCGGATCGCCCGGGGCCGCTGCGGGTCGGCGGGGGTGGCGCCGCCGCGGCCGGCGATCATCCGGAGGCCATCCGGCGGGGGCTCGACGAAGGAGCCCTCGACGATGCGCTTGTAGTAGATGTCCGGCCCGAGGTTGTCGTTGAGCACCGGCTCGCCGGAGCCATCTCGGAGAGCCACCCCGTTCTCGTCCAGCTGATAGGTGTCGACCGGGTAGATGACCTTCCACTCACCGGTGGGGATCGGCTCGCCGTCGGCGCCGGTGGCGAAGCTGCCGTCCTCGTTCCGCTGGTAGCGGGGCCTCAGCATGGTCGGCACCCAGTAGCCGGTCAGGTTCAGCGGGCCGCCCTGACAGGTGGAGCCGGAGGCGTCGAAGATGGTCTCGCCCGTCGTCGAGTGGTCGATGTCGACGTTGCCGAAGTAGGTGTGCAGATGCGCCGCCCCCTCTTCGCCGGGGAAGACCAGCGGGTCGTCGAAGTTCAGGTGGCTGAAGGCGCACTTGATGCGGAAGGAGCCGAACTCCTCGGTGTCGCTGAAGGGCGGCGCCGAGTCGAAGCGCGAAAGGTGCCCGTGGAGCGGGTGCGCCGGATCGAAGACGCTCCCGCCCTCCCCTTCGGTCACGCAGAACGCGCTGCAGCCGTCCCCGGCGACGGTGTTGCCGTCATCGCACTGCTCGCGCTCCTGTCGCACGCCGTCGCCGCAGCGGCCGTCGAGCGTCGGCTCACCGCCGCCGCACGCGAGGGCGACCGCCGAGCACACCAGTAGAGCTCCCCTCATGGGGGGAGCGATAGCGCGCCCGATCCGGCGAGCAAGCGAACAACGCTCGCCGATCACGGATGGGTCAGCAGCACCAGCCGGCCAAACCGTAGAGGATGAGGAAACCGGTGGGGACCAGGGTGACGAGGGGTGCGGAGAAGCCGAGTACCGCGGCGACCTTCGCGCGGCCGTCGGGCAGCCCGGCCCCGATGAAGGCTCCGGTCAGGCCCAGGAAGAGGCCGACCAGCCAGCCCGGGGCCAGGATGGCCGGCGGTGGCCTGAGGCCCAGCGCGAACGCGAGCACGCCCAGCGCGCACAGGCCCCAGGGGATCGATGCCAACCCGAGCGCGACGCTCGAGAGCCGGTCCACCCGGACTTCCTCCGGGCGCTCGTCGATGTAGGGGGCCGACCGCACGGGCCCCATGGTGACCGAGGTTCACTCACCCGTCGGTCATCGTTCCGTCAGAGTTTGGTCACCGGGAGCCGGGCCCCGGCCGCCAATCATACCCGTTCGAGGACGGCTGCGGCCCCCAGGCCGCCGGCGGCACAGATGCCCAGGAGGGCGGTCTTGGCGTTCCGGAGCTTCAGCTCGTTGGCCATGGTGGTGACCATCCGAGCACCGGTGGCGCCGAAGGGGTGGCCGATGCTGATCGAGCCACCGTGGACGTTGAAGGACTCCCAGTCGATCACGCCCACCCGGTCGCTGCGGCCGAGCCGCTGGCGGCCGAAGGCGGCGCTCTCGAGGGCCTTGGTCACGCTGAGCACCTGGGCCGCGAAGGCCTCGTGCATGTCGACCAGATCCATGTCGCCGAGCTCGTAACCGGCGCGCTCGAGGGCCTTGGGCATGGCGAGCGCCGGACCGATGAGGAGCTGGTCGGCGGGATCGACGCCGACGTAGGACCAGCTCTTGAAGGCCGCGAGGGGCTCGAGGCCGAGCTCTTCTGCCTTGTCCTCGCTCATGAGCAGCACGGCGGCGGCGCCGTCGGTGAGCGGGCTGGCGTTGCCGGCGGTGACGGTGCCGTTCTGGGCGAAGGCCGGCCGGAGCTTGGCGAGCTTCTCCAGGCTGGTGTCGCCGCGGACGATGTCGTCGGTGTGGACCACCTCGCCGTCGGGGGTGGTCACCGGCGTGACCTCGCTCGCGAAGCGGCCGCTCTCGATGGCCGCCGCCGCCCGCTGGTGCGAGCGGAGGGCGTAGGCGTCCTGGGTCTCACGGGAGACGCCGTTGCGCTGGGCCATCGACTCCGCCGACTCGCCCATCACCTCGCCGGTGGTGCGCTCGGCGATCTTGGGCATCTTGGGCAGGAGGTCGGTGATCGGCATCAGCTGCGAGAGGATCCCGAGCATGTCGCGCACACCCTTGGCCTTGCCGAAGGCCAGCGGCGCGAGGGCCTGCACCGCCTTCTGCGGCAGCTTCACCTCGGCGTTCGAGGTCGAGTCGGAGCCGCCGGCGATCATCACGTCGGCCTCGCCGCGCTCGATCGCCGCGGCCGCGAGGGTCACCGCCTGCAACCCCGAGGCGCAGGCGCGGGTCACGGTCATCGCCTCGACCTTCGCCGGGAGCTTGAGGTCGAGGACGATCTCGCGGCCGACGTTCGGCGCGGCGGAGGGAAGGATGACGCCACCCCAGACCATGCCGTCGATCTGATCGGGCGGGACGCGGGTCTTGTCGAGGAGCGCCTGCGTGGCCGCATCGCCGAGAGCGATGGTGTCCATGCTCATCAGCGAGCCGAAGGCCCGGACGAAGGGGGTGCGGATGCCGGCGACGACGACCGCCCGCTGCTTCTTGCCCTTGCGGCCCTTCTTCTTCTTGCTCTTCTTCTTCTTCTTCTTCGACGCCTTCTCACCGGCGGCGGTCTTGCCGGCCTTGCTCTTCTTCTTCTCGGCCTTCTCGCCGGCGGCCGTCTTCTTCTTCGACGTCTTCTCGCCGGCGGCGGTCTTCTGGCCCGACGAGCTCTTCTTCTTCTCGGCCTTCGCGCCGGCGGCGGTCTGCGAGCCCGACGAGCTCTTCTTGGTGGCCTTCTTGGTCGCGCGCTTCTTCGTGCTCGCCTTCTTGGTCGAACGCTTCTTGGTGCTCGCCTTCTTGGCGGCCCCCTTCTTCGTGCTCGCCTTCTTGGCGGTCCCCTTCTTCGCTGCCTTCTTGGTGCTGCGCTTCCGGGTGGACTTGCGGGCTCGGGCCTTCGCCGTGCTCTCACGCTTGGGGGTCGACTGCTTGGGCGTTCCCTGGCCCGGCTTCTGGCGCCGCGCCTTGGGGGCGCCGCCCTCGTTGTTGGAGTCCTTGGTGTCGTCGTCGGCCATGCGCGGGTTCTCGTATCACAAAAAGGCGGTGCTTTCGCCGTTCAGGCGCCCACCAGGGCGCCGCCACAGACCCGGAGGACGCCGCCGGTGATCCCCACGCTGCCGGGGGTGGCGAGGAAGGTGATGGCGTGACCCACGTCCTCGGGCTGCCCGCCCTGACCGAGGGCGCTGAGCCGTCGGGCCCCCTCGCGGATCATCACCGGCATCACCGCGGTGAGGCGGGTCTCGATGAAGCCCGGGGCGATGGCGTTGACGGTGATGCCGTCGGAGGCGACCTCGGCGGCGAGGTGCTCCACGTAGCTGACGAGGCCGCGCTTGGAGGCGGCGTAGTTGGTCTGACCCACGTTGCCGGCGATGCCGGCCACCGAGGAGAGGCAGATGATGCGGCCGCCCTCACGGATGGCCTTCGCGCCGAGGAGCGCCTCGTTGATCCGGACGACCGCGGCGAGGTTCACCTCCACCGCCTGCCGCCACTGCTCCTCGCTCATCTTCGCGAGGGTCTTGTCCCGGGTGATGCCCGCGTTGTGGACCACGATGTCCACGCCGCCCTCGGTCGCCGCGAGGATGGACGCCGCCGCGTCGCCGGCGGTGATGTCCTGGAGCACCGCCTCGCCGCCGATGGCGTGGGCGACCTCGCTGACCGCCGCGTCGTCCTCCGGTCGGTCGAGGCAGAGCACCTTGGCGCCCTCCTGAGCGAGCAGCGCCGCGGTGGCCGCGCCGATGCCGCGGGCGGCGCCGGTGACCAGGGCGACCTTGCCCGCGAGGGAGCGCTCGAAGCGGGGCACCTCGCCGGCCACCGCCCGGCCGACGCGCAGCGGCTGGCCGGTGACGAAGGCGGAGCGCGCCGAGAGGAAGAAGCGCAAGGGGCCGGCGACCCGCGCCTCGGCGCCGCTGGCGACGTAGAGCAGCTGGGCCGTCGAGCCGCGCCGGCCGATCTCCTTGGCCACGCTGCGGGTGAAGCCTTCGAGCCCGCCGGCCGCGGCGGCGGCGGCGGCGTTCTTCGCGTCCTCCGGCGGCCGCCCGAGGACGATCACCCGGCCGCAGCGCGCGATGCGCTTGATCCACGGGTGGAAGAGCTCCCAGAGCTGCACCAGATCCTCCGGCCGGCCGATCTCGGTGGCGTCGAAGATCAGCGCGTCGACGGTCCCCTCGTGATCGCCGGCGTCCTCCACCTTCCGACCGAAGGCTTCGGCGGGATCGGTGAAGGTCTGCGGCGCGGTGGTGTGACCGGCGACGAGCGGATCGGCGCCGGCTTCGATCAGCGCGCGACCGAGCGCCCCACCCATCGCGCCGGTGAGCGCGCCGCCGACCAGGATGGTCGCGTGGCGCAGCGGTCGCTCGGCGTAGGGGGCGCTGGTGCGCTCCAGCTGCTGGGGCATCGGCACCGGCAAACCGGCGCTCTGGACGATCTTGCGGAACTGCGGGTTGGCGGAGAGCTCGAGGAGGAAGTCGGACATGGTCGAAAGTCAGGCAGGGGAAGAGGAGCGGTAGGTACCGGTCATGAAGGCCGGCGCGTTCGGAGCGAGGCCGACCGAGATCTCTTCGCCATCGACGAAGACGCCCGGCTTGGCCGGGAGCACCAGCGGCTTGGTGAAGCGCGCCTCGAAGAAGCGGATGCGATCGGTGGCTCCGGCGAAGCGCGCCCGCACGAGCGACTCGTAGGCGCGCGCATAGGTCGAGAAGCCGTGGAGGATGCAGCCGCGGAAGCCCATCATCCGCGCCCAGCTCGGGACCCAATGCACCGGGTTGAAGTCGCCGGTGAGCTTGGCGAAGGTTCGGCCGGCGTCCGCCGGGAGCGTCCAGCGATCGATCGCGCGCGCGCCGGCGGGGACGCGAGGGCGGTCGCTCTTCTTCTTCTTCTCGCCGCCGCCACCGAGGGGCACGAAGGCGTTGAGCTGCGCCTCGAGGAGCTCGGGCTCGGCGGCGGTGCCGGTAAAGGCGACGAAACGGAGGAGCGCCCGGCGGCCGTCGTCGTCGACCTCGTCGAGGCGGGTCTTCACCTGCAGCTTCTCGCCCCGGGGGATCGGCCCGCGGATGACCATCCGAGCGCCGGCGTTGAGCACCTTCTGCATCGGGTAGGAGACGCCTTCGAGGGCCCGCACTTGCAGCGGGAAGACCCACTGCGGGAAGAGGTGCGGCGGCACCTGGCCCCGATAGCTCGAGGGCTCGCCGCCGACGTGGCGGACGTAGCTGTCGAGGAGATCGCTCGGCAGCGGCGCGATGGTCTTCGAGATCCACGGTCCGGGGACCTCGGAGCGGCCGCCCTTGGAGGTGGCCGACGCGAACGCCACCTGGGCGAGCGCGCCGAAGATCGACCCATGGTGAACGACGTAGCGAAGCGGAACGCTCATCGGCTCTCCTCCCACATCGGCGGGAGCGAAGCATGCCACTGGACGAGATTCAATAGGCCGGCGGCCGAACCGCCCCCCGCAGAGGGCGCTCGACCCGCGGGCCCTCGTTGCCTACACCACAGGTCCATGACCCGCGCGCTCATCATCCTCGGGGCCCTCGCGCTCGTCGCCTGCGATGGCGATTCGGAGCGAAACGAGGCCAACCTCCTGCTCACGCGGCTGGATGCGATCCGCTCGGACGATCTGGGCGAGTGGCGCCGGAAGGTGGACGCGCTCGAGGCCATGCCCCTGGAATTCGAGGGGAATGAGGCGGTCCGCGACAAGTGCCACGCCATGCACGACGCGCTGCTCCGCGCCGAGGAGGCGACCGAAGAGGCTCGCACGATGATGGACCGGCTCGAAGCCGGCGAAGAGGGCGACCCGGCGACGGTGGCCGAGGCCCTCGCGCGCTCGGAGGCGGCGATCGCCGAGACTCGCCGGCTCCGAGAGCCCTGCGAGAACGCTCATGCGGAGCTGAAGACCCGCTACGGGCCGCGGCGCGAGGGCTCGTGAGCGCCTTTCGTGCTAGACCGGGTTCGATGACGCGCTGGCTCGCGATGGTCCTGATCCTCTCCCTGGGCGCGTGCTCGGAGGACGGAGACCCGGCGAGCGAGGAGAGCGCGGAAGGCGACGGGGAGACCCCCTCCGGCGAGGTCGTCGACCCGCCCTTCACCGTCGCCGGTGAGGCCGAGGGGCTCGTGCTGACCTGGTACGACGAGGACGGGCCGCACGTCGCCGAGCGCCGCAGCGACATCCCCGCCGAGCTCCGCGAGCACGTGAAGGTCGACAGCCTGAGCCTGGCCCCGGACGAGCGGGATCCGGACGCGGTCTACGTCGCCGACCTCCGCTCGCCCGGCGAGGGCGAGGCCTACGAGGTCCGCCTCTTCGACCGCGACGGCTTCGACGCGCTCCTCGACGGCATGCACGCGACCGAGCCGCTGGCCGGTGACGGCACCGTGATCGTCTACGGCGCGAGCTGGTGCGGCGCATGCCGGCAGGCGGAGAGCTGGCTCGAGCAGAACGGCATCCCCTTCGTGGAGAAGGACATCGAGGAAGATCCGGAGGCCCGCGCCGAGATGCAGCGCAAGGCGCGCGCCGCCGGCGTGCCCACCACCGGCATCCCGGTCATCGACGTGAACGGCCGGCTGCTGACCGGCTTCGACCCCGGCGCCATGCAGCGCGCGCTGAGCGAGACCTCGGCCGCCACACTGTGAGCGGGGGTGCGCGCGAGCGGCCCGGGTGGTAGGCAGCGGCGTGCGCGGAACATCGCTGGCTCGCTCGCTCTCCCTGCTCCTGCTCGCCGCGGCCCTCGGCTGCGGCGGTGACGAACGGCCGCCGCCGGAGGCGCCGGAGCTGCACGAGCGGCCCGCCGACGACGCTCCGCTCGTCGAAGCGCGCTACTTCACCGTGCCTCTCGGCGAGAGCGCGGTGCAGGCGGAGGAGCGGGCGGAGATGCTCAGCGCCCTCGCCCGCCAGCCCGGGAGCAACTTCGGCGAGATCGCGCGCCACTACACCGACAACCCGCCCGAGCGGATCCGCTTCCGGCGCGGATCGGTGACCGATGCGCAGGCGGCGATGGCCGAGGCGACCTTCGCGCTGCGCGTCGGCGAGGTGAGCCGTCCGGTGCGGGTGCCCGCCGGGTTCGTGGTGCTGCTGCGCGAGCCCAATCCGCAGGAGGGGCCGAGCCAGATCGGCGCGCGCCACATCCTGATCATGCACATCGACTCCGACCGGGCGCCGGACACGGTCACGCGCACCCGCGAGGAGGCGCTGGCGCTCGCGACCCGCATCGCCGAGGAAGCTCAGGCCCAGGGCGGCGCCAACTGGGAGACGCTCCACGAGGAGCACACCGACGAGCCCGGCTCCCCGCCGGGTGGTGATCTGGGCACCTTCGAGCGCGGCTCGATGGTCCCCGCCTTCGAGCAGGCGGTCTGGGGGATGGAGATCGGCGCGATCAGCGATCCGGTCGAGACCCCCTTCGGCTTCCACATCATCCAGCGCACCGAATGAGCCAGCCGAAGTCGATCGCCGAGCGCTTCCAGGAACGCTTCGCCGAGGCGATCCCCCACAACCGCGCCCTCGGGCTGCAGATCGAACGCATCGAGCCGGACCGGGTCTTCGCCCGCTTGCCGTGGCGCGAGGATCTCGTCGGCCACCCGGAGCTGCGCATCCTCCACGGCGGCGCCATCAGCGCGTCGATGGACGCGATCTGCGGCGCCTCGGTCTTCGTCGCCCTGAAGCAGGCGATGCGCATCGCCACCCTCGACCTGCGCATCGACTACCTGCGCCCGGCGGCCCCGGACGCCGACGTGATCTGCGAGGCGACCTGCTACCGGGTGACCGAGAAGGTCGCCTTCACGCGCGGCCTCGCCCACCAGGGTGACCCCGAGGACGCCCTCGCGGCGGTCGCGGGCACCTTCATGCTCTTCCGTGGCCAAGGCGGTGACCTCGGCCAGGATCTCCGCGCGGAGAAGGGGACGTGACCCTCGTCGAGTCCATCGCCGAAGCGCGCCGCACGGCCGAGCTCGGCCCGGTGGTGCAGCGCATCCCCTACATGGCGTGGATGGGCATCGAGATGCGTGTCGAGGACGGCGCGGTCCGCGGGCTCATGAAGCGGAGCGACATGCTCATCGGCAACTACGTCCACCGGGCGCTCCACGGTGGGACCCTCGGCGCGCTCCTCGAGTCGACCGCGGTCTTCCAGCTGCTCTACTCCGCCGAGTCCGAGAACCTGCCGCGGATCGTGAACATCACGATCGAGTATCTGCGCAGCGGCAAGGACACCGACACCCACGCGCGCGCCATCATCGAGAAGCTCGGCCGCAACGTGGCCAACGTGCGGGCCGTCGCCTGGCAGGCCGACGAAGAGAAGCCCGTCGCGGCGGCGTACTGCCACTTCCTGGTCTGAGGGAAGACCCCCGCACGCCGACGGGATGGCGATATGCTCGCGTCATGCCCCTCGAGGATCTGAGCTGTGCCGGCTGCGGAGCGCCGCTGCGGACCGCCGATGCCCAGGGTCGCGCGATCGTCTGTCCCTACTGCCAGCGGGAGCACGTCCCGGAGCGCAGCGTCCGGCCGGCGGACGCGCCACCCCCGCCGAAGAAAGCGGCATCCGGCGGCAGCGGCGTGAACAAGGGAGCCATCGGCGTGCTCGCCGGGCTGGTGCTGGCGGGGGTCATCGCAGCCATCGTGATGGTCGGCGGCGGCGCCTCGCCGGTGGAGCCGAGCGGTCGCGCCGTCGACCACTCGACGCCGCTCGCGGCGGGCCAGCCGGTGCAGGTGGAGTGGAGCGGCAGCTGGTACGAAGCCCACATCCGCGCGCTCCATCCGGACGGCCGAGTGCGCGTCCACTACGAAGGCTGGGACGACACCTACGACGAAGACGTCAGCCGCGACCGAGTGCTGCTTCGCCCCGGAGGCGAGCAAGCCGTCCAACCCACGGGGGCGGTCGCCACCGGAGAGACGGAGTTGACCCCCGGCCAGCGCATTCAGATCGAGTGGCTCGGCACCTGGTACGAAGGCAGCGTCCTCGACGTCCACCCGGATGGTCGGGTGCGCGTCCACTACGAGGGCTGGGACGAGACCTACGACGAAGACGTACCGCGCGAGCGGGTCCGCGTGCCCTGATCCGTCAGCGGAGGTGCTCGGCGAAGAAAGCCTGCACCTTCGCCCAGGCGTCGGCGGCGTTCGCGTGGTCGTAGCGGGCGCTCGAGGGGTTCGCGAAGGCGTGGTTCGCGTCGTAGCGGACGATGGTGTGATCGATCTCGGCGGCGTCGAGCGCCTCGTCGAAGGCGTCGACCTTCGCCGGCGTGATGGAGGTGTCCTGGTTGGCGAAGATGCCCAGGAGCGGCGCGTCGATCGCCCGCAGCTGCTCGGGGTCGTCGACGATCTGCCCGTAGTACATGACCACCGCGTCCAGGCCCTCGAGGCTCAGCGCGGCCTTCAGGCTCATGCCGCCACCGAAGCACCAGCCGATGACCGCCCGCTTGGTCGCCTGCACCTCGGTGGCCAGGTACTCGTGGCCGGCGCGCATCGTGGCGATCGCCGCCTCCTCGTCGACCGCCTGCATCAGCGCCATCGCCTCGTCGGGCGTGGTCGCCGTCTCGCCCTCGTAGAGATCGACCGCGAGCGCCGCGTAGCCGGCCTCGGCGAGTCGGTCGGCCCAGTGACGGATGTGATCGTTCAGCCCCCACCACTCGTGGATCACCAGGATGGCCGGGTGAGGGCCCGCGCCCTCGGGCAGCGAGAGATAGGCTTCACCGCCATCGAGCGCGACCGGCTCCCCCTGGAGCGGCGGCTCCTCCTCGTCGCTGAGCTCGTGGAGCGCGGCGAAGGCGTCCTCGTCGAGCGCGCCGGTCCAGCGCGGCTCCTCCGCGCCGCTCGTCGCGGGCTCGGACTCGTTCACGGGACCGCCGCCACAGGCGGCGAGGAGCAGGGCACAGAGAACTCGACGCATGGGGAGTCTCTAGAGACCCACCCAGCCGTGGTCCAGGGGCGGCGGGATCCCGGTTGCCGCCGGACACGGAGAGCCCCATGTAGCCGGCACCGTGGAACTGCTCTGGGTCGGGGTCGCCTTCGCGCTCGGCTTCGCGGCCAAGCGATTGGACCAGCCGCCGCTGCTCGGCTTCCTGGCCGCCGGATTCGTGCTCGAGGCCATCGGTTTCGAAGCCGGCCCGACCCTCGAAGAGCTCGCCGACCTCGGCGTCCTGCTCCTGCTCTTCACCATCGGCCTGAAGCTCGACCTGCGCTCGATGGGCCGGGCCTACGTGCTCGGTGTCACCACGATCCACCTGGTCGTCACCACCGTCGTCGCCGGCGGCCTGGCCCTGGGCCTCGGAGCGCTGGGCCTCGCGGCGCTCGACCTGCGCGGGGCGGCGCTCCTCGGCTTCGCCCTCGCCTTCTCGAGCACGATCTTCGCCGTGAAGCTCCTCGAGGAGCGCGATGACGGAGCCGCTCTCTACGGGCGGACGGCGATCGCCATCCTGGTGGCCCAGGACCTGGCCGCGGTGGTCTTCCTGGCCGTCTCCACCGGCCAGATGCCCAGCCCCTGGGCCCTCTGCCTGCTGCTGCTGATCCCAGCGCGGCCGCTCCTGCAGCGGGCGCTGGCGGCGTGCGGCCGGGGCGAGCTGCTGATCCTGGCCGGCCTCACCTTCACCCTCGCTGGCGCCGGCCTCTTCTCGTCCGTCGGTCTGAAGGCGGACCTCGGCGCCCTCCTGGCCGGCGTGCTCGTCGGCGGCCACCCGAAGGCCGACGAGCTCTCGAGCAGTCTCTACGGCATCAAGGACATCTTCCTGGTCGGCTTCTTCCTCTCGGTCGGCCTGCAGGGAATGCCCACCGCGACCAACGTGCTCATCGCCGCGGGTCTACTCGCGCTCCTGCCGCTCAAGGGACTGCTCTTCTTCGGGTTGGCCACGCGCTTCCGCCTGCGGGCCCGCACCAGCCTCCTGCTCGGGGCGCTGCTCAGCGAGTACAGCGAATTCGGGCTGATCGTGGGAGGCCTCGCGGTGAGCCAGGGCTGGCTCGGCGGCGAGTGGCTGACCACGCTGGCCGTCGCCCTGGTGCTCAGCTTCCTGGTCGCCTCACCGCTCAACCGCCGCGTCTTCGAGCTCTACCGGCGACTGCGCCCCCGGATCGTGCGCTTCGAGACCGAGGGCCGAATCCCCGAGGAAGAGCCGGTCGACGCCCGAGGCGCCGAGGTGCTGATCTTCGGGATGGGGCGCGTGGGCAGCGGGGCCTACGAGTCCCTCGAGGAGGCGGGCGTGGGCGCCATCGTCGGCTTCGACATCGACGAGCGGGTGGTGGTCGCGCACCGAGAGGCGAGCCGGACGGTGCACCGGGCGAGTGCCACCGACGTCGACCTCTGGGAGCGACTCCAGGTCGATCCCGGCCGTGTGCGGCTCGTGATCCTGGCGATCGCGACCCCCCTCGAGAGCGTCACCGCTCTCGAGCAGCTCCGCGCCGGCGGCTTCGAGGGGCGCGTACTGGCGGCGGCCCGGCACCCGGACGAGGTCGAGGCGCTGCGGGCGAAGGGGGTGGATGCCGCGTTCCAGCTGATGGCCGAGGCGGGGCGAGGCCTCGGGAAGCACGCCCTCGGCTTCCTCGAGCGGCCCGCCACCGCCACTAGCGCGAGCGAGAGCCCGCCTTAGGTTCCCGGGCGATGTTCTTCCTGGCCACGGCTGCGAACATGGGCTCGCTGATGCGCATCGAGTGTCCCCACTGCCACGACGTGCAGATGCGCGGACGGGTCGGACCGACGGCCCGGCTCTCCTGCCGCGAGTGCGGCAAGAGCTTCATGACCAGCGAAGGCTATGGTCGGCGGATGACCCCCTATCGCCGTCGGCCGAAGCGCCGCCGCTGAGCCGCTGGCGCGATCGGGCTCGGGGCCTCACCCTTCGGACCCCATGGACGTGAGCGAGCCGATCCCCATCCACGGGTTGACGTGGGAGGAGCTCGAGGCGCAGGCGAAGGCCCGCCTCGAGAAGGGGCACGGGCGCGCCCGCGAGATCTACCGGCAGATGACCGAGGAGGCGCGCTTCGAGCCGGAGGCGCTGAAGCTCTCCACGCATTCGGTCGAGGGTTGGCGCGAGCGCTTCGCTCTGCCGCTGCCGTCGGTGGTCCGCACCACGAGCGAAGAGGGCGAGACCGGCACCACCGCCAAGGCGGTGCTGAAGCTCCACGACGGCTGGGAGGTCGAGTGCGTGCTCATCCCGATGGGCCGCGGCCGGAGCACCCTCTGCGTGTCGAGCCAGGTCGGCTGCAAGATGGGCTGCACCTTCTGCGAGACCGCGAAGATGGGCCTCATCCGCCACCTGGAGGCGCATGAGATCGTCGCCCAGATCCTGGTGGCCAAACACCTGCTCGGCTGGCCGGTGCGCAACGTGGTCTTCATGGGCATGGGCGAGGCCCTCGACAACGCGGACGCCCTCTTCCAGGCCATCCGCGTGCTCAACGATCCGGCGGGCATGGCCATGGGCCAGGAGCGGATGACCATCTGCACCGTCGGCCGCGTCGATGGCGTCGAGCGGCTGGCGAAGGAGGGGCTCAAGCGCATCAACCTCAGCGTGAGCCTGAACGCCCCGAACGACGGGGCCCGCGACCGGCTGATGCCGGTAAACCGCAAGTACCCGCTCGCCGAGCTGCAGCGGGCCCTGGCCGCCTACCGGCCGCGGCGCAACTTCACCCTCGGGGTGAACGTCTGCCTGATGCCCGGCCTGAACGACAGCCGCGAGGACGCGGCGGCCATCGCCGCCTTCTGCGAGCCCATCGCCCGGGTGCTGGTCAACGTGATCCCCTACAACCCCGGCAGCGACCCGCTCACCCGCGCCCCGAGCGACGAGGAGATCGACCGCTTCATCGGCTGGCTCCGCGAGGAGGGTCTCCCGGTCCGCAAACGCATCACCAAGGGCCGCAGCGTCATGGCCGCCTGCGGCCAGCTGGGGAACCCGGAAGCGCGCGGCGCCCTCCGCGAAAAGAAGCGCAAGCTCCGCACCCTGAGCTGAACCGAGCCGCTCAGCCCTTGGAGGCGGCGGCGACCAGGCCGCCGGCGGCGTGGATGCGGACCATGGCGTCCTCGTCCTTCAGCGCCGAGCGGACCAGGTCCGGGCGGCCGGCGTCGCGGGCGAGGCCGCGGGCGGCGACGCGACGCTCGGTCGGGTCGCCCTCTTCGAGGAAGCGGCGGACGGCGTCGACGGCCTCTTCGGCCACGCCGGCGAGCAGGAGCGAGGCCTGCAAGGCGGCCATGTCGTCGCCCTCGCTGAGCGCCTCGAGCGCCTCGTGCGCCTGCGCCTCGGAGCCCTCGTGCTGCATGAGCGCCCGGGCGAGGCCGAGACGCACGGTGCGGTTCTCTTCCTCTTCCAGGGCCCGGACCAGGGCGTCGTCGGTGGCGCCGTCGGGCGGGAGCGAGACCAGCGCGATGGCCGCCTGCGATCGAAGGGTCGAGCCGGTGGCCAGGATGGCGGAGTGCAGGTAGGCGCGGGCGGCGACGGCGTCCTCGCCCTCCCCGGCCATGGCCAGCACCCGCGCGGCCTCGATGGCGGCGGGGCTCGGCGGCGCGCTCAGGAGCACGCCGATCGGGCCGCGCGCCTTGATGCGGTCCACCCGGACGAGCGAGCGGATCGCCGCCAGCCGGACCGAGGACTCGGGATCGGAGAGGCGAGCGCGGATGGCGTCCCAGCCGACGTCTCCGGCGCTGCCGAGGGCGCGGACGGCGGCCGCGCGAACGCGGGCCTCCGGGTCGACGCGAGCGAGATGGGAGAGCGCCAGGATGCCTTCGCGGCCAAGCTCTCCCTCGCCGAGCTTGAGCGCAGCCTCTCGGCGCATCGACGCGCTCGGGTGGGCCAGCGCTTCGAGCAAGCGGCCGCGGTCCTCTTCCGGATCGGCGACCGAGAGCGCCAGGGCCGCGACCTCCGGGTCGCCCGCGTCGGCGAGCCCGTAGAGCACGGCCTCGGCGTGGCCGTCACCGCGGCGAGCGAGCGCCTGAAGGGCGCGGGCCCGGATCACCGGCTCGGCGCCTTCCGCCCGGGAGAGCCGGTCGAGGTTCTCGGTGGCGGCGGTGCCCCCCATCGCCAGCTGCTGGACGGCGGCCTGGCGCACGGCCGGGTCCTCCGAGAGGGCGGCGAGCTCGAGGTGCAGCCCGCCGATCTCGCCGAGCATCGCCAGGTCGATGCCGTCGACGCTCTCCAGCCGGCCATAGGCTTCCAGCGCGCCGTCCAGATCGCGTTGCTCCACGGCGGAGACGACCTGCGCGCGCGGCGCGCTGGTACAGGCGATGGCGAGGGTGCCGAAGAGACACCCCAGCGCTAGAAGCAGACCCCGAAGCTTCATGGGGAGACTCTAGGGCGCTTTGGCCGAAACGTCCCGGAAACATGAGCGAAGGCTCACCCTTTGGGGAGGAATTGCCCCAAAAAAGGGAGCAATTCAGCGGGATTCGAGCAGGCCGAGGCGGCCGAGCATGCGGGCGACCTCGCGGAAGCTGCTCTCGCGGCCGACCTGGAGCAGGTGCGCTCCTTCGAAGACGGAGAGGGGCGCGTCGAAGTGATCGGCCAGCCGCTCGGCGTGGCTGAGCGGGGTGATCCGATCCCGACGGGCGCCGACGATCAGCCGTGCCTCTTCGGGCACCCGGGCGGGACGCGCCAGCGGGCTGACGACCGAGTAGACGCGCTCGAGCAAGCGGTACTGGGCCTGCTGCTGGTTGTAGGTGCCGATGAAGCGGCCGCCCTCGCGGGCGAAGTCGGCGATCGACGCCAGCGGGATGAAGGGCACCACGAAGTCGAGCGGCTCGAGGGTCGCCAGCAGGGCGGTGTTGTACCCGCCGAGGCTCATGCCCATCACGCCGACCGCGGGCGCTCCGCGCTCGCGCAGGTGGCGCACCAGCCCGCGCAGATCGGTCATGGACTGGCGGAAGCCGTCGATGGTGAAGCGCGGATCGGACGCGGGAAAGGGCGGCGGCTTCCCGTCGCGGCGCCGCGGCCCATGGAAGGGCAGCGAGGGGAAGACCACGTCGAAGCCGCGCTCGAGCAGCCAGCGGGTCGGCCAGACCCGCGCCTCGAAGGTCGGGTTTCCGGCGAGGTAGCCGTGAAGGAGCACGATCGCGGGCCGGCCGGTCGGCGCGCCCTTGGTGGTCACGAAGCGCGCGTAGGCGCTCCGGTTCCGCGGGTGCCGCGCCCAGCGGTCGGTGAGATCTGCGAAGTGCAGGGGGATCTCGGAGGCCCACCGCCAGTCCTCGGCCAGGGTGCCCCGCGGGGAGCGGACCCGCGTCCGTTCGGGACCGATGGCGGGGACGACCGGGAAGAAGCCGTCGGGGTCGGCGACGTGCCGATCGAGGGCGAGGTCACGCTCGAGCCGACGCAGCGCGGCGATGCGATCGCGCGGACCGAGCACGTCCACGGCGCCCCGGCCGGCCGGGCGGCTCAGCACGGTGCGATGGAAGGCGCGGTCGACCGTCGACGCCAGACCGCTCATGGCGGAGGAGAGCAGCTCGGGCACTCCCTTCAGCCGCCGGGGGGCGGCGGGGGCGTGGTCTGCTCGACCAGCCAGGCGTCGCTGGAGATCAGCTCGATGCCGTCGATCTCGTCCTTGTCGGCCAGGTCCGGATGGTCGGTCACGACCCGCTCCACGCCCGCGGCCTTCGCGGCCGCGACGAGCGCCTCGGACCAGTCGTCGACCGGATGCTCGCCTTCTTCGACGATGTCGACGAACTGACGGATCGTGGTCATCTGCTGGTCGACGGCCTCCTTCTTGAAGGCCTCGACGTTGTTCAGCATCGCCTCGGTCATTTTGAGGATCCACTCCGAGGTCTTGGTCTTCTTGCCGGGCTTCAACACCCGCCGGACCACGTGCTCCGGCGGAGATCCCAGGGCTACCGAGGCGTTCACGTAGACGTCCGGGCCGAGAATGATGTCGCTCATCGAGTCGCTGTCTCCTTCTGCCCGCAGTTGATGCCGGCAGGCGGTCTGTCGTCAAGGGTTGATGCCCCAACCCGTGGGCATCGTTCACTTTGCCTCCGGACACGAAACCGTGGGAGTCTCCGCCGGGAGGATGTCGGACGACAGCCAGGCTGCCGCGCCCGAGGCGCCTGCCCCCGGTCAGGGGGGTGTGGGCTTCGGGACCTTTGGGGGCGTGTTCACACCGAGCATCCTGACGATCCTCGGTGTCGTCATGTACCTGCTCCTGCCCAAGGTCACCGGGCAGGGCGGGCTGGCGATGACGCTCATCATCGTCGCCGTCGCCCACATCATCTCGCTGGCGACGGGCCTGAGCGTGGCGAGCATCGCCACCAACCGCACCGTCGGCGCGGGCGGTGCCTATTTCATGATCAGCCGCTCGCTCGGCGCGCCCGCGGGCGCGGCGATCGGCATCCCGCTCTTCTTCGCCCAGGCGCTGAGCGTCACCTTCTACATCGTCGGCTTCACCCAAGCGCTGATGCCGCTCTTGCCCGCGGGCTCCGAATGGATGGCGCCGTGGATCAGCACCGGCGTGAACATCTTGCTGACCGCCATCTCGCTCAAGAGCGCCGACCTGGCCATCAAGACCCAGTACGTGGTCATGGCGGCCATCGCCGTGTCGCTGGTGAGCTTCTTCGGCGGCACCAGCGAGGAGTACCCCCACGCCGTCGAGTGGTGGAATCCGGAGGGCCCGGGCTTCGCGGAGATCTTCGCGGTCTTCTTCCCCGCCGTCACCGGCATCATGGCCGGCGTCTCCATGTCCGGCGACCTGAAGGAGCCGAAGAAGGCCATCCCCGCCGGCACGCTCTGGGCGATCATGGTCGGCTTCGTGGTCTACATGGCCTTCCCGATCTGGCTCTCGGTCAACTACGGGAACGAGCGGCTGATCAACGACCCCGAAGCGGTCTGGGGCATCGCCCGCTGGAGCCCGCTGATCTACGCCGGCGTCTTCGGCGCGACGCTCTCGAGCGCGCTCGGCTCGATCCTCACCGCGCCGCGGACGCTACAGGCGCTCGGCATGGACCAGCTCGCGCCCAAGCTCTTCGCCAAGGGCCACGGCCCGGCCAACGAGCCGCGCAACGGCACGCTGCTGACCTTCGCCCTCGCCCAGGGCGGCATCTTCCTCGGCAGCCTCGACGCCATCGCGCCGGTGCTGACGATGTTCTTCCTGGCGACCTACGGCTTCACCAACCTGGCCTGCGGTCTGCAGAAGTGGTCGGGCAACCCCAGCTTCCGCCCGACCTTCTCGGTGTCGTTCATCCTCAGCCTCGGTGGCGCCGCGGCCTGCTTCTACGTGATGAGCATCATCAACCTCGGCGCGATGGTGGCCGCGGTCGTGTTCTCCGGCCTCTTCTGGTTCATCACCGAGCGCCGGGACCTGGAGACCACCTACGGCGACGCTCGCCACGGCATCTGGTCGGCGATCGTGCGCTACGCGCTGCAGAAGCTCCGCCGGGTGGCCTGGCACCCGATGAACTGGCGGCCGAACCTGGTCATCTTCGGCGGCGATCCGGACAAGCGGCCGCACCTGCTCCGCCTCGGTGACGCCATCGTGCAGGACCGCGGCATCGTCACCTACTTCCACCTGCTCACGGGCGCGGTCGAAGAGCACTACGCCTCGCGCAAGGAGCTCTACGAGACCTTCGATCCACTGATGCAGTCGCAGTTCCCGAACGTCTTCTACCGAGTGGAGATCGTGCCCGACGTCTTCAGCGGCGCGACTCAGATCGCCCAGAGCTACGGGGTGGGCAGCTTCGAGGCGAACACGGTGATGGCCGGCTGGCCGAACAAGCAGGACCGGCTCGAGGGCTACCTGGCGATGTGCCGGGATCTGGCGCACCTGGACCGCTCGCTGCTCCTGGTCCGCAACAACGAGAGCCAAGCGCTCACCGACACCAAGAGCATCCACGTGTGGTGGGGCGGCCTCGAGGGGAACGGCGGGCTGATGCTGCTGCTCGCCTTCCTTCTGAAGGCCGACCGGCAGTGGCGGGCGGCGGACGTGAAGGTGATGACGGTCGTCAACGACGAGAGCGCGAGCGAGGAGGCGCGGGCGAACCTGGTGGGCCTCCTCCAAGGTGCCCGTCTCGAGGCGGAGCCGGAGGTGATCCTCCGCGACGGCCGCTCGATCGCCGACATCATGGCGGAGAAGAGCGGCAAGGCGAGCCTGGCCATCCTCGGCTTCCGCCTGCCGGACGAGGGCATGGAGCAGGTCTTCCACGAGCGCATGACCGGCATGCTCGAGCGGCTGCCGACGACCCTCTTGGTGCACAGCGCGCGCAGCTTCGAAGGCGAGCCCGTGCTCTTCGACGAGGCGGACCGCCAAACGCTCTCCGACGCCTCCGACGAGGTGTCGCTCGGCCGCGACGACGCGGTGTGAGCGAACGCGGAAGGATTTCGGCCGCCCATCCGTATCCCTCGCCATGCGACCGATCCTCGCGCTCCTGGCCGTCGCCGCCTGCACCACCCGCTCGGAGCCGCCGCCGGCGCCACCGCCGGTCACGCCGAGCTCGGTGGAGGCACCGCCCGAGCTCCTGTTTCGGTTCACGGCCGAGCACGCGTCGCTCCGGCAGGTCGCCGCGCAGCTCTCGCGGGAGAGCGGCCAGTCGGTGATCATCGGCAGCACGGTCGAACCCGTCGCCGATTGCCTCCACCTGTCCGTCCTCAATCCGGAGCCGGTGCCCGCGTCGCGGGTCGTGGAGCAGGTACGAAGCGCCGTGGCCCACAGCGGCGTCACCCTCGAGGTGGCGCGATCGGAGCTGCGCTTCGTGGCCATCGAGGGCGCCGAGCCGCGCTGCCCCCGACCGACCGTCGCCGAGCAGCCCCATGAGCGCCGGCGGCACGACGCGCCGGAGGCATTCCGCGAAGGCGTCGCCCGGGTCGGTGACACCGAGTGGACCATCACCCGCGACGCCGCCGACGCGCTCGCCGCAGAGGGCGCCGCCCTTCGCAGCGCGCGCGTCATCCCGCACCAGGAGAATGGCCGGGTCATCGGCGTGAAGCTCTACGGGGTCCGTCGACGCAGCGCCTTCGGTGTCCTCGGCATCCAGAACGGCGACATGGTCCGCACCGTCAATGGCCACGACATCAGCAACCCCGAGGCCGCCCTCGAAGCCTACGCGCAGCTGCGCTCCGCCGAGCGCTTCACGGTTCAGCTCGTGCGCCGCGGCCAGCCCCGCACGCACACGTACCGAATCGTCGATTGAGCGGCTGTGTCCCCCTCGCCGCAACGTGATCCTCCGAGGATCAGTCGCACTGGGCGGCACGCCAGGCGGAGGGGCTCTGCCCGACCTCGCGCTTGAAGAGCGCGCTGAAGCGCTGCGGCGTGCTGCAGCCGACCTCGTAGGCGATCTGGGTGATCGGCGCGTCGGTGGTCGCGAGCCAGCGCTTGGCCACCGCGACCTGCACCACCGCCTGCTCCGCGCGATAGGTGGTCTCTTCGACCCGCAGCTTGCGCTGGAGGGTACGTACGGCGAGGCCCAGGTCGGCGGCGACCTGGCTCACGTCGGGCTCCGGGAGTCGCGCCTCGATGGCTCGCCGCAGGTCCCGGCGTAGATCGCTGAGCTCGTCGCCCACGTCGACCCAGCGGGCGAGCGCGGCCTCGACCCAGGGCGGGCCCTCGGTCCACTCGAGGGCGCTCGCGAAGTCGCCACAGATCTTCACCGGGTATGGCGCCTCGATGGTCGAGAAGAAGCCGGAGGCCACGGCGCCGACGAAGCCATGGCGGCGCACGATCGCGAGCCGGGTGACTCGGTCGGCCAGCCCTTCGCGGTGACTGGCCACGTAGCGCTCGATGACGGCGAAGGCCTCGGGGTGCACCGCCTCCACCCGAAGGGTGTCGATGATGGCGGCGTGCGGCTCGGCCGGCGGCGCGAGCTCGAGGGCATAGAGCTGGGCGAGGGCCTCCAGATCGGCGGGACCCGGGTTGCCCCAGATGGCGGTGACGCAGAGGTCGGGCGTCGGCCAAGCGTACGCAAACGTGGGACCGGTCAGCACCCGCCCGTGCGGATCCGCCGCGAAGTCCGCGTACGACGCCGCGGGCTCGAGTCGCTGCGAGGGCTCCCCCATCGCTCTCATCCTACGGCGTCGGCGTCGTGCTTCGGAAGCCGCTTGCCCATCGGGCAGGGGCCGGCGCCCCCCGGATGGCGCCCAGCGATAACTCCTTGGCGCCCGGCGAGACGCGGCCGAGCGCGTCGTCGGCGACGATTGGGCCATGTTCGAGAAGCCGAAGTGGTTGGGCCGCCGGTCGCGCAACGTGGCGCTGAAGCCGGTGGGGAAGGTGTCGAGCTTTCGAAAGCTCGCCATGGGGACCTGGGACGATCCGCGGGATCCGCAGATCTACGGAACGCTCACGCTCCGGATGGAGAAGGCGCTCGCGTACATCGAGGGCTACCGCCGGGCGACCGGCCGACGGCTGACGGTGACCCACCTGGTGGCCAAGGCGGTGGCCCAGGCGCTGGCGGAGGTGCCCGAGACCAACGCGCTGATCCGCCGGAACCGGCCGCAGGAGCGCGAGGACGTGAGCGTCTTCTTCTCGATCGCCACCGAGGATCCGGAGACCGGCCAGATCGATCTCAGCGGCGCCAAGCTCGACCGGGTCGACCGAATGAGCCTCGCCGAAGTGCTCGACGCCCTCGAGGGGGCCGTGAAGAGCGTGCGTTCCGGCGAGGACGAGGAGATCGAGCGCTCCAAGGACCTCTTCGCCCGCCTGCCCTTCGCCGCGATGCGAGCGCTGCTGAACGCGATCAGTCTCGGGCTCTACGGCCTCAACCTCGACCTGAGTCGGCTGGGTCTCCCGAAGGACCCCTTCGGCTCGGCGATCGTGACCAACNNCCTACACCCGCACGCCGATCCTCCTGGCGGTCGGCGCCGTCCGCGACGAGCCGGTGGTGGAAGACGGCGAGGTCGTCCCCGGCAAGGTCATGGGCATCCACGCGACCCTCGACCACCGGCTCGTCGACGGCAAGCATGCCGCGCTCCTCTCGCGGGTGATCACCCGAGTGATGGAGGACCCCGAGGCGGCGTT